>Ga0302324_100018637_pt1 | contig 13663 bp, 9 predicted proteins | sample Palsa_T0_1_FD_201949 | JGI IMG/M metagenome (GOLD analysis project Ga0302324, IMG submission 201949) | Peat permafrost microbial communities from Stordalen Mire near Abisko, Sweden - Palsa_T0_1 | ecosystem: Environmental > Terrestrial > Soil > Palsa > Peat permafrost | place: Sweden: Abisko...
CACTCATACCTCAAGGCCGTCATCGGCTCCACGCGGGAAGCGCGACGCGCCGGGATAGCGCAGGAAATCGCCGCCACCAACACCAGCACCATCGCCGCCGACACCAGGATCAGCGGATCGTTGGCCGTGGATTCGGCCGTCGACGTCAGCACGCGGTGGAGCGCCAGCGTGAACACGAGGCCGGCCGCAACGCCGCTGCCCACAGTCGCCAGCATGGAACTGAAGACGATGCGCATCACATGCGAGCGCTGCGCGCCCAGCGCCATGCGAATCCCAAACTCTCCGGTGCGCTGTGTGACGGTATACGACACCACGCTGTAGAGCCCGACCGCGGCCAGCGCCAGCGCGAGCACGGAGAACGCCGAGAAGATCCATGCGATCAGATGATCCTGCTGCCACTCGGGTTCGTCCGCGATCCACTCCTCCAGGTCGTCGGCTTCGCTTACGGTCTGCTGGTCGGCGTTCACCTCGGCCAGCTGCTTGCGGATGGCCGGCTGGAGCGTGAGCGGAGGCACTTCGGAACGGACCAGCATCTCGGTATACTCCCACATGCACACGGTCCACGGAACGAACGCCTCGGGCCGAATGGGGTTGCGCAGGCCACGATTGCGGTGGTCCGCGACAATGCCGACAATCTGAAACCACTGATCCGTCACGCCGGGCGCGGAGAGCACGATGGGCGGCCGGTTCTCAAGCTGCGGCAGGCGGATGGCGTGCCCGATGGCATCGCCGTTGGGAAAATACATCTGCGCCATGGCGCGGTTGATCACGGCCGCCGGCCCTGCCGTGCGATTTTCATCGGGCGTCCACATGCGGCCCTGCAACAGCGGAATACGCAACGCGGAAAAATACTCCGGGCTCACGTAGTTGACCAGCGTGGTGGGCTGCTCGATCGACGCCCTGCCCTCGATCTCAAAGCGCGTGTTCGATCCATTGTCGGGCGGGCTGCCGTTGGTGGAGACGGCGGCGATGCTCACGCCGGGTGTCTCTGCCAGCTTGGCCCGCAGCTGTTCAAGATAAGTGGACCGCGCCGCCCACGTGGTGAAGCTGCCCTCATGCAGCGGAATGGGCACGGCCATCACGTGATGCGGGTCGTAGCCGAGCGGCGTGTGCATGATGCGCGCAAAGCCCTGCATGGCGGTGCCCGCGCCGGCCAGCAGCAGCAGCGTCAATGCGATCTGCCCGGCGATAAGCAAGTTGTGCGTCTTGCGCCCATGCACGCTGCCGGCCAGACGGCGCGTGTTCGACTGCATCATCTGCGCCATGGCCGGCCGCGAGAGCTGCAGCGCCGGCCACAGGCCGAAGAGGACCCCGGTAACAATAGCGACCAAGACGCTGAACCCCAGCACCGGCAAATTGATAGCGATGGCCACCTCCGGCGCAAACGCATAGCGCGGCAAAACCGCGCGGATGGCTGCCAGCATTGCGAACGCGGCTCCCACGCCCAGCGCAGCTCCTGTAATCGAAAGCAGCAGCGACTCAGTAAGCAGTTGCCGCACAATGCGCGCGCGCGCCGCGCCCACCGCGGCCCGCACCGCCAGCTCATGCTGCCGCGCCGTGCCCCGCGCCATCAGCAGAATGGACACATTGCCGCAGCCGATGGCAAGCAGCAACCCCACCGCCCCAAGCAGCAGATAGAGCGTACGGCCGATCTGCCGGACGACCCAGTCGTTAAGACCCTGCACACCCACGTTGAACTGCTCGGGAAAATGCCTGGGCGTCTCCTTTGCAAATTGCTCGAGCAGCGGCTGCAGCGCGGCGTTGGCGGTTTCGCGCCGCTCGCCCGGCTTGAGGCGGAAGTCCACGATGTAGATGGGCACCGGGTCCTGGGTGAGATTGAGCGGCAGGTAGACGTCGGCGCTGTACCACACGAATCGCGGCGCGGCTACGCCCACGATCAGATAATTCTTGTGGTCAAGCTGCACAGTCTTGCCCACGGCAGCGGCGTCGCCGTTGTAGTGCCGCCGCCAGAACTTGTAGCTAAGCACCGCCACCGGCTGCGGGCTCTGCCCCTCGATTGCATCCGAGGGCTGCAGGCCGCGGCCCAGCATGGGCGGCATGCCAAGGAACCCGAAGCCGTTGGAGCTGAGCTCGATCGTCTCGACCTCTTCGGGCAGGTCAGCGCCTGTGAGCGCCATGCTCCAGTTGTCCATCACGATGACGCTGTCGACGGCGGGCGATTGGCGGAGGCGCTCGATCTGCGGGCCGTTGAGATTGATCAGGCGGCCGTTGCCGGCCTTGTCCCACACGCCGAGGCGCATGATGCGGCCGGCATCGCGAAATGGAAAGGGATTGATCAGCGCCCCAAAGACCACGCTGAAGACAGCCGTGGTGGCGCCGATGCCCAGCGCCAGCGACAGCACGGCCGTCAGGCTGAAGCCTGGACTCGCGATCAGTTGCCGCAGCGCATAGCGGAGATCCTGAAATACGCTCTGCAAGTATTGCTCCTCCGCCGCGACAAAATGATTCCCTAGCGATCACAATAAGAGAAAAATACTCGCGTGTGCTACTTTTTCGAGAAAATTTGCAGAATAGCGGATCGAGTTGTGACTGAGATCACCACAACTGCCGGGTGTCCCGTCAGTCACGGCCAACGCGACCTCAATTGCTGGGTGCCCCATCGTTTCCGCAGCCTCATCGCGGAAAGGGTGGGATACCTCAACTCTCAATCGGCCACGTTCACTTTGCCGACGCAGGTTGCCGCAGCGCGCCCAGCTTATCCAGAACGCGCTTCAGCTCACCCAGCTTGGCCCCGGCCTCGCCGATCTTGCCTTCGCCCGTCAACCGCTGATAATCGGAAAAATCCTTGCCCGCCTCAGCGATCAGCGCACTCATATCCTCAGCCGGCGCCGCCTTCGCGCCCGCGATCTCCGGCGCGGCCCGCGGAGCCTCGTTGCTGACGCTGAGCGTCGACACCGTCCCGCCAAACAGTGAAGACAACGCCGCCTCAAACGTCGGCCCATAGGCTAGCCGGTCCTGCAGCGCCAGCACCACCAGGCGCAGCTCCGGCATCGGGCTGCGGTCGGCCTGCAGATAGATGGGCTCGGCATAGAGCAACGCGCGCCCCGATGGAATCACCAGCAGGCTGCCGCGCCGCACATGCGAGCCCTGTTGATTCCACAGCGTCAGCTGCCCCGAGAGCTGCGCGTTCTGGTCGATGCGCGCCTCGATCTGCAGCGGCCCGTCCACAAGGCGCGTCTTGGGAAAGTCGTACACAATCGACGTGCCGTACTGCGCGCCATCCGACCGCGCCGCAATCCACCCGATCAGGTTGTTGCGGTTGGCCGGCGTAAAGGGCAATATCTCCACAAACTCCACGTCCGTTTCGCCGGGCAGCTTCATGAGCACAAAGTTTGGATCCATGGCCTGCGTGGTCTGCTCGCCGTCGCTCAGTCCCACTTCGGTTGCGACGGTCCACAGGTCTTCGCGGTTATAGAAAACTTCAGGGTCGGTCATGTGATAGAGGCCGTACACCTCGGCCTGCAACTTCAACAGCGACTCCGGATAGCGCACGTGCCGGCGCAAATCCGCAGGCATCTCAGCAGCATCTTTGAAGAGCCCCGGAAAGATCCCTCTGTATGCCGCCAGGATCGGATCGTCCGCATCGAAGACGTAAAACGTCGTCGTACCGTCATACGCGTCAATCACCGCCTTGACGCTGTTGCGCATGTAGTTCACAGGCTCGTTGCCCAGGCTGTAATGGCTCGAGTAGGGATAGCTATCCGACGAAGTGAACCCATCGATCATCCATTTGAGCCGCCCGCTGTCGTCGAGCACAATATAAGGGTCGTTTTCAAACGTGAGAAACGGCGCCAGCGTGGCCACGCGTTCGCGCACGTTGCGATGCATCAGCAGGCGGCTCTCGCTGTTCACGTCGTCGCTGAAAGGCAGCTTGCCCAGATCGCTGCGATCGAATGCCAGCAGGATGCGGCGCAGAAATCCGCCCACCTCAATGCCGCCGTTGCCCTCGTACGACGTCAGATTGTTGGTCTGCCCCTGCGGATAGTTGAACTCCTGCTGCCGCGTCTTCACATACACGTCGGTGTTGGTCATCTCGCCAAAATAAATCTCCGGCCGCTTCACTTCGAGCCCCGGCACCGTGCTCTGCACCGGCATGTTGCTCAGCATCAGCGTGGGCAGCCCCTCGCTCGTGAATCCATTCACCGGATTCATGGTAATGCCGTAGCCATGCGTGTAGATGAGCTTGTCGTTGATCCAGTTGCGGCTGCTCTCGGGCAGCTTGTCCACGTTCAGCTCGCGCGTGGCCAGCATCACCTCGCGCATGTCGCCGCCAATCTTGTAGCGATCGATGTCGATGTCGGGAAAATCGTAGTAGGTGCGGATCTCCTGGATCTGGCGCAGCGTTTCGCGCAGCGCCTGCCAGTCCCACAGGCGAATGTTCTTGAGCGTCGCCTGGTTGTTCGCCGGGTCGGTCGCGTCCACTGTCGTCTCGGCGGGAAACTCGCGCTGCTGAAATTTATCCAGCCCATACGCCTGGCGCGTCATCTCGATGTTGTGCGAGATATAAGGCTGCTCGCGCACCAGTTCGTTTGGCTTGACCAGGAAGCTCGACACATACCAGCCCACGATGCCCACCACGATATAGCAGACGATCGTCGGCACAACTGAGACAGCCAGCCACTTTCCGCGCGGCGCAAACACTCCGCTGCCGCCTGCGATCAGAGCCCCCAGCAGCAGCGCAAAGCACACCGCCAGCTTGCCCGCCAGCATTACATGCGCATCGGTGTACGTGATGCCGTCGAAGATGGTGTGGTGCTCCAGCAGCAAATCGAAGCGGCCCAGATACACCTGCATCGCCACAATCAGCAGCAGGAACGCCACTGCGCAGCACAGCCCGCGCCATGGCAGCGGCGTGTAGCTCGCATCGCGATGCGTAAACACGCGCGTGCCGCCGGTGATGAGGATGAACAACACCGCCACCGCGCAGGTCAGAATGGCCATGGTCAGCAGCCACCCGGCAATCAGGTGCCATGCCGGCAGCGTGAAGAGAAAGAAGTTGAGCGGCAGGCCAAAGATGGGGTCGGACACTGAGCCCGCGGCGCGCGGCGCATACCAGTAGAGCGCCAGAGTGGGCCACTCCGCAGCCATCGCGCCGCCGGTAGTCGCGGCAATCAGAAACGCGACGCCGGCAGCCACAAAGCCCAGCACCGGCCGCACCGCAAGCGTCAACGGCTGCCCGCCGATCATGATGGTGTGATTGCTCGGCATGTCGGCAAAATGCGCTCGCCGCAACAGCAGAAACGCGCCATAGAGAAGGCCAAACGTGAGGGCCGCGAAGCCGCCAAAGATGCCCCACTGCAAGCCCAGCGTCTTCCAGAAAACTCCGCCGAGCCCCAGCGAGCGAAACCACAGCAGATCGACCCAGTACGACACCGCCGTGCGGCTGCCGAACAGGATGACGACAATCGCGGCCAGCGTGACAGCGAGCTTGATGCGCCGCCCGCGCGGCGCCTTTTTCTTCAATGGCCAATCGATCTGTTCGTACACTGTTTCCCCCGTTTCCCGGTCGCGGTACGTGCGGCGAATCCGCGCGCTCCGGACGCAGAAAACTGCTCCACAACCGGAAATCGCCGACGATTTCACCCTCACCACTTTAGTCCTTTTGCCTCATCCGCGCATCCGGCGCGCTCTCTCGTCCGAGGCGAGGGCTCGTCGTAAAACGCGACATTCTCACGAGAGCGCGAATATTTCCGATAAGAAGAATTGAATTACCAGCGCGGTTTGTTTCGCGGCATACCAGGAAGAGGACCGATGATCTCCCTGAAAAGATATCTTGACCAGTCCCAGATCGATCCCCCACAGGCGGCCGTGCGCACAGTCAGCGGTCTGCTCCCGGCTGCAATCTATGCGTATCGCTCCGCGTTGCGCGACATGGGCAGCTGCAGCCTTGACGCCTGCCCCGGCCTCGGCGACGAGCTGAAGAAAGGCCTGGCCAGCGTCGACGACGATCTTGCACGCCCGGTCACCAGCGAGCATCTCCAATCGGCGCAACAGGCCGTGCAGCAGCATTTAAAAGGCTGGGGCCGGCACGCCGCGCGTCACGCCCACGAGCGCACCGAAGAGGTCAAGGAGATGCTGATCGTGATGGCCCGCACCGCGGAGTCGGTGGGCGAACGCGATCAGCGCTGCGCCCAGCAGATCACCGACGTGACGACGCGCCTCAAAAAGATCGCCAGCCTCGAAGACCTCGCCGAGATTCGCGCTTCCATCGCGCAGAGCGCGGCCGAGCTCAAGACCTCCATCGATCGCATGGCCGACGAAGGCAAAGCTGCCATCGCCGAGTTGCGCAGCCAGGCGTCAACTTACCAGGCCCGGCTTGATGCGGCCGAACAGGCGGCCTCCTGCGACTCGCTGACCGGCCTGCGCAACCGTTTGTGGGTTGAAAACCACATCGCGCGCCGGATCACGGTCGACAAGCCCTTCTGCGTCGCCATCATCGATCTCAACGGCTTCAAGAATGTCAACGACGACCACGGCCACCTCGTCGGCGACGAGGTGCTGCAGCAGTTTTCGGCCGAGCTCAAGTCGGTCTCGCGGTCTACCGACGTTGCAGGCCGCTGGGGCGGCGACGAGTTCATCATTCTCATGGATTGCGATCTCGCCGGAGCGAAAACGCAGGCCATTCGCCTCAAGGAATGGGTCTGCGGCAGCTACACCGTGCAGGGCCGCTCGGGTCCACTCAAGCTCCGCATCGACGCCTCCATCGGACTCGCTGAACGCGCTCCCGGCGAGACCGTGAAAGACCTGCTGGCGCGCGCCGACGCCAGCATGTACGCCGACAAATCCTTGAGCCGTCACGCCGAAGCAGCCTCGCTCACTCGCTAACTTGCAAGCAGGGAATATTTGCGCGTCCATGGGTGCCCCAGGTTCGGCGCATACTCGTTTTGCGCCGCGCCTGGGATAGCGCAAACCTCGATCGCAAACGGCGCGAGATCGCAACGCCCTTATCACGAAGCCCTAAGCCCTGGCGCGCCGCGTGCGCGTGATCTGGCCGGTGCATCCCAACCCGATGGTGGAGTCGGTGGTGCGCCGCCAAAAGTCCACATCTCAACGCGATCGAACTTTCCCGCTATCAGATGCAAATTAGCGCCGGCGTGGATGGGATTTGTAAAGGCGAATGGGCCAGCCCTGCGAAGAGCGCGATATAGAGATAAATAGCGATGTCTTCTTGCTTCACATTCGCTGAATGCTATCCGAGCAGCCCGAAAAACCTCTTTGCCTTTGCCACATCCTTGAAGATCTGCGCCTTCAGATCTTCCGACGAGGGCCACTCGCGCTCCGGCCTCAGCCGCAGCAGAAACTCGAGCTTGAGCGGCGTCTGCTCATCAAGGTCCACCGGCTCAAAGTCCAGAATGTGCGACTCCACCGCAAACGAAGCCTCACCAAACGTCGGCCGATTGCCGACGTTGGTCACAGCCTGAAAGCACCGCTCACCCACCGTCAGCCGCGTGACATAAACGCCAATCGCGGGCAGCAGTCCGGCGTAGTGCGCCAGGTTAACAGTGGGCACCAGCAACCGCGTACCAATGCCGCGCCCACGCGCCGGCGTCGAGTGTATCCAGAACACGCGCCCCAGCATCCAGCGCGCGCGCCGCACGTCGCCCGCCGCGATCAGTGCGCGCACCGCCGAGCTCGACACCTCCATGCCATGCACGCGCACCGCTGAATGCACCTCGACCGTGAAGCCAAACTCCGCACCGAAAGCGGCCAGCTCGTTCACGCCCGCCCTGGCCCCGTGCCCAAAGCGGAAGCTGCCGCCCTCGTGCATCGAGCGCACGCCCAGCCGCCCCACCAGCACATCGCGCACAAAATCCCGCGCTGTCACGCGCGAGAGCTCCTCGTCGAACGGTAGCACCAGCACCGCCCCAATGCCAGTAGCCGCCAGCAGGCGCAGCCGCTCGGGCAGAAACGTGAGCAGCTTGGGCGCGTCGGCGGGATAAAGAAACTGCGCCGGGTGCGGATTGAAAGTGATTGCAATCGAGCGGATGCCGAGCGAGCGCGCCTCGGCAGCCGAGGCCTTGAGCAGTCCCTGGTGGCCCCGGTGCACGCCGTCGAAGTTGCCCACCGTGATGACGCTGGGGCCGAAACTGGCGGGAATCTCCTCCACCGACCGGAAAACCGGAATCGGGTAGTCGCCGATGCGGTCCGCTGTCATGCCAGCCTCACTGGAAGCGTCAGCCCGTCGTAAGCCATGGCAATGCCCTTGGGCAACATGCGATTGGTTTGCTCGTGGCCCAGCTCGTGCGCAATGTGAGTGAGCCACGTCTGCTTAGCCCCGATGCGTGCCGCCCACCCGGCCGCCTGCTCCACCGTGGCGTGGCTGGGGTGCGGCTGATGGCGCAGCGCGGAGAGCACCACGATGTCGAGGCCCTCGAGCAGCGCAAAGCTCGACTCGGGAATATCGCTCACATCGGTTAGATAGGCGGCGCGCCCAAAGCGAAAGCCGGAGATCTCGAGTTTCCCGTGCAGCACCGGGATGCGCACAAACTCGACGCCGTGAATTGTGGTGCTGGCCGTGAGCGGCTGCAGGGTGACCTGCGCGCGCGTGGGATACGTCGCATCCAGCGAGAAGGTGTAGTCGAAGATGCGCTCCAGCACCGCGGTTGACTCCGCAGTGGCGTAGAGAGGGATGGGCCCCGACTCACGGTTGACCACAAAGCTGAGCGGGCGCAGATCGTCCAGGCCCATGATGTGGTCGGCGTGCGAGTGCGTGTAGAGCACTGCATACACGCGCGTCAGCCCGCAGCGCAGAGCCTGCTCGCGAAAATCCGGGCCGGTGTCGATGACCACGACGCGCTCGCGTCCATCCTCATGCCAGCGCACCAGCAGCGATGGCCGCAGCCTGCGGTCGCGAGGGTCTGCGCTGGTGCACACCGCGCACCGGCAGCCCAGCGTGGGCACGCCCATCGACGTTCCCGTGCCCAGAAATGTGAGCTCGCCATCCATCCGCTATCGTTTGCCCGGCGGCGGTGGCTGCGGCGGCTGCATGGCCTGCAGCGTGATCATCCGCGTCAGCTCGAGAAACGCCATGCGCGCTTCATACAGCACCGATTGCAGGGTTCGGTCCTCGGCCTCGTTCAGGTTGCCGCGCGTCTTCTCGGCCAGAACGCCCAGAAGATCGATGGTCTGCCGTGCGCCCAGGATGTCAATCTTGGGCCGCTGTCCCTCCGGCGCGCCCGCGCCCATCTGGATCATGGCCGACACATAAAACTGCTGCACGAGGTGCAGGAATCCGATGGCTTCCGGCGCGCCCATCCCCGGATTCTGCGCCCGGATGATGTCCTCAAGCCGCTGAGCCGAGGCGTCGTAAGCGGTCTTCTGCTCCTGGCTTTCGGCGGCCGTGGGCGCGGGCGGCATCTCACCCATCACCTGGTCGAGCTCTGGCGGGCCGTCCGCCCCGCTGTTGGCCCCAGTCCCGGGCTCGTTCACGGCCGGCTCGTTCACGGCCGGCTCGTTCACCACCAGGCGCGGCCCGCCGCCGGCCGGTGCCTGCGGCGCTTCGGAGGCGGAAGCGTGCGCCGCACCCTGCTCTTCTTCCGCCTTCATCTTGCGGCGGTCGATCACTTCAAACTTCGGCGTCTCGCTCATGATTCTCGACTTCCATTCCGATCGGGGACAAGGCTGGGCGGCGCGGCCAGGATGCGGGCAGTGCCCGTGGCCGTTCCGGCGGTGAAAACAAGAGGCTGGCTGCCGTGCTCGGCTTCAGCACGGATCATGCCCAGCGCAAAGATGCGGCTGGCGCCGGCCAAGGGCAGCTGGGCGGCGCTGGTGATGTGCCCTGAGGCTTTGCCGGCAGCCTCGCCGGGCAGCGTCAGGTCGGTACCCGCCGCGGGAACCGGCCCGCTCAGCTCCAACTGCCGCAGGTGCCGGTGCACGTTGCCGCGGGACCGGATCCGCTCTACGATCTCCTGGCCCAGGTAGCATCCTTTGTTGAAGTTGAGAGCGCGCAGCTGGGATGTCTCCTGCGCCAGATCGCGCTCCACGATGTCGATACCGTAGGCTGGAATCCCCTGAGCGATCCGGAATGCCTCAAGCGATGCGGTTCCAACCGGCGTCGCCCCCGCCGCGCCCAGCGCCTGCCATAGCTCCCCGATCGCGGCCGGCGGCGTCCAAAGCTGGTAGTGCTGCGCCAGAACGCCGTATTCGCGCACCACCCGCAGCTCCAGGCCATTCCATGCCGCGCGTGTCTGCGTCATCGGTTCGGGCAGCGTGGGCAGTCCCAGCCGCTCCAGCACCGCGTCAGCCTGCGGCCCAGTGACTCCCAGCACAGTCTGTTCACCGCGCGGCCCCAGTTCCACGTCATCCATGATGATGAAGCGGTCGAGGTGCGCCAGCAGGCGGTCCTGTTGATCGGCGGCCCACTCGATTTCAAGCGAATCGCCGTCGCGCCACACGGTCAGGTCGCCCTGAATGCGACCCTGCGCGTTGAGCACCAGACTCCATGCGCCCGCCCCCGGCTCCAGTTCGCTGACCTTGTTCGTCACCATGCCGTTGAGCCAGCGCGAGCGGTCTTCGCCGCGCACTGCCACGCGCCGCAGCCAGCCCAGGTCGTGAACGGCGGCTCCGGCAGCCAGCGCCTCCGTTTCCCGCTCCGGCGCGTCCAACTGGCGTGGCGTCATCATGCCGTGGTAGACCCCGGCCTCATGGTCTGGATGCGAGGCTGCAAGCAGCGCGCCCAGCGGCGTGGGTGTCGCGGTTTCGGGGGTGTCGGAGGAAAGGACCGTATCCATCTCAGGGCAGCTTTTCTTCGGTCTCAAGCGCGATTTAATGTGCAAAAACCGTTCGAGACCGCATCTTAATTATAGCCTTGAGAATAGATGCGGCCGCCTTGGCCGGCAAGCCAGCGGGGAGCAGCAATGAGCAACCAGCACCAGACGGTGAAATGCGATGCACGCGCGTGGGTCCTCAGCATCGCGGTGTGCCTCGCGGCCGGCGCAGCCCACACTCAACAGCCGTCGCAGCAGGCTGCTTCGCCAGCCTCTAGCGCCCCGCAATCCAAAGCGCCCGACGCATCCGCAGACAGCAAGACTGCCGATAATGACAAGCCCAAGCCCGAAACCCACATCACGCCGGAGCAGGCCAAAGAGCTCTTCGCCCTGGTCGATCAGCTCATCAAATTCTCTTCGGACGAAACCGGCCTCGCCATCAAGGCCGACGTGAAGCGCAAGATGACCACCCGCGCGGATGTCGAGGCTTATCTCAAGGAGAAGTTCGACGAAGACCAGGGCGCCAAGCGCCTGCAGCAGGGCGAAATCGTACTCAACAAGTTCGGCTTGCTCGATCGCGATTTCGCGCTCAAGCCCTTTCTGCTGGCGTTGCTCAAGGAGCAGATTGAGGCCTTCTACGACTCGAAGACCAAGACCGTCAACATGCTGGACTGGGTGGACGTGGAGGAGCAGAAGCCGGTGCTGGCCCACGAGCTGACCCATGCGCTGCAGGATCAGCGCTCCGGCCTGGACAAGTGGAGCGACCAGACGCCCGATGAAGTTTCGCGCAACTCGCACGACGACACCGACCACCTGGCACGCGACGAGATGGACACGGCGCGAGAGGCGGTGGTGGAGGGCCAGGCCACGGCCGTGATGATGGATTACATCCTCAAGCCCATGGGCAAGAGCCTGCTCAAGGATCCCGAAGTGCTCGACGTGGTCAAGGAACAGATGAGCGGCTCTGACAACTCTCCCGTGCTGGCGCGCGCTCCCGTGCTTCTGTCCGAGTCGCTGCTCTTTCCCTATCGCGAAGGCCTGAGCTTTGAGCAGGACGTGTGGATGGACAAGGGGCAGGCCGCGGCCTTTGCCGGCACGCTAGACCAGCCGCCCAGCTCCAGCTGGGAGATCATCAACCCGCGCGAATATGAGGCGCGCCACCTGGCCGCCGTGCCGCTTCTGCCCGACATTCACCCGCTGGTTGACAAGCTCTACAAGCCTTACGACATCGGGCAGGTGGGCCAGCTCGACCTGCACATCCTGGCGGAGATTTTCGGCGGCGACTCGGCCGCGCGTGACCTCACGCCCGCATGGGATGGCGGCATCTACTGGGCCGGCCAGAGCCTCAGCGCCAAAACGCCGGCCGAGTTGGCCAGTACCAAATCCATCGCGCTTCTCTACCTGTCTCGCTGGAAGACCGCAGCCTCGGCGCAGGCCTTTGCTCAGCTCTATTCGAACGAACTGCCGCGCAAATACTCCGGCGTCAGGCCTGACGAGGCCGCGCAGCTCACCGCGCCCACCTCCGCTCCCGCCGGCGACGAAGAAATGGACTACACCACCAACGAGGGCCCGGTGGTGATCATCACCCGCGGCCCGCTGGTGTTTGTGGCCGAGAGCTTCGACCTGCCGCTGGCGCGCAAGCTGGCGGCGTTGCTGCTCGATGCACAGGGCAGCGGTGAATTGAGGCTGGCCGCCGCGCCGCAGCCCTCGGGATTGCCCGCAGCTCAACAGCCGGTGGGCGAGCCGCTCACCGCGCCCTGGGTCCGCTTCTTCTCGAGCTGCGGCGTGATGAAGGCCGCCGTCGATGCCGCGGTGCGAACAGAAAAGTAGCACAGCGTCAGCGCCGCAGGAAATACACCCGATCCTTCCACTCCCACTGGCCAGCCTCTTTGAACAGTTCGCTCAAGGCCCGCACCAATCCTCCGATGTCTCCTTGAGAGATAGTCTTTTCGTCCACGAAGATTATGCCAGCATGCGACCGGCCTTGTTCCGCCCACGTCTTGAGCAGCGCCGGTATCGACCTCCGGTCGTATGTCACGAGCGTCAGGTTAGGGGCGGAAGCCGCGCCAATGACCGAAGCGTCTTCCTGTCCCAGAAAGCTTCCACCTTCCCATTCCACGAGACTATGAACGGTGAGCGTACGGCTGCGGCGACGCAAGCCAGCTGCCACATCGGGAGAGATATGCTCGTCGAGAAGGAGCTTCAGCATCTCAGTGTCTGGGCTTTTTCCCTGCGACGAATTCAACAGTTTGCGGCAACATGCGCTTTAGCGCGACGAAATCCATCGCATCCTGCTCCTCCAACGCTTCATCGATCTCGGCCGGAAAGGCTTCCGCGTAAAGAGCCGCCGCCTGCACCTTGGCGAGTGGCCAGCGAAGATGCCGAGCCACAGCCGCGAGATCGCCCTTGTAGCTCCGCACCAGCATCATCACTTCCCACACAGCGAGTGAGCTGCCCTGGAGGCAAGCCTGACGGCCAACGGTCGAGTCGCGAAAGTCGATGAACGCGAACTCCGATCGCCGCAGCCCCTCCTCAACCAGGCGGGCGCTGGCGTCGCTGGCGCTCCAGCCGTGCCGCTTGGCCATGCGCTTCAGCCGCTCGCCGCTCTCGGCGGGAAGCCTCATGCTGATCACGGTGGAAGGCGATGCGCTCATGGGGAATCCTCCACAATGTAACTATTGTAAGCCTTGTAACTCCGCAATGCCAGTGAGGGGAAGCGGCCACCTTCAGGCCCCAGAAGTCACGCCGGATCTTTCTGGACCAGATACTCATCCAGCAGCACAGACACCAGCACCGCCGTGGGCACCGAGACCATCGCGCCCGGAATTCCCTCGAGCGAAAACCCCAGCAGCAGCGCGATGATGATCGCCAGGCCGGGCAGGTCCACGCTGTTGCGCATGATGCGCGGAGTGAGGTACGAATTTTCGAGCTGTATA
>Ga0302324_100018639_pt1 | contig 13661 bp, 12 predicted proteins | sample Palsa_T0_1_FD_201949 | JGI IMG/M metagenome (GOLD analysis project Ga0302324, IMG submission 201949) | Peat permafrost microbial communities from Stordalen Mire near Abisko, Sweden - Palsa_T0_1 | ecosystem: Environmental > Terrestrial > Soil > Palsa > Peat permafrost | place: Sweden: Abisko...
GCCCGCGGCGATGTGCGGAATCGCATAGCCGTGCCGGAAGATCGCGTACGAGAGGAGCAGATAATCCATGTGGCTCCTGTGGCAGGGCACATAGACGATCTCGGCATCCGCTGCGAGTTCCAGCGTCTCGACGTGCGCAAACTGCACGCCGTCATAGAGCCGGTTCCACAGCCAGGTCAAAATATGCTCGAGGAAGCGCACGAAGGCCGGCGAGTAGTTGGCGGCGATCTCCTGCGCATACTTCTGCGCCTGCATCATCGCCTGACGGCGCGTGGTCTTCTTCTCGCGCCGCTCCTGGGAAACCGCCGAGCGCACCGCGCGCGTGCGCAGAATGGCGGTCACGAGCGTGCGGCGGTGCGACAGATCAGGTCCGATGCGCGCCGTGCGCTGTCTCGCATACAGCGTGCGCAGCGCTCGAATGACACGCCGGCCCTGCACCGGCACGCCGGCGGCATCACTTAAGAGACTGCGCAACGACACCGGCTCATGAAACTCGAGCAGCGTGTTCCTGCCATTGATGAGCACCTGCAGAAACTTGCGCAGCCGGCTCGTGATCGCCCATTCCTCGACGACCAGCAGCCGCAGCCAGGAGCCTTCCTTCTGCGGCGCGCGTCCCCAAAACACCGCGACCGGTATCAGGTCGACGTCGACATCCGGATTGGCCTTCAGCACCTCGATCAGGCGCAGGAGAAACGCCGGCGCGCGGCGATCGCGGCGCTCATCCCAGAAGCCGCGCGGCCGGCTGAGATAAAAAAACGAGCGCAGTTCGGGAGCCTGAGCGAACAGGCGCTTCTTCGGCCGCGCAAGTTTCAGGCGCACGCAGGCGTTCTGCAGCAGCGCAAGATCCGTGAAGCTCTTGGCCTCGAGCACATAGCAGACGGGGTTCTTGCGCTCGCGCAGGCGCTCGACGGCATCCTCGGGGCGCACCTGGTATCGCACCCACAGCGCGAGCAGGCGCCTCAGGAGCCAGGTCACGGCGGCAGAGGCACGGGCATCACGGGCGGCTCCCCGCGCGCACCGTCACGGTCATTCGAACGCCGTCGCCGGCAGATCGAGCGCGATGAGGAAGTATTCGAACAGATAGCGCAGCACGCGGATCTGATTATGCAGCCTGTGATCGCCGTTCAACAGGTGCAGCGCCGCGCCATAGCTCTGCGCAAAGCGCACGCTGTGCTCATACGGGACTACGTCGTCGCGCCAGCCGTGCACGATGGCCGCCGGACAGTCGAGCACCCCGTCACGCAGCTCCGGCAGGCCCTCCATATAAAGGGCCGGCGCCATCAGAAAGACGCCGCGCGCATGCAGCAGCGATGCCGAAGCGACCGCCACATAGCCACCCAAGCTTGAGCCGACGAGCACGAGGTCCCCCTGCAGCTCCTTGCAGAAGTCGGCGAGCCGCGTGATCCGCTCGCGCGGTTCGTCGACGCCGCGATAGTCGACCGACTCGGTCTCATAGCCTTCGCTGCGTGCGACTTCGGCAAGCGCCGAAATCTTGCGGCCCCAGGGACCGCTTTCCTGGCCGTGTGAAAAAACGACGTAGCGAGTCCTCATGGCGCCCTCGGACTTGAGATTCATTTCGGCTTCCACAGCAGCGCGTCCAGATCGAAAGCGGCGCTCTTCACGACGCGGCCGCTCACCACGCTCACACCCTCGGCGCGCAGGCGCCGTCGCTGCTCCAGGTAGGCGCGCGACCCTTTCGGAAAGGCGATGCGGCCGCCGGCGGCGAGCACCCGATGCCACGGCAGTCGCAGCGCCGGCGGCGCGACTTTGAGCGCGTGGCCCACCATGCGCGCGCGCCCCGGTAAGCCTGCGCAACGCGCGATGCCACCGTAAGTGGCGATCTCTCCGCGTGGAATCGCAACGACGGCGCGCCAGATCAGTTCGAGTGCCGCTGTGCGCATGCGCGGATGATACGCCAGAGCGCTAAGGGTGAGACGAACTTGCGTCGGCGCTTGAGCGCGAAGCCGCGCTCGCATACATTGCCGCTTGGAATATACCGCTCCGAAGACGCATCATCGCTGCCGATCCCCCCGCCACCCGTCAACAGATGGACTGGCTGACCATGACCGATACGACCTCGACCGGTGCCACTCTGCAAGCCTGGCAGAAGCGCAGCGCTTCGCGCTTGGGACGCTGGCTATTTGCGCGCATGGTCTGTCGGCGCGCGCCGTACTTCGCAAGCATCCGGCCGCGCTTCCTTGAGCTGCGCCCGACGTTCTGCAAAGTGACCATGCAGCGCAGGCGCAGCATCGAGAATCACCTGGGTGCGATCCACGCGCTGGCGATCGGCAATCTCTGCGAGCTCGCCGCCGGCATGGTGACCGAAGTCACAACCCCTGCGATGACGCGCTGGATCGCGCGCGGCATGACGATCGAATACCTGCGCAAGGCCGAGAGCGATGTGTATGCGACCGCACGGCTCGACAAAAGCGAATGGGCGGCGGCCGGCAACGTCGCCGTGCCCGTGAGCGTCACCGACAAAAACGGCAATGAAGTGGTGCGCGCCGTCATTACGATGCACATCTCCGGGCGCAAGCCCTAACCGCGCCGCATCAGGGCCCGCCGATGATGATGCCGCGCAGGATCGAGGTCTCAATCTCCCATTCCAGGCGCCGCTGGGAGGTCGCCTGGCGATTCGCCGTCACGGTGCGCACGGCGCTGCCGCCGCTCTGGTGCGTGACGAGAAAGGCGTGAAAGTCGCAGGGCCGGGTGATCGCGAAGCCAAATAAGAGTTTGACCTTGCCTTGCGCGATGCTGTCCGGCGTATTCACGCGCTCATCGCAGATCACGAAATAGCTTTCCTCCGCCGCCGTGCCGGCGAATGCACCCTCCTGATCGAGGTCCTCGAGAAACGCCTCGGTCTGCTGCCGCGCGCGTCGCCAGGCGGCGAGGGAGTTCTGCTCGAAGGCAAGCCAGCGCGTGCCGCGCTCCACGCTTACGTTGATGAAGAGCGCCAAGCGGCGCGCGGCGAGAAAGCGCCAGTCGGAGGAGGCCGCGCCGCCCGCCGCGAGCGTGCAGGCGGTGACGCTCGCGGCGCCACGCGTCGCCAGGAGCGTGTTGACGCCCGCCTGTGCAAGGCGCAGACGCTCCGCTTCCGCCACCACCACCGCCGGGCGCACGCCGGGTTTCAACACGGCCTCTTCGCCTTGCGCCGCGGCCCACACCGGCCAGCTCTCATCCGCGCGTGCGATCATCCCCGCCACGAGCCCGCAAGGAGCGAAGGTCTCGACGCGCCCGCGCAGTCGGTCGATCGTCATGACGCGCGGAAAATGCATGAATGCGTTCTCGGAGCGAAACGGCCAGCTGCGCAGCGCCTCGAGCGCAGCTTGCGCCGAGGTCCACGCGGAGGGCGGATCCACGACCAGCATGGCGTGGTGCTCGCGGCAGAAGCGCGCCGCGATCATGAGCGTGCTCATGCCGACATCCTGCTCGCGCGCGAGCGGCGGAATGCACAGCAGATTGAAACCATCGACCGCCTGCAGCGCAAATAGCCCGGTCGCCTCGATCGCCGAGCCAATCACGTCATAGTCAGTCAGCGCCTCGCCGTCGTGGCCGTCGGGGTTCGAATGCACGTAACCCACGACCGGCGCATCCGGCGATCGGATCGAGCGCTCCGGACGCACCGTTGGCACGGTCCCCAGCACGCGCACGAGCTGCGATTCGAGCAGCACTTCATTGATATAGCGTTCCGCGCCGGGCGTGATGCACACGCGCCGGAAGATCTCCTGATCCTCGATGAGCTCCGAGGGCGCCGCCCGCACGCGCTGCACGACCAGGTTGAAGCGCTCCGGCTCATGCGCGCCGATGCCGTCGTAATCCACCGAGGCGCGCAGGTATTCGCGCGAGCCGGGATTGATGCCGCGCAGCCGCAACGCACCCTGGCCTGCGCGCAGCGTGAGGGTCGGGGGCTGTGCCCCGTTCACCACGCGCACGACGAACGCGTGCCGTCCGCCGTTCTCAAAGAACTGCTCGACGGCGTAGGCGACGGTTGAAGGTTGCCACAGGCCGCCAAAGATCTGCTGGAACTCGCCGAAACTTGCGATCGCCACGGGCCGATTGACCGGCCCCTTCAGGGTGCGTCCGACGAACGCGGTGATGCCGGTCGGGGCGCGCTCGATTTTATCCGGCCCGCTGACGGCGGCGCTCGCAAAGCCGCTCAGGCGGCCGGGCGCGTTCGATACAGCTCTATTTGCCATGCGGGTTCTCTTCTTGCGCGCGCAACTCGCTTTCAGCGCGCGCGCGTTCGCGTTCTTCTTCTTTGCGAGCGATTTCCGCGAGCATCAGCTGCAGCCATTCGGACAGCTCTGCCACGTATGTTCTTCTTACGTCCCCGTTTTCGCAGCTGGGGCTGGTGCGGCCGGTGTCGCAAGCGGCGGCGCCTGCGGATCCCGGTCGGAAAGCATTTGCCGGAAGCTCGCCTCATCCGGCGGCAGATCGGATTTGCCGTCCCAGGTGGCGCCGTCGGGCACGCGATTCTGCACTGTCGGCGCCGCCGCCAGCACCTCCTCGAGCGACGCGTCCGCGCGCGATATCGGCACGGGTATCCCGCGCGGCTCGCGCGCGAGCGTCGCAACGAGCTCCGCGTTCAGCGTCTCATTATGTTTCTTCAGCTGCTTCTCGACACGCAGCTGCTGGGCTTTGGGCAGGCCATCCGGCTGCGCCACCTTGCCGTCGTGCGAGTCATCCTCCAGAGGCCCGCTTGCCTGCATGTACAGCTCGCCCGCCTGCCAGCCGAACAGGAACGGCTGGTTGACGACGCGAACCTGAGTGCCGATCGGAATCATGTTGTAGAAAGACTCGATGTCCTCGGGGTACAAGCGGATGCAGCCGTGGCTCGAACGCAAGCCCACGCCGGCCGGTTTATTGGTGCCATGAATGAGGTAACTCGGCCATCCCAGGTAGAACGCGTAACGGCCAAGGGGATTGTCGGGCCCGGGCCCGATAACGGCGTCCAGATCCTCGCCGTTCTCTTTGTGCTCCTTGATGACGGACACCGGCACATGCCAGACCGGATCCTGCTGCCGGCGCATGATCTTCGTTACGCCTTCGGGAGTCTTCCAGCCGACCTTGCCGATGCCGATGGGATGAGTGTAGACGAGCGGCGGCTCGCCTGACTTCGTCTTCGGAAAATAAAAGATGCGCATCGTCGCGACATTGATGACGACGCCTTCACGCGGCGCGTTCGGCAGCACGAACTGCGTCGGCACGACGATTGATTTCCCCTCACCCGGCAGCCACGGATCAACCCCGGGATTGGCACGCACGATCTCCTCGTAGCCGACGTTGAAGCGGCGCGCGATGTCGGTAAGCGTGTCATCCTTAGTGCTGGTCGTGATCTGCACCACGCCCACGATGTCCTGGTCGGGGGCGAGCTCAAAGCGGTCGGTCGCCTCGGGCGGGGGCGCTTCGGCGGGCTTGACCGGCACTGGCTGCGGTTTCTCCTTGGTATGGCCCAGCCACGGCTCACGCAAGAGAGAGCAGGACGCAAGCGTCGCAAGGATGAGGGCGGCAGCAAGGATGCGCACCGTCGGGTTCGGGGGAAGAGGCATGCGGCGATTATGCCATCCGCCGGGACTTCGGCTACAAGAGGACGGGCTGGTTCGGCAACTCGTTCGCGTGGCTCTTGGGGCGTCCCGGGAAATGCCGTCCCAGGAGGCGTCCGACGTGCTCGACGGCGGCGATGGAGCCTGCGCCAAAATCGCGGGCCCGGTAGTGGCGTTGCGTCTCACGGCAGATCTCATCCCACTGCGACTGCTGAACGCGCGAGGCGATGCCGCGATCGGCCAGGATCTCAACTCTGCGGTCGGCGAGCAGCACGTAGATCAGCACGCCGTTGTTGTGCTCGGTGTCCCAGATCCCCAGCTGCGCAAATGCCTGCAGCGCGCGCGCGCGCGGGGAGAGGTCGTGCCACAGCTCCAGAGGATGCAGCGCCGTCTCAACAACGAAACGGATCTCCCCGGAATGCTGCAACTCCACTTGGGAGATCGCAGCTTCGATCCCCGCCAGCACCTTGGGCGTGAAACGCCGGCGGGTACCCCAGTGGGTCGCGAACAGATGACGGACGAAGCGCCGAAGGTTCATCGTGTGCTCCTACCAGCTGCCCGATGCGCCGCCGCCGCCGAAGCCGCCGCCACCGCCACCGAATCCACCCCCGCCACCGCCGCCAAAACCTCCGCCCATGCCGCCTAATCCGCCAAAGCCCCCGCCCCACGGCAGGCCCGATCCGCGCAGGCCGCCGGCGGCGCCTGCGAACAGCGAAAAGAGGAACGCGGCAACCGATGCCAGCACGGCGCCGAGGATAAAGCCGCCGAAGAGCCACACGAGCAGCCCGGCAATCCCGCCAGTGACTGCCGCGCCTGCCGGGCGTCCGAGAATCCCCGGCAGTATGCTGGCGGCAATAAAGACCGCGAAGAACAGAAACGGCCAGATGCCCGTCGAATGCCGCGAACCTCCGCGCCAGGCGTGGTCGGGCTCCGGCAGCGGCTCGCCGTCGATCACCCGGATGATCTGGTCGACGCCCGCCGTGATGCCGCCATAGAAGTCATTCTGGGCAAAGAGCGGCCGGATCGTCTCGGCGATGATGCGGTTGGCGATCGCATCGGGCAGCGCACCCTCAAGACCGTAGCCGACCTCGATGCGGATCCTGCGGTCGTTCTTCGCGACGATCAGCATGACGCCGTCGTCCACTTTCTTGCGGCCGATTTTCCATTGCTCGACGACCCGGATCGAATACTGTTCGATCTCCTCCGGATGCGTCGTGGGTACGATGAGCACCACGATCTGGGCGCCCTTTCTCGCCTCGACCGCGGCGAGTTTCTCCTCGAGCGCAGACTGCTGCTCGGCGGTGAGCGTGCCGGTCAGGTCCGTAACGCGCGCCTCAAGCTTCGGAATCGCAACCAAGCCCTGCGCGCTTGCGAGCCCGACCGCGCCGACGAGGAGCGCAAGCCATCCCGAGGCGAGCCAGGCTTTCATGGTGGCGCGAACGCGCCGCCTAATGTGGGGCGGCGGGTGTGGCGGGTGCTGCCGGCTGCGCACCCGCGCGCGCCTGCGCGGCAACGCCCGAGCCGAAATCGACCGTCGGCGGCGCCGAGATCGCCGCTTCGTTCGCGACCGAGAAATTCGGTTTCACCTGGAAGCCAAAGAGCTTCGCCGTGAGATTGACCGGGAAGGAGCGCGCCGTGCTGTTGAAGCCCTGCACGGCCGCGATGTAGCGGTTGCGCGCAACGGTAATGCGATTCTCCGTACCCTCGAGCTGCGCCTGCAGATCTCGAAAGTTCGCATCCGACTTCAGCTGCGGGTAGGCCTCCGTCACCGCAAAGAGGCTCTTCAGAGCCGAGGTGAGCTCGCCCTGCGCGGCCTGAAATTTCTGGAACGCGACCGGGTCGTTCACAAGCTCAGGCGTGATCTGGATGGAGCCTGCCTTCGCGCGCGCCTCGGTCACGCCGATGAGCACCTGCTGCTCCTGGATCGCGAAGCCCTTGACGGTGTTGACGAGATTCGGGATGAGATCGGCGCGGCGCTGGTATTGATTTACGACCTCTGACCACGACGCCTTGACGTTCTCGTCCTGCTGCGTCAGCGAGTTGTAGCCGCAGCCTGAGAGCACCGTGGCGGCAACGGCCACGAGTGCAAGTGTCCACATACGCATAAATCCCTCCATCGGGGCAGTTTTCGGGGTTTCGGACGATCCTTCAGCCCTCTAATGGGGGATTCTAGACGAAAAAAAACCCCGGACGGTTACGCCCGGGGTTGAAAATGCGGACTTTCGATGAAGGGAAGGAAGTCCGCTAGGGGATTTTGCACATCCGCCGAGCGCGCACGCTTCAGTGCAGTCGCGCCCAGTGAAGAATCTTGATGTCCTCGCAATTCAGGTCGAAACTCTGCGCCAGGAGGCTGCACAATTCGCGCGTGCCGCCTGCGGGTTCCAGTGGCTGCCGCAGCTCCACAACTCCGCTCCACTCGCTTGCGTCCGACTGCGCAGGCATCTGTTCGGTTGCGGTCACGAAATGCGTGTAATACCGGGCTGCCACGAGCCAAAGAGTAGTAGCCGCATCGATTTATGGCCGTGAAGCGATCCACAGATCGCTCAAGCATTTGCAAGCGTCTTTGGCGACATAAGACAGGAAAGGATGCGCGCATGGCGCGTTTTAGGGCAGCGGAGACACCCGCCTCGAAGTACATCACGCGCGAGGGCGATGCGCGTTTGCGCGCTGAGCTCGATGAGCTGTGGCGCACGGAACGCCCGCGCGTGACACAGGCCGTGGCGGAAGCGGCGGCGCAAGGCGATCGCTCGGAGAATGCCGAATACATCTATGGCAAACGCCGCCTGCGCGAGATCGACCGGCGCGTGCGCTTCCTGCGGCAGCGCCTCGAGGGGATGGTGGTGGTCGAACAAGCCCCTGCCGATTCGGGGCGGGTCTTCTTTGGCGCCTGGGTGACGCTCGCGTTTGAGTCGGGAAACTCTGAGTGCTATCGCATCGTCGGCCCGGATGAATTCGACCGCGCGCCGAACTACATCAGCATGGACGCGCCGCTCGGCCGCGCGCTCATGCGCCGGGCCTTGAACGACAAGCTCACGGTGCAGTTGCCGCAGGGCGCGCGCAGCTTTGAGATCACGCGCATTGAGTACCGCCCGCGGGCCGGGGAGTAACTACCAGAGCACGCGCACGTTCTTGAATTGCCAAGGATCGGTCTTGTCGACGTCCTCCGGAAACAGCCGCTCGCGCTCATGCAGCGGTGTCCAGTCGGTGTAATGCCCGACGACCGGCCCCAAATAAGGCATGCAGATATCAAGCGTGCGCCGAAAGTCCATCTCATCGGGCTCGGTCACGCCGCAGTTGGGATTCTCGATCGCCCAGATCATGCCGGCGAGACAGGCGGCGGTGACCTGCAGGGAAGTTGCGCTGTTGTGCGGAGCGAGTTGCTTCGCCTCGCCGATCGACAGCTGCGATCCGAACCAGTACGCATTGTTCTTGTGGCCGGCCAACAGCACGCCCAACTCATCGATCCCCGATTCGATGTCGTCCATCAAAATGCGCTTCGTGTCCTGCAGCTGCCAGTTGCGTCCCGCAAACTCGTGCAGCGAAACCACCGCCGCATCGCAGGGGTGATAAGCGTAGTGCACGGTCGGGCGGTAGACCGCCTGCGCACCGTCGCGCACCGTGTAGTAGTCGGCTATGGAGATGGCCTCGCCGTGCGTGATGCAGAAGCCATGAAAGTGGCCCGCGAGCGGCGTCCAGGTGCGCACGCGCGTGCTCGCTCCCGGCTGCGTCAGGTAGATCGCGCACATGCAGCCGAAGTCGTGGCGTTTGCCGTCACGCGGAAAATTGCGCTCGTGAGTACCCCAGCCCAGTTCCGCCGGCTGCGAGCCCTCGCTCACGAAGCCATCGACCGACCAGGTGTTGACGAACTCATTCAGCTTCTTTGGCAGCCGTGAAACCTGCGTGTCGCGCTCGGCGACATGAATCACCTTCACGGCCAGCTTGCGCGCAAGCTCGCCCCAGTCGGCGCGTGACTGCGGGCTGCCCGCCTCGACGCCGGTGTCGGTTGCGATATTGAGGAGCGCCTGTTTGACGAGGTGCGAGACAAGTCCGGGATTCGCGCCGTGCGTCACAACTGCGGTCGGGGAGCGGGCGTTGCCGGGACGCAGCGCGAGGGCCTCCTCGCGCAGCGCATAGTTGGTGCGCCGCGCCGGCGCAACCGTCGGATCGGTATAGCCGCCGGGCCACGGCTCGATACAGGTATCAAGATACATCGCGCCTTTTTCCCAGCACAGCTTGATGAGTGCGATGCTCGACACGTCGACCGATACATTCAGCAGAAAATCCCCGCGCCCAAGGAGTGGGTTCAGGATGCGCCGATAGCTCTCGCGCGTCAGGGTCTCGCGGATGAGCTTCACGCCAAATTCGGCGGCCACCGCGCGGCCGCTGTCATCCGCCGTGACGATCGTCAGGCGCTCGGGCGTGATGCCGATGTGGCGCAGGATGAGCGGCAGCATCCCCCTGCCGATGCTGCCAAAACCAACGAGCACGATGCGGCCGGGAAATTCGACATGAATCTTGTGTGAGCTCATCAGGTATTTCAGCCGCGTGTCTCGCGCCAGTGAGGTGGATAGGTGCGCTCGTATCCCGGCAGTGCTTCCACGCGCGCGAGCCAGCGGCCGAGCGCCGGATAATTTGTCTCAAGCGGAAGGAAGCGCGAGGACAGGTCCGCCGCCACCGGGCGCTTCAAGGCGCGCAGCAGGAGCTGAATCGAGGGGAAAAACACCATGTCGGCGGCGGAAAAATTCTCGCCCACGATCCAGTTGGATTTCGACAGCCGGCCCTCGATGGTGCGCGCTTCGCTCGCGACGACGTGCATCGCCTGGGTGAGGTCCGGCGCCGGCAGCGGCGGCGTCTTCGGGGAAAATACCGCGGAGAGGATTTTCGTCACCTCAGGCTCGGCGAAATCCTGAAACTCGCAGATGACGCGCATGATGACACCCGCCTCCTCGGGGGTCTGGCCGAAGATCGGCGGTGCGGGGTACTTTCTGTCGAGGTAGAAAAGCACCGCCAAGGATTCGAAGACGACGTAATCCCCGTCCTTCAGCACCGGCACCCGGCCGCGCGGATTCATCGCCAGCATCTGCGGGGACTTATGCTCCTGCTTCGAGAACTGCAGCACGTGACTGACGTACGGCAGGCGCTTGAACTCGAGCGCCAAGAGCACGCGCCACGCGTACGGGCTGCCGCTTCCCCAGTACAGATCGATCGCCATGGCTGTCGCAACCGTTGCAGAATTGCGCGATTGTAGCGGCAACACGACGCGACAGAAAATGAATCGCGGCGGCAAGCGCGGGGGGACCTCATGTACACGACGCTCATCGAAACCTACGAACTCGCCGCGGCGCTCGCCGATCCGCTCTACGCGATACTCGACTGCCGCTTCGAGCTGTCGCAACCGGACTGGGGAGCGCGCGCCTATGCGAGCGGTCATATTCCACACGCGCTTTATGCACACCTCGATCGGGATCTGGCCGGCGCGGTCACGGCGACGACCGGCCGGCATCCGCTGCCCGAGGCTTCCGTCTGGGCGGCAACCCTCGGACGCTGGGGCATCGACGAAAACGTGCAGGTCATCGCCTACGATCAGGGCAACGGCGCCTACGCCGCGCGCGCCTGGTGGCTCACGCGCTGGGCCGGCCACGCGCGCGTCGCCGTTCTGAACGGCGGCTACGCCGCCTGGCTCGCCGCGGGACTTGCCGTGACCAGCGAGCCTGCCGCGCGGGTGGCGCGCAGGTTCACGCCGCGCACGCCGGCGCTGCCAACCTTCAGCGCACGCGAGATCGCGCCCGCCCTCACCGCGCGTCAAATAATCCTGGTCGATGCGCGCGGCGCCGATCGTTTCGGAGGCGAAAATGAAAGCATCGATCCGGTCGCCGGACACGTTCCCGGCGCCATCAATCAGCCATTCGCCGCCAACCTCGGTCGCGACGGCCGCTTCCTTCCCGCAGCGGAACTCAAAAACCGCTGGCAGGAGATTCTCGCGGGACGCGCGCCCGCTCAACTTGTATCAATGTGCGGCTCCGGTGTCACCGCCTGCCACAACTTGCTGGCGCTCGAGATCGCAGGCTTCAGCGGAGCCAAGCTGTATCCCGGCTCATGGAGCGAGTGGATTCGTGATCCCGCCCGCCCGATCGCCACGGCTGCGGCGCTGCGCGATGCGCGCAACACCTGACGCCCATTTTTGTTATGGTGCGCGTCAATTGAAACCGACCGCTTCGTGGCTGGTCCTTTGATATAGGAGCCGACCATGCGCATCCTGGGAGTTGCGACTCTTGTCCGCTGATCCGAAGAGCGTCATGAACGGCGGCAAAGCGAAGTTCAATCCTGCGCAACCCTGGCGCATTGAGGATTCGCTCGACCTGTACCACGTCAATGCCTGGGGAAAGGGTTACTTCTCGATCAACGAGGCGGGCCACGTCGTCGTGCGCCCTGACACGCAGCCCGGCCGCGACATCGATCTGTTTGACGTGGTCGAGGGCCTAAGAGCGCGCGATCTGACGACGCCGGTGGTGGTGCGGCTGTCGGACATCCTCGCGCACCGCCTGAAGCATCTGCATGCCGCCTTCCAGCAGGCGATCACCGAGAACGACTACCGAAACCGCTATACCGCGGTCTATCCGATCAAGGTGAATCAGCAGCGCCTGGTGGTGGAAGAGGTGTACCGCTACGGCAAGGAATTTGGCTTCGGCCTGGAAGTGGGCTCGAAGCCGGAGCTGCTCGCGGTCATGGCCATGACCGAGAATGAGCCCTCGCGGCTCATCGTCTGCAACGGCTTCAAGGATGACAGCTACATTGAAGCCGTGACGCTTGCGACCAAGCTCGGCCGCACGATCATCCCGGTCGTCGAGAATTTCGAAGAGCTGCATCTCATTCTCAAGCACGCGGACGCCTACGGCGTGCGGCCGCGCCTGGGGGTGCGCGTGAAGCTCTTCAGCGAAGGCTCGGGGCGCTGGGCGGATTCGGCCGGCGAGAAATCGAAGTTTGGCCTCTTCATCACCGAGATACTCGAACTGTTCGACGTCCTGAAGTCGCGCGACATGCTCGATTGCCTGCAGCTCGTGCATTGCCACCCGGGCAGCCAGCTGCAGGACATCCGCCGCGTGAAGGATGCGATCAATGAGCTGGCGCATGTTTACGCGGAGCTGAAGCTCATGGGAGCGGGGCTGCAGTACATCGACGTGGGCGGCGGCCTGGGCGTCGATTACGACGGCAGCGGCACGAACTTCTCCTCATCGATGAATTACACGCTGAATGAGTACGCGAGCGACGTCGTCTACCGGATCGCGAGCGTCTGCAACGCACGCGACATTCCCCATCCGATCATCGTCAGCGAATCCGGGCGCGCGATTGCCGCCTACCACAGCGTGCTCATCTTCAATGCGCTCGGCTCCTCCGCGCTCGACAAGTTCAAGGTGACGGGCGAGGTCGCCCTCGACTACAAGGGCAGCGAGGAGCTGCCGCAGCCGGTGCAGGATCTCTTCGAGGCCTACCGCTCGGTGAGCGAGCGGCGCCTGGTCGAGTGCTATCACGATGCGCTGACGGCGCGCGAGCAGATCCTGCAGATGTTCAACTTGGGGCTCCTGTCGCTCGAGTTCCGCGCGCTCGCCGAGCGGCTCTACTGGGCGGTGTGCACCAAGGTACGCGACGCCTGCCGGAAAATAGATCGGCTGCCGGAGGAACTCGAGAACCTGGAGTCGATCCTCTGCGACACCTATTTCTGCAATTTCTCGGTGTTTCAATCGCTGCCGGACAGCTGGGCGATCGATCAGCTTTTCCCGATCATGCCAATCCATCGTCTGGATGAACGGCCCACGCGCACCGGGGTGCTCGCGGACATCACCTGCGACTCCGACGGCAAGATTGACAAATTTGTCTCGCTGCGCGACGTCAAGCGCGCGCTCGAACTGCACGAGCTGCGCGCCGGCGAGGAGTACTACATGGCCGCGTTCCTGGTCGGCGCCTACCAGGAGACACTCGGCGATCTGCACAATCTCTTCGGCGACACGCACGTCGTGCACATCCGCCTGCACGACGAGGGCGGCTGGTGGATCGAGGAGATCGTCAAGGGCGACACCGCGATCAAAGTGCTCGAGTACATGGAGTACGACGTCGCGGAGC
>Ga0302324_100018640_pt1 | contig 13661 bp, 11 predicted proteins | sample Palsa_T0_1_FD_201949 | JGI IMG/M metagenome (GOLD analysis project Ga0302324, IMG submission 201949) | Peat permafrost microbial communities from Stordalen Mire near Abisko, Sweden - Palsa_T0_1 | ecosystem: Environmental > Terrestrial > Soil > Palsa > Peat permafrost | place: Sweden: Abisko...
TTTACAGCATCGCGGCTGGAACAAGACGTGGATGGCCGGGACATGCCATGACGCTGAGGGGGCTTGAACAAACCGCTTAGTATGATGCATATCATTATAAACCTATGCTGCAGGACATCACTCCATGCACGACACCTCCGCCCCCAAGGTCGAATATGGCGTGACGCCCACGCACATCATGGCATCGATGCCGGGCATCGATTTCGTCCGCGCCATCTTCGCGGGCCAATTGCCGACGCCGCCGATCCTGCAGACCGTCGAGCCATTTGATTCCACAGCCGAGCCCGGCGTGATCACGTTCCACAGCATTCCCGGCTTCCGGCATTACAATCCGATCGGCTCGGTGCACGGCAGCTATGCCGCGGCATTGCTGGATTCCGCGATGGGGCTCGCGGTGCATTCGATGCTGCCGGCCGGAACCGGCTACACCACGCTCGAATTCAAGATCAGTTTCATCCGCGGCATGACCGAGGATACCGGTCCGGTGCGATCCGAAGGCCGCACCCTCAATGTCGGCCGCCGCGCCGCCACCGCCGAAGGGCGCATCACCGACGCCAAAGGCCGCCTGCTGGCGCACGCCACCACGACCTGCCTGGTATTCGAACTTCCGAAGCAAGCGTGAAGGAAACGGGTGGGCAAAGGCGCTCTTCGCGCCGTGCCCACCGTCTTTCCAGTGAAGTAAAATGGTGGGCACGCTTACGCTTTGCCCACCCTACAATGTACCGCTAGGCCTCGTTGCCGCCTTCCTGACGGCTGGCCTCGAACAGGAACCAGGTGCGGCGCTCGGTTTCGTCGATGAAGGTTTCGAGCAGGCCGGCGGTGCCGGAATCCTCGTGGTCGTCGGCGAGCTTGTGGGCTTTTCGCATCGCGGCCGCCATGTGCTTGTTGTCTTCCATCAACTCGCGCAGCATTTCGCGCGGCGGGACGTAGCTCTCGTTATTGTCCTGAATGGTCTGCAGTTTCCCGATCTGCCCGATCGAGCGCAGCGTGTTGCCGCCGAGCTTGCGCACGCGTTCGGCCAGTTGATCGGTGGTCGCGAAAATCGCCTCGGACTGCTGGTCGAGCATCAGATGATAGTCGCGGAAGTGCCGGCCGCTGACATGCCAGTGAAAATTCTTGGTCTTCACATAAAGCGCGAAGGCGTCGGCCAACAGCGTGTTGAGCGACGTTGAAATCTTTTCCACCGCCGCCGGCGGCATGTCGGTCGGGGTATCGAGGTCGGGGGAGACTTTGTCGGACTTGGCTTTGCTCACGATGCACCTTCCTGTTAGGAAACCAGACGTTGACGGCAATGGACACGGCTCGCCGGACCATCTAACGCATCATGCGCGCACCGGTTCCACCCCCCGGAACCCCGTTTTACCGGACGCCTGAGATCATGGACGACTGGATCGACTATTACGATTCCACCCACACCATTTACGCGAGCCGGCTGCATCGCGACCTGCATTTCCAGCTGATCGCCAGGGATATCATCGGCTACATTTCCGCACCCGACGCGGTGGTGCTCGATTATGCCTGCGGCGAAGCGCTGTCCGCGACCAAGGTGGCGGAGGCCTGCGGCACACTGTATCTGGCGGAGCCCGCGCCGGGCGTGCGCGGCCGGCTGATCGCGCGCTTTGCCCCGAACACCAGGATCAGGGTGCGCTCGCTGGAAGATCTGCGGAAAATGGCCGAGAAATCGGTCGATCTCGCGGTGATGAATTCGGTGGCCCAATATATGACGCCGGCCGAACTGGATTCCGCCTTCGTGGTGATCCGGCGGCTGTTGAAGCCCGGCGGCCGGCTGATCGTGGGCGATATCCTGCGTCCGGAAGTCGGCATGATCAGGGACGTCGCGGCGCTGTTACGCTTCGCGCTGACCCACGGTTTTCTGCGCGACGCGCTGATCGGGCTGGTCTCCACCGCGCTGTCGGATTACCGGCAATTGCGCGCGCGCGTCGGCCTGCAGCGCTACGGCGAAGCCGAAATGATCGCCAAACTCGCAGGCGCCGGATTTACCGCCTCGCGCGCCCATTTCAATATCGGGCACAATCCATGGCGGATGACCTTCGTCGCGCGGCACGCGTTCTAGTCTGACCCATTGGGCCCATTAGCGTTAACGCAGGTCAACCATGGCCCCCCGGCGCGGGATCGGCGATGATCGGATCGGCCCGGTGGCGGAAAGCGTCGACGCGGGAGCAATGCATTGCTCTTTATCCTGGTTCAAATCCAGGCCGGGCCTCCACGCTTCGCCCTGACGGGCTACGCGTGGCGCAGCCACGCCGGACCGGCGAGGCAAAGCGTGTCCGGCGTAGCTGAGCAAAGCGAAAGCGTAGACGGACTGAACCGCACCGTAGCTGAACTGGGACGGGGCGGCCGATTCCTTGACAAAATGCCGGTTGATGGGGCCTTTAAGCCCCTTTCGCGGTTGCGGAATCTGGTCTAAAGACCACCCGCGCGCAAGGGCAACCTGGCGCTATGGCTCAGGGGACGCGCGGTAGGCGCGCCCTTTTTTTGTGCCCAATTTCCTCTCCGTGAGACTTGATGCCCAAAAGAACCGACATCTCCACCATCCTGATCATTGGCGCCGGCCCGATCGTGATCGGCCAGGCCTGCGAATTCGACTATTCCGGCACCCAGGCGGTCAAGACGCTGAAGGACGAGGGCTATCGCATCGTCCTCGTCAATTCCAATCCGGCCACCATCATGACCGATCCGGAACTGGCGGATGCGACCTATATCGAGCCGATCACGCCGGAGATCGTCGCCAAGATCATCGAGAAGGAACGCTACATTCTCCCGGGCGGTTTTGCCCTCTTGCCCACCATGGGCGGACAGACGGCCTTGAACTGCGCGCTGTCGCTGCGCAAGCAGGGCACGCTCGCCAAATTCGACGTCGAGATGATCGGCGCCACCGCCGACGCCATCGACAAGGCCGAGGACCGCGGCCGCTTCCGCCAGGCCATGACCCGGATCGGGCTGGAAACGCCGCGCTCGATCCAGACCAAGAACCTGCCGGACGCGCTGCGCGCGCTCGACGACATCGGCCTGCCCGCGATCATCCGCCCCTCCTTCACCATGGGCGGCACCGGCGGCGGCATCGCCTATACCAAGGCGGAATTCATCGAGATCGTCGAGCGCGGCATCGACGCCTCTCCCACCGACGAAGTGCTGATCGAGGAATCGGTGCTGGGGTGGAAAGAGTTCGAGATGGAGGTGGTGCGCGACAGACACGACAATTGCATCATCATCTGCTCGATCGAGAACCTCGATCCGATGGGCGTGCACACCGGCGATTCGATCACGGTGGCGCCGGCGCTGACGCTGACCGACAAGGAATACCAGATCATGCGCGACGCCTCGCTGGCGGTGCTGCGCGAGATCGGCGTCGAGACCGGCGGCTCCAACGTGCAGTTCGGCGTCAATCCGGCCGACGGGCGCATGGTCGTGATCGAGATGAATCCGCGGGTGTCGCGCTCCTCGGCACTGGCGTCCAAGGCCACCGGCTTTCCGATCGCCAAGGTCGCCGCGAAGCTCGCGGTCGGCTACACGCTGGATGAAATCGCCAACGACATTACCGGCGGCGCGACCCCGGCCTCGTTCGAGCCGACCATCGATTATGTCGTCACCAAGATTCCGCGCTTCGCGTTCGAGAAGTTTCCCGGCGCCTCCTCCACCCTGACCACGTCGATGAAGTCGGTCGGCGAAGTGATGGCGATCGGCCGCACCTTTCAGGAGAGCCTGCAGAAGGCATTGCGCGGCCTCGAAACCGGGCTGACCGGGCTCGACGAAATCGAGATCGAGGGCCTCGGCCGCAGCGACGACAAGAACGCGATCCGCGCCGCCCTGGGCACACCGACGCCGGACCGCCTGCTGCAGGTGGCGCAGGCGATGCGGCTCGGCTGGAGCAATGACGAGATCTTCACCTCCTGCAAGATCGATCCGTGGTTCCTGGCGGAAATGCGCGGCATCGTCGAGATGGAGCACAAGATCAAGCATAACGGCCTGCCGGCCAACGCGTTCGGAATGCGGACGCTGAAGGCGATGGGCTTTTCCGACGCGCGCCTCGCGGTACTGGCGCAGACCACCGAGGCCGAGGTGACCGCACAGCGCCATGCGCTCGGGGTTCGCCCGGCGTTCAAGCGCATCGACACCTGCGCGGCCGAATTCGCCTCGCCCACCGCCTACATGTATTCGACCTACGAAGCACCATTCGCGGGTGTCGTCGCGGACGAAAGCGCGCCGTCGGACAAGAACAAGGTCATCATTCTCGGCGGCGGTCCCAACCGGATCGGCCAGGGTATCGAGTTCGACTATTGCTGCTGCCATGCCTGCTTCGCGCTGCACGATGCCGGCTATGAGACCATCATGATCAACTGCAATCCCGAAACGGTGTCGACCGATTACGACACCGCCGACCGGTTGTACTTCGAGCCGCTGACGGCCGAGGACGTGCTCGAAATCATCGCCACCGAACGCAAGAACGGCACGCTGCACGGCGTGATCGTGCAGTTCGGCGGCCAGACCCCGCTCAAGCTCGCCCATGCGCTCGAAGCCGCCGACGTGCCGATCCTCGGCACCTCGCCCGATGCGATCGATCTGGCCGAAGACCGCGACCGCTTCAAGCGCGTGCTCGACAAGCTGCGGCTGAAGCAGCCCAAGAACGGCATCGCCTATTCGGTCGAGCAGGCGCGGCTGGTGGCCGCCGACCTCGGACTGCCGCTGGTGGTGCGCCCGTCCTATGTGCTCGGCGGCCGCGCGATGCAGATCATCCGCGAGGACAACCAGCTCGGCGATTATTTGCTCGGCACCTTGCCCGAGCTGGTGCCGGGCGACGTCAAGGCGCGCTATCCCAACGACAAGACCGGGCAGATCAACACCGTGCTCGGCACCAATCCCTTGTTGTTCGACCGCTATCTGTCCGACGCCATCGAGATCGACGTCGACTGCCTGTGCGACGGCAAGGACACCTTTATCGTCGGCATCATGGAACATATCGAGGAAGCCGGCATCCACTCCGGCGACTCGGCCTGCTCGCTGCCGCCGCATTCGCTCGACGCCGCGATGATCGCCGAGCTCGAGCGGCAAACCCGCGAACTCGCGCTCGGCCTCGACGTGGTCGGATTGATGAACGTGCAATACGCCATCAAGGACGGCGACATCTACGTGCTCGAAGTCAATCCGCGGGCGTCGCGCACGGTGCCGTTCGTCGCCAAGGTGATGGGCATTCCGGTGGCGAAGATCGCCGCCCGGCTGATGGCCGGCGAGAAGCTGGCGGATTTCAAGCTGAAGAAGCGCAAGCTCGACCATGTCGGCGTCAAGGAATCGGTATTTCCGTTCGCCCGCTTCCCCGGCGTCGACACCGTGCTCGGCCCGGAGATGCGATCGACCGGCGAGGTGATGGGGATCGACCGCTCCTTCGAAGTCGCCTTTGCCAAGAGCCAGCTCGGCGGCGGCACCCGCGTGCCGCGCAAGGGCACGGTATTCGTCTCGGTCCGCGACACCGACAAGACCCGCATCGTCGATGCGGTACGGCTGCTATTCTCGCTTGGCTTCAAGGTGATGGCGACGTCGGGCACGCAGCGCTTCCTCACCGATCACGGGGTGCCCACCGAAAAAGTGAACAAGGTGCTGGAAGGACGGCCGCATATTGTCGACGCCATCATGAACGGCGACATTCAGCTGGTCTTCAACACCACCGAAGGCCCGCAGGCGATGGCCGACAGCCGCTCATTGCGCCGCGCTGCCCTCTTGCATAAAGTGCCATATTACACCACTCTTTCAGGGGCCGTGGCGGCCGCGCAGGGCATCCGCGCCTATCTGGGCGGGGACCTTGAGGTCCGCACCCTGCAGAGTTATTTTTCCGAAACCTGATCCCTGGGCCGGGCGCCATGCCCGGCAATCGATCGGCAATGAAGCCCTCGTGACCGGAACTTGCCAGTCATGAGGGCATTCTGTTTCGGCGTTTGTGCGTGCCGCGGATTGGTCCGCACGAAGTTGAAGGACGAAAAGCGATGATGGAAAAGGTTCCGATGACCGCTGGCGGCTATGCCGCCCTGGAGGTCGAGTTGAAGAAGCGCCAGTCCGAGGACCGTCCGCGCATCATTGAGCATATTGCCGAGGCGCGCTCGCATGGCGACCTTTCGGAGAACGCGGAGTATCACGCCGCCAAGGAAGAACAGTCGCACAATGAAGGCCGCATCGCCGAGCTGGAAGACAAGCTGGCGCGCGCCGACATTATCGACATCAGCAAGCTGTCCGGCGACACCGTGATGTTCGGCGCCACCGTGACGCTGGTCGACGAGGATACCGACAAGAAAGCGGTGTGGCAGATCGTCGGCGAGCCGGAGGCCGATGCCAAGAAGGGCCGCATCTCCATCACCTCGCCGCTGGCGCGCGCGCTGATCGGCAAGAAAAAGGGCACCTCCGTCGAGGTCGTCGCTCCCGGCGGCGCCAAGGCCTATGAGATCACCAAGGTCGAGTTTCGCTGATCGCGGCGAAAAGTGCCTGCGAACTGAAACCCATGACATTAAACTCATGACATTCAAAAAGCCGCGCCGATGGCGCGGCTTTTTGCTGCGCTGCGAACGCATGCGGCGGTTTTCCACCGCGGAATATTTTTCACGGCGTCGTGTTTGGTTGCTCGACAACGTCGCCGGCGCTGCGAAGATGCAGGGATTGATCTATCAAACAGGGGGACGACGTGGACCAGACCTTAGCCAGATTTCAGCCGATAGCCTTGAGCCTGTTTCGTTTCATCACCGGGTTGCTGCTGTTTCAGTACGGCGTCGCCAAGATATTGAAATTCCCGGTCGTGCCGCAGTTCGAAAAAGTCGAGCTGTTCTCGCTGATCGGCGCGGCGGGAACGATCGAACTGGTGCTCGGCGGATTGCTGATGATCGGACTGTTTTCGCGGATCGTGGCCTTCATTCTGGCGGGCGAAATGGCGTTCGCCTATTTCATCGGACATTTTCCGCGCGGCTTTTTTCCGCTGCTCAACAACGGCACCGCGGCGATCCTGTTCTGCTTCGCCTGCCTCTACCTGGCGACCTCGGGCGGCGGACCGTACAGCGTTGATGCGATGATGGGGAAGAAGGACTGAAGTTCAATTCGTCATTCCGGGGCGATGCGAAGCATCGAACCCGGAATGACGAAAAGCGCTAGCCCGGCACTTTCAATTCCAGCGGCACCGCGGCCTCGTATTTGGAATTGTGCAGCACCAGCGACGTCCTGACATTGCGGACATGCGGCGCCGCGGTCAGATGGGTGACGAAATCCTGAAACGTCGCCATGTCGGGCGCCACGCATTTCAGAATGAAGTCGACCTCGCCCGACAGCATCCAGCATTCGCGCACCAAGGGCTCGCCGCGCACGAAATCCTCGAAAGCGCGCAAATCGGCGTCGGCCTGGCTGGACAGATGCACCGAGGCGAACACCGTGACGTCAAACCCGAGCCGCCGCGGATCCAGTAGACCTCGATACCCCTGGATATAGCCGGCCTCTTCCAGCGTCCGAACCCGGCGCAGGCAGGGCGGCGGGGAAATACCGACGCGTTTGGCCAGCTCCACATTGGTGATTCGGCCATCGGCCTGGATTTCGCTGAGAATTCTAAGGTCGATCTCGTCAAGATTCTTCGACACGCGGGTCCAGATCCTATCAATTTCCTGGGCTGAGAAGGCTGGCGGGCAATACCGGCAACACTCTTAGCCCAGCTGAGGCGAGTTGCGCAATTTTATTGCGCGTGCGCTGCGCCATTTATCCCGCTCATATCCCGCTCACGGGAAATTTTGCTGATTTGGATTGCAATTCTTGCATAGCTCGCCAGATGCCTTAGACTTGCAATTGACACTTTCGGCGCCGCCGCGCTGCCTTTCCGGGCGCCTCCCGCTCAAGCGCTGATCAAATTCCCTTCAGAAAGGGATCTACCCCATGCCTGCCCCCATTCACGCGAAGGTCGTTATCATCGGTTCCGGGCCGGCAGGTTATACCGCCGCGATCTACGCCGCGCGCGCGATGCTGGAGCCGGTCCTGATTCAGGGCATCCAGCCCGGCGGCCAGCTCACCATCACCACCGACGTCGAGAACTATCCGGGCTTCGCCGACGTGATCCAGGGCCCGTGGCTGATGGAGCAGATGGAGAAGCAGGCCGCCCATGTCGGCACCAAAATCGTCGTCGATCTCGTCACCAAACTCGATCTTTCGCAGCGGCCGTTCCGGCTGAGCTGCGACAGCGGCGACGTCTATCTCGCCGAAACCGTCATTCTCGCCACCGGCGCGCAGGCGCGCTGGCTCGGCACGGCGTCGGAAGAAAAATTCAAGGGCTTTGGCGTCTCGGCCTGCGCCACCTGCGACGGATTTTTCTATCGCGGCAAGGAAGTGATGGTGGTCGGCGGCGGCAACACCGCGGTCGAGGAGGCGCTGTTTCTCACCAACTTCGCCTCGCAGGTGACCATCGTGCACCGCCGCGATCATTTCCGCGCCGAGCGCATCCTGCAGGAACGCCTGTTCAAGCATCCCAAGATCAAGGTGGTGTGGGACAGCGCGATCGACGAAATCTGCGGCACCGAAAATCCCGGCAAGGTCACCCATGTCCGGTTGAAGAACGTCAAAACCGGCACCCTGACCGAACTGCCGGCGGACGGCGTCTTCATCGCGATCGGTCACGCGCCGGCGACCGAGCTGGTGCTGGGCCAGATCAAGCTGAAGCCGTCGGGCTATGTCGAGGTGGCGCCGAACTCGACCGCGACCTCGGTGCCCGGCGTGTTCGCCGCCGGCGATGTCGCCGACGAAACCTACCGGCAGGCCGTCACCGCCGCGGGCCTTGGCTGCATGGCCGCGCTCGAAGCCGAACGCTTTCTCGCACTTCGCGCCAGCGACCGCGCGGCGGCGGAATAATCATGCCTCGAACCCGCGACGGATTTACCGATATGGACTGGGACAAGCTGAAGGTGTTTCACGCAGCGGCCGAAGCGGGCAGCTTCACGCATGCCGGCGAGCAGCTCGGCCTGTCGCAATCGGCGGTTTCCCGCCAGGTCAGCGCGCTCGAGCAGGAGCTCTCGGTGTCGCTGTTTCACCGCCATGCCCGCGGTCTCATTCTCACCGAGCAGGGCGACCTGTTGTTTCGCACCGCGCATGACGTGTTCATGCAGTTGCAGGCCGCGCGCGCCAAACTCACCGACAGCCGCGAGCGGCCGAGCGGCGACCTCAAGATCACGACCACGCCCGGCGTCGGCATCAACTGGCTGATCCCGCGACTGGGCGAGTTCACAGCACTTTATCCGGAGATCAGGATTTCGCTGATCGTCACCGACGAGGAGCTTGACCTGTCGATGCGCGAGGCCGACGTCGCGATCCGCACCCGCAAGCCGACCCAGCCCGACCTGATCCAGCGCAAGCTGTTCGCGATGGGCTTCCATGCCTATTGCTCGCCGGAATACATCAAGCGCTTCGGCACCCCGCGCACCCTCGACGAACTCGACGCGCATCGCATCATCACGCTGAGTGATGGACAGGTCGCGCCGCATCTGCAGAACCGCAACTGGCTGATCGAGGCCGGCCGCAATGGCAGCGGTCCGCGCGAGGCCTATTTCAAGGTCAACAACATCCTCGGCCTGGTGCGCGCGTGCCAGCAGGGACTGGGGATCGCGGCACTGCCGGACTATCTGGTCGAGGAAAACAACCGCCTGGTGCAGCTGTTCGGCGAATCCGATTCGATCCAGCTCGATACCTATTTCGTCTATCCCGAAGAGTTGAAGACGGTGGCGCGGGTGCAGGTGTTCCGCGACTTCGTGGTCAGCAAGGCGCAGCGCTGGCCGTCTTAATTATCGCTCGATAAGCCCGCGATCCCCGCATGTCTGACATGCGGAGCGAACGGTTGCCGCACGGCACCAACACGGATCATACTGTCTGTACGCTGAGCATTCACGTTGCGCATTTGTCCCCCTCCTCCAGTGGCGCGGGTGTTCAGTAATCCCTCTTGGAAGGTGATTGTGTCGGCCTCACGTGGCCAATACCTTAAGCCGGGCTCTCACGAGTCCGGCTTTTTTTCGCGCTGTAGGCCTTTGATATTGCAGTGTGCTGCAGTGCAATTGCGCTGCGAAACCATTGCCGTCCGTTGACAGAATCCGCATCGCCGATCATCATCGTCGAGCCATGATCACGAATTCGTGCACCGCAGCGCTGTCGAAAAAAGCCCCCCATCCGGGGGCTTCAGATCGGCGCGCGCGATAGATTTCTCGTCCAATCCGACCTGCCAAACCCCGCCGTCTGGACGGGGTTTTTTGTTGCTCCGTCTCCGGCTTACCCCAAGGAGATGGAACCATGACCAACATCAGATCCAGTGGCCTCAGGTCGTTGCTGCACGGCCTCTGGCTGCCGCTGGTGACGCCGTTTCGCGACGGCGCGCTCGACGAGGCGTCGCTGCGGCGGCTGGTGCGGCACTACGCGGCCGGGCCCGTCGACGGGCTGATCCTCGCTGCGACCTCGGGTGAAGGCCTGACGCTGAGTCTCACCGAACTCGAGCGGATCGTGACCCTGGCACGGGCCGAGAGTGCCGGGCGCATGCGCTATTTGCCGATCGTTCTGGGATTATCCGGCAGCGATACAGCTGGGATGCGCGACACGCTGGATGAGACGGCGGCCTGGCCGATCGACGGCTACCTGATCTCGAGCCCGTATTATTCGCGACCGTCGCAGCGCGGCCTCACGCAACATTTCAGCGTGTTGGCAGACCACACCGCATGGCCGATCGTGCTCTACAACATTCCCTACCGCACCGGGGTCAACCTGACCAACGACACGCTGCTTGGGCTTGCCGGACATCCCAACATCGTCGGCCTGAAGGATTGCGGCGCCGACCGCGCGCAGACCATCGACCTGTTGCGCCGGCGGCCGGCCGGGTTTCGGGTTCTGACCGGCGAGGACGCGCACTATTACGACGCGCTGACCGACGGCGCCGATGGCGCCATCCTGCTGTCGGCGCACTTCGAGACTGATACTTTCGCTTCCGTGTACTCGCTCATGAAGCAAGGTGACGTCGATGCCGCCCACGCGCGCTGGCAGAGCGTTACCGATCTGACCAAGCTTTTGTTCGCAGAGCCGAGCCCGGCGGCCGCGAAATATTGGCTGGCGCGCACCGGCCTGATCGCGCGCGCCGAACTCCGCCTGCCGATGGTGGAAGCCAGCGCCGAACTGGCGGCGCAGCTTGATCAGGAGATCGAGCGGCGCGAAGCGTTTGCGCAAGGCAGCGAGCGGGTCGCACAAACGCGCGCCCGATGAGACTATGCGACGGAGCAGAGGTCGGCTTATCGGGGAAGATCGGAAGTCATCCGCACATCCCTCGGAATGTAGCGATTGACCCACATCGGACAATCGACCTTTGTTGAGGCAGCGTCGGGTCATTAACTGGCCGCCAGCTGGCTGGCGTATGCACAAACGCAATCGGAACTTTTTTCCGGCCCGCGCATTTTCGCGTGTGCGCTCGTACAACCTCAAAAGGATATATCATGGTCGCCCTTAAGGCCGTTGGAGCGGCGGCGGCAATCGGCGCTGTCGCTGTTGCAGGTGTCATTTATTGGGAGTTTGACAATCTGGTCCCCATCGTCGGGCTCGGCGTAAATTATGTGCGATTCTTCAATGCGCCAAAGGGCACCCTGACCACGGAGCATGACAGCGCACAAAGCGTCGTGCAGAATAAGCAGCCCGATCCCATCCGCACTATTCAAATGAAAACTGCTGAGGCCGCGATTAGTTCAAAGGACTGGCCGAGTTACAACAAGACCCTTACCTCCGAGCGGTATAGCGCGCTCGACCAGATCACCAAGGCAACCGCCGGCGAATTGTCAGTACTGTGCACTTATGACACCGGCCAATACACCGGGTTCAACACCGGCCTTCTGGAGATCGAAGGGGCGCTCGTTTTCTCGACAGAGTACGACATTTTCTCGATCAATCCGAATACCTGCAAGGAGAATTGGCGAGTCCACGAGAACTACACCCCCGCCTCGCCCCAGGGCGTGAGCCGCGGCCCTGCGTTTTTCGAGAACATGCTTTTCCGAGGCACGCAGGACGGACGCGTCCTCGCCTACGATTTCAAGACTGGGAAGCGGCTGTGGGAAACCCGTATTGCCGACCCAATGAGAGGCGAAAGCGCGCCGGCCGCGCCGATCGCCTGGAATGGACTCGTCTTCATCGGCAACGCCGGCGGCGACGTGAAGGGCGTGAAAGGACGCATGTACGCGCTCGATGCGAAGACAGGTAAAATCGTCTGGGAGTTCTACCTCGTCCCCAAGTCGCCCGGAGACGTCGAGCGCGGGCCGCAGGCACCTTCGCCGCTCACCGGTTCGACCTGGAGTATCCCGCCGGGCCAGCCAATCACAGGCGGTGCCACCTGGACTTCGTATACGCTGGATCCGAGCAACGGCGTCCTTTACGTGCCCGGTGGCAATCCGGCGCCAGATTTCGCTCTCGGCCAGCGGGGCGGGGAAAATCTATATTCCGGCTCCATCGTCGAACTCGACGCCAAAACCGGTGCCTACAAAGGCCATTTCAAGATCGTTCCCAAGGACTGGCATGATTGGGACGTGTCCGCCGCGCCGGTAGTCACATCCATCGCTTCGGGCAAGAAGGTGTTGTTTGAAGCGCCGAAAGATGGCCATCTCTATGCCTTCGACCTTGCCTCGCGAAATCAGATGTATCGCGTTCCCGTCACCAAACTCGATAACGCCGAGGCGCCGTTCGAGCCCAACACCGCGGTACATTTCTGTCCAGGCTCCACGGGCGGCGCTGAGTGGAATGGCCCCGCCTACGACCCGCAGAACAATCTGGTGATGGTCGGAGAAGTGCAATGGTGCACAACGGTGACGGTGCAGCCGAAGGACGAGGTCGAGAAGGTCGCGGAAGGCAAACCGTGGTCGGGCATGGATTCGATGAACCCCTATAACGTTTGGGGCAAGTCCGATGCGGTGTTTGATTGGGCGGGTTGGGTTTACGCCATTGACGCCGAGACCGGCGCATGGCGCTGGCGGGCAAAGTCGAATTATCCGGTGCAAAGCGGTGTTACGCCGACGGCCGGCGGCGTCGTGTTCTTCGGCGACATGGGTGGCAACTTCTACGCGCTGGACGCCGATACCGGCGAAAAATTGTGGGGCCAGAAAATCGGCGGCGCCATTGGCGGCGGTGTGATCACCTACGAAACCAACGGACAGCAGCGAGTGGCTGTCGCTACCGGCCTGACCGAAGTCATCTGGCCGTCGGAACAAACCACGGCGAAAGTATCCGTGCTCGGCGTCAAGCCCAAATAATGGTTCGCTCGTCGCAACTGGCGTCCGACATCGGGAAATGAACGGACTTCGCTCAGATGTGCCCGAATTCCGCTGTTGGGCACCTTTGAGACATGCCGACTGGCTCTGAGAATGTCCGTTCGTCGGGGCAGACCGATGCCTTCAGGGCGAAGCAGACCAAACTAGAGCAGTCGTCGATATCACCTTCGGATGGATTGGGGCGCCAACGGCGTTCGCCTGTCGATCCCTTGATCCAACAGGGGCGCCGAGCGCCCCTGTGTCATATCCGTCACACGGCAGAGCTATTCCCCGAACGCATTCCATCTGCCGCACTGCAGACGCATTCCAGCGTTTGATGCTCCCAGTATATCTGAATGGAACGTCAGCAGGTTACTGTCT
>Ga0302324_100018644_pt1 | contig 13660 bp, 8 predicted proteins | sample Palsa_T0_1_FD_201949 | JGI IMG/M metagenome (GOLD analysis project Ga0302324, IMG submission 201949) | Peat permafrost microbial communities from Stordalen Mire near Abisko, Sweden - Palsa_T0_1 | ecosystem: Environmental > Terrestrial > Soil > Palsa > Peat permafrost | place: Sweden: Abisko...
CTCCATGTCTCGCCAGTTCTCGCCGACTCCGCAATCGGCGATGAGCGGGACTTTCAGTTCAATAACGCCTTCCATCTCGTCCTTCACAAGCTTGCTGACAAGCTCAACCTCATCTTCAGGGACGTCGAAGAGGAGTTCGTCGTGGACTTGCAAGGTCATGGCGGTTTGCAGCTTCTCATCGGTTAGGCGGCGGTCGATGCGGATCATGGCGAGCTTGATCAGGTCGGCTGCTGTGCCTTGCAGCGGCGTGTTCACCGCCGTCCTTTCGGCGAAGCCGCGGAGATTGGCGTTGCGGCTTTGGATGTCGGGGATGGGGCGGACGCGGCCGAAGATGGTGCGGACCTTTTGTTCGCGGCGGGTCTCTTCGAGGAGATGGTCGATGTAGGCGCGGACTCCGCTGTAGCGGGCGAAGTAGGTCTCGATATAGAGGCGGGCCTGGTGCTGGTCGATGCCTAGTTGCTGGGCGAGTCCGAAGGGGGAGATGCCGTAGACGATGCCGAAGTTGACGGCCTTGGCGCGGTTGCGAGTCTCCTTGTCCATGGTCTCGGGCGCCACGCCGAAAACTTCGGAAGCGGTGAGGGTGTGGATATCCTGACCGGTGCGATAGGCGTTGAGCAACAGAGGATCGTCGGAGAAATGGGCCATGAGGCGGAGTTCGATCTGGGAGTAGTCGGCAGAGAGCAGCACGCGACCGGGCGCGGCGATGAAGGCGGCGCGAATCTCGCGACCGAGCGCGGTTTTGATGGGGATGTTTTGCAGATTTGGATTTGTCGAGGATAGGCGACCGGTCGCGGTGCCAACCTGATTAAAGGTGGTGTGAACGCGGCCTTCGCGGTCGGCGAGCAGGGGGAGCGAATCGACGTAGTTGGATTTGAGTTTGGCGAGGTAACGATATTCGAGGACGAGTTTAGGGACTTCGCTGTGGGTGGCGAGTTCTTCGAGAACGTCCTGTGCGGTTGAAACGACTTTGCCCTTGCCGTATTTGATGGGCTTGGGCAGGTTCATTTTGTTGAAGAGCACGTCGCCGAGTTGCTTGGGCGAATTGATGTTGAAGCGGTGGCCGGCTTTTTCGAAAACTTCTTCGCCGACGCGTTTCATTTCGGACGACAGCTTCTCGCCCATGAGGTTGAGCACGGCGGAGTCGATGCGGACGCCGATGGTTTCCATCTTGAGCAGGATGGGGACGAGGGGCAGATCGATATCTTCATAGACGCGACGTTCGTCGAGGGAGTCGATGTCTTCGCGGAGCACCGTCGCGAGGCCGCGTATCACATGGGCGGCTTCGGCGAGTTGGGCGTGGCCGGTCTGCTGGAGCGGGCGGCTGGTGAAGCGGGCGGCAACGTCGGCGAGGCGGTGCGTGGCGTGGGTGGGGTTGACGAGGTAGGAGTAGAGCATCAGGTCGTCGTTCGCGCCAGCTAGCTGGACGCCTTGCTGGTGGAGGGTTCGCAGAGTTCCTTTGAGATCGTGGACGAATTTAGGAATCTTGGGGTCTTCGAAGAGATTGCGGATTTCGGCGTCGTGGTCATTGCCGAGGTGCAGAATGAGGGCGATGCCAGGTTCGGCGGCGACTCCGATGCGGATTCCGGTCGGTGCATCGACGACGCCTTTTGTGGCCGCTTCGGCTTGGTCGGCGGCTTCGAACATGCCCATGAATGAGAGGCTTTTGAGGGCGGGTTCGGCTTCTTCGATGGCCTCGGCCTCTTGTTCGCTGACTTGTTCGCCAATTTCATTCAGCGTCGTTTCGAGAATTGAGGTTTCGAGAGCGAAGGCGAAGCCGTTTTGCTTGGCTGCTTCGAGGAAATGCTCGATCTGCTCGGAGGTTGGGTCGAGGAGAAATTCAGTTGCGACGGCTTCTGCTTCGGGGGCAAGTTCTTTGAGGAGCGAGGTGAATTCGAGCTCGGTGAATAGCGCTCGGCAAGCGGCCACGTCGGGCTTCTGGGTGCGCATGGCTTCAAGGTCGAGGGCCATGGGGACTTCGCAGTGGATGGTGACGAGCTCCTTGCTGAGCATGATATTGTCGCGGTTGTTTTCGAGGGATTCGCGATAGGCCTTGCGCTTGACCTCGGAGGCGCGATCGAGCGCTGCCTCGACGGTGCCGAACTGCTGGATGAGCTCGACGGAACCTTTGTCGCCGATGCCGGGCGCGCCGGGGATGTTATCGATCGAATCGCCGCGGAGGGCCATGACGTCGATGACTCGTTCGGGCGGGACGCCGAGGGTCTCGACGACCTTTTCGCGATCGAGAACGAGATTGTCTTTGGTGGGGTTGAGATCCTTCACTGTTTCAGTGACGAGTTGCAGCATGTCTTTGTCGTTCGAGACGACGTAGACAGGATGGCCGGCTTCGGCGGCCTGTTTGGCGAGGGTACCGATGACGTCGTCGGCCTCGAAGCCCTGGGCCTCAAGGATGGGGATATGAAAAGCCTCGAGCGCGCGGCGGATGTAGGGCAGCTGCTGGGCGAGGTCGGGCGGCATCTCGGCGCGGTTGGCTTTGTAGCCGAGGTAGTCGATTTCGTCGAAGGTCTGGGTCTTGATGTTGAACTTTTTGACGGCGGTCATGGCCTTGGCGCGTTCGTCGCGAAAGACTTGGCCGCTGACGTCGAAGACCGCGGCGAAGAGTTCGGGGGAAAAATCGCGGCGGAGCTTGTTAATCATGTTTACGAAGACGAAGGTGGCGGCGGTGGGCACTCCGCTACGGGTGGACATGGGGCGCTGCCGCTGCATGGCGTGGTAGGCGCGGAAGATGAATGACATGGAGTCGAGGAGAAAGACGGGAGGCTTGGCTTGCGCGTCGGGGGTGGGAGTGCTGGCCATCGTCCAAAGTCTAGACGATTCCGGCTGTAAGTTGTCGGAAGGGGTCGACGAAGACTAAGTGCGTAAGCGAACAGCCACCGCCAAGGCGAAGTTCGCGACGAAGAGAGCGTGAATTCCGATGTGGAAGACATTAGGCCGGGGATTGTCTCCGCGGGGAGGCAGGATTTGGCGGGTGCCTTCGTACATTTCTAGATATTCGAGCTTTTGTTTTTCGGGCGCGCCGCGGAAGTAGGGGATGTACCACATGCCGATTGCCGAGGCCAATGCCAGGGCGCAGTAGATAAGCCAATAGTTCGAGACAAAATGCGGCGTGGGCTGGTTCCAGTAATAGAAGGCGAAGGCGACTGCGGTTCCGGGAAGGGTCGCGTTGGCCAGCGTGGCGAGCCAGACCTTGCGGCGCCCCATCATCTGCTGGATCTTCGAGCCGTGGACCCATCCAGGAATGTCGATGAGATCGTGCGAGAGGATGATGAGGAATTGAAGCGTGATGAGGCAAGTAAATAGCGTGATCATGACTTCCTCCCGATCTGGGCGTGGCGCATGCAGGTTTGCGGCTGACCGAACGGTGACACATCGCGGCTATGTGGTCAAGCCAAAAACATGCAGTCTCCGTAGGAAAAGAAACGGTACTTCTCTTGAACCGCATGGCGGTAGGCGGCGAGGACGGTTTCGCGGTCGGCGAATGCGCTGACCAGCATGAGGAGGCTGGATTGAGGGAGGTGAAAGTTGGTGAGCAGGGCGCTAACTACTTTGAATTGATATCCGGGTGAGAGGAAGATGCTGGTTGAGCCGGACTGGGGCTGGAGCGATTCTCCGTTTGCGGTCTGGGCGCAGTGCTCGAGAGTGCGGACGGTGGTGGTTCCGGCAGCGACGACCCGTCGGCCTTCGGCGAGGGCTTGGTTGACGGCTTCGGCGGTGGCTTCGGGCAGGGTGTAGTGTTCGGCGTGGAGACGGATGTCTTCGACCCGATCGACTCGGAGGGGTTGGAAGGTTCCGAGGCCGACGTGGAGGGTGATGAAGGTGATGGTGACTCCGCGAGCGCGGATTTGATGTAACACCTCAGGAGTGAAGTGGAGGCCTGCGGTGGGGGCGGCGGCGGAGCCTGGTGGCTGGGCGAAGACGGTTTGGTAGCGCTGGCGATCTTCGGCATCGTCGGGACGACGGATGTACGGGGGGAGCGGCATATGGCCGAACTTCTCCAACTGCACGAAGAAATCGGGGGTTGGCGCGAAACGGAGGAGGCGCTCGCCGAACTCTCCGTACTGAATTACTTCGGCCTCGAGAGATGCGGTGTTGTCGGCGGAGGCGAATGCCAGCTTGTCGCCGACCTGGATTTTCTTGCCGGGGCGGACGAGGGCTTTCCATTCCCATTCGCTGGCTTGTTGGGTGAGGAGGACTTCGATTTTTCCGGATTCGGCGTTGGATTTGCGTCCCAGAAGACGGGCGGGGATGACGCGGCTATTGTTGAGGACGAGGACGTCGCCTTCGCAGAGGAGGTTGGGGAGATCGCGGAATTGGCTGTCGCGGTATTCTCCGGTGGCGCGATTGAGTTGGAGCATTCTTGCGCCGGAGCGTTCGGGCAGGGGTTGTTGGGCGATGAGTTCTTCGGGGAGATCGAAGTTGAAATCGGAGACGAGCACTGGTCGATTTTACTTTGGGGTGGTGGGGGTTGGGCATCGGTGCAACCGCAGGTCCCTCCACTTCGGTCGGGATGACAAATCTTAAGTTCGGGACGACAAATCAGGTGGTGTTTCGTAGGAGGGAGGGGCGGTTGTGGCGCTGAAGTATTCTTCGGCCATACTTCGGGCGCGTTCGATGGCGGCTTCGACGGCGACGCGGGCGGATTCGAGTTCCGCGGGGCTGGCGTTGGTTGGAGGTGGTGGGACCTTGTGGGCCCAGCTTACGGCGATTTTGGAGAAGGGTTTGGGGATGAGGAAGCCGTCCCAAGAATTCGCGACCCAGGCGCGGCTGGGCAACAGATAGAGGATGCCGATCGGCATCTGGGTCATTTGCGCTAGCTTGACCGGGCCGAGCTTGGTTTTGTAGCGCGGGCCGCGCGGACCGTCGGCGGTGAAGGTGGCGATGAATCCGGCTTGGATGGCGTGTTTGAGGCCGAGGAGACCGGCGGCTCCTTCGCGGGAGCTGGAGCCGCGGACGGCGTCGAAGCCGAATTGTTCGATGGTGCGGGCGATGAGTTCGCCGTCGAAGCTTTGGCTGACGAGGATGGAGCAGCGGAGTCTGCGGTGGAAATAGAGCAGCGACGGCAGGGCGCAGCGATGCCAGAAGCAGTAGATTCCGGGAGTGGCTACAGTGGGGGGAATGACGCCGGGTTCGACTAGATATTGGTAGCGGAGGGTTGCTCCGATGATGCGGAGGAGGAGGGCGACGAAGCGCGGGACGATGGCGAGGGTGACTCTTTGGGTGGAGGAATAGCGGTTACTGTTGGGGGCGGGAGTCACGCTGTCATTCTAATTATGGGGGCGTAGCGGGTCGGCGACCTGAGATTGGAAGCGGGCAATGGGCTCCTCTGTAACCGCAAATCCCTCCACTACGCTGCGCTTCGGTCGGATGACAAAATTAGTCAATTGTCGATGGATCAGCTATACCGCAGCCAGCGGAGCATTTCCGGCAGGGTTGCGCGTTTGCCGTACATGAGGATGCCGATGCGGTAGATTTTCGACGCGACCCAGATGGCTGCCCAGATGAAGGCGACCATCAGCGCGACCGACAGGGCCAGCTGCCACCAGGGCGGCACTTGCTGCGAGATGCGGAGATACATCACGACTGGCGTGCAGGGTGGGAAGAGCGAGAGCAATACCACCGGCAGGGCGCTGGGGTTGGCGAGGATGTAGGTCATGAGGATCAGGCCGACGAGCAGCGGCATGACGATGATCATACTGAATTGCTGGATCTCCTGTTCGGTGCTAACGCTGGCGCCGAAGCCGGCGGCGAGCGCGCTGTAGAAGAGGAAGCCGAGAATGAAGTAGACCACGAAGAAGACGAGTTGCAAGCCGGTGATGCCGAAGGCGGCCAGACCGCCTTTGCCGAGGGTTGCGGCGAGCGTCGATCCGCTGAGGAGGATCGCGGCGCCGAACCAGATGCCGAGCTGGGTCATGCCGGCTGCTCCGACGCCGAGAAGTTTGCCGGCCATGAGCGACTCTGGACGGGTGGTTGAGAGAAGAACTTCGAAGACGCGCGAGGTTTTTTCTTCGACGACCGACCGGGCGACGTTCATACCGTAAAAGATGGTCACGAAATAGAGTAGGAAGACCATGATGTAAGCTCCGAAGAAGCTCTTCAGCGTGTCCGACGAGGAGGTCTTGCCTTCCTTCACCTGAGTGGTCTTCAAATCGACGCGCTCGAGCAGGCCCTGGATTTCACCGGCGTTCAGACCGCGCTTGGCGAGCTGCTCCCGCATGAGGGCGCGGTTCACCGCCGACTCAAGGCGGTCGGCGGTGAACAGGTCGGCGGACCCACGGGAGACGTAGGACGCGTCGGGCAACGCGGTGCCCGGTTCGGTTTGGAGCCAGAGATAACCGTCGATGTCTTTCGAGTCGACGCGCTTGGTGAGCGCGTCGTGGTCGGCTTCGGTGGCGGGTGCGAGCAGATCGGTGCTCTGCTTGGAATCCTGCTTGGCATTCAGGTCGGCGACAACGGCCTGGGCGAGGGTTGCGTCGTTCGAGGCGACGACGATGTGCTTGTGGCCACCGCCGAGCCTGTTGGCGAAGATGCTGCCGCCCATCGACAGGCTGATGAGCAGCGGAAAGGCGATGGTCATGAACAGGAACGCTTTGCTGCGAATGCGTTCGAGATATTCGCGCTTGGCGACGAGCAGGGCTTCACGCATCGGCTTTGCCTCCCACGGTCTGGATGAAGATGTCTTCGAGCGAGGGCTCGACGAGTTCGAACTTGTTGATGCGGGCTTTGGCGATGGCTTCGCGGAGCAGGGCCTGGGCGTCGACGCCGTCTTTGAGCTTGATCTCGGCGTGACCGGCATAGTTTTTGAATTCGGCAATGGATTCGTGGGCGAGGAAAGAGTCGTCGCCTTCGAACTCGACAAGTACTCTGTTGCGTTCGTAGCGGGACTTGACTTCGCGCATGGTGCCGGAGAGGACCACGGTGCCGTTGTTGACGAGGCTGATAGCGTCGCAGAGCTTTTCGACCTGGTCCATGCGGTGGGTGGAAAAGAGGATGGCTCGGCCCTGATTTTTGAGGTCGATGAGGGTGTCCTGCAGCAGGATTGCGTTGACCGGGTCGAGGCCGGAGAAGGGCTCGTCCATGATGATCAGTTCGGGGTCATGGAGCAGCGTGGCGATGAACTGGATCTTCTGCTGCATGCCTTTAGAGAGCTCTTCGGTTTTCTTCTCGATGGACTCGGCGATTTGCAAACGTTCCGCCCATTGACGAGCGCGGGTGTTGGCGGTCGCGGCATCGAGGTGGTGGAGCTGGCCCATGAAGATGAGTTGGTCGATCACTTTCATCTTCTTGTAGAGGCCGCGTTCTTCGGGCAGGTAGCCGACGCGGGCTAGCGCCTTGCGGGTGAATGGCTGGCCAAAGAGGGTGACAGTGCCCGAGTCGGGCAGGGTGACGCCGATCATCATGCGGATGCTGGAGGTTTTGCCGGCTCCGTTGGGGCCGAGCAGGCCGAACATGGTTCCTGGCTCGATGCGGAGGCTTAGGTCACGGACAGCGACCTTCTTGTCGTAGGCCTTGGAAATCCGGTCGAGCTCGACTATAGACATTCCGGGATGCTCCGTTGGGGATGGGGCAAGTGTAGCAGGAGGAAGTTTCGGGGTCGCGATTTTCTCCGGTGTGTCCAGGAACCAGCCATCAGCCTTCCCTAATCCAACCGGCGCTGGTTTGGCTAGCCATTTGCTCCACGCTATCCGAGCAGACGCTTCTGGTGAAATATGGCTAGATATCGGATCGTGGTGGTACGTCCGCAGGGATATGTCCACAGCAGTTGTTTTTTAGAGGTTGCGGAGGGGATTCGTTCAGGGCTGCGCTCGCTCGGCCATGAGGCGGAGTTGGGCGAGAACCAGGTTGATCCTGCCGCGACGAACATACTTTTCGGCGCTCATCTGCTGAATGAAGAGGAAGTCGGCGGACTCGCCGGCTCGACGATCATCTACAACCTGGAGCAGTTGGGTAGCGGGGCGCTTCCGTCGTGGTACATGGGTTTGGCCTCTCGGCTGCAAATCTGGGACTATAGCCCGGTGAACCTGGAGCGATGGCGACAGGTCTCTTTCGTTTCGCCACCGGTGCTGGCGGAGATCGGGTTTGCGCCGGAGCTTCGGCGGATTCCAGTGGCGGAGGCGCAGGACATCGACGTGCTGTTTTACGGGTCGGTCACCGAACGTCGGCTGCATGTTTTGCGACAGCTTGAGGCTTCGGGGGTCAAGACTCATTGTGCCTTCGGGATTTATGGGCGAGAGCGGGACCTGCTGATTGGCCGGTCGAAGGTGGTGCTCAATCTGCATGCCTATGGGCAGGAGATTTTTGAAATCGTCCGGGCTTCTTATCTGCTGGCGAATGCCAAGGCGGTGGTGGCGGAGGCTTCGTCGGACATGGGCGAGTTGGCCGATGCGATGCTGGTATGCCGGTATGACGGGCTGGTCGAAGGCTGTCTGGCGCTGCTGAAGAACGACGCGGAACGGCAGGCGCTTGAGGCGCGGGGGTTTCGTGCCTTTTCGGCCCGCAGCCAGGCGCGGATTTTGCTGGGAGTGGTGGGAGCGGCGGTACAGGTTGCTGAAACGACCCCGGCGGCCGGTGACTCGACAATTGAAGGGTTGCGCAAACGCTATCTCGACATGATCGAGCGCTGCGTGATCAATACCATTTACGAAGATCCGAACCATGACCGGTGGTCGCCGCACATCTATAACGACAAGCTGCGGGAGTTGGGTCGCGACTGGCCGGCGCAGGCGCACAGCATGATTGGGCGGCGGCGGATGGCGAATCTGCGCGAGATCGCGGAGCTGGTTCTGCAACAGGGTGTTCCCGGCGATTTCATTGAGACCGGGGTATGGCGCGGCGGGGCGTGCATTTTGATGCGGGCGGTGCTGCTTGCCTATGGAGAGAGCAAGCGCCAGGTCTGGGTGGCCGACTCCTTTTGCGGGTTGCCGACGCCGAATCCGGAGATTGCCGCGGACATTGGCGACCGGCACCATACCTTTGCGGAACTCTTTGTTTCGAGCGATCAGGTACGGGCGAACTTCGCGAAATACGACTTGCTAGACGGCCAGGTGCGTTTTCTGGAGGGCTGGTTTTCCGAGACGCTGGCCGCGGCCCCGATCGAGCGGCTTGCCATTCTGCGATTGGATGGGGATATGTACGAATCGACGATGGATGCGCTGACCGCACTCTATGACAAGGTTTCGGCGGGAGGATTTATCATTGCCGACGATTTCGGCGCGGTAGAAGGCTGTCGGAAAGCGATTCTGGAATTTAGGGAGCGACGCGAGATTTTAGGCCCGCTGTATGACATCGATGGGTACGGGGCGTTTTGGCGCAAGACTCCGGAAGCGGCGGACGCTTCGCGGCCTCTGCTGGTTCGGGCGAGGAGTCTGAGTGCCGTGGACTAAGTCTTGTTCACGGTGACCCAAGCCACGGGCGAGCGTCTTGCGGATGCATGGGCTACTGAGGCATTCGCGAGCTGCTAGCATCTTCTCTGTGCTGGCGATCGACACTCCGATGCAGTTCGTGAAGGGCATTGGGCCGGGCATCGCCAAGACTTTGGCGGAGAAAGATATTCATTGCGTCGAGGACCTGCTGTTTCACCTGCCTTTTCGTTATGAAGACCGCTTGCACCCAGCTTCAATCGAGTCGCTGAAGGCCGGCGAGATGGCGAGCGTAATCGGAGAGGTTCGGGGTACGGCGTTGCTGCGCACCCGGTCGATGCCGATCTTCGAGATGACTGTGGGGCAGAACCTCACTGCGCTGAAGGCGATGTGGTTTCACGGAACCTATCTGAAGGACAAATTCAAGCCGGGGCAGATGGTTGCGCTTTATGGCAAGGTTGAGCCGAGCCGTTCCTCGCGGAATTTCAAGATGATCCAGCCGCAGTTTGAGATTCTGCCGGACGATCGTGACGATGATCCGGAGAACCGGGATTTGACCAGGTTGCTGGAGGTGGGGCGGATTACTCCGGTTTACAAATCGCTTGGGGGGAGCCGGTTTGCTTCGCGATGGATTCGGCGCACGGTGTATGGCCTGTTGGAGGAACTCAGAGGCCGAGTGCCTGAAACGATGCCCGCAGCGCTGCTGGCGCGGCTCAAGTTGCCTGGTCGCGAAGAGGCGTTACGGAGTGCCCACTTCCCGGTTGCCGGCACACCGATGACGCATCTGCAGGCGTGGTCGACTCAGGCGCATCGGAGGCTGATCTTCGAAGAGCTTTTCTATCTGGAGCTTGGGCTGGAGCTGAAACGGCGGAAGTTCAAGGAGCGGGCGGGGATCGTCTTTGAGACGAGCGATAAGGTCCGCGAGGCGTTGCGGCAGCTGTTGCCGTTTCATCCGACCGCGGCGCAGAAGCGGGCGTTGGGCGAGATCGTTGGCGATATGCGGCGCGCAGGGCCGATGCGGCGGCTGTTGCAAGGGGACGTTGGCTCGGGAAAGACGATCGTTGCGCTGCAGGCGATGCTGGTGGCGATCGAGAACGGGTATCAGGCGGCTTTGATGGTTCCGACGGAGATTCTGGCGACGCAGCATTATTTGTCGATCCGGAAGTTGCTCGAAAATGCAACTTCGCCTGCGACTGGGCTTGGATACCGCGTCTCGCTTCTTACTGGTTCGCTGGACGAAGACCGCAAGCGTGCGGTCCGGGGCAAAATCTTTCGCGGCGAGACAGACCTAGTCATTGGCACCCATGCGTTGATCGAGGAGAAGGTGGAGTTCGCCAAGCTTGGCCTCGTGGTCGTGGACGAACAGCACCGCTTTGGCGTGTTGCAGCGTTTTCGGCTGATGAAGAAGCCGAATGCCGCGGAGCCGGATGTCCTGGTGATGACCGCGACGCCTATTCCGCGGACCCTGGCGCTTTCGCTCTATGGCGATCTGGATTTGAGCGTGCTGGATGAGCTGCCTCCGGGGCGGACTGCGATTATTACCAGGCAGACGAGCGATGAGAGGGCTAAAGAGGTTTGGACCTTTGTCCGCAAGCAGGTGGCAAAGGGGCATCAGGCGTATGTAGTGTATCCGGTGATTGAGGGGGCGAAGGACGATCAGCCGGAGTTGGATTTCGCTCACGATGCGGTGCCTGAGAGCGAATTGACTCCGGCCGCGAAGAAGGTCGGGAAGAAATCCCCGAAAGCGGCTTCTCTGTTTGGAGAGACGCCAGGGATGAAAGCGAAAGGCCGGAGTGCGCCCGAGTTGAAATCGGCGGTTGATATGTATGAGAGCTTGCGGCACACCAGCCTTGCCGGATTGCGTTTGGGTTTGCTGCATGGCCGGTTGAGCGCGGACGACAAGGAAGTCGCGATGCGGCGCTTTCAGCAGGGCGAGATCGATGTGCTAGTCGCCACCACGGTGATCGAGGTAGGCGTCGATGTTCCGAATGCGACGGTGATTGTGATCGAGCATGCGGAGCGGTTCGGGCTGGCGCAGTTGCATCAGCTTCGCGGGCGGGTTGGCCGCGGGGCGGCGAAGTCTTATTGCATCCTGATGACCGGGGCGAAGAGATCTCCACAAGGCGAGGAGCGACTGGCGGCGATGGTGCGCACTCAGAATGGATTCGAGCTGGCGGAGTTAGACTTGCAGTTGCGGGGGCCGGGGGAGTTTTTCGGGACTCGCCAGGCGGGCTTGCCGGACTTCCGCGTTGCCAACTTATTACGTGATCGGGCTCTTCTGGAACTGGCGAAAGAAGAGTCGGCAAAGTTCGCCGCGAATGCCAATGCGGAGGCCACAGCGGAAGAAAAATCCCGAGTGTGGGCAAGACTGAAAGACGCCTGGCAGCGCAAGTATGGATTGGTAGAAGCGTAGGTATTTGCGGCCGGATTTGCTTAAAAGTGCCTCCCTCCGAATCCGGCCCGGGAGCGGCGCATCCTACGGCGAACGTTTATATGTTTAGAATGGGTTAGTTCCGGGGGGATCGTGCCGAGCCAGCAGGAAGTCCAGTGGTCGCAGCTAAAAGTCGGCGTGTTGGTTCTGGTGGCGGTTGCCGTTCTGGTTTTGCTGATTTTTCTGTTGTCCGGCGGCGTCGGCGGATTATTCACGGGCAGGTTGACGGTCCACTCTTATTTTGAGAACTCGGCCGGGCTTAAAGTCGGTGCTCCGGTGACCCTCGAAGGGGTGACTATCGGCAACGTGAAATCAGTGCGAATCGTGACCGACCACAAGCTCACGCCTGTCGAAGTGACAATGAAGATCGGCAAGCAATACCAGCCAGCTCTGCATTCGGACTCAAAAGCCAGTCTCGAAACCATCGGCGTGTTGGGCGACACGGTGTTGAATATCAACAGCAAGAGTGCAACCGGACCTCCACTTCAGGATGGCGCCGAATTGCCGACAACCGAGACGCCGAGCCTGAGTGATGTAATCAAGTCGAGCCAAGGCACGATCGAACAGATCAACACCATTCTAGCCAAAGTCGACAGCCTGGCCGATTCGCTGAATAGCGGGAAGGGATCGATCGGGAAGCTGATCCAGGATCCCGAGCTCTACAACCGGGCGAACGACGCGGTGACACAGATCCAAAAGCTAGTGGACGAGATTGGGAGCGGCAAAGGCTCGATTGGGAAACTGATTGTCGACGACACTCTCTATAACCGCGCCAACGAAACAGTGGGACGGCTGCAACACATTGCCGACCAACTGGACGAAGGCAAAGGCACAGCCGGCAAGCTGCTCAAAGATGAAACTCTCTACAACAACCTGAACAAGTCGGTTGCGAGCGCGCGGCAGTTGCTGGAAGACATCAACGCCGGACGCGGCGGTCTGGGATTGGTCGCCAAGGACCCCGAGTTCGCCAAGAAACTCAACGATACCGTGACAAAGCTGGATTCGCTCCTGACCCGAGTGGATAGCGGAGAGGGTACGATCGGCCAGCTGGTACGGAACCCCTCGGTCTACAACAATCTGGACCAGATGCTTACCGAGTCTCGCGGACTGGTCGCGGGGATCCGGGAAAATCCCAAGAAATATCTGACTTTTCACGTCAAAGTCTTTTAGAGCCGGCCCCAATCTCAGGTTCGGCAGCCCGATTAGACGTCTGAATTTGCTGCGGTCAAAAGCATGGCCGAAAAGGTGGACGGCGCGTGGGTCGTCTTGAACTGTATAAAAAATCTCTTATCAGGCTGCTAGTTCGTGGCTGACCACACCGCAGCGGGTGTGTTACCTTTCGGTTGAGACGCGCTGCCCGCTTGAGCGGGTTTTCACAAATGCTGTGTGGTCGTCAGCGGTGTTTCTGTGGGCGTTTTCTTGAGGAAAACGCCAGCCGGGACTACCTCTCCGCATCGCATCTTTTGTGAAAGCGCTTTAGCGTATGGCAGCGCGCCACCCGGGTGATTCCCGGCATGAAAGCCCGAGTCCCGAACTTTTCAGGAGCCTATGCAACCACTTCGCACCGCTATCCTCTCGCTCGTATCCATTGCTTTTGTACCAGCAGCAGTTTTCGCGCAGAGCGCCCTCACACTTCAACCGGCGGTCAATGCGGCGGATGCGCCTTCCACATCGGCTGAACCGACGGAGCCCAAGGCGCTCCACAGCTTCGACCTCACGGCTATCGATAAGTCGGTCGACCCATGCACGAATTTCTATGAGTACTCTTGCGGCAATTGGCGAAAAAGCAATCCTATTCCGAGCGATCAGGTGCGGTGGGGGCGCTTCAACGAATTGTCGGAGCGCAATAATTATC
>Ga0302324_100018646_pt1 | contig 13660 bp, 11 predicted proteins | sample Palsa_T0_1_FD_201949 | JGI IMG/M metagenome (GOLD analysis project Ga0302324, IMG submission 201949) | Peat permafrost microbial communities from Stordalen Mire near Abisko, Sweden - Palsa_T0_1 | ecosystem: Environmental > Terrestrial > Soil > Palsa > Peat permafrost | place: Sweden: Abisko...
GCATGGACGTCGCGGTGCCGTGTGCTCTCATCGGGAGTCCCGGGATCTTTCAGCGCGGTCCCGAGTACCGATGTCGGCCGACCCCGTTGGGTACGAGGCGCTCCCGAGCACGGATGTCTGGTCTCCGAACCAGGGATGTCTGGTCTCAGGAGATGTCACGAGGCGCTCCGGACCACCGATGTGGGGCGACCCAGGCCGTGACGAGGCGCTCCCGAGCGCCGATGTGGGGTCTCCGAAGCTCCGACGAGGCGCTACCGACGTCCGGTCGTTGCTCTCTGACTCACTGTGACACCCCGGGCTGGCACGCGAAGGTGTGGCCGATGGACAAGTCGCACCAGGCGCCCGGCCCGGCATCGGCGCAATCCGAGTCCCGCAGACAACCGAAGCAGTACTGGTGGAAGGGGGTCAGATCCGGAAACACGGCGCAGGTCTTGGTGGGATCCTGGCAGGGCACGTGATCGCAGTTCTGCAAGCAGACCGCATCGGGATGGGCCAGCCGCCAGTAGGAGGAACAGATGGCGTCGGGTGGGCACTCGAAGGGGCCGCCGATCGAGGAAGGACCGGTGCAGCTTCCGCAGATGTGGGTCACCGAGTTGCATCCTTCGCCGTTCGGGCAATCCTGGGGCCCCAGGCACTGGTAGCAAAGACCTGGCGTGGCCGTGTTGCCGACCAACTGAGTTGCGCAGATCTGGCCGGCCGGGCACGGGCCGGCGTCGCAGCTGTCCTGACAGTTGGAGTTGGAGCCGCACAGTTGCCCGCTGCGGCACTGCGAGCTGTCGGCGCATGTCGAGCCGCAGCCGAGCGAGTTGCAGGCCTCGCCGAGAGGACAATCTTCGGCGCTCAAACAGGCGTAGCACCAGATGGGCTCGGTCGATGTCCCCGCGTCGTCGGTGCCATTTGCACCCCAGACATTGGAGGTGTCGCAGAGCGTGAAGGGAGCCACGCAGCCGGCTCCCCCATCGTCACAGCGAGGCGTGCAAGCGCCGCCCGGAGCGCAAAAGAAGCCGCTCTGGCAATCCGAGTCCGCCGCGCAGGTGGTGCAGACCGACGCCCCTCCGTCGGCGGGGGCAGGGCAAACGCGGACGCTCCCGTTGCTGCCGACGCACTCCTTCGAAGACGTGCAAATGCACGACCCGAACGAAGAATCCGAAGAGTTGGTGTCACAGGTGTGGCCACTGGAGCTGTTCGCACAGTCGGCGTCGTTCGCGCAGACGCAGGTGGAGGTTTGCGTCAGGCAGTGGCTGCGCCCGGGATTGCCGTAGCAGTCGGCGTCGCTGGCGCAAGTCGCCACGCACTGGTTGCCCGAGCACGCGGAAGCCCCGCCGGCCGCCGACCCGACCCTGAAGCAGTCGTCGGAACCGTCCACACATCCGGTGCATCCGACGACGGGGTCACAGAACTCCCCCGTGAAGCAGTCGAAGTCGCTGAAGCAGAGCTGGGTTCCAGAGGCATTGACGGCGCACAGCCCGCTGTCGACGTCGCAGGCGCTGTCGTTTCCGCACGTGTTCGGCGTGCACGCGAGCGTTGTCGACGCCCCGCAGAGAAAGATCGTTCCGCTGCCCTCTGGAGAGGTATCGCTCGAGCCGCCGCAGAGCTCCTGGTCGGGGCAATCCGTGGCCAACTCGCAACCGCACTGCCCGTCGAGTCGGCAATAGGGCCCGAGCGACGGGCCGGTCGCTTGGGTGCATTGGGCATTGGTCTCGCAGCCGACGCACAGACCGCTCGCGGCATCGCAGACCGGCGTGTTGGGGGAGATCGCGCTGCAGCCCGGGAATCCCGGGTCGGTGCAGAGGAACAGGCAGGTCTGCCCTCCGTAGAGGTTGAGCAGGTCGTTGTACTGCAGATCGACACACCGCAATCCGGCGTCTCCGCAATCAGCGTCGGTTTCGCAGCCGCAGAATCCGACGGACTCTCCCGCGTCGTAGTTGAAGCCGGCGTCAAAGAGCTCGCAGATCGGCCAGGGACCGCCGCACTGGGCCGAGCTCGTGCAGCCGCAGTGGTCGGTGTCTTGGTCGCACACCGAGAAGCCGTCGGAGCAGATCGCGTCCTGCTGGCAGTAGCAGTTCGGGCAGAAGCCGCTGGGCAAGCTCGACGGATACGGCCCACAGATGCCACCGTTGCAGTACGGCTCGGCCTCCTGCGGATATCCCAAGAAAGGGGCGGAGGCCGCCGCGATGGCTCCGGCGCAGTCGGCGTCGGTCTGGCAGGAGAGTGGCGTGCACCCCCCGAAACCAGGCGACCCTCCGTTGGGGCAACCGGGTCCGAGCGTGGCACAGGTCTCGAAACCCAGGGTCTCGATCCCGGGCTCGACCAAAGCTGGGTTGAGATCGCACTGGTTGCCAGCCGGCTGACCGACACAGTCGGCATTCCCCACGCACTGCTGGCAGAAGCCCCAGTACCCGCCAACGCCTGAATCGAGATCGCAGTGCGGGCGGAGCGGGTCGTACGTCGGCAAGTCCTGATCCGCGCAGTCCTCGTCCGAACGGCACTGCGCGCACGTGCCCGCGAGGCCGCAAAAGTACGTCCCCGGCTGGCACCACCAGTTGAGGTTCTCGTCGCCGCCATCGACGGCCACCTCGGCAGCACAGAAGACGTAGCCGCCGTCGACGTACACCGGGATGGGACCGGTGGTGGTGCCCGACGAGCTCGAACCAGAGCCGGAGCCGCCGGACGTTGCGCCCGTTCCCGAGCCGGTGCTGGAAACTCCGGTACCAGAGCCAACCGTTCCGCCGCTGGTCCCCGTGCTGGCGCTCGAGCCCCCGGTCCCACTCGAGACAAAACCGGAGCCAGAGCCGGTGGCTGCTTCGGTCTTTCCCGTGCAGCCCGCGCTCAAGGCGCAGACCACGACCCATGAAATCCCCAAAGCTTTCATGGGAGGACAGTACGCCCGATTGCTGAATAAATGCAGCTCAGAAGCGCGCAAATCCGCGTGGGGCAAGCCTTACCTACGATCGGTAGCCCTGTGACGCACAGCCAAATCACTCCGGCGCCGGTTCCTTGCCCAGGAACAAGCCGCAATCGGGGCATTCGGCGGCGGGGGCGAACTTGAAGCCGCAAGCGGGACAGGTCATCTCGGCGGCGGACAGATCCACCACCGCGTCCGTCACCGGCATGCCCTCGGCCTCGAGCATCTCACGGCGGCGGCGACCCAGGACCTCTCCGGCGGCGCCGACGTGCCGAGGCAACATGGCGAGGTGGTACTGGGTGGGGGTCCCGCGCGCGTCCAGCGAGGCCGGATTGGCATACATCAAGCACGGGACGCCGGCCTCGTGGAGCAGCTCCTGGTCGCGCTGGGCATTGTCGAGGCTGCGCGGCTGCGAGAGCGCGGCGGTGCCGTCGCGCAGGGCCGCCTCGAGCTCGTCGAACGCGCTCGTGGTCTCCTCGGGCAGGGATTCGACCAGGGCGGTGCCGTCGGTGGCGCAGACCGCGATGTCGTCCCGGTACTCGGCGCGGCAGCGCGGGCAGATCATGGCCGGCCCCGCCAGGCGGGCCGACCGGACCGGTCATCCACCTTGTGATTTGAAACGGGCATTGGTACGCGTACCTCCCGACATGCAAGCCATCGATAGCATTCTCAAGGCCATCGGTCACACCCCGCTCGTCAAGCTCGGCAAGCTGGTCGGCCCGGCTGACGCCACCGTTCTGGTCAAGCCCGAGTTCCTGAACCCCGGCGGCTCGATCAAGGACCGCATGGCGCTCTTCATCCTCGAGAAGGCCGAGCGGGAAGGGAAGCTCAAGCCGGGCGGCACCATCGTCGAGAACACCAGCGGCAACACCGGAATGGGCGTGGCGCTGGCAGCCGCGGTCAAGGGCTACCGCTGCATCTTCACCATCCCCGACAAGATGTCGAAGGAGAAGATCGACAGCCTGAAGGCCTTCGGGGCCGAAGTGGTGGTGACGGCCACCAACGTCCCGGCCGATTCGCCGGCCAGCTACTACGAAACCGCCAAGCGCATCGCGCGCGAGACCCCCAACTGCTTCATGCTGAACCAGTACCACAACCCCGACAACATCGAGGCCCACTACCAGACCACCGGCCCGGAGATCTGGGAGCAGACCGGCGGGGACTTCGACGTCTTCGTCGCGGGACTCGGCACCGGCGGCACCATGTCCGGCGCCGGCAAGCTCTTCAAGGAGAAGAAACCCTCGATCCGCAACGTGGGCGTCGACCCGTTCGGCTCGGTCTACGCGGACTACTTTCGCACCCAGAAGCTGATCGAGCCCCACGTCTACAAGGTCGAAGGCATCGGCGAGGACATGCTGTGCAAGGCCATGGACTTCTCGGTGCTGGACGAGGTCCGACAGGTCGACGACAAGCAGTCCTTCTCGATGGCCAGGCGGCTGGCGCGCGAGGAAGGGCTCTTCGCGGGAGGCTCCTCGGGGGCCGCCGTTCACGTCGCGGTGCAGCTGGCCCGCGAGCTGGGGAAGGGCAAGACCATCGTGGTGATCCTGCCCGACAGCGGTGCCCGCTACGTCACCAAGTTCTTCTCGGACGAGTGGATGAAGGACAACGGCTTCCTCGAGGTCTCGGAGCGCGCCGGCCTCGTGCGCGACCTGCTGGTGGGCAAGCGGCCGGTGGTCACGGTCCAGAAGGGACAGACCATCAAGGACGCCGTCCAGAAGCTCAAGGACAACGGCTTCTCGCAGATGCCGGTCCTCGACCAGGACGCCAAGCCGGCCGGCATGATCCACGAGGTCGATCTTCTCCACGCCTTGATGGATGGCCGCAGCCATCCGCAAGACCCCATCGACTCGAACGTCGCCCCCCTCCAGGGGGTGGTGTCGCCCGAGAGCCCGCTCACGAAGCTCGCCGACATCTTCGCGGAGGACAACGTCGCGGTGGTGAAGGAAGGCTCGCGGCTGCTCGGGATCATCACCAAGATCGACTACATCGAGTTCCTGCAGCAACGCGTCAGGTAGCCTGGAATCCGAGCCGCAGACGGATTAGACTTCCGCCTTCAATTCGGCCCGATTTCCTGGAGTTCCAATGAGCTCGGCTGTCCAATCCCCTGCCAAGTCTGGTCGTCCCCCGACCCAGAACAAGGCCCTCCTCGCCTGGGTTGATGAATGCGCCGCCCTGACCCAGCCCGACCAAGTCGTCTGGTGCGACGGCTCGGAAGAGGAGCGGCACCGGCTCACCGAGGAGGCAGTCGCCAAGGGCGTCCTGATACCCCTCAACCAGCAGAAGCTGCCCGGCTGCTACCTGCATCGCTCGAACCCCACCGACGTGGCGCGGGTGGAGCACCTGACCTTCATCTGCACCCAGAAGAAGGAAGACGCCGGGCCGCTCAACAACTGGATGGACCCCAAGGAGGCCTACCCCAAGCTCAGCGCCCTCTACAAAGGGGCGATGAAGGGCCGCACGATGTACGTCATCCCGTACGTCATGGGGACGATCGGCTCGCCCTTCTCGAAGGTGGGGATCGAGCTCACCGACAGCGTCTACGTGGTCCTGAACATGCGCATCATGACCCGCATGGGCCGGGTGGCGCTGGAGCAACTCGGCACGTCCGACGACTTCAACCGGGGCCTGCACGCCGTGCTGGACTGCAACCCCGAGCGCCGCTTCATCTGCCATTTCCCCGAGGACAACACCATCTGGTCGGTCGGCTCGGGTTACGGCGGCAACGCGCTCCTGGGCAAGAAGTGCTTCGCCCTGCGCATCGGCAGCTGGCTCGGCAAGACCGAGGGCTGGATGGCCGAGCACATGCTCATCCTGGGCGTCGAGAGTCCCGAGGGTCAGACCACCTATGTCGCGGCCGCCTTCCCGAGCGCCTGCGGCAAGACCAACTTCGCGATGATGGTGCCGCCGCCGCGCTTCAAGGGCTGGAAGATCTGGACCGTCGGCGACGACATCGCCTGGATGCACCCCGGTCCCGACGGGCGGCTGTGGGCCATCAATCCCGAGGCCGGCTACTTCGGCGTGGCGCCCGGCACCAGCGTGCGCAGCAATCCCAACGCCATGGCCAGCGTGCTCAAGGACACCATCTTCACCAACGTCGCGCTCACGCCCGACGGAGACGTGTGGTGGGAGGGCAAGACCGACACCCCGCCAGACGGCTTGCTCGACTGGCAGGGTCGCAAGTGGGACCCCAAGAGCGGTGAGAAAGCCGCCCACCCCAACAGCCGTTTCACGGCCCCGATGACCAACAACCCGGCGCTCTCCAAGTACGCCGACGACGCCCATGGGGTCCCGATCTCGGCCATCATCTTCGGAGGCCGGAGATCCGACACGGTTCCGCTGGTGATGCAGTCGTTCAACTGGACCCACGGCGTCTTCATGGGAGCCACCCTGGGGTCGGAGACCACCGCCGCGGCGACCGGGAAGGTCGGCGTGGTCCGCCGCGACCCGATGGCGATGCTGCCCTTCACCGGCTACGACATGGGGCAGTACTTCCAGCACTGGCTCGACATGCAGCAGCTGATCGAGTCGCCCCCCAAGATCTTCCAGGTCAACTGGTTCCGGAAGGGGAAGGACGGGAAGTTCCTCTGGCCGGGCTACGGGGAAAACATGCGGGTCCTCAAGTGGATCGTGGCGCGCGCCCACGTGAAGATGAGCGGGCAGGAGACGGTCCTCGGCTGGGTGCCGAAGGCCGAGGACTTCGACCTTTCCGATCTCGACCTGACCGCCGAGACCGTCAACGAAGCCACCTCGGTCGACGAGCAAGCCTGGAAGGCCGAGCTCGAATCGCAAGCCGAGTTCTTTCAGAAGCTTCAGCCCACCCTGCCGCGCGCGCTGGAACTGCAGCGGCAGCTGCTCCTGGCTCGGCTGACGAAGGCGTAGCAGGCTACCAGTAGCTCTGCGCAGAGATTCTGACCGGTCGAGGTGTGGCCTCGGGAGAGTCGTGTGCGTGCCCGTGCCCGTGCAGGCTTTGCGCACGACCTCCAGGGTCGGACTCGGTACGACCTCAGATTCCGTGAGCTTGCGACCGGCGTGCGCGCCATGCGTCAGCGGACCATCCGGGTGAGCATGGCGTACAACCGCTCGCAGAAGTCGTGCCCCGCTTCGTGCGCGTCGAGGCTCAGCGCTCGTTGGACCTGCAGCACGCGTAGGGCAGCCGCACACTCGAGGGTCGAGCCCCGCGCGATCTCGTAGAAACGCATCCTGTCGCGTCCGACCTCTTCACCACGAGAGTTGAAAGTGGCCACGGGCACGGGCACGATCCACGCGCCCGGCTTCTTGTTGGTCAAACCTCTGCAGAGCTACCAGGGCGAGCGGCCCCCTTTTAGAGCTTCCCTGCCAGCAGCTTCTCGGCCTGCTCCCGGAAGAACCCTTCGCCGCGCATGCCGACCTGGCGAGCCACGATGGTTCCATCGCCGCGGATGAAGAAGGTCGTCGGCACCGATTCGACGTCCAGCGCGTTCAGAAAGCTCTCGCCGCCCGCCAGCAGCGACAGGTGGCTGAGCCCATCGCTGCGAGCCACGGCCTTGGCTTCGTCCTGGGTTCCCCAGCTCATGAGCCCAAAGAATCCGACCCTCCCCTGGTACTCGGCCGCGAGCTTGTCGAGGCTCGGCAGCTCGTGCACACACGGTGCGCAGGAGGGAGCCCAGACGTTCAAGATCGCCGGCTGCCCCTTGAACGAGGCTTCGCTGATCGGCTGCCCGTTCTCGAGCCGCGAGGCCTCGAGGCGGGGCATGGCCCGACTCTCCCGCCGGTAACCGAATCCTCCATCTGCCAGCACCACCGCATAGAAGGCCGCGGCGCCCAACGTGAGAACCCAGGGGAACAACCTCTTCAGGCGGAGCACTTCCGAACGATAATACGGCGCGGCCCCGATTGCTCCCCGCCTGACACCCGCATCGGCCGCGCCGGCAGGTCGTCTTGCGACCCACATGCCGTATGGTCATATAGACCGCATCTGTGAAGTCTTTCGCTCCGATCGTCTCCCTTGCGTGGATTCTCGCCGGCACGCTCGGCGGATGCTCGGGCGCATCGCTGGCCGCCGGAGCGCCCTCGATCGAAGGAACCTCTGGCGGCACCACCGGAGGTCCCACCCCCGACCTGGCGGTGACCGGCGCCTCGTGCACGCCGACGGCCGTGGTCGACACTTGCGCCTCGGCCGGCCTGGTGTGCGACCTCATCAGCGCCAGATGCCGCAAGCCCGAGATGGGCGAGCAGTGCAACCTGGCAGTCGGCTGCGGCGACTCGCCCCCCAATCTGAGCTGCGTCAAGGCGGACCTCGACGGCACGGAGGTCAGCATCTGCCTGGTCCCCTGCCAGGGCACCGATTCGGCGGCCTGCCCCTACGGCACCGGCTGCTCATCCAACACTTGCCGGGTCCAAGCCCCCGCCAGTTGTGTTCCGGGTGGCTTCTGTCCGCTCGGCGAGCAACTGGTGGGTCAGTGCCTCGCGGACGGAACGTCGTCGACCTGCTTCGCCATCGGCGATCTGCGCACGCCCTATGGACCCTGCAATCCCTTTGCCCTCAACTCACAGTCCGACCAGCTGTGCGCCCCGGGATTCATCTGCCGGGCCACCGCCCTTTCGCTGGGCGGCTTCGCCGACGCCGGCTTCTGCTTTCCCCTGTGCAGCCGGGGCTGTCGGGTCGACGAGCACTGCTCGCAGCCCAGCGACGCCTTCTACCAGATCTGCCGCCCGGGAATTCCGTGCGCGATCGACTACGACACCTGTCCATCTCCCGAATCGCTGTGCGTCCCCGATGACGCGAGCAGCCTCAGCGGCGGCTGCCTGGGGGTCGCGCGCGACGCCGGCAAACCCGGGGCCTTCTGCGAGTTGCCGGCGGCGATCCCGGAAAGCTACCCCTGCCAGGAAGGCGCTTGCCTGCCGGTCGACGGGGGCTCGATCTGCACCCCGCTCTGCAACCGAGCTGCCGAGGACCGGCCCTATTGCCTGAACGGAACTTGCCGGGCGCTCGGCACCGAGGCGAACGCCTATGACGTCATCGGCGCCTGCCGGTAGCCAGCACCCTGCTCTGCGCTCGGCTCGTCAGCTGAGCTGGCGGCGCAGAAACTCCAGGGTTCTCGACATCGCCTGCTTGGCGGAGGCTTCGAGGTAGGCCGGGCGGGTGTCGTTGTAGAAGGCGTGCTCCGCATCCGGGTAGAGGAAGAACTCGGCGTTCTTGCTGCCGTTCTTGAACTTCTCCTCCATCTGGCGGATCTCATCCTGTGAGATGTTGCGATCCTTGCCCCCGTAGTGGCCCTGCAAGGGCACCGTCAGTCCCTCGGCCAGATCCATCGGGGAAAGCTTGTGCACGTTGGCGGGAGGGGGCGGCATGCCGGGAAAAGACTTGTTGACCAGCGCCCCGTAGAACGGCACCACCGCCGACACCTTGTCGGTCGTGAAGGCCAGCAGCATCGAGAGCTTTCCGCCGATGCAGAACCCGACCGCCCCGACTCTTCCGTTACAGCGCTGGTGGTGCTTGAGCCAGTCCGCCGCACTGGCCAGGTTGTCGACCGCTTCCTTTTCGTCGAGCTGCGCGAGCGCCGTGAGGATGGTGGGCGGATCGTCGACGGGAGGCGGGGCGAGCTTGATGTAGAGATTCGGGGCCAGCGCGGCGAAGTGGGCCTTCGCGAAACGACGCACCACGTCTTCGATGTGGGCCGTGACCCCCATGGCGTCGTGGATGATCAGGACTCCCGGCAGGCGCTCTTTCCCCTTGGGGCACGCGAAGTAGGCGTGCATTTCGTCGTCGCGGGTAGGGCCGGCAGGAATCTCCGGACGAGAGGTGCTCAGATCGTCGTCGGGTGTCACAATCGCCATGTATACATCGCTCCTCGCGCGCCGCGGATGCGGAGCGCGGTGCGACCTTGCCTCGATTGGGCCCGTGTCTAGCAGATCAACATGCTTCGGCAAAGTGAAAGTGGACACCTGAGCGCGATTCCCAGTGTCGCCGCGGGGGATTCCAGGCCGTGGCAACTGCGGCGCGCGACGGCGCTCTCGACCGCGCTGGTCCTGCTGACGACCGGCGGCTTGGCGCTGGTGCTCCCCGCGCACGGCCATTTCCTCGCCGACGAAGCCCGGCTCTACGACGGTGCGGTGCAGATCGCCCAGACTGGTCGGCTGGCGCCGTTCGGTCCGCAGGTCTCGGGAACCAATCCTCCGCTGGTCCTGCCCGGCGGGGCGGCCTTCGATCTGCTCGCGGTCCCGTTCCTCTTCGGTACCGACCCCTGGCTCGGTAGCCTCTGGGTCTTGCTGCTGGCGGGCGCGGGCTTGCTGGTCTTCGACCGAGCTCTGCTGCGCCTCGAGGTCCCGACGAAAACCAGGCTCTTCGCGGTCGCGATGTTCGGCTTCTCGATCTGGCACGCCCGCTTCGCCGACCGCCTGTGGAACTACCATCCCTTTCAGCTCGTCAGCCCGATTCTTCTGTGGATCGCGGCGGGTCTGCGCAAGAGGCCAGATTCGATCGGGCTGGCCTTGGCCCTGGGGGCGGTCTCGGGAATCGCCCTGCAGCTCAACCCGACCGGGATACTGGTGATCACCATCGCCTGCGCCCTGGCCTTCGAGCCCGCCGGGCGGAGGCCGGTCCGGGTGCTGGCCATCGCTGGCCTCGGGGGGGTGCTCGTCTATCTGCCCTACCTGGTCGCTGACGCTCCTCATGGCTTCGCAGTCGCACGCGCGCTGTTCGGCGACCGCGCTGGGCGTCCCGCCTTCGGTCGCGCCGCCGGGCGAAGCCTGCTGGTCTTTCCGGCCTTCGCATCGCAGAGCAACGGGTCTTCCCCTGAGCGGGCCCATGGCCTCCTGGCTCCCGCGCTCTCGTTCTGGGCCGCGATTCCCTTGACGCTGTTCGGCCTGTGCTTGCCCTCGCCACTTCGCCGGGTGTGCTGGCTGGCGCTCGTCCTGGTGCCAGCGTCGTTTCTCCTGTCGGGGCGCGACTTCTATCCGCACTACGTGGTCTCGCTTCTGCCGCTGTACTTCATCCCCACCGCAACCGCGCTGGCCTACACCTGGAATCGGGGCCGTCTGGGGGCGGGGCTGGCATCGGCCTACCTGGCGACCTTCGTCATCCTGGGGCTGGTCCTTCTGAACCGCGAGTATCTTCGACCGCCCGCTCGCCCGACCATCGCGGCTCAGCTGGCGGTCACCGACGCGCTGCTGGCCTTGACTCGGCCGGTCCACTGGGTAGACCGCGCGGAGTCCGACGCGCCGATCATCTACGAGACCCTCGCCCGACGGTACCGCGGAAAGGACCTGACGCTCACGGGACCGGGACAGGATGCCTGGCTCGCGCAGCCTCCGCTGGCGTCGTCGTTGGTGGTGCGGGACAAGTGAGGGGAGTCGAAGCGGGCGAGCGCCGTCTTCCGGCGGTCCCCCGTACCTCCGCACAGAGATCTTGATTGAGACTCCGTCTTGCGAAGGTCGTGTGCGTGCCCGTGCCCGCTTGGCGCACTACCTCAGGGGCCGGACTCATCACGACCTGGGATTCCGTGGGCTTGCGGCCAGCGTGCGCGTACAAGGACGACGCTACACGCAAGCCTTCGGAATTCCGCGGGCCTCGCGTCCGATCCCTCGCCCATCAGAGTTGAGGAGTTGCCACGCGGACGGGCACGGGCACGCAACGGGCACGCGCTCGGCTTCTTGTTGGTCCACAGCTCTATGGCGAGGGTACTGACCTTAGGCCCTCTACTCCTCTTCCGGCTCGCTCGTCGCAAGGAACGGAAACCCCTCGGCCTGAGCCAGCCCGATCACCTTGCTCACCTTGGCTTCGGCGACCTCGCAGGAGAACACGCCGGCCAGCCCGATGCCCTTGGTGTGAACGTCGAGCATGATGCGGGTGGCGGCGGCGGGATCGTGTCCAAAGACCGTTTCGAGGATCTTCACCACGAAATCCATGGTCGTGAAGTCGTCGTCATGCAGCAGAACCCTGAAGCGGCGCGGCGGCTCCCGAGAGGTCTTCTGTTCTGGGAGGACTTCGAGATCGTTTTCAGATTCGACCCTCGAGGACACCGCGTCTCCCTAGACCCCGCCCGCTCCTCGCCGCAGCGATCGAATGGCCTCGGCATAGTCCTTCGCGCCGAAGATGGCCGAGCCGGCGACAAAGACGTTCGCCCCGGCCTTCGCAACCTCGGCAACGTTGGCGGGCTTGACCCCGCCATCCACCTCGATCTCCACCAGGGGCGCGCGTTGCGCGAGCCGCTCACGCAGCTCGGACACCTTGCGGGTGATCTGCGGGATGTACTCCTGCCCGCCAAACCCGGGGTTGACGGTCATGATCAACACCATGTGCAGGTCTTCCAATACCCAGTCCAGAGCGCTCAAGGGGGTGGCCGGGTTCAAGGCCACCGCCGGCTTGGCCCCCGCGTCGCGGATCTGGTGCAGCACCCGCTGCAGATGCCGACAGGCCTCGGCGTGCACCGTCACCCAGCTCGCTCCAGCCTCGACGAAGGCTTCGATGTAGCGCTCGGGCTCGACGATCATGAGATGGACGTCGAGGGGCAGGCGGGTGGCCTTTCGCAGGCTCTTCACCACCGGCGGGCCGATGGTGATGTTGGGGACGAACCGTCCGTCCATCACGTCGACGTGAATGAGATCGGCCTTGGCGGCCTCGACCGCCCGGACCTCCTCGCCCAGGCGCGAGAAGTCCGCCGAGAGAATCGACGGCGCGATGCGAATCGGCAGTGCCATCCTGGCCCGAGCTTATCACCCTCTCCGGATTCTGAAGGAGGAGAAGCCGTCCATTCCATGCCGTTGGGGCCAGCTGAGGAAAACCCCGACCTCAGCGCCGTCCACGAGCCCCGCCCAGCCTTCGAAGGAGGGAGCGGGATCGGCGCGAAAGTCGGAGAGCTCGGCCAGAATGCGGTCGCGTTGCGCCAGCCCCTCCTCGGGTTCGTTCGAGCAAACCGAGTAGACCAGAACGCCGCCGGGCGCCACGGCCCGGGTGGCCTGACGCAAGATACCGAGCTGGAGGTCGGCCAGCCTCGCCAGATCCTCGGGCTGGCGCCGGTAGCGCAGCTCGGGATGTCGCCGCACGGTGCCGAGGCCCGAGCAGGGGGCGTCGACCAGAACGTAATCCTGCGACCGATCGGGCACTGGCAGCGCCTTGGCGGCGTCGGCCACCAGGCAGCGCAGCGAGAGGCCGAGTCGCTCGGCCTCGCTCCGGGCGCGCACCAGCTTCCGAAGCGCGAGGTCCATGGCGATCACGTCGCCGCCCAGCTCCGCCAGGTGGCAGCTCTTTCCGCCGGGCGCCGCGCAGGTGTCGAGAGTGGGCGAGCCGGGGACAGGGGAGAGAAGCTGGCCCACGAGCTGGGCCGCCTCATCCTGGACCTGAAAGAGGCCCTGCCCATAGCCGGGAAGGCGCGACGGCGGGCCGGCGCCGAGCAGCGAGATCGAGGTCGCGGCGAAGCGACCGGGCCCGATGGTGGCGTCCGGACGAGCGGCGCGAAGCGCCTCGAGCAGGCTCTCCCGGGTTCCGCGCCTGAGATTGACGCGCAGCCCCACCGGCGCCGGAGTGTTGTTGGTCCGGCACAGGAGGGTCGCCTCCTCGAGCCCCAGCCTTTCGACCCAGCGGCGAACCAGCCACAGCGGATGCGATTCGCTGACCGACAGCCGCTCGAGGGGATCCTCGGGCAAGGGAACGATCGGCTCGCGGGCCAGTCGCCGCAGGATGGCGTTGGCGAGGCCGGCCGCCCGGGTGAGACCGCGCGCCTTGCACAGCTCCACCGTCTCGTGGACCGCGGCCCGCGCCGGCACCCGGTCGAGATA
>Ga0302324_100018649_pt1 | contig 13658 bp, 10 predicted proteins | sample Palsa_T0_1_FD_201949 | JGI IMG/M metagenome (GOLD analysis project Ga0302324, IMG submission 201949) | Peat permafrost microbial communities from Stordalen Mire near Abisko, Sweden - Palsa_T0_1 | ecosystem: Environmental > Terrestrial > Soil > Palsa > Peat permafrost | place: Sweden: Abisko...
ATTGACCGGAAGGGCTGAACCACTCGACGCGATTGTTGGTGGTGTCCGCTACGTATACCTCGCCGGCGCTGTTGACGGCAACGCCACTGCCGGGTTCCCTGCTCTCGGGTGCCGGCACCATCGATAGCTCACCCAATCCAGAACCGGCTTTACCGGCCTGACAGGTGTCGCCAGACGCCGTAGTACAGGCGTCTTCTTCCGCTTCGGTCACAGCTCCGCCTTTTTCCCGTTCTTCAACCTTAGTCTTGTTGACGTCCTTGCCGAACGAGCCCATCACGCCGAGGCCTTCGCTTGCCGAGGCAGGAGCGGCAAGGCACAGCTGGGCGCCGGCCAGTACACAGCACATGGCTAGAGCTGCAACGCTCACACTTGGAGTACGCATGATCTACTTCCCCCCCTTGCCGTGGCCGGATTTTCGCGCCTTCGTTTTTTTGATTACCTTCTTTGTCGTCGGGCACCCGGTGACCGCGATCTTGCTCGACTCGTGGATTTCGGTCCCGTTCTGCGCCGTGAGTTCCAACGGCATCGCGAGACTGGACTTGCACAGGTCTCCGAGCGCGCTCAATGCCGAGTACTTACCCTCGGGCAGGTACAGCTCGAAGCTGCTGAACGGCACGTCGGGAACCGTCTTCAGCGTCGTGCTGGTGATCCCGGCTTTGGAGATGAACGTGGACCCGACCAGGTCGACCCGCACCCCATAGCCCTGCAGGACGATCTCGAGCGACGGAAACGCTTCGCCGCCGTGCGAGACGAAGTACGCGGGACCGGTCAGCTGGACCGGGAGGATCGGCGTGGAGACCCTGACGATGCCGATCACCGACGCCGCCGGGCACCCGGCCGGGTTGGATTCGAACTGTGCCGCGATGCACGCTTTCTGCAGCGTCGTCAGCCGCGAGGGCAGCTGCTTGGGCAGTTCGACTTTGGCCCGGGCGAAGTTCGCCTCGGTGCCCTGCGACCCCTGGGGGTTGACGATCTTGAAATCAAGGCTCGCCCCATCCGCCCGGGAGGTGCGCCCCGACGTCGAGATCTGCACTTGCGGCTTGAACTTCAGCGCCGCGCAGTTGGTCACCTGGTAGGAGGAGGAGTCGCCGGCGGTCGCGTTCGCGACGCTCGTCAACACACCGCCGATAGCCATTTTGTCGCAGCTCGTCGAGTTGAACGTGAAATTGTCGTTCGTGCCGACCGTGACGTTCACGAGCCGAAGCTGCAACGGGATGCCGTCCAGCGCCGTCGGCAGAGGATCGGAGGTGATCGTCAACGCAGCGGTTTCCGGGTTCACACCGATCGCCGCACGCACCACCACCGTGCCCTTGCCCGTCGTTCCCGACAGCGTGTATGGGCCAGCCTTCGCGGGCACCACGATCGACAGCCCGTATGGGGCACCCTTGTAGCCCGTCGTGAGGAAGACCTTGCCGCCCTTCACGAGGAACGGATCGGCGCCCGGCCCGGTCTCGACCGTCGTTTCTCCGATCAGGCTTTCCGGACCGCACGTACCTTCCGCAGCCTGTGGTTCGCCGCACAGCTTGACGTTCGAAAGCATGCCCAAGAGGCCGGGCGGCATCTGCAGCTGGATCCCGTTGAGGAACTCGTCGTCGTCCCCACGCCCAAACGCCAGCGTGAACGGGGAGAACCCACCGGCCTGATTGCTTGTCGTACCGGCCGAGAACGACGGATTGAACTGCGGCGCGAAGCAGTTTTCTTTGATGTCGAAACTGCTCGTCGGCGCCGCGTTGGGCGTGAACGGCGTACTCCACGGTTCGAGTTCTGCCGTCGTCGTCACCACCCCGCACGTACGGGGATTGGCAAGTGTCGCGCGCTCCCCTCCTTGCAACGTCAGCTGCAGTTCGCTGAACGGGACCTCCGGAACTTCAGCATCGGTCACCGTCAACTGGCCCGTCTGCTGGTTGATCCGGCCCGTCAATTCCTGCTTTACGACGATCCCCGATTCGCCTTCCCCGACGACCTGCAGGAACAGGCGCACCATCTTTCCGTCCGCCGCGTCCTGCGGCGTACATGGTTCGCATTCCGGGGCCGCGAGATAGACCTCGCCGTCCAACCGCTCTTCCAGCGCAGGCGTCTTGATCCGCGCGATACCGACCTGCGAGTCGTTCGGGCACTTCCCCGGCTTTGCCGGTTCGTCCTCACCGCGTTCGGAGCCGAAGAAGGCTTCATTCGAGCACACACCTAGGCCGTCGGCCGCGGACGGCGAGATCACGGTGCCGGCCGGCAGCGTCACCGACGTGCGCTTTACGTCAGGTGTCGCCAGCCCTTCCGGTTCCGTATCCTGCGGCAACCTCAGATTGAACGAGTACCCCGCCGGAGCCCCCGCTTCCAACGTGTCCGGCAGCATCGACACCGACGGATGGAACGAGAGTTCACCGCAGCCCGTGGCCGTACCCGCGGGAATCTCCTTGACCTTGCCCAGCCCTTCTTCGAACACGCCACGCGCTTCCCAAGAGTCGGTTTCGAGCGACACTGTCAAAGGGGTCGAGCACTGCGACGGATTCGTCAACAATGGCACCCGCTCATCGAAAGGGAGTGCTACTTCTTGACCCGTCGTCTCATATTTTTCAACAGCCGGCCCACCAAAACTATATGGCGGGCTTTCTCCACTGAACTCGAGAAACGAACTACCGTCAACGAGTCTGGCCGCCGCATCGGGACCCGGACCGTTGTGTTCGGCAGGATCGCCCCAGATCGTGACCGAGGCCATGTAGAAGCTCGCGCCACCGGTCAGGTCCGACTGGGTCAGGCGAACGTTGTATTCTCCGTCGGAGAGCACGCTCGTATCCATGCGCACGGGGAAGAACGCCGCGTTGAATGCAAAGGCGACGGGCTCGCCCGGACCCGGCGCGATGTTGAACACCGGCGCCGTGTACACGACGCGGCCCACGGCCTGGACGTAGAAGATGAGCGTCGCCGTCCCCACCATCGTGTTGCGTGGACAGTTCGCTCCGTTGACGACTTCGGCCATCGTGCAGCGGGCAACTCCGACCGTCGTGCCGACGAGACCGGCAGGGAGGTCGAAGCCGACATCCTTGGGCTGAGCGACCGGTTCGGACTCGAGCAGACTACCCGGTTCGGAGTCTCCATGATCGGCATCGTTCTCGCCCTCTGGGTTTGCCGTGTTGAGGAAGAACTCACCCGTCACGTTCGGATGTCCGCCCGCCTGATAGGTCGAAGCGCCAGTCAGCGCTCCCCCCCTGGCGAAGCCGTACGCCGGCAGAGCGTGGCTGATGGTGATCGGGTCGCTCAGGGAGACGCCGGCAGCACCACCACCTGATACCGATGCGATGTTTACTTGGCTGTCGCCTTCTTCGGAGGTTTCTACATTCACCCGGATTGTCATGACAAGCGTGTCCCCGGGATCGACGCGTTCGGGGGTTTCGCAGGAGGGAGTGGTTGCCGAAAACGCGCAGTGCAAGCCAAATGGAGGACCCTGCGCTTCCGAACGGGGAGGGGCTAGAATGCCCCCCGGGTCGTGGTAGGCGTTGACACCAAAGACTTCGACCGCCTTGAGATTTTTGGGGAGCATGTCCTCGATCGTGACCGGAGGCACGACCGGGCTGCCCGCGGGACAAGGTCTAAGCGGCGAGAAACCCGGGTACGGTTCCGCTTCGATCTGCTCCTGCGTGCAGCCGGTCGAGGAACCGCCAACGTTCACAGCCGTCACCTCTATCGCGTCGCTGCCGGATTTATCGCCCGGCGTGAAGTTTGTGGGGTTGGACACCGACATGACCTTCCACACCGGGCCTGTGACTTCGGCGGAAGCAGAGGCGCTGAAGATCCCCAGCCCACAGATAGCCAGCAAAATCGGAAGCGCTTTACGAATGGACATCTACTTGGCCCTCCGATCGTTGCTGGTTTTCTTGGCTTTCGTCTTCTGCTTGACGCATTGACCTTGCTTGTTCTTCCGGTGGCCCTTCTTGCATCTCGCGGTCTTCTTCGTGACCGCCTTCGCCGGCACCGCCGCGGGTTCCGCGGCCGGGTTTCCGAGGCCCGAGAACGTCGTGCTGGCGGGCGGAGTCAACGGCGAAGGCACGTTTGGCGGACCCTGACAATCGGAACCTTCGCAGGGCACCGCCGCCGGCGGGTTATCGCCTGCGTGGGGGATTCGCGCGTCGTAGACGTCATAGCCGCCATCGGTGTCGCTGGGAACGAGACCTTCGCTCGTGGAGAAGAAGACATCGCTGCCGCTTTCGCTGTTGCCAAGCAGGTAAGTGTTGCGCGGACTCTTGCCCCCGGAGATGAGGTAGACGACCCCGTTCTCCCACTCGTACACATCGCGTCCCTGTGCGCAATACGTGCCTTCATGGCACAAGAGCGGCGGGGAGTCGGTGTTCGCGTCCTGCTTGACCAACGGATCGAGGGACTCGAAGAAGATGCGACTGCCGTCAGCGGACATGCCGCTACTGTTGACCGTCTCAACAGTCTTGCCGGCGACTTCCTCTTCGTACGTTTCCGCAGGCTGCAACGGGCTCATCGACGCGGGTCCCCGAGGCGTCACACCGATGGGCGCGCAGGAAACACACCCGAGCGTTTTTGCCGGCACGTCATAGCGATAGATCTCTTCCTGACCACCGCTGTTGAACGCGCTCGATAGGCCCGTGTTGGTCGTAAACACGAACACCGAGCCGTCGTCTGACATGCGCCCTTCATCGACGTACACGGGCACCTGTCTCCCGCCGGCCTGATGCGACGTGCCGCTGGTTGGAGGTCCGGGGAGCCGCACGACCGGTGTGATCGTGCCCTCACCAGGGCTACCTTCGGAGCCGGCCGACCACAGGTCCAGCTCGGCCGGTTCACTCCCGCTCTCGGGACGCACGAACGCAAAGGAGGAGCCATCCATGTCGGTAGCTACGATTTCTCCGGCGACACCGGGAAGGTATGTCAGCTCGCCCGTGTTCACATCAAAGTCATACGCCTTCGGTTCGGGCCCCGGAGAGGCCTGCTCGGCCGAGGCAGTCAAGGCGGCCGTGCTCTGGAAGATTGCCTGAGAACCATTCGGCGAAGCGAAAACGTAAGAGCCGTCGAGTGCGGCGCTGGCCCCGTTGCTCTGTTCGACTGGATTTGGCATCTGCAGCACGCCGACGGGCGATCCCGCGGGCAGCCCATCCACCGAGGGCAGGAGCGTGTCCTGCGAGACGAGCACGGTCTTTTCGCCGTTCTCGCGCATATACAGCTGCGGCGGGTCGGTTTCGCAGTCGTTGTGTCCTCCGTTCGATGTACAGGAGGCCGGGTCGGGACTGACGAAGAATGCGCGCGTACCTTCGGCGGCGACCTGGTTGCCGGCGATCGCGCGGCCGTGCCCCGAAACGGCGGGCACCGCCCCAAACGCGTCCAATTTGCCGTCGGGCAGAACGCCGGCCTCGCGCAGCGAGCCTTCGCGATCTTCATAGAAGCCCCAGGCTTCGACCCCGTCGCCACTGCCTGCATGCAAGGCACGAGGCGCGTCTTCTGGCAGCAGCGTGCCGGCGTAAGCGAAATAGACGGTGCTGAAATTCGGTGTCCCACCGACAGGAGCGCCTGACTCGGCCCCAAAACAGTTGTTTTCGACGGGCTTTTCGCCTTTGTTGAGCTCAGGTTGCTCGAGCCACTTGGCTTCTTCAAGCGGCGGCACGGTCAAATAGGGCGTGGTCAGGTAGAGGCGACCGCAGCCATTATCGAGCTGGGGCACCACGAACGTCTGCCCGCTGGTCATGACCAGGGCGTGAGCAAGATCCGGAGCGGGATCGAGATATGTAGGTCGGAGCTGGATATCGCCTCCGAGTTCCACGAGCGACTGCCGGTACCGCGGAAGAAACGCCCGGGTGCTCCAGCCAGCTTCACCCTCTTTGTTCTTGGTTGCCACAAAATACTGACTCCCGGCCCACGGGCTTTCGCCCATCGGGCCGGTCCCTTCGAACAGCACGGAGTTACCGTCGGGTGAGGCGAGCCCATAGTGACTCGTGGCACCCGTGTAGAACGCGCCCGAGCCAGACCCTGCCTCGTTGCCGTTCTTGTTCGCCGGGGAGACCTGTTCGTAGATACGACCGTCGGGGAGACCCGGGGCGGAGGAGTAGCTAGGCGGGCCTTCGATCGTGGCGTAAGCCACCGCAGTGGTCGGAACTGCCGCGAGGAGCCCGGCACTCGCAAGCATCGAACAGAGGGCGATAACTGCCACTCTTATCTTTGGGCCGATTTTGGGCATACCACTCCCTTGGCTGAGAAGGAGACCAATGTGCGTCGCGAAGAGACCGATCTTCGGCGTTGAAACGGACATCGCGGCTTGCTTTGTGGTTTTCACTTGCATCCCTTTCTCATCGGTTACGACCAACGATTCCTCACCTGGTGATTTCTGACCTGCGCGCGTAGACGACAAGCCGACGCCGCGCCAACCATGGCCTTTGCGTCAGGCAGCTCACATTCTTCGCCAGCACCGCTATTTGCCCTTATCGAAAGTCTTTCCCTCTTTTCCAGCAGTTCAGTCATGTCGCCGCCGTACCGTCGGCATTGGGCTTTCTTCCTCACACATCCCGTTTGGGAACAGTCGACCTTTATCCCTCTGCTTCTTCCACCGCTTCGGAATCGGCGATCTCCATTCTTGCGTTGAATGCGACCTCGTTCCTGCTTGTTGGGAGACCCATCCTTGCGTCGACGAGCGCGTCTACAAAACTGGAACCGCAGCCACCAGCCTGCGGCGCCGTGAATGCGCTGCTCACCAGCGACGCGCCACTCAAACGCAGGATCAGGCCTCCTTCCGTCCCCTTGATACTACCGGGGTTGCCACCCAGCCCATCGCCAGTCGCCCCGGTCGTCAGGTTCAGCACGATCGGATCTGTGCGGGACCCGATCTCGCATTCGGCTCCTAGCAACGGGTTATCCAGTTTTATCTTCAGCGGCAGCGTAAGCGCCGTTCCGCTCCCGAGCTGCTCTGCGGCTGGATTGAGAACAACCGAGCTTGCCGGTGCTGCCAGTTCGGGCACAGCGATAAGGGTCCTGCCAAGAAGCCCTCCCGGGATTACCTGCCCCGCCTTGCTAAACGTTTCGCCGTTCAGAGCCCCAATGAGCTTTTTGACGCCCGGAGCTTCCGGTACAAGCAACCCGCCCTGCAAAACCTGCGTCGTCGTGATCGGCACCACCGTCTTGCCGATCGCCATGTAGCCGCCTTCGATCCGAGCGTAGATGCATCCATCTACGTTGCCGGCATGCGTCGGACACTGCGCAAACACCGCAAAGCCTCCCGTCGGCGCCGCGCCGGCCGCGGAGGTGACCATGCACGCCAACAAGACGGTCGCGGCCGCGCCGACGGCAACCCGTCTCATCACTCGCGATCTCGTTTCTTTCCCCCGAATCATATTTTTCCCTCCCAGCCACACTCTGGCAAGCCCTCGATCGATTGCGACAACGGCTTGAGCGCAGTTTCGCTGACTGTTGCCCCAGCGTCAACGGTTAATAATTTCGCTCCACCCGGTACCGCCTCGCCGTGGGCCTCTGAAACTCCGACGAGCACCGCGACCGCCCGCTCTCCGTTCACAGTGAGCTGCCACGCATTCGCGAGGCCTTTGCCGGCCGAGATCACTGTTTTGCCTTTCCTGTGGTGGTTAGTGGTGATGCTCAAAAGGACGGGTCGCTGTGATGAGACGCCCGAACGGGGAGGTGCGCTCGCTGGAGATCCAAGGTGGCGCGTCATCCGGCCTCGGTTCGATCGTGGGTGAGGACGCTGAGACGCCGCGCGACCTGGCTGCCCAGCGGCGTCAGCTTCCACGCGTTGGGCTCACCGCTCTGGTGGCCCCCGCCGGCGTTGACCGCGAGGCCGAGGCGCTCCAGGCGCCTCAGCAACTTGGATATCTGCCCGGGATCCGTGACCCCCGCGCTCTCGGCCACCGCGCGGTTGCTGGGATCCGATCCCCTCCCACCCAGCCCGGCGATGCTTTCCAGCACCCGCGCCGTGCGATAGGTCAGACGCATGTCGACCTCATCCAGCGGATCCCTCTCCACACCCACCACCCCCCGCCCGCCATGCGGCGCCGGACGCGGCGCGGGGACCGGACGGCGCTGTTCGCGACGCGCCGCGCGCGGCCCGAGATACTGCAACGCGATCATCCCCATCAACTCATCCAACAAGCCCGCCAACGGCCCCGGGTCGCCGCTGCGCAAACGCGCATACACCACACCCAGCGCCCCACCCACCAGGCCTTCCGCAGTCACCAAAGTGCACTCCTCCCCCCGCGCGCCCTCCCGGCGACCCTCGTCGAGGACCCCGGCCAGACGCCCCAGGATCCCCTCGCGACGCTCCAACGCCCGCGGCCCACCATGCAGCGCCTGCACCACACAGATCCGCGCCAGCACCGGCTCCCCGTCCAGAAACGAGAGAATCACCCACAGACCCTCACGCACCCGCTCACACCACGCCAAACCCCCCAAGCCCGCCGCCGCGAGCTCCCGCTCCACCCGCTCGACCGCCTCGTCGAGCAGTGCGAGCAGGCACTCCTCGCGGTTGCCGAACAACTCGTAGAACGTCCGCCGCGAAATCCGCGCCCTGCCGGTGATCCGTTCCACCGAGCTCTGCTCGTAACCCAGCTCATCGATCACCGCCGCAGCCGCCACCAGCAACCGCGAACGCTGAATCTCATCCACCTGCACCCGCGGCATGTCCTGCGGCGACACCGGCCGCTTCTGCCCGCGCCGCGGGCGCCGCGGGCGCCGCTCCAGCGGCAAAGCACGCTCGCCCGCACGCACACGCGCCCCGGTCCTCACATCGCCACGCGGCGGCACCGCCATCAGCGACCACCCCCCACAAGCGCGTGTGAGACCACGACCCCATTCGCAGACGCCTGGAGCCCTACCCCCGCGGGGGCAAAGACAAGACGGCGCGAACGCGCCCGACGAGAAAGCCCTTCGGCTAGACCACTAGCCGAAGAGAGAGAGAGAGAGAGAGAGATGCGACAGCGCCATGCTGGCGCATCTAGCATCAGTCCGCCCGAAAGCGGCGCACATCCCCGCTACGTATCTCCCTCTAGAAACCACGTTGAAACAACTCCCTCATCGCTCCGATCCAGCCCCTCTCCCATTCCTACCAACCCTGCGAGCGCTTTGAGTGTCAACCACAAGACGGATGACCCCAACCAGACCCTATGTACACCGGTTCACACAACGGAGGACCGGCCTGTCACGCAAACGTAACACGTCGCTGTGCAGATGTCAAGCCCTTACCTTGGGGCCGGCGCCAAGAAACAGCCGGTGCAAACGGTGCTCGTGGGACCGCCGCGCGAGAAACTCCAAACGAGACCAGCACAAAGGGCCAAGCAACATCACGCCACCTTCGGCAGACGATAGCGAGACGCAGCTACATCTCTCAAATACCGATATGCCGAGTTTGGAACCGGGACCACGCGGTCTTCACAGGCGACTTGTAGTGCTGAGCCAGCTTGGACCCCAAATTGGACCCCAAACCCCCAAAACTGGCCGCTTAGCCAGACCCTTAAAGCTCGCCAATTTGCGGGTACGTTCTCATCGTCGAGACTGGATTAATTTGGCTTAGATCCTGGTTTGGCGGGCTTGCAGCCGGCGTGGACGCCGAGTGCACGCCACGAAGACCCGCGATGCACGCTCGATGCACATCCTCCCGGGCGGACCTGGCGAGACCTACGACCCGCCCAGCCCCAGGCAGCCGGACCACCCGTCGGCACGTACCGCATGGGCGCCGACGCCGACGTGGACACCGAACTGCGCGTGTTTCTTGCGCCCGCGATGATGGGCGAGAAGGGAGCTCTGATGAAGGGACGTAGGCACACGCCGGAGCAGATCATTCGCAAGCTGCGGGAGGCCGAGCGGATGCTCGGCGAGGGGGAGAGCATCCCAGAGGTCGCCAAGTCGCTCGGGGTTTCCGAGCAGACGTTCCATCGCTGGCGTAACCAGTACGGCGGGATGAAGGCGCAGGACGTCAAGCGGCTGAAGGAGCTGGAGCGCGAGAACCAGCGGTTGAAGGCGATCGTGGCTGACCAGGCGCTCGAGAACTGCGCTTCGGGAGATCTCGTCGGGAAATTGGTAGGCCCAGTCCGTCTGTCGGCGTCAGGCGGTCGCGATGCTGCGCGGCCGTCTCGGCGTCAGCGAGCGCAGGGCATGCCGGGTTGTCGGGCAGCACCGCTCCACGAAGCGCTACGAGCCCATTGGGAATGGCCGCCGCGCCGGGGCCAGTCCAAACCCCCGCGCCCACCCATCTCAGCCTCAATCCACCGGTGGGCTGGGTTGGTGGGGTCGTTTCGGGGTGAATTGGTTGGTTGGCGGTGGATTGGGTTGTGTTGTGGGTGGGGTTCTCGCCGCGGGCGGGTTCGGTGGAGCCGTTCGGCGTGTTTTTGGGCAGCGGTGAGCGTGCCGGTGTCGGCGGCTGGGTGTGGTGGTCTTCGTCGCGGGGGTTTGTCGATCAGGTGACGGCGGGTAGCGCCCTGATTCGGGCGAGTGCCCGTATGAAGTCGTGTTGCCAGGGCCAGCGGGCGGGGAGGTGGAGGGTCCATTGGCGGGCGGTGCGTGTCAGCCGGCCGGGGATGTTGAGTAGTCGGCGGCGGAGGGTGCGGGCGGCGCGGACGGTCTGGCGGGGGAGGCCGATCGCTGTGGTCCAGCGGGTGAGGTTGTGCGCGATCGCGGCGATCACGGTCCAGGCGCTGTTGGCGTTGAACTGGCCGGAGGGGAAGTGCGCGAGCGCTTGGTCTTGAGGTCGCGGATCGTGAGCTCGACGACGGCGTGCTGGCGGTGCTCGGCCTCGACGATCTCGATCTCCTCGACGCGGTTGGTCAGGAATGGGAAGTGCCGCCAGTCGGGCCACAGCTCGGCTTGGGGGCCGATCAGGCGGGTGCGGCGGACGATCATCCGTGTCTCGCCGTAGGTCGTCTCGGCGATCTGTGCCTCCCCGTCCTCGGGGTACTCGGCGAGCGTCCGCCACGCGCCCTCGGGAATCGCCTGGATCCCCTCAACCACATTTTTCTGGCAGCGGATGCTGATCGAGTAGGACCATCCTGCGTCCTTGAGTCGCTTCATCAGGGTCTTGTTCCAGAACGCCGAGTCAGCACGAAGCAGCTTCTCGCCCGTGGCGCCCGCCCGGTGCACGCGCGCGATCAGCTCCTCGGCGAACCGCAGTACCCCGCGGCTTGAGTTCGCCTTTCCCTGCCGCAGCCGGATATGCAGCACCTCGCCGCTGCCAGCCCGGCTGGCCATCAGCGGGTGATACCCCCGCTTTTGGTGTATCCGAAACCAGCGCCGTGCTTCTGCTTGCCGTGAACCTCACCGATGAAACTGTCCACATCCACCACGGGGCGCTCCTCACCAGGGCCTACGCCCGCCCGCCACGCCCGCGTGAGCGTCTCAGCCAACACCCGGTCGAGCTGGCGAACATGCCCAAACGTGAACGCCCGCAGAAACGTCCCAAGCGTCGAGGGAGCCGACAGCCACCCACCCAACAGCCGGCGCGTGCGACCCACGCGCAACACCTCGCAATCATCAATGCTGTCAGCGCCCAACAGCATCGCGTAAACCAACGCCATGACCTTCCGCCCCACATTCGCTGCCCCCGGCCGATCACGACGAAGCGTCACGAACCGGCCGACCACAGCCTCGACCCCAAGCCGCCCCGCGAGCATCGCGACCAACACGACCCCCGCATCCGAAACTACCCGCTCGTCGTCGAACACGACCTCAACAGCATCCAGTCCGACCGCTTCGTCATCCTGCACCATACGAGTGACCTCCTGATCCTGGGCCGCGACAGCCGCAATCTGTCGCTACCAAACCCAATCAGGAGGTCATTCTTCGCTCACCACCGGACATAACCGGTGGATCCAGGCTCAGTTCCGCCCGCAGCCGATCTGCAACGGATCGAACACCAGGAACCCACACCTCGGCTCTTATTGCACTCAAAAAGGCCGCTATTTGCGAGGTTCTCCACCATAAGGCCAGAACCCGTGACGATCGTTGAACCAGTGACCACACGGCGAACAAAAGCCCCGGCAAAGCGGCCATTCTCACACCGCCAAAAGAAGCCGGGACAACCAATCAACGATCGGGGAGAATGGTGGTGCTTGGCTTCATTGCTGGCGATTGATGGGGTCGTGTGCGGTTTCGGGTGCGGTCTGCGGCAAGTCGAACAGGGTGGGCTGCTCGTGTCGCGCCTGCCGAGCCTTCCGACATACGGTGGCGCTTGGTGGAGTGGCCGCGTGTCCGTTGGCGGCGTCGGCGTATGCGCCAACGATGCGGTCGAGTGCGCGCCCCTTGTCGCGGTGTCCGTAGAGGCGACGGACGAGGTTCCCGCCGTCCTGGTGGCCGAGCGCGATGGCTACATCCCCGGATGACATTTCAAGCTCGTTGACCATGTACCAGCCCGCGAAGTGCCGAGTGGCAAGGTAGAGACTGCCTTCCCAGCCTGCGGCTGCTCTGACGGCCTTCCAGTGGTAGGCACGCGAGCTGGGGGTCCAGTGCTCGCCGCGCAGCGAAACGAAACAGAATTCGCCCTCATGCGCCAGGCTGGAGAGTGCGTCGCGGGCGTGTGCGGTCAGTGGTGCCTCACGCCGCAAGTGGTTCTTCGGCGTGTCGAAGGTGCGGGTCGCGGCGCTGAACTGCTCGGCTACGACGATGCGGGCGCGGTCGAAGTCGATCCGCTCCCAACGCAGCGCGTCAAGCTCGCCGGGGCGAAGACCGGTGAACGCAGCGACTTGCAACCATGCCGCGAACGACGGACACGCCAGTTTGCGGGCGTGCGCGACGATCTCCCATACCTTCTGCTCGGTTGGTGGTTGCTGGTCGCGTCGGCCCTTGCCGCGTGAGATGCCGAGCTTCTGGAACGGGTTGCGGTCGATCAGCCTCCCGGCCTTCACCGATGCGGCGTCGTTGAACATCGAACACAGTCCCTGGACTGACCCGGCACGGCCACCACCGGCGAGCCAGTCGGCGACGATCTCATCCCCGACTTGGATGATCGGGACATCGCTGTAGCGCTCGGCGAAGCTCTTGGTCAGCTCGCGGCGGCGGATGTCGCTCGACTCCTTTGGGCGCGCGAACAACGGATCGGTGGTCCAGCGCTCCCAGAAGCTAAGAACGGTCACGTCCCTCGCACGGACAGCGCCCAGCCGCTCGCGCGCCTTCTCGCGCGCCCGCTTCGCCTCGGTCTTGGTCGCGAACGTGCCAGGACCACCCACGACCTTCGAGACGCTGAGATTCTTCCCGGTCGCGGGATCGTAGACCTGCGCTCGCCAGCGACCCGATGGGAGCCGTGTAACGCTCACGCCGCCCTCTCCCGTTCCAAAGCCCAGGAGATAGCCACAGACGGCCGGAAACGGCGCGTGCGCCGCCCCCACGTCACTGACGGCATACCCTCGGCGACCATTCGATCCACCGTCGCCAAGCTCACACCCATGATCGTGGCCAGCTCAGCGCGCGCCACGTAGCGCTCAAGCGCTACGGGTTGCACGGCGGCTGCTCGGGTTTCCGGGTTTGGGTTTTGTCCCCTCACACCGGTATATGACCGTGAGCGGCCGAAAACGGCCACCGACTTTACGCTTGGCGCCCGAAGCAACCGGTCGCTCCCTCTCTGCCAATGTCGTGTGAGACGCTCATGATCAAGGAATTACTGACCCTTGAGGGCGAGAACGGAGCACGACGCGATGTTGGAGATGGAGCACAACGAAGCC
>Ga0302324_100018653_pt1 | contig 13656 bp, 17 predicted proteins | sample Palsa_T0_1_FD_201949 | JGI IMG/M metagenome (GOLD analysis project Ga0302324, IMG submission 201949) | Peat permafrost microbial communities from Stordalen Mire near Abisko, Sweden - Palsa_T0_1 | ecosystem: Environmental > Terrestrial > Soil > Palsa > Peat permafrost | place: Sweden: Abisko...
CCCATCCTGCGTTCCGATCAGGTACGTCCTGTCGCCCGCGGTCACATAGGGCTGCTGCCTGTTGCGCCCCTGATTGCTGATACCGGCGAGGATATGAGCCGCATAGTCATTCGCTTCGGAGGTCTGAGCAACACTGGGCTCGATTGCCAGGGCCGCCGTGAGAATGAGCGCCAAAATCCCAACACTCCGCTCGCGCAAGCCCTTCGCCATGCGCGCTAATCCTAGGCCTTTTGCAGCGAGTCGTGCCGCGTCAGCACTTGCGGGTGCGATTTGCGGAAGTGTTCCGCGAGCTGTTCCGCGATGTAAACGGAACGATGCTGGCCCCCGGTGCAACCGATGGCAATCGTCAAATAACTGCGATTCGCCTGCGAAAACTCGCGCAGGCGCTCCTCCAGAAATGCAGTCAGGTCCTCAATCATGCTGCGCACGCTGGCGAAACCCGCGAGATACTCGATGACGGCCGGGTCGCGGCCGTTCAATTTGCGCAGAGCCGTTTCCCAATGCGGGTTCGGCAAGCTGCGCACATCGAATACGAAGTCCGCATCGCCCGGAATGCCGTGCTTGTAGCCGAAGGACTCGAACATCAGCGATAGCTGGCCCTCGCGCTTGCGCTCGATGCGCTCGCGAATCAATTCGCGCAGCGCGTGCACGCCCATGCTCGAGGTATCGATCACCCAGTCCGCCGCATTGGTGATGGGTTCGAGCAGCTTGCGCTCCAAGGCGATGGCCTCGCGCAAGCCGACCTCGCCGGCAACCAGAGGATGCTTGCGGCGGGTCTCGGCATAGCGCTTGAGCAGCACTTCATCGGCGGCGTGCAGGTACAGCACCTCGCAATTAATGTTGCTGCGGCGCAGCTCGGTGACCAGGGCAGGGATGGTTTCAATTTCGCTGGCGCGATTGCGCGCGTCCAGCCCCACGGCAGTCCGCGGATAGGTGTCACCCATGCCGCGGACCGTGTGAGAAATGAAGGGCTTGAGCAACGCGGCGGGAATATTGTCGACACAGTAGAAGTCGATGTCTTCCAGCATGTGCAGGGCAACGCTTTTGCCGGAACCGGAAAGCCCGCTCACGATGATCAGCCGCATTGACATGAGGGGCTATCCCAAGTGCTTCGCATGGACTCCCTAGCGCGCTTTGAGGCCATCCTCGGCGCGGTGCTGGGAGATCTTTTCCTTGTGCTTCTTGACGCAGCGGTCGAGCTTGTCGGCCAGCGCGTCGATGGAGGCGTACATGTTCTCTTCGGTTGCATCCGCGTAGATCTTGTTTCCGCGCACCATCAAGGTGGCCTCGGCTTTATGAGTCATTTTTTCGACGGTGAGTACGCAGTGGACGTCAATGAGCTGTTCAAAATGCCGCGAGATTCGCTCGAATTTCTTGTGAACGTAGCCGCGCAGCGCGGGGGTGACTTCCACATGATGACCGCTGAGATCCAATTGCATGTTTCCTCCTTTCACTTTAAGACGCTCGGGCAGCCGCTCGCTTGCGCTCGTTAGACGGCGCGATCTGCATGCCCTCGCGGTATTTGGCAACCGTGCGTCTGGCCACCGGTATGCCCTCTTGCGACAGAATTTCCGCCAACTTGGCATCGCTCAACGGATTTTCCGGATTCTCTTGAGAAATCAATTTCTTGATCTTGGCGCGAATGGCGATGGATGACATCTCGGTGCCGTCCGCCGCCTCAACATGGCTCGAAAAGAAATAGCGGAACTCGAACACGCCGCGCGGCGTGTGCATGTACTTGGCGGTGGTGACGCGGGAGATGGTCGACTCGTGCATCTCGACCGCCTCGGCCACATCCTTCAGGATCAGCGGCTCCATCGCCTCCTCGCCGATTTCGAAAAAGTTTGTCTGGCGCTGCACGATGCAGCGCGCCACTTTCACCAAGGTTTCATTGCGAATCTCCAGGCTGCGCATCAACCAGCGCGCTTCCTGCAATTGGGTGCGAAGCATGGCGTGATCGGGCGCTCGCGAGATCAAATTGGCGTAGCTTTGATTGACGCGCACACGCGGTACGGTGGCCTGGTTGATTTCGACCGTCCAGCCGTGATCGGTACGGCGCACGAACACATCGGGGATGACGTACTGCGCCTGGGTCGGATTGACCGCGGCACCCGGCCGCGGATGGCAGGAGCGCACCAGCGCCAGCGCCATTTCCAGATCGCTTTCGCTGCAGCGCAGCTGACGGCGCAGCAGCGCGAGCTGCTGGCTGGCCACCAAATCCAAATGTTCGAGCGCCACACGGATCGCGACATCCCGCGCGGGTGTCTGTGGATCCAGTTGCCTGAGCTGCAGCGCAATGCACTCGCCTAGATTGCGCGCGCCCACGCCGGCGGGCTCCAGCGACTGAACGATGCCAAGCACCCGCTCAACATCGGCGGGCGTCGCCTCGATCTCGGGCAACAAGCTTAGGCGCACGTCCTCGAGCGAGTCTTTCAGGTATCCATCATCTGTGATCGCATCGGAAATGACGCGGGCAATCGCCATGTCGATCGGAGAAAGCTTGGCCAGCTCCAACTGTTCGATCAGCTGCTCCTGCAAGGTTTGGCCGTGCTGATCGCTGAAATCGCTGCTGCGATCGTCATCGCCGGAATAAGTGCGCTCCGAGGGTCCGCTGGTTTGTTCGCCCCAGGCCTCATCCGCGATCTCCACCTCCGGGGTTTCGCGCTGATCCACAGGCGTGCTGATGCCATCCAGTTCGGCATATTTCTCATCGAGCCGAACGGGTAATTCTTCGCGCTCGCGCGCCGGATCCGGCGCCTCCGTCTCTTCCTCACCCTCCAGCATCACGTTGGTTTCGAGGGTCTCGCGGACATGCGCCTGCAAGTCGAGCGACGGCAGCTGCAGCAGCCGTATCGCTTGCTGCAGCTGCGGCGTCATGGTCAGCTGTTGACCAATGCGAAGCTGCAGACTTGGCTTCAACATATTTCTTTAGAAAACCTATAACTTGAAGTCTTGGCCCAAGTACACCTCACGCACCTGCGGGTTGGCAAGAATCTGGTCCGCAGATCCAGAGGCGAGCACGCTGCCTTGACTGACGATATAGGCTCTGGCGCAAATACCCAAGGTCTCCCGCACATTATGATCCGTAATCAGCACTCCTATGCCCTTGTCGGACAAGTGCTTGATTATTCGCTGGATATCGGCGACAGAGAGCGGATCGACCCCCGCAAACGGTTCATCCAGCAGCATAAATTGAGGATCGGCCGCCAAGGCCCGGGCGATTTCGACCCGCCGGCGTTCCCCTCCCGAGAGACTCATCCCCAAGCTGTCGCGCACGTGGCCTATGTGCAGCTCGCCCAACAGTTCCTTCAGGCGGGCGGTACGGCCCGCGTCATCGAGACCGGGGCGCGTCTCCAGGATGGCCATGATGTTGTCGGCCACCGACAGTTTGCGGAAAACAGAGGGCTCCTGAGGCAAATACCCTAAGCCCAATTGCGCGCGCCGGTGCATGGGCAGCCGGCTGATATCCTTGTTGTCCAGGAAAATCTCGCCATGCTCGCATCGGGTCAGCCCGACGATCATGTAGAAGGCCGTCGTCTTGCCGGCGCCGTTCGGCCCCAACAGCCCGACGACTTCGCCGCTTTCAACCTCCAGAGACAAATCCCGCAGCACCTGCCGTGATTTGTAGCTTTTAGCGAGTTCCAACGCCCGCAATACACTCATGGGTTGGGTTTGGGCGGCGCCGATTTCGGCGGCGGCGGGGTGATAACGATACGGACTCGCTGCGAATTCTGTTCGGCTTCCTCGGCGATGACCTTTTGCCCAACCACATCGTACTTCAGCGACTGCCCGGTGATCTCGTGGTCGCCGTTGGTTAAATAGGCATTCTTCAAGAACCGCACCAGGTGCTTTGTCCCGTCATAATCGATGGTCTCCGCATGACCTCTGGCGGGCTTTCCGGTCTTGGTGACGGTTTGCTCGAAGGAGGCGGGTTTGCCGTTGGCGATGGCCTTGCTCAGCGCGTTGTTGACGAAGGTGATCTGCGCGTCATCGGAGAAGAGCTGGCCTTGCTCGACGACAATTTTGACGTTGCCGCGAAAATTCCAAACATTGTTCTCGAAATACAAATCCTTGGAGCGCTGTTCGTTGGCTTGACCTAGATCGGCGGTGATCGACATGCCTCCTTCCGAGATGCGAATCTTGCTGAACACCGCGGTGTTGGTCTTCAGGTCGATTGTCGTCGACTGCGCCTCGAGCAATATATCTGCCTGACGATCGCGCGCAACCGTGGCGGGCGCGGCGTTCGTGTCAGCCAGCGGCGCAAGCAGCGCGATGAGCGCAAGGAGTTTAGCGGGGGAGGAAACGGCCATTGACCCTGGATTCTAGGCGCATCGTGCGCTCTTTCAAATTCGCACTCATACCGCGCGCGGTGAGAATGTGGCCGCCGTAATCGATGCGCACGTCGCTTTTGGTGCTGGCGATACCCTCGGGAACGTTGTAGCTCAACAAGTCGGTGCGGACCACTGCGGTGCCCGGAGTGCCGGGATTCTCCCCCTGCAGCCGCACGTTGCCGGCGACATCGATGATCTTGCCGCCGGGCTGAACATGGGCCGTGTCGCCGAACAGCACCCAAGTCTGGCCGCCCGGCGCGTCATAGTTGACGCGCACGTTGTACAACGCCACCTCGTTGCCATGGTCAATTTGATCGATGCGCTCGGCCTCGACGCGAATGCTGGGCGCGCCCGATGCGTCATAATCCGTGAGAATGGCGTTCTTCAAATAATAGCCGGGCAAATCTGTTTGCTTCGCGCCGCCCACGTCCCTGGGGCGATGGCTCGGCGAACTCGATATCCACGTAATAATGACCAAAGCCGCGACCGCGAGCACGGTAAAGACTCGAAAAAACATTAAACACCCCCAGCGCGGGCGCGCAAAATGGCATCGCACAACTCGCGCACGGCGCCCAAGCCTCCCGGCGAGCGCGCAACCCAGTGCGCGGCGGACAACACGACAGGATGGGCATCGGACACCGCAGCCGCCAGCCCGACCGCGGCCATCAGCGGTAGATCGGGCGTGTCATCGACGATGCAAGCGCAATTCAACGGGTCGACCTTGAGACGCTTCGTCAGCGTTTGGAATGCCAGCAATTTATCTCTGCAACCTTGGACCACGGTGGGCACGTGCAGTTCGCGCAAGCGTGCCGCCGCCGCCGCGGAGCGCCGGCCGCTGAAAGCCGCCACGTGCACGCCGGCGGACATGAGCAGCTTGATGCCATGGCCGTCGCGGACGTGAAATACTTTGAGTGTTTCTCCCTTGGCTCCGAAATATAGCCGCCCGTCAGTCAGAACGCCGTCGACGTCCAAGATCAGCAGCTGGATCGTCGAAAGCGGCGCGGGCTTGCGTGCTTTCAAAATACGCCCGCGCGTAGCAGATCGTGTACGTTGAGCGCGCCGACCAATTTGCCCTGATCGTCGAGCACGATCAGCGAAGTAATGCGGTGCGTTTCCATCAAGTGCACGGCCTCCGCAGCGAGGGTCGAAGGCAGCACCGACTTCGGTCCCACAGTCATCACTTGATCCATGCGCGTCGCATGCAAATCCGCCGCGCGATCGAGCGCGCGGCGTAAATCGCCGTCCGTGAACACCCCGAGCACGCGCATCGAGTCATCGACGATCGCGGTCATGCCGAGCCCTTTGGAGGTGACTTCCAGCAGACCTTGCGCAAGCGTGGTGTCGACTCGAACAGTAGGTATCTGCGCGCCGGTGCGCATCACGTCCTTCACGTACAGGAGGCGGCGGCCCAAGGCGCCGGCTGGATGCGAGCGCGCGAAGTCCGCTTCGGTGAAACCGCGCGCTTTCAATAGGGCGACCGCGAGCGCGTCGCCCACGGCAAGCGCCGCGGTGGTGCTGGCAGTGGGCGCGAGATTTAACGGGCAGGCCTCCGCCGGCACCCGGATGTCCAAATGCACGGTGGCGATGCGCGCCAGCGCGGAGTCCGAATTGCCCGTAAAGGCAATCAACGGAACGCCGAGCCGCTTGATCACGGGCAGTATGGTGAGAATTTCCGCCGTTTCGCCGGAATTCGACAATGCCAGCACCGCATCGTCGCGTGTAATCATCCCGACATCGCCGTGACTGGCCTCGCCGGGATGCACGAAAAACGACGGCGTGCCCGTGCTGGCGAGCGTGGCCGCGATTTTCCCGCCGATATGGCCGGATTTGCCCATACCGGTCACGACGATACGGCCCCGGCAGTTAAGACAAATCCGGCAGGCACGTGCAAAATCCGTCCCGAGGCGGGGCAGCTGTGCGCGCAGACCGTCTATTTCGACGATTAGCGCCTGGCGGCCGAGTTCGATGAGACTCGCGTCGGTGTACTCGGAATTCATCTACGAATAATACAGGTAAGCTTGCGTGAATTTTTAGGAGACAGCATGAATCCACAACAGGTGGCACAACTGATCGAGGATGGTTTGGGCGGCAGTCATGCCATGGTGACCAGCGAAGACAATGTGCACTTCGAGGCCGTGGTCATTGCGCCCGCTTTCATCGGCAAGAAGCCGATTCAGCGCCATCAAATGGTGTATTCAACGCTTGGCGCGGCAGTGGGCAAGGAAATTCACGCCCTCGCCTTGCAGGTCTTCACCCCGGACGAGTACGCAAGGCAGGGCCGTGGATAAACTACAAATTCATGGCGGTATCGCGCTCGAAGGAGAGATCCGCATCTCCGGCGCGAAGAATGCGACGCTGCCCATCCTCGCCGGCTGCTTGCTGGCAGAGGGCCCGGTGACGATATCGAATGTGCCGCATCTGCAGGATGTGACGACCATGATCGAGCTGCTCGGGCGCATGGGCGTGTCGGTGACCATCGATGAAAAGATGCGCATCGAAGTCGATGCCTCGACCATCAAGGAATACTTCGCACCCTACCAACTCGTGAAGACCATGCGCGCATCCATATTGGTCCTAGGGCCGTTGTTGGCGCGCTTCGGCGCGGCAGACGTGTCCTTGCCCGGCGGCTGCGCGATCGGCGCGCGACCAGTCAACATTCACGTGGCCGGCCTGCAGGCCATGGGTGCCGATATTCACATCGAGAACGGCTATATCAAAGCGCGCGCCGCGAGGTTGAAAGGAGCGCGTCTGGTGCTGGAGACCGTCACGGTCACCGGCACGGAGAATCTAATGATGGCCGCGACGCTGGCCGAAGGCGAGACGGTCCTCGAGAACGCCGCGCGCGAACCCGAGGTGGTTGATCTGGCGAATTTCTTGATTGCCATGGGCGCCAAGATCAAGGGTGCGGGCACCGACCGAATCGTCATCGAGGGCGTGAAGCGCTTGAACGGAACGGCCTACGAAGTGCTGCCGGATCGAATTGAAACGGGCACCTATCTGGTTGCGGGTGCCATCACCGGCGGACACATTCGTGTAAAAAATACGCGGCCGGATCACGTGGATGCCGTCATCGACAAGCTCAAGGAGGCCGGCGCCAGCATCGAGGTGGGCGATTCATGGATCGAAGTCGACATGCGCGGCAAAAGACCGACCGCCATCGACATTCGCACGGCACCATACCCGGCTTTCCCCACCGATATGCAGGCGCAGTTCGCGGCGCTCAACACCGTGGCGAACGGCGTCGGCACCATCATTGAAACAATTTTCGAGAACCGCTTCATGCACATGCTGGAGATGCGGCGCATGGGTGCGGAAATCCGCTTGGAGGGCAATACCGCCATCATCAAGGGCGTCGAACGGCTGACTGCGGCACCCGTGATGGCGACCGATTTGCGCGCTTCGGCGAGCCTAGTGCTCGCCGCACTGGTCGCAGACGGCCGCACCGATATCGAGCGCATCTACCATATTGATCGCGGCTATGCGGCGATCGAAGAGAAACTCCAGCAACTCGGGGCGAAAATCCGGCGCACGCCTTAAGGCTCTTGAGGCTTAGGGGCGAGCCTCAACGCTCTTGGATGGGCCGGGTGGGGCGTTCCAGAGCGGTCAATTTGAGCTTGTAGCCTTGCCGGGCATGATGGCCTTCGAGTTCCACCTCGGCGCCGGGTTTCAGCGCTGAGACGCGCGCCACCAGATCTTGCGCGTTGTGTACAGCTTCGCCCCCCAAAGCGGTGATCAGATCGCCGGGCCGCACGCCGGCTTCGAACGCTTGGCTGGTGACCATGATGTTAACCACGGTGACGCCGCCGCCCGACGTGCCAATCTGTGCCGACTGCTCTTCGGTCAAATCCTGCGGCTCAAATCCCAGCCAGCCGCGCACCACGTGGCCATTCACGAGAATTTGTTCCATCACACCGCGCACCAGATTGACGGGGATCGCAAAGCCAATACCCTCGGGTCCCCCGTACGCTCGATTGAGCACCGCGGTATTAATGCCGACCAGATCACCATGCGCATCGATGAGCGCGCCGCCGGAGTTGCCGAGATTGATGGCCGCGTCGGTTTGAATAAAATTCTCAAACGTCGCCAGGCCCAACTGGCCGCGCCCGGTGGCGCTGACGATGCCTTGCGTTACGGTCTGACCCACGCCATAAGGGTTGCCGATGGCCAGAACGATATCACCGACCCGTAAGGTATCGGATCGGCCCAGCGGCATGATGGGCAGGTTGCCAATCTTAAGCTTGAGGATGGCCAGGTCCGTGTCAGGGTCTTGCCCAACGATGGAGGGATCGGCGATTCGTCCGTCGGCAAGCTGCACCCGGATCGAATCGGCACCGGCGATGACATGCTGATTCGTTACAATGGTGCCCATCGCATCGACGATCACACCCGAGCCCAAGCTGCGCTCCACGCGCTGACGATAGGTTGGCCAGTCGCCGAACAATTGACTAAAGGGAGCCGCTTGAGTGCGCTCGCGCACCACCCGGGCAGTATAAATATTGACCACGGCTGGCAACGCGCGCGCCACGGAGTCGGCAAAACTCTGCATGACCACCGGTGCGACGGGCGCAACGGGCGCAACGGCAACGGTCGTGGCGGGCAAGCTGCTCGGCGCTACGGGCACTGCAGTTACCGAGGCCGGCCGCGCAGCGGCGCTGTGCGCGCCCAATAGCGTCGGGTTCCACCAAACCACGAGAAATGCCACGGCCAGGCCGACCACGACCGCTCTGACGAAAAAACTCACGAGGACGCGAGAGTTCTGCAATTAATATCGCTCCTCGAGCCTTAAGGGTGACCGGCGTAACTGTGTATAATGCGCTCCCAATATTCTTTGGGAAACACTGACGCCATAGGGGTTTGCGTGAAGAATTGTCAACAATTTTCGAGGGCGATCGCATGAGTGAAGACGTAGACCACAGCCGTCGCCGTTTGCTGACGGCAGCTACGGTCGGCACCGGCGTGATCGGCGCGGCGTTTGCGGCGATCCCCTTTATCGCGTCATGGAAGCCCAGCGCTCGCGCGAAAGCCCTGGGTGCCCCGGTCGAAGTCGATGCCTCGAAACTCGAAGCCGGCCAGATGTTGAAAGTGGTATGGCGCGGACAGGCGGTGTTCGTCGTACGGCGCGTCAAAGCGGTGGTCGATCAATTGGGCGGCCATGACGACCTGCTGGCGGATCCGAAGTCCGACGACTCGCTGCAGCCGGACTACATTAAAGCGACCGGCGCGGTGCGCGCCCGAAATCCCGAGTACTGGATCGGCCTCGCTGTGTGCACGCACTTGGGTTGCTCGCCATTGGGCGCTTTCTTGCCGAACGATTCGTTCCAAGTTGCGGGTGCGGACTTGGGCGCGAACTGGCCGGGCGGCTTCTACTGCCCCTGCCACGGCTCGAAATATGATTTGTCGGGCCGCGTGTTCAAGAGCATGCCGGCGCCGAAGAATTTGACCGTGCCGCCGTACGCGATCGCTGCGAATACGCGCATTGTCATCGGCGTCGACGACGCTTCCAAACCCGTTTCGTAAAGCAAGAGGTAAGCGATGGCCGCAGCACCCGAGACCGCCGGTACTGGCAAAGGATTCATTGGCTGGATCGATCAGCGCTTTCCGCTGACTAAACTGTGGAACGATCATGTCGCCGAGTACTACGCGCCGAAGAACTTCAATTTTTGGTATTTCTTCGGTGCGCTGTCGCTGCTGGTGCTCGCCAACCAACTCGTGACCGGTATTTTCCTGACGATGAGCTACAAGCCGTCCGCGGCGGAAGCGTTTGCCTCCATCGAATACATCATGCGCGATGTGGAGTGGGGCTGGCTGATCCGCTACATGCATACAACCGGAGCATCGGCTTTCTTCATCGTTGTTTACCTGCACATGTTCCGTGCGCTGCTCTACGGCTCGCATCGCAAGCCGCGCGAACTCGTTTGGATCTTCGGCTGCTTGATCTTTTTATTGCTCATGGCTGAAGCGTTCATGGGCTATGTGCTGCCCTGGGGCAACATGAGCTATTGGGGTGCTCAGGTTATCGTCTCGCTGTTCAGCAGTTTGCCGATCGTCGGCAGCACCTTGGTGGAATGGATTCGCGGCGATTACAACATTGCGGATCCCACCTTGAATCGATTCTTCGCCCTGCATGTGGCGGCACTGCCCTTGGCGCTGGTTTTCTTGGTTGTCGCGCACATCATGGCCCTGCACGAGGTGGGTTCCAACAATCCAGATGGCATCGACATCAAAAAGTACAAGGACGCGGAAGGGCACCCCTTGGACGGCGTGCCTTTTCACCCCTATTACACCGTCAAGGACTTGATGGGGACGGCTGGATTTTTGATCATATTTGCGGCCGTGATTTTCTTCGCGCCGAATTTCTTCGGCCTATTCCTGGAGTCGCCGAATTTCGAACCGGCCAATCCCTTGCAAACCCCGCCCGACATAACGCCGGTGTGGTATTTCACGCCGTTCTACGCCATGTTGCGCGCCATTCCGTCGGCTTTTGGTACGCAGGTGTGGGGCGTAATGGTGATGGGCGCCGCGGTCTTTGTGCTGTTTTTCGTGCCTTGGCTCGATCGATCGCCGGTGCGTTCAATCCGCTACAAAGGTCCTATCTACAAAGTGATGCTGGCGCTGTTTTCGGTGGCATTTGTCTGCCTGGCGGTGTGCGGCATGAAACCACCCTCTGGGATCTATCCGATTTTGGCGCGGATCTGCACCGCGGTTTACTTTGCATTCTTTTTGTTAATGCCTTGGTACACGAAGTTCGACCGCGTGAAGCCGGTGCCGGAAAGGGTTACGGGACATGTTTAAAGCCAGTGTTTTAATCACCTTCGGACTTCTCTGCGCCGGCACCGCGCTGGCCGAGGAAGGGGAAATTCCGCTGCTCGAAGCGGGCACCGATATCAGGAACATCGAGTCCCTGCAGCGCGGCGCGCGCAATTTCATGAACGATTGCTCGGGCTGCCATTCGCTCAAATACCTGCGCTACAACCGCCTGGGAACGGATCTGAAAATCCCGGACGCGGATCTCGCCAATAACTTGATATTTGACGGAGCTAAGCCGTTCGAGGAAATGACTTTCGGCATGCCTCCGGATTCCGCGGACTGGTTCGGCAAACAGCCCCCGGACTTGACCTTGATGGCCCGAGAGCGCGGCGTCAATTATTTATATTCGTATTTGCACGGCTTTTACGCCGATAAGACGCGACCCTGGGGCGTGAATAATTTATACCTGCCGGGCACGGCGATGCCGCACGTCCTGTATTACCGCCAGGGATTACAAAAGCCCGCCTACAAAAACGAGAAGGACCCTCGCGGCAACGCCAAAATGGTCCTGGCAGGCGTTGAGCCAATGATCCCGGGGTCGATGAAGCCGGAGGAGTATGATCAATACGTTCGGGACATCGTCAATTTCTTAGACTATGCGGCCGAACCCATCAAGGCGAAACGCGAGTCGATGGGCATCTTTGTGGTGCTGTTCTTGTTGGTGTTCTTCGTATTTTCGTACTTGCTGAAGAAAGAATATTGGAAGGACGTCCACTGACTTTGAGCGGGCGCCGTCCCGTTGAAATCGCTAGGAGGTCCGGTTAGTGGCACGTCGTTCGGTGATGACCCTATTTTCAGCACCGGCTGATCCGTGGAGCCATCGGACGCGTCTGGTTCTGGCCGAGAAGGGCATTGCCATTGAGTTGGTCAACGTCGACCCGCAGGCTCTACCTGAGGACCTGATCGACCTCAATCCCTATCACAGCGTGCCCACGTTGGTGGACCGGGACTTGGTGCTGTACGACTCGCGTGTCATCATCGAGTACTTGGACGAGCGCTTTCCGCATCCGCCGCTGATGCCCATCGATCCGGTGACGCGCGCACAGTTTCGCGTCGCCTTGTATCGGGTCGAGCGCGACTGGTATGCCCTCGCGCACGACATCGAACTGGATCCTGCCAGCAAGACTGCGGAACATAGCCGCAAGGTATTGGGCGAGGCGATTTGCGCGAGCGCCGAGGTCTTCAAAGCCAAGCCGTTTTTTTTGAGCGATGAATTCTCGCTGGTCGACGCGAGCATTGCGCCGATCTTGTGGCGTCTGCGCGTATACGGCATCGAGCTTCCGGCGCAGGCGCAGCCCATCACCAAGTACATGAATGCCATATTTGCGCGCTCCACCTTTCGTGCGTGCCTGACCGATGCGGAAAAGGAGATGCGCCATTGAAACCACGGCGCCCCTACCTGCTGCGCGCTTTGCACGAATGGATATCCGACAGCGGCGAAACGCCGCACATCGTGGTGGATGCGGCCGCCGCGGGCGTCACTGTGCCGCGCCAATACGTGAAGGATGGCAAGATCGTGCTCAACGTCAGCTTCTCCGCGACCCAGATGCTGAAGCTGGGCAATGATTTCGTGAGCTTCGAGGCGCGTTTTGGCGGAGTGGGTTTTGCCGTGCAGGTTCCGGTGCGCGCAATTCTTGGCATCTATGCCCGCGAGACCGGGCAGGGCATGATTTTTCCCGAGGGCGATGCGGATCCCGATCCCACCGACAGCCCGCCGGCCACCCCCGGCACCGGGAAACCGAGCGCAGCGCCGAAGCGGCCGAAATTACAGGTCGTTAAATAGAACGCAATCCGCCGCGGTCGCGCGAGCCGTTGTCAGGCGGCGACTTCCTCATACGAGAAATGGGGCGCATCGGCGCGCGTGGATGCTTGCTCGACCGTGATTGAGCAGATGTTGCCCTGCGCGTCCACGTCTAGAATAGTGTTTTCGTCCAGATCACGCGTCTCCGCAACCGGAGCTGAGCGAAACACAATGAGCAACGTATCTGTGTCGGTGAAGTAGCGTACTTTCATGGGACGAACCTGCGATCAAAAAAGGCGTTGTGAACTGTCTCTCCGTCCGACAACAGAATAACCCGAAGATACCGGTTTTCCATCTCTGCAACCTGTACCCAGCTCCGGATTCGGCCGTCCGCCTGCACAAATTGCCGATAAGGCGCCTGAATTGCACGCCGAATCCAGTCATCCAGAATAACGCTTCGATCTGGGCGCCCGCACAGCGTCAAAATAGGCAGTGGTCTTCACTTTAAACGCCGCGAAAAGCGTCTTTGACCCAGTCGATGCGATGCGCCCCATCCGGCAATCCTTCGATCGCCAGCACGTCGAACCGCAGCGACAAGCCTTTCCAATGCTTCTCACGTCGCAGAAAAAATTGCGCGGCGCGAATGATCTTGCGCTGCTTGGTCCAGGTGACTGAGGCCAACGCGCCGCCGAACTCCGCGCTGCCGCGCTGGCGGACCTCAACGATGGACAGTACCCCGTCATCAAGACACACCAGGTCGAGTTCGCCGGCCTTGCA
>Ga0302324_100018656_pt1 | contig 13654 bp, 13 predicted proteins | sample Palsa_T0_1_FD_201949 | JGI IMG/M metagenome (GOLD analysis project Ga0302324, IMG submission 201949) | Peat permafrost microbial communities from Stordalen Mire near Abisko, Sweden - Palsa_T0_1 | ecosystem: Environmental > Terrestrial > Soil > Palsa > Peat permafrost | place: Sweden: Abisko...
TTTCCCCTTTCTCTTCTGCCCCAACCTTTGGCACACTCCCCCCTGACCCATGATCTGGCCCGACTTCAGGAAAACGTGGTCTCACTGCACAGGCAAAGAATCATCCGCCTGTCGGCGTCGTCCGCTATCCGTGCCTCGAACTGCAAGACACCGATTGTACCGCCAGACTGAAAAAGTGTACTCTGACCAATCTCTACAACGAGCACCCGACGATGAAATACGCTAGACGCAAACCATTCACGGCCCCACAAAAAGCGGCCATCCTGCGACTGTATGTGCGGCAACGCCTGCCGACGCCGGAAACGGCGAAGCGGCTGCAGCTGTCCGTAGACCATGTTGTGGAGTTCCTGCGGGAGCGCGGCGTGTTACGGCGCCAGGGCGGCCAGGGTTTTCCCAGAAAACTTTCCCTGGCGGCCCGCCGTAGCCTGGAAAGCGAACTCACCACCACCATGGACGTGATCTTGGCCCGAAAGTATGGCCTTTGCCGCGAACGGATTCGACAAATCCGCCAGGAACTGGGCTACTCGTCGAGCCAGGTTATTCGTCACGCTTTGACCGTTCGCGCCCAAGCCGAACGTCGGAAGCAGGAAAAACTCGCGCGCAAACTCCGGCAGCGGCAGCGCCGGGCCAAGCGGTTGTTGCGGATCAACCGGCTCAGCAAGCGCTGGAAGTCCGGGATACTGGTGGTACTATTGGCGCAGGAATTCGGGTTCACGCGCGCTTCCATGCATACGCACATTCGCAGGTTACGAAAAGAGTTTCCCAAGAAATTCCCCTATCGCCCTCACTCTCGTCGCCGCCGCCTGCCAGGCGCGGTCGTGAGGCCACAGCCCTGACCGCATCCGGCCGCTGGACTTTGCTCCGCGCGAAGACTGGCGCCGAGGGAGGGTAAAGGCTTTTTCCGGCAAATCATGTTCGACATCTGGGACGCCGTCATAGATAAACAGGCCAGTAAATACATGAGTAAATACATGCTCGTTCGGCTCAACTCTTGCCGAAGTGGCGACAGGTGGTTAACAGGATTCGTTGCCTTATGAATTTACAACTGACTGACAAACTCTCCCTCATCTCCGGTTCCACCAAAGGCATCGGCTTGGCCATCGCCACCGGGCTCGCGCGCGAAGGCGCCCATGTCATCATCAACGGCCGTTCCGAAGAATCCTTCGCGAGCGCATTCGCAAAGATTCGCCAAACTGTTCCGAACGCGAAATTGGAAAGCTTTATCGGCGATCTGTCGGACGCCACCACGGTGGACAAACTGGTGAAACAATTCCCTGCCGTGGACATTCTGGTCAACAATCTTGGCATCTTTGAACCCAAACCGTTTGAACAGATTCCGGATGCCGAATGGCAACGATTCTTTGACGTGAACGTGTTGAGCGGCGTCCGCTTGAGCCGTGCGTATCTGGCGGGCATGAAGCGCAAAAACTGGGGACGCATCGTTTTCATCAGCAGCGAGAGCGGCGTTCAGATTCCCGCCGAAATGATCCACTACGGCATGACCAAAACAGCGCAACTGGCCGTTTCGCGCGGCCTCGCTGAGACCTGCGCCGGCACGGGGGTGACAGTGAATGCCGTGCTCCCTGGCCCCACCCATTCCGATGGCGTGGATGAATTCGTCAAACAATTAAGCGGCGGCAAACCCTTTGCCGACTTTGAGAAGGAGTTTTTTACCAGCGTCCGGCCCAGCTCCCTGCTCCAGCGCTTCGCCACCACGGAAGAAGTCGCCAACCTCGTCGTCTATGTTTGCAGCCCGCTGTCATCGGCCACAAACGGAGCCGCGTTGCGCGTGGACGGCGGTACGGTACGTTCTTGCTTTTGAAAAAACAACGGACAGGATCGCACGCCATGCCCACTTCATCACCCTTAACCATCATCGCAATCGCAACCGCCGCACCCGGGCAGGAAAAGGTGCTCCGGGCTGCCCAGGAAAAGTTGGTGGACGAAACTGTGAAGGAGCCCGGTTGCCTCCGTTATGAACTACATCAATCGCTCGAAAACGGGCGCGTCCTGATCTTTGTGGAGACCTGGGCAAGCGAACAGGCATGGATGGCCCATATGCAGGGCTCAGCAATCAAGCGCTTTCGTGCCAGCGGCGCCGGCGACCTGATCGAAGACTTCAACTCGCATCGCATGGCACTGGTGGCGGATGGCGGTCTACCCCGCTCGCCGTGATGTAGCCGTTCCAAGAACATTCCCCGGAAGGCTTTCTCCGCGCCATCCCGCCCGGCTACCAACCGTTAGCTGCGAGCTACGGCCTCCCTCACCCCCACATACAACCCCCGGTCCTTCATCAGCCCATTCTTCACAAATCGCGCCTGCAAACCCGCGGCTCGCATGAACCCCAGAAACCTCTTCGGTTCAAACATCGCCAGTTTATGCCGTTCCACAAAATGCCTGACTTTCCCACCCCGTTCCGCAACCAGATGGTGCATGTCCATCACGGACAAATTGCCGCGGATCTGCGACACGTTCAGCCGCGCAATCTTGATGTCATCGTCACCATAGGTCGTCATATGCGGCCTGCCCGTCGAGTACGTCGACTTCGTCAGCCACGGCTCGATGATCATCACGCCACCCGGCTTCAAATGCCGCGCAAAACTCTTCAACGTCCGTTCCAACCGGGCGTATGTCTTCACGTACCCGATCGAACTGAACAGGCAAATGATCGCGTCAAACTCCCGGCCCAGATCCAGTGTCACCATATCCGCCTGCCGGTACGTCACCCCCTTCACATTCCTCCGCGCCACAGCCAGCATCCCCGCGCTGATGTCCGTCGCCACCACCTGAAAATCATCCTTCAAATACCGCGCGTGCCCGCCCGTCCCGCACGCCACCTCCAATAAATCATTCCCCCGCGACCGCTTGTATCTTCGAATCAGCCGCTTGATCGTCGCCGCCTCACCCCGGTAATCCTTCCAGGAATAAATCAGGTCGTAGCCTGTGCCGGGGCTGGCGCGACTTGATCGGCCCATAGGTTCTGAGGCCAGGTAGCGAGCAACAGAGCCAACGACAACAGGCAAAACAATCTCTGCTCGGCCGTTCGACCCCTTGCGAACCCTGCGGCGCGTTCGCAAATGTTCATATTCATGAATCTCCGGGTAAATATTCTTTTAGACGTTGTGGTAAAAGGGTACCCGTCTGGCTGAAGGCGCGGTATGGGGTATTCACCCCATGGATACGGCCCATCCTCGTCGAATCCGCTCCTCCGCCCCCAGTCGACGCGCGCAAGCAGAACAGGGGCAATGAGAACGCAGCCATGATGAGACGGCTTGGACGATGAACTCTGGCCCATTGTCCTAACGCGGGTTCAGCAACAGTTCCAGCCCCTGTTGTAGCGTCAGATTGTTCGACATGCGTTGGAAGTCGCTCTCCTTACTCACGGAATCAGTGCGGATATTCACAAACAGAACGATTCGGCTGGTATAGTGCATGGACAACGTAGTGATGGCCCACCGATCACGCCCGACACCTTGCTGTTCCAACAAGAAAGTGCCTCCGCGACGGATCCGGCCGAAGATGCCCCAGCCAAAATCAACATCACGAAACAATTCGGCTTCTACCCGCGCCAGACGCTCGTCCACTGGGTCGATCAACATCGTACCTTCCATCCCTTGCAATACCCGCAATTCCAAAGAACGTTCGGTCAGGTTTGCGTTAGGATGAAATTTCAACCGAATTAGTTTGCGGTCGACCGCGTTCGTTTCCGTGCCGTCGTACTGAAAAAGGAATGCCTCCGGCAATAACTTGATCATCCGGCGGACGCGCCCTTCGTCCTTGTGCGACTGGTTTTGGAATTTCTCCAGACGCGCAGGATTCGTCAATAGCTCCCGCAAGTGTTCATCCTCTGTTTGCCTCTGTACAGGGGCGAGCGGTTGACCGTTCTTGAGAACCAGACGGCCAATCAACCATTGGCACGTCTCGACCATATCGCGGGTCTCCGAGCCGTCCGGCGTCTGTTTGTCAATACGGTACCGGTAGTGTCCGCTCGCATTGGCCGCTGCCAGTTCATGCGCCACTGTTTGACGCACCAGATCGATTGCTGGAACATTTGGTGGTTGTGTTTGAGCCGCCGCCTGAAACGCCACCAGCAGTATCGAAAACAACAGCTTCCTCCTGAATGGGACAAGACTTACAGTTGTGCTCTTGGGCATCATTCTGGCAGCCTGACGAGCCTCCTCAAAGCAAACCTGCCACCGAAAGGCCGTGGTCGGCCATGTTCAGTACGAGACTGCGCCCCATGACTCACACCCCAACCATGCCTGTTGCATACTGTTGTTGTATTTAATGGTCATATGTTTTGCCTTCAGAGGTGTTTGCGTATGGATTTCAACTCCCGCTGGCGTTTCGCGGTGGTTTTGGGATATGCCATCTTAAGTTTCTCGAGCGTATCCAGAACAATTTGGGAAACAATCAACCGGGCATCATCCTTGTCATCGGCGGGGACGACGTACCATGGCGCGTGATGGGTGCTGGTCGCGTTCAGGCAACCTTCGTATGCCTGCATGTAATGCTTCCAGTATTTCCTCTCGTGAATGTCCGCGAGGCTGAATTTCCAGTTCTTGTCCGGCTCATCGATGCGTTCAAGGAATCGCTTTCGCTGTTCGTCCTTCGACAGGTGGAGGAAGACCTTGATGATCTGAGTGCCGTTGCGGTGGAGATGCCCCTCCAGATCCACGATGGAACGATATCGTTCCTCCCAAATGGTGTTCTCGTCGAGCAACTCATTGGGAAGCCCTTGGCTGTGGAGAATCTCGGGATGGACACGCACGACGAGCACCTCCTCGTAGTAGGAACGATTGAAGATGCCGATCCGCCCGCGTTCCGGGAGCCGGCGCGTCGTGCGCCAGAGAAAATCGTGTTCCAGCTCTTCAGCGCTCGGCTGTTTGAAACTGAACACCTCGCAGCCTTGCGGATTGACCCCGGACATGACGTGACGGATGGCACCGTCCTTGCCGCCCGCGTCCATCCCTTGAAAAATCAGTAGCAACGCATAGCGGTGGGACGCGTAGTGAAGATGTTGCAGCGCACTCAACTGCTCTACGTGTTCTCCCAGTAGTTCTTGATACCGCTTCTTCGATTTGCAAATGGGCTTCACCATCGTCGGCCATTTTCCGAGTTTGACCTTTTCTCCGGGCCGCACGCGGAAATCCTTTGAATTGATTTTCATGTTCATTCTTTCGGCAAAGCCCGCAGCGCTCTTTGCGCCGAATTATTTGACGGATTCATCTTTGACAACCTCCGGCTTCGCCTCATCCAATTCCTGAACCGCCCGAACGTCCTCGCGCCCTAACTGCTCGTAGAATTCATGGACTCGTTTGACGAGTTGCGGCGACACATCGGCCGCTGACTTCTCATTCGGTTCAGGTTTGGCCTTAGCTTTGACATCAGGCTTCCGCTCAATTTTGTCTGTTGGTTTGGCGTCGGGCTTCGGTTCTACGTTGACTTCGGACCGCGGCACGACTTTGGCCTCAGGTTTTGAATTGGCGTCAGGCGTAAGTTCAGCTTTCGCTTTCGGCTGCGACTCGGCTTTGGCCGGTGGTTTGGATTCAGCTCTTGGTTCAGCCTTGGCTTGAGTATCGCGAATCTCCTGCTCCGCCTTGTCCCAGTTCTGAACCGATTGACCGTCCCGATGGCCCTGACGCTCGTATAGTTCATAGGCCCGTGCAGCGATCTGCGGCGTCAAATCGGATGCTGTCTTCTCTTTGGTGTCAGGTGGGGATTTCACTTCAGGTTTGGTTCCGGTTTTGGTCGCGATGGTAGGCTTCGTTTCCGGTTTCGCCTCAGACGAAGCTTCGGATGGAGATGTAACTTTGTCTTCGGGTTTAGCCTCGGCCTTCGAATCGGGTTTCGTTTCGACTTTGGCATCGTGTTGCGGCTCGGCCTTCGTCTCCGTTTGAGCCTTAGCGTTGACTTCGGGCTTGGGCTCGATATTGGCCGCAACTTTGACTGGATCAAAAATCCGATACGCGAGCAGTTTCACGCGGTCATTCACGAGAAACCACAGCAGCGCATAGCCCCACACGAACCCGGCCCAACCCCAGCCGAGGGGTGTCATAAACAGCCCATAGACCGCAATCAGCGTCGCCACGATTTGGGTGCCGAGCACCGCGATCCACAAGATCTTCGCAGGACGGATGGACCAGAACGGCCCACGCGTGCGCGTGAGGAAGATCGTCAGATGTCCAGCCACCGACAGCTTCAAATACATCAACGTCTGGATATGCGCGCGGTCGAGGTGAAAGACACGCTCCCCGAGATAAAACAGGCCGAAGGCGGCGACGACCCCGATGACGCCCAATACCGTGGAAATTCCCAGCACCATGCGCATGTTCCAGGCCTCGGGCTTGTCCTTGTAATGAACGTTGTCATATGCGATGGACAGGATCGCGCCGTCGTTGAGCAACGCCAGCATCACGATCATCACCGCCGTCAGCGGATAAAAGTTAAAGATCAAGATCGCCAGCGTCATGAAGAACAGCACTCGCAGCGTCTCGGCGATGCGGTAGATCGCGTAGCTGTTCATCCGCTGAAAAATCCTCCGACTCTCCTTAATCGCGTCAATAATCACCGACAGGCCGGGCGTCAGTAGCACGATGGCCGCCGCCGCGCGCGCCGCGTCGGTCGCGCCCGAAACGGCGATGCCACAGTCAGCTTTCTTCAACGCGGGGGCGTCATTCACCCCGTCGCCCGTCATGCCGACGATGTGGCCGCGTTTTTGCAGGACATCGACAATGTGAAACTTGTGTTCGGGGAACACTTGGGCAAAACCGTCGGCCTTCTCGATAGACTCGGCCACCTCAGTCGTCTCTTGCTTTTTCGTGTCACCCAAGCTGGCGGCATCCAGGATGTTAGTGCCCATGTCCAACTTTTTGGCGGTCTCCACAGCGATGGCCAGCGCATCGCCCGTAACCATCTTGACCTTTACGCCCATTGCCAGCGCGGTGGCGATGGTTGTCTTGGCGTCTTCCCGTGGCGGATCGAACAGGGGCAACACGCCCAGAAACTGCCATCGCCCGTCGCCCTCGGCCCGCGCCACGCCCAATGACCGAAAGCCGCGCGCCGCAAATTCGTTGACCGCCTTCTCGACGGCGGGCTTCACCTGCCCGGCGTTGGCCGACAATTCCAAAATCACTTGGGGCGCACCCTTTGTCACCTTGAACGTCTTTCCGTCTTTGGCTTTGACGGTGGCCTCGGTGCGCTTATGCACCGGGTCGAATGGCTGGAAATGAACCACCTGATAATCCTGCAACGCCTCTTTGTTTTTCAGGCCGCCCAGAACGGCCAGATCAATGGTGTCGTTATTTTCCGCGCGCGATGCCAGCGCGCCATTGAGGATGACTTGGCCGACAGGGACATTGTTCACGCTGAACGGATCGCCCAGTGTCAGCTTGTTCTGGGTCAGGGTGCCGGTCTTGTCCGCGCACAGCACGTCCACGCCGGCCAGTTCTTCGATGGCCACCAATCGGCTCACAATGGCCTGTTTCCTGGCGAGCAGGCGCGCGCCGACCGCCATCGTAACCGACAACACCGTCGGCATCGCCACGGGAATCGCGGCGACGGTCAGCACTAGGGCGAACTGCAAGGTGGTGAGAATCGGATCGCCGCGGCAGATAGCGAAGGTAATGATCACTGCCACCAGAGCCACCGCGAGGATGATCAGGTAATTGCCGATCTTCAAAACCGCCTTCTGAAAATGACTAACGGTGTGCGCCTCCTGCACCAGTTGCGCCGTCTTGCCGAAGTAAGTTTTCTCGCCAGTGGCATAGACCATCGCGCCAATTTCACCCTGGCGGATGATCGAACCGGAAAACACTGCGTCGCCGGATTTGCGCTCGGCGGGCAACGACTCCCCTGTCAGCGCGGACTGGTCCACTTCCACCGGGTCGCCGTCCAGCAGTCGCGCATCCGCTGGCACAATGTCGCCCAGCCGCATGCGAATGACATCGCCCGGCACCAACTCGCGCGCTGCCGGGTTGATCCATTTCCCATCTCGTATCACCCGAGCCTTAATCGCCAATTTGGCTTTCAATGCGTCGATGGCGTTGCTCGCCTCGCGTTCTTCCCAGAAGCCCACCACGGCGTTGGCCACCAGCAACAAGAGGATGATGAAAAAGTCCGGCCAGTGCCCGACCACGCCCGACAGTATTACCGCTATCTCGATCATCCACGGGATGGGGCCCCAAAAATAGGAGAGGAATTTCAGAAAGAGATTGGTCTTCTTTTCAGTAAGTTCGTTTGGCCCGTATTGGGTCAGCCGTTTTTGCGCCTCGGCCTGACTGAGGCCGTCCGGGGACGACCCCAATTTCTTCTCCACCTCCGCCAGCGGCAGGGTTTTCAAATCGTCTTTCGGATCGGTCTTCACCTCGGGTTTCGATCCCGGCTTGGGTTCGGGCGCCTTGGGCTGGTCGGCATTGGGTTTCATAATGTGTGTCCTTTCACGGTTCGAACTTTCGAAATCGCGCGCGTCATGCCTTTGCCTCTGGTGGGTCGGCGAGTCCTCCCGGCGGTAGAGGATTCGGCAGGTCAAGGCGAGCCACGCCGATGCGGTTGTCAGCCATCCCGTAGTAAACGTCGAAGCAGTCCGGCGAGCCAAGATCGTCGCGTCGGTCGATGCCGGTGGGGAATACGACGTTGGCGATGGTCCCGTGGCGTTCCTGCGGCAACTCCGGCGTCAGCACTGGCTCCGCCGATCGATAGCGGATGACGCGCGGATGCTCCTTCGAGAGCACCATCACCCCGGCCGAGTAGCAGAGCTGGCGTCCGTCCTTGTCCGGTTCCGCTATTTTGCTGACGCCATGGTAAAGGATCAGCCATCCGTGCCGGGTGAGGATAGGCGGAGTGCCACCGCCGATTTTAAGCCGCTCCCACGGCGATACCGGAGTCGCGAGCCGGTGATGCGAGTTGAACAGGCCAGGAAGATGCGGCGCCAGTCCCTTGGGCGGCATCGGACAATAAGAAATCCAGATGCTTTCATGCGCGCGATCCACAATCCGGGACTCGGCCTGACAGGCGGTTTCCTCGGGGCGGGTGCCGGGAAAAAGCGGACGGTGGAGCAGGGCCAGTTGCATTTTCCCGGCGTGATTGGGAATGGCAACGGGGAAGATGCTGGCGTCCTTGTTGTCCACGTGGACGAAATCAATGCCTTGATAGGGTGCAAAGGTCGCCAACCCTATCCGCTCCCAGCGGAACAAATCCTCCGACATCGCCAGGGCAATTCGTGGTCCGCTTGGCGAAAGCGCCGTGTACGTCATTACGTAATGCTGGAGCGGTTCGACAAAGGTAACGCGTGCATCCTCACATCCACCGCCCCCGCCGGGCAGTCGCTCGTAGTCGGCCTCTGGCTCGAGTGCGATGCCAAGCCGCTCGACTCCGAACGGGTCGCCGGCTTCGTTGAATTTTACGCGGGCGATGCCGATGCGTGAATAGTTATCCTTGGCAACGAGCCTCGGAAACAGGTAAAGCTTGCCATCCGGGCCGCGAGTGGCCGCCGGATTCAGGACGCCTTCGACCTCCAGCGGATTTCCCGGTTCCGGCTCCATCAACATTCCCAGGCGCTGCAACTGCAAGCCACTCATGGATTCTCCAAACACGCGATGACGGCTTCAATTACTCGTTTGGTTTCATCAGGATCTCTCACTCGAATGGACAGGGCGCCGGCTTGTTTGGCCGGATAGTCGTTCCCACCTGGAAAGACAGCATCCCCGATAAAAATCATCTCTGGAATGGGAATACCAAGGACGTCCCGGAGCTTTCGAATCCCATAGGCCTTATCGATGCCAGGCTTGGTGACGTCAATGGATGTCGCGCCACCCAGGCGCACGGAAAACTCCGGGATTAGCTTATCAAGGAGCGCCTTGATCTTCTTCCGTTTGGTGAAATCAGGGTCCCATTTCTTCTTCTCTTCGAGGGGAGCCTGTTGCCCCAGGCCGGAGAATGTAATCTGGCTACCCCGGTCTTCAATTAGCTCCCCCCATGTTCGGGCGGGCTTTACATCAGGTGTCTCGGTTGTCTGCTGTAACGAACTGATGATCTTCTTTTTTTCCGCAGCAGTGAAATCCTCCGAATAAAGCAGTTCCCAATTGGATTCATATTTGTAGAACTTGGTTCCGCAGGTAGGCAGGAGAGACAGATTCTTCAGGCGCTCGTCGTGGGAAAGATGAGCGAGCACCTGTTTTTCGAATTGTTGCCATGCACCGCCGGAGATAACGGACACTTTCACAATACCGAGAAGAGAATTGAGCAGTGTGGCCATCTCGGCATCGAGGGATGCCTTGCTTTCAGCCAGCGTGCCATCCAGATCGAAAACAATGAGCTTTTTCATGGATTAGGTGACGTCCGGAAGTGAAATTTCCAACAAGCTGATGGCTCCATTCGGACGGCAGACACACGCTCCAACCACGGCCGGCAAGAGCAGCACGTCCCCCTTACCGACGGCATAGTTGCCGCCATCGTGCTCCAACTGACCGTCGCCGGCGATGCACACCAGCACCCGCGGCGTTCCTTCAAAGCCGATTGTAAATGGCGATTCTGCGCGGACCCGCCATAACCCAAAATGTTCACAATCAAGTAGACGCTCGCGCCGCACCGGCTTTGCCTCTTCCACCACCGGTGCCACCGGACCTATTGCACCTTGCGCAAAATCAATGCAGGCCATCGCCTGATCAATTTGCAGAGGTCGGGGCTGGCCGGTCTTGGCGTCAACATGGTCCCAGTCGTAAAGACGAAACGTCACGTCGCTGTTTTCCTGCACTTCGAAAACCACAACATCGCGCAGTGAGTGAACGGTACCAGCTCGCACCAGGATACCGTCGCCAGTCTTCGGAGTGAAGTATGCGAGATGGCCCTCCACTTTCCCGTTTGCGATCGCGCCACGCAGATTGTCTTTCGTAGTGCCGGGCTTCAAGCCTGCGTAGATACGGCTTTCGGCATCTGCTTCCAAGACTACCCATGCTTCGGTCTTACCTGTCTCACCCGGGGGAAGCAGTTCAACACGCGCATCAGAGGGATGGACCTGGACAGAGAGGGGTTTGCACACGTCGAGGAACTTCAGCAGCAGGGGGAATCGGGGAAAGTGCTCGGCAAGTTTTCCGAGTAACTGCTCCGGCGATTGCTTTAGCAACTGCGTGATGGTTTTTCCCTTTAGCGGTCCGTCGGCGACAAGGCTGGGATGGTCATCGCGGTCGCTCAGTAACCAGGCTTCGCCGATGGGGCCATCGCCGGGTAGCGGAGCGGAGAGCAACTTGGCCAAACGCCGGCCACCCCAAAGCCGATACTGGTAGATTGGTTCGAATCGCAGTGGATACAGAGGCAATTGATTCATGGTATCCACGTTGTCATGTTCATGTGTTTTCCATCGCCCCAGTGTATTCGCCACGGCGCGCCGCCCGAAACGCAACCCCCGGAACGGCAGCAGGAACGGTTCGCAAGAGACACCTCACTGTGGCGTCTGTTACCCCATCCACCGCTTCTTGCTTGGCGCAGGTCAATCCTGGAAGACCCATGTTGGGTTTCAGGATCATGGCCTCCAGCGTCACCCGTTGCGTGTAAAGGTGATTGAAAACCGCCCGCAGGACTTCCTCTGTTATCTCACAGCACCGCGCCAGGGTATGTTCACCATCCATGAGTACTTCCGGCTCGACGATGGGAACCAGTCCAGCTTCATGGCACAATGCAGCATAGCCCGCCAACGCCTGCGCATTGGCCTCGATGCAACCCCGGCTGGGAAGGCCATCGTCCACGGCGATCACCGCGCGCCACTTGGCAAAACGCGCGCCCGTTTGAACATATTCCTTGAGGCGGTCGCGCAATCCGTCCAGACCTTCGGCTACCTTCTCTCCGGGATGGCCTGCCATGTCCTTTGCTCCCGCGTCCACTTTGATACCGGGAATGATTCCCGCATCCGTAATGGCTTGAACAAAGGGTGTGCCATCTTTCTTCTGCTGGCGGATCGTCTCGTCGTAGAGGATCGCACCACTAATGCACTCACCGAGACCGGGCGTGCTCACAATCAACTCCCGCCAGGCGCGCCGGGCCTCCTCGGTCTGGGGAATTCTCAACCTGCCAAATCGTTTGTTGCAGGTGGGATTACTTTCGTCCATCGCCAGCAGACCCTTGTCACCGGCGACCAGCGCCTTTGCGGTGTCCAAAAGGTCTTGTGTCTTCATAGGTGCTGATTCAGTTGCAACTGTGATTGTCGGCGTGGCCATAACGTGAAGTAATCGCTCATTAAAAAGACAGCCATGGCTATCAGCATCAAAAACACCCCGACCCAGACACGCCAATCACGATGCGCACGTTTCCAGTAAGGACGGTGGCTTTCGTGAAAGCTATTATGATCCGAGCCATAGCCCTGGTGACTGTTCTCGGTGTTTGACATTCGCTCCCTACCCTCTGGATGCCATCTCCAATGATTTGGGGACGGCGTTGTCGCCCTTCGGCTCCTTCCACTTCCAGTTACGAATCTCCGGCAAGTCTTGACCGTGCTTGTCGATGTACTGCTTGTGCTCGATGAGCTTGTCCTGCACCATCTGTTTCAGATAGGCCCCCTTGGCACCCAAGCCCGGCAGGCGATCGACCACGTCTTGCACCAAGTGGAACCGGTCCAGGTCATTCTGCACCCTCATGTCAAAGGCCGTCGTAATCGTGCCTTCTTCCTTGTAACCCCGGACGTGGAGGTTGCGGTTGCTGCGGCGGTAGGTCAGCCGGTGGACAAGCCAAGGGTATCCGTGAAAGCCAAAGATGATGTGCTTGTCTTTGGTGAAGAGCGAATCGTAATCGGTTTCGCTTAATCCGTGTGGGTGCTCGCTCGCAGATTGCAACTTCATCAGATCGACGACATTGATTACCCGTATTTTTAGATCGGGCAGATGTTGGCGCAGGATAGAAACGGCGGCCAGAATCTCCAACGTGGGCGTGTCACCGCAGCAGGCCATCACCACGTCCGGCTCGGCTCCTTGGTCGTTGCTGGCCCATTGCCAGATGCCAATGCCTTCCGTGCAATGCACGACCGCCTCATCCATTGTCAACCATTGTGGGAGGGCGTGTTTGCCGGCCACGACGACATTGACATAGTGCCGGCTACGCAGGCAATGATCAAACACGGATAGCAGACAATTCGCATCCGGCGGCAAATAGACGCGTACGATGTCGGCTTTTTTGTTGATGACGTGGTCGAGGAACCCAGGATCCTGGTGTGTGAAGCCGTTGTGATCTTGCTGCCAGACGTGGGAGGCGAGCAGATAGTTCAGCGACGCGATCTTCCGTCGCCAGGGCAGTTCCAAGGTTACTTTCAGCCACTTGGCGTGCTGGCTGAACATCGAATCGACGATGCGAATGAAGGCCTCGTAGCTGTTGAACAGCCCATGCCGTCCGGTCAGCAGATAACCCTCCAACCAACCTTCGCACTGGTGCTCGCTGAGCATTGAGTCCAACACGCGCCCAGCAGGCGCGAGGAATTCGTCGTTGCTTTGTTCCCGGGCGTCCCACTGGCGGTTGGTCACTTCAAAGACCGCGCCCAAGAGATTTGACAGTGTCTCGTCAGGACCGAAGACACGGAAATTGCGCTGATTCTGGTTCAACTTGGCCACGTCGCGCAGGAATTTGCCAAGTACGAGCGTATCCTGCCCGTCAACGGCGCCGGGCGAAGGCACAT
>Ga0302324_100018660_pt1 | contig 13653 bp, 13 predicted proteins | sample Palsa_T0_1_FD_201949 | JGI IMG/M metagenome (GOLD analysis project Ga0302324, IMG submission 201949) | Peat permafrost microbial communities from Stordalen Mire near Abisko, Sweden - Palsa_T0_1 | ecosystem: Environmental > Terrestrial > Soil > Palsa > Peat permafrost | place: Sweden: Abisko...
CAGCAAGTCGTGGATCGGGCCGAGAAGGAAAGCTGGTCCTATCGGGATTTCCTCGCTCTACTGCTGGCCGAAGAAGTTGCCCATCGGAAGCAAACCCGTCTGCAGCGCCTGACCCGCAGCGCCCACTTTCCCTTCTTCAAGACCATCGACGAGTTCGACTTCAGCCTGCAATCTACGCTTCGCTCGGTTCTTACCTGGGACCGGACTTCGTTACCGAAGGACGTTCCCTGATCCTGTGCGGAAAAACCGGACGGGGGAAAACTCACTTGGCGGTGGTCATCGGTTATCGCGCCATCCAGAACGGCTTCGAAACCTACTTCACCACTGCCGCAAAGCTGATCGAATGTACTGTTCCACGTGGTCAACGACCGCCATCTGCGCAAACGGCCCATGATCTTCACCACCAACAAGCCCCTCAGCCAGTGGGGTAACGTCCTGCACGACGAGGATCTGGCCGCCGCTATTCTGGACCGTATTCCGGAGCGCGGACGACTCATCCATCTTGACGGACGAACACGTCACATAGACTTGGAAAAGGCCCTGTCTGCCGACCCAGACCGGCCAGAATTTCCGGAACGCACAATTTTTGCCCAACCCCTCGAAAAGGTCTAATCGGCCTCATCGCGGCCCGTCCTCCTCTCTTTCTGTCATAGACCGTCGCCAGAATTCTTCATTTTGATAGTGATCCGCGAGGGCTTTTGGATCCGCTGCGCCGAGGCGGGGAACGCGCGGCCTTCTTTTGGCGTAGGTTTTCCGAAGCGATTAATAATTGTCCCCCATGGACGTCATCCTTATGAAGAGAGAAGAGTGTGAACCATTGACAGCCGCGAGCACGCTGATGCCGTTAACTGAGCGCCTCTCCGATCTGTTTGGGGAGCATCATCGGCGGGTACTCCGTGCCGCCTTTCGGATTACCGGCAGTATGGCCGATGCTGAAGATGTGATGCAAACCGTGTTTCTGCGTATGGCGAATCTGGAGCGCCCCATGGAGAATGCGGGCAGCTATCTTTACCGCGCGGCAATTAACGGAGCGCTCGATCTGCTGCGAAGGCGGAAGGCTATCACGACAGAACCGCTCGACCAGGCCGACGACGTAGTCTCGGCCGGCCCGGGTAGTTCGCCGGAGGCTGAGGTGGCGAGCAAGCAGTTGGGGGAAGCGCTAAGAATGGCGATCAGTGAATTGTCTCCTCGAGCAGCCGAAATGTTTACGCTGCGATACCTCGAAGACTTGGGGAATCGCGAGATTGCGGCATTGATGGGAACGTCGCAGGCAGTGGTTGCTGTGACGTTGCACAATGCGCGATCGAGGTTAAAGAAACGACTTGGTGAAATGGGTGGACAAATCGATGCGACACGATGAAGCAATGTTAAGAGCTGCAATAGAAGAGCTACGTGAGACTGAGCCGGATGCCGCGCTGGTGAACGCTGCCTTGAGGAGAGTGGCAGATCGTCTCGGCATGGACGATATCCGCTACCCGGACATCGAAGCCATTGAAAGCTGCGGCGACGTGCGGCGGTTGCTAACCGCCTATCGCAGCGGGGTTCTCTCTGAGGCTCGCCGGCTCGTTATCCAAGCTCACCTGCGGGATTGCAGTACGTGCCAGCGCCATTATCGCGGCGGTTCGGAGAGCGCGGTGCTGGATTGGTCGTCTCCCAAGGCAGCCCGCGGATTTGCCTGGCGTCCTCGCGTCCTGGGCTGGGCTCTAGCCCCGGCTTTCGCGCTGTTCGTCATCGGATTCTTCTTCTACAGAGCTTTCTGGCAAGTTCCGCCTGGAGTCCGAGCCGAGGTGCAATCGATCGATGGCGCTGCCTATCGCATCTCTGATGCGGGCGATCGCCAACTAAGCCCCGGTGACAAACTCCAGGAGGGTGAGCGTTTTCGGACAGGCGGGGGAGCGCACGCGGTTCTTCGTCTGGCGGATGGGTCCTCGGTTGAGGTGAATGAACGAAGCGTTCTCAGATTTGGCGAGCGCGGACGCGACACCACCATCTCGCTCGACGACGGAGCCGTGATCGTGCAGGCGGTCAAGCGCACTTCCGGGTATTTGTATGTGAAGACTGCCGATTGCCGGGTGGCAGTTACAGGAACTGTCTTCTCGGTCAATTCCGGCATCAAGGGATCGCGCGTGGCCGTGGTGCAAGGTGCGGTTCACGTTGCCCATGCCGGTATCGATACGCTGATATCTGCCGGGGATCAACTCTCAACCAGCGAGAACCTTAGCCCAGAGCCGGTCGATCAGCAGATAGCCTGGAGCCAGAACCGAGAGAAGTATCTTGTCTTGCTGGGACAGTTTGACGTGCTTCAGCATCGTATCGAACAAATTCCGATGCCTCAGTTGCGGTATACGAGCGATCTATTGCCAACGGTACCAGCGGATACGTTGCTTTATATCAGCATCCCGAATCTTGGTGACTTTCTGAGCGAGGCGGAAGGCATCTTCCACGATCAACTGAAGCAGAGTGCCGTGCTGCAGCAGTGGTGGAACGCCGGCCACCACCTCAACACGGCAGATCTAGACACCTTGGTTGAGAAGATTCACCAGATGAGCGCATACCTCGGTGACGAGGTGGTCATCGTCGGATTGAAAGAAGCCAATGATCCCGGTTTCGCGGTCATTGCCGATGTTCAAAAGAGTGGCCTCGCGGATTTTCTGAATGCACAGTTTGCCTCTTCCTCCTCGACGCCGGGTTTTATCGTGCTCGATGAAAGCTCGCTGGCCGCGGCGCCCATCTCCGCCAAGCCCCAGTATGGAGAGTACGCGCTCATAGGCCAGCGCGAGGCGGTCTTCTCCAACAATATCGCCACCTTGAAGCGGGTAGACGCGCAATTGAAAGCCGGAGCGAGCGGATTTGCCACCGGAGCGTTCGGAGAGCAAATCTTGTCTTCCTACGGACGCGGGGCAGGAGTGATCCTCGCCGCGGACCTTCATCAGATGCTGCTGAACAATCCCCATTCCCATCTTGCGGATGGCAGCAATAAGAGTGCGTTTGAGAATAGCGGAGTGGATGGCGTCCGGTATTTGATTGCCGAACATCGCGAAGCCAATGGCGTGCCCGAGAACCACTTGAACCTCCAGTTTGCAGGGAGCAGGCAGGGCGTTGCTTCCTGGCTGGCTGCTCCGGCGCCTATCGGGTCGCTGGACTTCGTCACCCCAAATGCGTCCATGGCGGTCGCGCTGCTCTCTAAGGATCCCAGGGCGATTGCTGACGACCTGATGGCCATGGCAGCAGACAACGCGTCGCAGAATAATGGCTGGGATGAAGTCGAGGAGAAGCTGCAGATCGATATCCGCAACGACCTGGCGGCGAACCTCGGCGGAGAATTCATGATGTCGCTCGACGGGCCCGTGCTACCAACGCCCGCATGGAAGGCTATCGTTGAAGTCCGCAATCCAGGTCAGCTTGAACAGACCCTGGAGCGAATGACGAACAGCCTTCGCAGTCAGGCACAGGGAAAGCAATCGCATACTATGGCGATTACCTCGGGTGAGGTCGGCAGCCAGCTCGTCTATTCCATACGTGACACAACTACCGGCACGACGGTCGCCCAATACACCTTTGCTGATGGCTACATGATCCTTGCGCCAGACCAAGCCCTTCTTCTCGAAGCGATTCAGACGCATGACAACGGAAACTCACTGGCCCGTTCGGCGGCATTCAAAGCGCTGCTTCCGGCAGATGCAAATGCCAACTATTCGGCCATCGTGTATCAAAACGTCGGCCCTGTCTTGACTCCACTTCTCTCGCAGGTCAGCGGAGAAGCAGCGCAAGCCATTCGCCAGATGGCAGCCGAGGCGAGGCCCACGGCGATTTGCGCCTGGGGGAAAGACAATCGCATTGAGGCAGCAAGTAACAGCCATCTTTTCGGATTTGACTTTCTAGCTTTGCCTGCGTTAATTCATTCCGGGAACCAGACTGTCCACGCCAGCGTAAGAGAATGACATGAGCATCATCGAACTCAACGGATTAGAGGTTCGGCTCGGCAATCGCCTCGTACTCGATGGGCTCACCGGAGAGTTGCGCGGATGTTCGATTGGGCTGCTCGGTCCGAATGGCGCCGGAAAGTCTACACTCATCAACACTCTGCTTGGCTTTCACCCATCGTCGAAAGGGACGGCCAGCGTGTTTGGTCTCGATACCTATCGCGATCGAGCCCAGATTCGCAGGCAGATCGGCTATATGCCGGAGAACGATTCCTTTATCGGCAATATGAGCGGCGTACATTTCGTCCGCTACATGGCTGAGCTTGCGGGTCTGCCCTCGCGTCAGGCCCTGGAACATGCTCATGAGGCGCTTTTCTATGTGGGGCTAGGCGAGGTGCGTTACCGCAAGGTGAACAGCTATTCGCTGGGCATGAAACAGCTCATCAAGCTGGCCCAGGCGCTCGCGCATGGCCCCAAACTGCTCATTCTCGACGAGCCTACGAACGGTCTCGACCCGATTGCTCGCCAGCGCATGATTCAACTGATCAACGAGATTCGCAAGGAAGGAAGCGTCCATCTGTTGATCTCTTCTCACCTGCTCAGAGACATTGACGAGACCTGCGATGAAGTACTGATTCTCAAGCGGGGACGCATTGCCGAACTATGCAATATCGAAGCCGAGCGCCGATCCAATCGCAGCTTTATGGAGCTTGAAACCGTTGGCACAACCGAGAAATTCTCTAGCAGCGTGAGGGAACTTGGCTGCGAATGCGCATCCTTTGCCGGCGGACGCATCAAGCTGGTGATTCCCGACCATATCGAAGTGAGAGATTTGTATGTCGTCGCCGCCCAACAGGGCGTTCAGATTCGCCGCATGAACCAGCGTCGTGATTCTCTTGAAGACATCTTTCTGCGAGCGATGGACACCGAATCGGACAGGCCGCCACATGTCGGTGTATAAACACGAATACCGCGCCTACAGTGGTACGGTTACTCCCGCGTGGACGCGCGTGCTGGTGGTCGCTCGCTACGGTTTTGCGGAAGCCTGGTCGTCGAAGATCACGATCGGGCTTTTGATCGTGTGTCTGGTGCCACCCCTTGTGGCGCTGTTTGGGATCTATCTCGCCAACAACCCGCTGGCAAGAGCGCTCATCGGCAACGCGGGCCCACGAACGATGGGTGTCGATGCAAATTTCTTTTTTGGTGTGCTCCAGGTTCAATCCTGGTTCGCCGTTGTCCTGGCGTCATGGATCGCGCCTCGCCTGATCACGTTCGATCTTGCCGATAATGCGCTGCCGATCCTGCTCAGTCACCCCATTTCGCGATTCGGTTACATCCTCGGCAAATACCTGGTGTTGTTCGGAATGCTCTCGGTCGTCACCTGGGTTCCTGGGCTGTTGCTTTTTGCGTATCAAACCTATTCTTCTGCGCAGCCATGGGCGATGAGCCATCTTCAAATCGCCGGCGGTTTCTTTGTGGGGGCGGCGCTCTGGATCGCGTTATTGTCGATTCTAGGTCTTGCCCTTTCCTCCCTGGTGAAATGGAGAGGCGTGGCCACTGGCATCATCTTTGCCGGCGTCTTTGTCCCGGCGGGCATTGGAGCCATCGTAAGCGGAGTCCTGCGAACAAAATGGGGCTTCCTGCTCAATCTTCCGTTCATGATGTCGCTCCTCTGGCAACGCCTGTTGGGTGCTAAGGGGGTGTTCGTCTCGCAGGTTTCACTCAACAATGAAGCGATTGTGATCATGCTCGTCCTGGTCTGCCTGCTCTGCGCCGCCATCCTGAATAAGCGCATTCGCGCTCGAGAGGTGGTCCGCGGATGAACGATCTGATCGTGTTCAACAATGTGTCCAAGTTTTACGGTGAGGTGCTTGGGGTGAATCAAATTTCACTCACCATCCCGCCCGGCATCACGACCCTCGTCGGTCCGAACGGGTCAGGAAAAACGACATTGATGAACCTGTTGACGGGGCTCGTTCAGCCATCGAGTGGAAGTATCTCGGTCATGGGCATCTCTCCACAGGATGCGACGGACTTTTTCCGCAATGTCGGCTATTGCACTCAGTTTGATTTTTTTCCTCGCGGCATCACCGGCTGGCAGTTTGTTCTTGACGGTTTGCGGCTGCACGGGATGAGCCAAGTGGAGGCGACCCGGCTGGCCAGCGAGTCGATCGAGCGGATGCACCTCGGCGATGCGGCGCACCGAAAGATCGAAGGCTACAGCAAAGGCATGCGGCAAAAGATTCGACTCGCCCAAGCGATTGCCCACCACCCCAAGGTGCTCGTCCTAGATGAGCCTTTGAATGGGCTGGACCCAATGGCGCGGGCCGAATCTATGGCACTCTTCGAAGAGCTGGGACGACAGGGAATGCACCTGTTGATCTCGAGTCACATCCTGGACGAAGTCGATCGCATCTCCGATCGCGTCGTCCTGATTACCGGCGGATATCTGATCGCGGAAGGAAACATTCATCAGGTCAGGCAGGAAGTGCACGAGAAGCCGATGCAGGTCCTCATTCGCTGCGACCGCCCTGAGGTGCTCGCCTCGAAGATGTTTGCGCTGAATCATTGCGTGGAAGCGAGACTGCACGCAGATGGAAGGGGCGTCTTCCTTCGAACCGGCGATATCGATCAGTTTTACTCGATTCTCAATGAGATCGGCTCCGAAGGAGTGGTGAGGATCGATGCTGTCGCGCCGGCCGACGACAACGCCAATGCGATCTACCAATATCTGATCGGCCCGGATGGGAGTGCGTCGTGATGCGCCAGACGAAAAGCCTTCGGGGCACGCTTGGTCAACAGCCGTGGGCGCTATGGTGGACGCAGGGTCGCCGTCTCACCGGCATCGAAGTCAGAAGAAATCTATTTTCTTGGAAAGCGCTCTGGATTTACGCTCTGGCTTTCATTCCGACGGCCATAATTCTCGCTCACGCTTTGGTGGATATCCACCGTGTATCCGCAATCGATGAGGACACTAACGTGCTGGCGGGCATCATTCAGCTCTATTACATTCGGCTGGGGGTTTTCTTCGGTTGCCTCGGGATTTTTACGCGCCTGATTCGGGGAGAGATGGTGGAGCGGAGTCTGCATTTTTACCTGCTGTCTCCGGTGAGGCGCGAAATACTGCTGCTGTCGAAATTTGTAGCGGGATCAATTGCTGCGTTGCTCCTCTTTGTTACCGCAATCGTAGCTGATTTCGTGTTGATCTATGCTCCGTTTGGGGCTGCTGGGCGCGACTACATTTTTAATGGTCCTGGCCTCGGCCAGCTAGAGGCGTACGTAGCGATCATTATCCTGGCATGTCTCGGATATGGTTCTGTCTTTCTCCTGCTGAGCATTATGTTCCGAAACCCGATTCCGGGCGCGATCATCCTACTCGGTTGGGAGGCGATTAATCCCATACTGCCATCGTTGCTCCAGAGACTCAGCGTGGCCTTCTATCTTCGTCACCTGATGCCAGTCGAAATCGGGGCTCAAGGCCTCTTTGCACTGCTTACCGTCAAGACTGAGCCGGTGTCTGCGGGGCTGGCGACTCTGGGGCTGTTCTTATTGACTGCCGCGGTGCTGGTCTTCTGCTGCCTCCGGATACGTACGCTCGAGATTCGATACACAACCGAATAATCGCTTGAGATACACCGGCTGGTGTTGCTCTAAACCGAGGCTGAGCTCGATTGGCGATATGAGACCAACTGCGGCCCGGAGTTGGTTTGGCAAAGTGCCGACCGGCTTGGGGTAGGACGCCGGAGAAGACGTTGGCCGTGCCGCGCCGCGGGTACTCCGAAACATGCACACGATGTAGCTTTACATGTTCCCCACTATGCGCCGTTCCTGTCGCTGGAGAAGTGACTGAAAAATACATCTTTATCCACTCATAGACCTAGCCTGGTTGGCTGGCTGGGTCGTAGCTTTTGAATCCTGCGAGGGCCATTCCGCGTTGCGCCTCGGGATTTTTCATGAAAGTCTCCCACACAAAGCCGGTTCGCGCATTTTCAGCCATGACAATCGTGATGCCTGCGTCGATGCCGATCAGATCGTGGTCATACCACTTTTTCAAGGGATTGAACGCATCGATAAATCCGTACTTGCTCCAGGCCTGTGGATAGCTTTTCTTCATGTTCAACAATACTCGCATACACGCTTCCGGTAGAAACGGTAGCGAGCCTCCCGAGGCTGCGGGCACGACAGTTCCATCGATTGGACCCAGTGCTGGCGGGCCTCCCCAGATGACGTAACCCTGTTCGGAGTCGGAGGCGGTGATGCCCCAGAGATCGTCGCTGTAATCCGGGAAGTTCTTGCCCAACTCCACACAGAAGCGGCGATGCACCTCGGTGGCGATCGCGGAATTGTGAAAGTAATCCGCGTATTTGTCACGCTTGTGCCGGAAATCAAACCAAGCCTGAGAGTACTGATGGACGAAAAGAGGCGCAAACGAACCGACGTAGCGCAGTCCTTCGTATTCGAAAGTCGTCCGCTTCCATGCCTGCCACGCCGCGGGCGGCAAGGGATGCGAGGAAGATCCCATGCCGAGCAGATAGATCATCATCAGTTCGCTGTAGTAGTCCCACTTTGAAGAAAGAAAACCGAATTCCGGGGTCCATCCCATGGGAAGCAGCGCGGTATCTTCGGAGAGCCACGTCCAGTCGACGCGGTCGAAGATCGCGTGGGCAAGTTGGTCAATGTCACGGTCTTTGAAGTGCTGCCGGCAGGTAAGGATGCCGCAGAGCAGTATTGCGGTGTCGACAGAAGAGACCTCCGAATCCCAGATTCTCTCGCCGGTATTGATGTTGGCAAAGTGATAGAAAAATCCTCGATGCGTCGGCAGCTTCTTCCAAAGAAAATCCAGCGTCACGATCACCCGCAGCCGTGCGTCCTGATAGGAGATGAAACCGCGTTTTTCGGCAATGCAAATCGCCGTCAATCCGAAACCAGTGGATGCAATACTTGCGACCACACTCGAATCTGGCGTCTGCACATTGCACCGGTCTTTAATCAAACCGGTCTGCGGACTGGCCTGCTCCCAAAAGTAAAGAAAATGGCTGCGTTCCAAGTCATCGAGAAATTGCTCATCTTCGGGCGAGAAGGCGGTCGAGGCAGGGCCACCTACCAACCCCGCATGTATCCCACCTGCCCGCGGTCGCGTCCTCGCTTGTGCTAGCGAGGGAAGACCCTTCCATTGCGAGAGGGGTAAGCTGAGGGAGATGGCTGCCATCCGACGCAGCAACTGACGCCGGGAACTGCCCTTCACCCGCGGTGAGGCAGATTCGCGATTTTCTTCTTCGATCCTGCGGTTGTCTTCGTCTGCACTTCCATCTATGCTCATTCTGGCCGTCCGAGTCCCTCAGGAAATTGATCCCTGGCGACATTTGCATAATAGAGGCTAATGCCCTGGTAGGAGCGCCTCCGGGTTGAGCGTCCTCTAAGTTCTGCGTCACAATGTGAACTGGAGCCTCATGACGGGAAAGAGAGTTGTCTGGACAATTATCGCAGTTGCGGCTGTCGCAGTGATCGGAATCCTGCTGCGTGCCCACCGATTGCGATCTCTCTCGGTCCGCCAAGCGATACTCATTGAAGGCGCCGTAATTCAGAGCGAGACCGACGCCCAAAAACAGCTACCAATATCAAACGTTGAGATAACCGCGTCGGATGGTCGAAACACCGCGCGCACCCGATCTGAAACTTCGGGATACTTTAAGCTGGTCCTGCACAAAGGCTTGCTTTCCGCGAATCCGGTTGTGCTCAGCTTCCGCCACGCGGACTACCAGCCGCTCGACGTGGATATGCAAACAGGAAGGCTGAAGACGCCTGGGCAGCTCTATGTTGCAGCTTTGGTTCCAATTCCTGCAAAGAGCACCCCTGGCTCCACTCGCCCTCTTGCGGTGGTCACGAATATCCGGGTGAGGTATACAACTAACTCCCGCACGGAAACGAATGTCGGGAGCGCCGTGAAGACCTTCCAGGTCGTCAACCAGGGTAATGTGCCCTGCGACCATCAGTCCCCCTGCTCCCCAAACGGCCAGTGGAAGGCCGCTTCAGGGTCTGTATCGCTCGATGCAGGAGCAGACAATTTGTTTGAAAATGTGAGGGCCTCCTGCATCGCTGGGCCGTGCCCGTTTACCCAGATTGACTCCAGCGGGTTTGCCCAGGGCGGTCGCAACATCAAGGTCTCGGCGCTGAACTGGTCCGACACGGCCACCTTCCTGATGGAAGCCGAGGTTTTCCGAACCGGCATCAGTTCCGATGTCCGGGAATTGTATCCCGTTATTTTCGGTCGCACTCTCAACTTCACGCTACCGCCAACGCAGGAGGGCGTGAGTCTCGAGGCCGAGATTGACGGCTCTCCGATCATCTTCCCTTTGGGTCCAAACCTCGACCTGAGTTGGGCGACCTGCACGGTGAGGACAGGCACAGAAAAAGAAAAGACCGCGGTCTACCTTTGTGAATTGAAGCCTGGCTATCGGTTCTGAACCGATGGTCTCGCCATTCAGGCAACTGCGAGGATGGCTGCGCTGGACGCGGTTCAAGCATGCCCTGCATTACTGGGCCCTTCTAGCGAGGGCGGCAGCTGGTTGGGATCGACCAGGCGTTGAGCTTCGCCACCCACAGAACCAAGGGCGCATTGGCGCCTCGATCCGGATTCGAGGCAAAACACGCCTCTCATCCCAGGGGATGGGCTGAAAGGCGGGCAATTCTGATAATAGCCGGTTCATGAATTGGTCAGCCGCCTGATTCCCCTGCGCGGGCAGCTGTGGAGAGTTCTAGGACACTTTCTCAGCTCCAAATGAGCTGTGTGGAGCTGTACAAAATGCTTACCGCCCCGCCAGAACCGCCTTGGATGAGAAAGGGAGCGAAGATCGGCTTAAGATTGCTTGACAGTCGGTGTTTAATTTTGACCGCGAGCCACTCGTGACTACTCTTTCCGTCACTTCCAAGAAATGGTCGGTTCTTTGGCGGTCGTTGTTGTTCCTCGAGCTGGCGGTGGTGTTCGTCGGGTTGGTGGTTTATGCCATCCTGGCCTCGACCAACCAGCCGGCCTCGCTGTTCGTCATCATGATTGCTAGCCTCACGGTGGGCAACCTTCTCATCCCTCTCCAATTCGCCTGCCGTCGCCTTTACGTGGCGCGCCCGTTCCCGTGGAACTGGGTCGCGTTTTTCCCGGTCCAACTCATGTTCGGGGTGATTTGCGCCGTGGCCGCGATTCTCTTCCTGCAGTTGACCAAGGTTGATCGCGAGTCATTCTCGATTCTCTTCAGCAAGATCGGTTATTTCGTCATCCTCGTGGCGGTGGTCACCAACGTTGTCCTGTTTGGTGCGGAAGAACTGCAGCGAAAGCTGAGGGAGCGCAATCAACAGCTGGAGCAGACTGTCGAGAAAGGGACCATCGCGCTGCAGCAGCAGGAGGAAGAGCTCAAGCGGGCGCGCGAGATTCAGCAAATGCTGTTGCCCGGCACATTGCCGCAGCTTGCCGGAGTTCAGATCGCCGCAGCCTGGCAGCCTGCCCGTGAGGTCGGTGGCGACTATTTCGACGTGATTCAACTGGACAAGGATCGCCTCGGCATTTGCGTCGGCGATGTCGCCGGAAAAGGAATCACCGCCGCGTTGCTCATGGCAAATCTCCAGGCATCCTTTCGCGCCTTCGCCACCACCGAGGCATCGCCTCAGGTGGTCTGTACCAAACTGAACAAATTCCTTTGTGCAAACATTGCTTCGGGAAAGTTTGTAACTTTCTTCTACGCGGTACTCGACGCCGACGCACGCACGCTCACCTACGAGAATGCCGGGCACTCACCCGGACTTCTGCTGCGCAGCAACGGCACAACAGAAACTTTGCAGGGAGGAGGAGCAGTGCTGGGTGCCCTGCCCGATTGGACCTACCAGGATTACACCGCGCAACTTCAACCGGGCGACCAACTGCTACTCTCCACTGACGGCATAACGGAAGCCGAGAATGCCGACCTCGAAGAATTCGGCGATGAGCGTCTGCTGGAAGCCGCTCGCGCACGCCACGGAAGCGCGTTAGAAGTTCAACGCGCCATCATGAAGCAGGTCACGGCCTTCTGCGGTGGGAATTTTCGCGACGACGCAACCTTACTCGTTCTACGAATCTCTTGAGCGACGCCCCAAGAACCCACGACCCGATGCTGTCCTGACTCCGGCCGAATGACTTGCTAGCACGAGCAGACAGCATCTGGCATTCAAGTCCCACAGCTGAACGGCCTTGTCCGCTCTCCCGACAGGGGGAGGTCCTTCTGTGGGCACAGCGCAATCAAACGTGACCGCAATTGGCCGCGAATCGTGTTCTCGGCGGTTGGGCGAAATTGGGTGAGGTTGAACACGTAAGTTGGCGTCACACCATGAACAAAGGAGAACCGCAATGGCTCGGATGGTGGCGATTTTTCCAAGTAATCCACATTTTCTGCCCGACCGATTCGTTTCAATTCACGAGATCGTCTTCATGGTGAGGGTCAGCAGGCCGCAACGACTCAGGAGGGCTGAAGGATCATGAGGATGGAGAAGAGGCCGAATCCGGCTCGCAAGGCCAGAGGAATTTTTCTTTCAAGCTTGCTCCTCGGCTGCTTACTTTCGATGAGCGCACTCGCCCAAGCTGTGGCAACAGCGCCCGTACCGCCACCGTCCGGCGAGTTGCGGGACGGACAGCATGATTTCGATTTCAACATTGGGATATGGAAGATCCGTACCCGCCTCCTTCTGCATCCGCTTACGGGCTCCAACGACTGGGTGGATCTGAATGGAACGGTGCATGTCCGGAAGGTTTGGAATGGCCAAGCGCAGCTGGAGGAGATCGAGGCCGACGGTTCGACCGGACATTTCGAAGGCCTCACACTGTTTCTTTACAACTCGAAGGCCCATGAGTGGGGTCAATACTTTGTCGCGAGCGCAGTGGGTGTACTAGATCAACCTCAGATCGGTGAGTTCAAGAACGGCCGTGGCGAACTCTTCGGCCAGGAATCATTCAATGGGCGGACTATCTTGGTTCGATTCGTATGGTCGGACATTACTCCCAATTCTCACCACGTTGAACAATCGTTTTCCGATGACGGCGGCAAGACCTGGCAACCGAATTTTGTCGCGACACTGACGCGCGATGAAGAAACTTCGGCCGGCGACGAGCTGCCGTTGCCTCCGGTCTCAACCACCACGGCGGATGAGGGTGAATACCCAAGTAACAAAGGAGAAAGGCAATGGCTCGGATGGTAGTGATTTACCGGACACCAAAGAACGTCGAGGCATTCGACCGACATTACTTCGAAATCCACGTGCCTCTCGCCAAAAAGATTCCGGGGCTCAGGAAATACGAGGTCAACGACGGCCCCACCGCAACGCCGGTTGGAACCTCCAATGTTCACCTGATCGGAACACTCCACTTCGACGACCTTGCGGCGATCGAAAAGGCGTTTGCAAGCCCCGAGGGACAAGCGGCTGGGGCGGATCGCCGACTCTTTGCGCCGGATGATTCGGGAGTTCAAATGTTCCTCTTCGACAACAGGGAAGTTTGAACCCAGCCCCTTTGTTCGTCTCGGCGGGCAACGGCGCACAACGGCGGCACAATGGCGGGCAGCCGGTTATACCGGTCCGTAAGATCGCAAAATCACACGAAGAGGGCTCAGCGATGTCAGAAAGCAAAGCAGTTTTTGTCCTGATCCACGGCGGTTGGCACAACCATTCGGCGTGGGACAGAGTTACGCCAATACTGAAAGCCAACGGCTTCGAG
>Ga0302324_100018662_pt1 | contig 13652 bp, 10 predicted proteins | sample Palsa_T0_1_FD_201949 | JGI IMG/M metagenome (GOLD analysis project Ga0302324, IMG submission 201949) | Peat permafrost microbial communities from Stordalen Mire near Abisko, Sweden - Palsa_T0_1 | ecosystem: Environmental > Terrestrial > Soil > Palsa > Peat permafrost | place: Sweden: Abisko...
CGGTCACAGGGTTATAGAGCGGCACACCCACATTGATATTTCCCGCCAGCATGTCGGTGGTCGGAACGGTCGCGAGCGAAGTGATCTGCTGGCGAATCCGCTGCCCCTCATAAGCAAAAAAGAAGAAGGTTTTATCCTTGATGATCGGGCCCCCGATGGTGCCCCCGAAAGTATTTTGCTTGAAGGCAGGGTTTACACCGCCCACCTGCGTAAAGTAGGGTTTCGCATCGGTCACCTGGTTGCGAATAAACTCGTAGGCCACACCGTGAAATTGGTTACCGCCTGATTTGGTGGCCACTACCACTTGCCCGCCTTCCATGCGCCCGTACTCAGCGGAATAAACACCAGTCAGCAGTTTGAACTCCTGAATGTCTTCAATGGAGGGTCTGAAGGACGGCTGACCGGTCCCAATATCGTTGTCATAGATGCCGTTGATGGTGAATTGATTGGTCGTTTCGGGCGCGCCGGCCACATTGATTCCACCCCGGAAACCCAATACCGAGTCTTGTGCCGGCTGGTAAGCAGCGGGCGATAGCAGCGCAAGCGAATAAAATTGCCGGTTGCTTAGAGGGAGCTCTACGACCTTCTTGTTATCAATGACTGTGCCATTCGACGATGTCTCCGTTTCCAGCAACGCTCCTGACGCCTGGACCATGACAGTGTTCACCACCTGCCCTACCTCCAGCTGGATGTCGATCCGGGCCTCCTGAGACACCTGCAGGGCAATCCCCGTCAACACCTTCTTGCTGAAACCTGACGCCTCGACTGTGATTTGGTAAGCGCCAGGATTCAGCGCAGTGAACTCGTAGCGACCAGCGGAATCGGTTTGGCCCGAACGCGAGATTCCAGTCGCAGTATTTTCGACCTTTACCGACGCGCCGGAGACCGCGGCGCCTCCCGCGTCGGAGACCACCCCTTGTACCGTAGCGGTAATGGCTTGGCCATAACAAAGGCTCATACAACATGCAGACATCCAAAGACCACCAAGACGTAGCACGAGCTTCAGACTAAGACGAGTCATTCCCTCTCCCGATGAGACATGTCTACACGTTCGCTCAAAAGCAAACACCGCAATGGCTATTCCGTGATCACAGGTTCCGCAATGTCTTCGGCAAACAGACGTGGTAAGCCGCCAGACATTCAGGTATGGCCCAACGAATGGTCCTGGCTGTTCAGAGCGTTATCAGACAAAGTGGGGAGCGGCTCTCAATGCAGCCGAATAGCGCTGCAAAAATCTCTATCACCGCGTCACAGTGACTCTGAGAATGCTCTAACGGGCCCAATGGGATGTTCTTCGACTAGGAAGTGGTCTTGATCAGGTAACATGCCTCCCCACCGGCCGGCCATTGCACCTGACTCGGTTGCGAACACAACCGATGTGCCATCTTGTGTCCGTTTCGGTTTTGCTGTCAAGCAATTTGCCACTTAACTCAGATCTCGCTCAGATATGAATCCCTGGTATGACAAGCTCTTGACATTGGACGAAAATGACCACACTATCGACGGACGGCCCTCACGCGAGACTTTTCCGGAAGTGAAGCGGTCTGCACTCAGCGTTGTTCGTCGAAGTAAACTCTACGATTCTTCCCAGTCGAAGAACGTCCTAAGCCGCGGGGCGCTAGAACGCGTGGCGTCGTTCGCTTTGCTTCTTGGAACCAAGGAGGTCTGGGGGCATTTCCTCTTTGTTGACAGCCAGAAACGATACCTTCACCGGCAACCAGTGTGTCGCCTCTCCGCCTGCGCGCAGGGGCCTGACAATCGGAGCGCTTCTGCTCGGTTGTTTCATTCTCATGGGCAGCCACAACGCCCCGGAGAGACCGGCCCCACTTCTTGCCGGCGTGAGTCTCTCTTACGCTCGCCTTGCTGTGGCTCTCGGGGAACGAGATCCGGATTCGATCGATTATTACTACGGACCGGCGGATTGGGTGACAGATATTCGTCAGAATCCCCCCAGCCTGCCGCAGATCCGGCAAACTGCTCTGGCGCTGGCAGACCAACTGCGCGCTAAGCCGGCAACCATGGCCGGAGGCGAGGCGAAAAGGCTGTTTCTCCTCGGACAGTTGCGTGCCATCGCGAGCCGAGTAGACCTTCTGCTTGGGGCACATCTAACCTTCGACCAGGAAACCCAGCAGATGTTCGGAGTTCAAGTTCCGCCGCGATACGACCAGCCGCGCCTGGTACATATCCGATCACAGCTCGATTCGCTATTGCCCGGCCCCGGAGGGCTGGCGGAACGATACTCAGTGTTTGACCAGAAATTCATTGTCCCACCCGATCGCCTCTCTGCGGTCATGGACCGTGCGCTTCAAGGCTGCCGGGAGCGGACCGTGGCTCATCTGAATCTTCCCCCTGGCGAGTCCGTAGCTCTGGAGTACGTGCACGATAAACCGTGGAGCGCCTTCAGCCGCTACCAGGGAAATTTTCATAGCCTGATCCAGATCAACAAAGATTTTGGCCTGACTGTCGACCAGGTGCTCCAATTGGCCTGTCACGAGGGCTATCCGGGACACCACGCGTATAACTCGCTGCGTGAGCTACAACTCGTCCGAGAGCGGCACTTAACCGAGTTCATGGTGCAGCCAACCTTCAGCCCTCAGTCCCTGGCTTCTGAAGCGGCGGCGACCTTTGCCATCGAGTTGGCCTTTCCTGAACCGGAGCGAACGCGATTCGAGCGCGATGAGTTGTTTCCCCTTGCAGGTCTCGACACCGCCAAGACTGAGCTCTATGGCCGTGTGGAGCGGCTGGTTGAGGCCCTTCACCCGGCGGAGCCGGCGATTGCCCGCGATTATCTGGATGGAAACCTCGAATTCGTGCGTGCCGCCTCAGCACTGGAAGCCCAGGTCTTGATGGTGCATAGCGAGGCAACACTCAAATACATCAATGAATACCGCAGCTATCTAACTGCATACACGCTCGGCCGGGACATCGTGGCCGACGCGGTCGACGATCCGCCGGGCCTTCCATCGGCAGCGCGTTGGGAGCGTTTTGAACAGGAAATAGAAAGTACCGCGCCGCTGCCGGCTGCGCGCCATGAAGCCGAGGGGGCTTTATTTCTTAGTCAGGTCACGGGCCACTCAAAACAAGAACTACTCATCAGGAGATAGAAATGCAACTCAAGCGGATGATGGCGGCCAACTTTCTGATTTTGTTTTTGGGCGTCACAGGCTGTTCAAAGTCGGCGCCACCGTCGCAAGAGGTAGGCAGCGCACCGAAAGCAAAGCTGGGCATTCGCCCCCAAGGGGATGAAACCATCCATCCGGATGTGAGCAAACTACCGCCGGACCTGCAAAAGACGTTTGCTTACATCGATAGCCACATCGACGACCATGTCGAAGATCTGCAGAAGTGGATCCGCCAGCCCAGCATCTCCAACAGCGGTGAGGGAATCCCGGAAAGCGCAGAGATGGTGAAGGGTTTCTTCGACAAGCTCGGCTGCCAGCAGACTCGTGTTTACGACGTTGGCATAACGGAGTATGGCAGTCCCGGCAACCCTGTGGTCTACGCGCATTGCGACGAGGGTGCGCCGAAAACACTGGTGATCTATTGGATGTACGACACCATGCCGGTAACTCAACCCGATGTCTGGATCTCGAGGCCCTTCGAAGCGAACCTGGTCGAACAAGCACCGTTCAAGAAAGTGCTGATTGGCCGCGGAGCAGAAAACTCTAAAGGTCCCGAAATGGCGCAGCTCGAGGCCCTGATGTCGATGAAAGCGGCCTTGGGCAAACTACCCGTAAATCTCATCTTTGTGGCCGAAGGGGATGAGGAGCGCATGGATATCGGGCTGCGCAAATTTGTTAAGGATCATCCGGATCTCTTCAAGGGTGCGAACGCCATGCTGGTGGCCGGCGAGCAAAATCTCGGCGGCAGCGGCGGCATCATGGGAGGTTCCGAGGGCTGCGTCTATGTGGAGCTCACGACCAGCGGCAAGAGTTGGGGGCGCGGCCCGGTTCAGTCCGACATTCATGGCGCCTACAAACGCTCGGTTGACAGCCCCGCCTGGCGCCACATCAAGATGCTCGCATCACTGGTATCCGACGACGGCAATACGCCCCACATCAAAGGCTTTCTCGATAATATCGAGCCGCTGAGCCCGTCGGAGATCGATAGTCTGAAGCAGGCTGCGGGTAAGATGCAGCTAAAAGTTGCTGAAGAGAATGTGGGCGTCGCCCGGTTCATCTCCGATGACCCCTTCACCGTGCTGAAGATGTCGACGTACGGAACCTCTTTCAACATGGATGGTATTTGGGGCGGCAATATGTACGCCGGCGGCGCGGGCGCCATCCTGCCCAACAAGATCACCTCCAAGCACAATATGCGCTATGTACCCAACATGAACGGCCTCGACTTGGTCAAGAAGCTGCGCGCCCAGCTTGACCAGAACGGATACAAGGATGTTCAGGTCAAGCTGATCGGGGACGTGCCGTGGTCGAAAATGAGCTACGACACCGACATCGCCCGCGCGATCAGCAAGACCTACGACGAGTTCGGCATCGCTCACAGCCAGCCGCCCCAAGGAGAAACCATCCTGGGTGGATACTGGCCTGCTTATCTGTTCTCGAATAGCAAGGTGGGCGAGAAAGTCGCGCCGGTCGCCATGCCTATCGCCGGAGGCGGCGCAGGCTATGGCGGCCGAGCCCATGCCGCCAATGAGTATTATGTGATTGAGGGTTCGGGAAAAGTCTACGGAATGGCCGGGGCAGAAAAATCCCAGGCCACCATCGTCTACAACTACGCCACAGCCGGCCAGGGGCCAGCAAAATGAATCCTGTCATATCTGTCAGAGAGCTGACCAAGACCTACCAGATGGGCGAGGTCGCTGTGCAGGCGTTGCGTTCTGTCTCGCTCGATGTCGAGGGCGGCGAATTCGTAACCGTAGTTGGTCCTTCCGGTTCGGGTAAATCCACTTTGATGCACATACTCGGGTGCCTCGATCAGCCCACCAGCGGACAATATTTTCTCGAGGGCCGAGACGTCGCCAGGCTCAGCGACGATGAGATATCCGGCATTCGCAACCGCCAGATCGGCTTCGTTTTTCAGGGCTTCAATCTGTTGGCGCGGACTTCGGCGCTGGAAAACGTAGAGTTGCCGCTGCTTTACAGCAGCGATGGCACATCGAACGCGACGCGCAGGAAACGTGCGCTCGAGGCGCTGGCGGCCGTGGGACTCGCTGATCGGGCAGAGCACCATACAAACCAACTCTCGGGCGGCCAGCAACAACGCGTAGCCATTGCTCGGGCCCTCTTGAACAATCCCTCGATCCTGCTCGCGGACGAACCCACCGGCAACCTTGACAGCCGAACCAGCGTAGAAGTGATGGAGATCTTTCAATCGTTGAAAGAGTCGCGCGGCATCACCATCGTCTTGATTACCCATGAGCCGGAGGTGGCAGCCTACGGCTCCCGCATTGTTGCCTTCAGAGACGGTGTCGTTGTGTCGGACCAGATGAACGACCGCAGGCGCACGGCCCGGGCTGAGATCGTGGAGATGCCATTGGCCATGGAGGGGAATGCATAGTGTCGCTTCGCAACAGCTTCCAAATCGCTATCAAGGCGCTGCGCAAGAATAAATTGCAAACCGCGCTGACCATGATCGGCATGACCATCGGCGTGGCCACCGTGCTCACCATGATCGCTCTCGGCAGCGGAGCCCAGGCTGCGATTCAGGACCAGGTGCGCGCCGCGGGTATGAACCTGATCGTCGTCACCGCCGGCAACTACCAGATCAAACAAGATGCGGTCGATGAAGATGCGATCGAGCCAGCCAGCTATGACCCTCGACATGGGGCCCGATTCGTGCGCATCTTTCATCCCGAGGATGATCCCATGGCGAAGCACGATCATCCGTTAGCCAGGCAGCGGCTAGGCGATAGTGAGGCCGGGCTCGGCGCTGCGTCCACGTTGACCATCAGCGACGCCGACGCGATCCGCAAGATCAAAGGCGTGCAGTATGTTTCCGAAGGGATCCACATGAATGCGCATATCGTGCGCGGAGGCAAGCGGTGGTTTACCCGTCTGCACGGAGATGATGTGGCCCTTCCAGAGATTCGCCGTGCCTGGACCCTCCCGCAGGGCAGATACTTCAACCAGCGCGAGCAGTCAAAGGCCGAACAGGTCGTGGTGCTGGGCGCGATTGCCAGCCACGAGCTATTCGGCAACGAAAATCCCACCGGCCAGACGGTCACCATCTGGAACCAGCCCTTCAAGGTAGTGGGCGTGGTGGGCAGCAGCAGTTGGATGGTCGTGCCCGAGGCGGGCGACGATCAATTCGACGCCGTCTATATCCCGGTGACCACGCTGCAGCGCCTGCTCAATCTATCCAAGTTGAACGACATCACCATCACCACCAATTCCACCGGCGAAGTGACGCGGGTAGCCAAGGCAATCACCGATCTGCTGCGCACGCGGCACCATATCGGCGCCAGGACTCCGGATGATTTCACCGTGACCAATCAGGCGCGCCAGGCCCTGGCGAAGGGCGGGATGCGTCCTGAAGTGGCGCGGGCCGTGGTGGGCAATGTGGCCGGACTGGAGAAGGTCACACTGGAGCAGCTGGGCAAGACGCTGGATCGGGCAAGCGCCACCATGACCGCTCTGCTAGCCAGCATCGCCACCGTGTCTTTGGTTGTGGGCGGTATCGGCATCATGAACATCATGCTGCTGTCGGTGATCGAGCGGACCCGAGAGATCGGAATTCGCCGCGCGGTCGGAGCACGCTCCCACGACGTGCTGCTTCAGTTTCTTCTCGAGTCGGTCACCTTAAGCGTCGCCGGCGGCCTGCTCGGGATATTGATTGGCTGCCTGGTTTCGGTGCTCATCTCCAGATCTTTGCAGTGGTCTGCGACCATCTCTCTTCTCTCCGTTCTGTTGTCATTCGGCGTTGCAGCGGCCATCGGAATTTTCTTCGGTTACTACCCCGCGCGGCAAGCATCGCGGGTGGCGCCGTTAACCTCGCTGAGGTATGAGTAATGCTGCTCACCAGCTGGCGCATCTCCTTAAGAGCCTTGCAGCGCAACAAGCTGCGCACTGGCCTTGCTGCTTTGGGAATGACGATCGGCGTGGCCGCCGTGCTCACTATGTTTGCTCTCGGCACCGGCGCCCAGCAATCTGTGTCCGAGGATGTGCGCTCTGCCGGCACGACGCTCATCTTTGTCAAGGCGGGCAACTTTACCCGCGGGGGAGAAGAGTCCAACATCCCCAGTGGCCTGGGTTCGGCCAGAACGTTGACCCAGAGCGACGCTGACGCCATCAGTCAGATTCCCGGGGTGAAGTATGTAGCCGGGCAGGTAAAGCTTCGGGGCTGGGCGCAAACGTCCGATGAGCGATATTACTCTCAGATCATTGGCACGGGAGTCTCCTTCGCCCCGATGAACGACTGGTCATTTCCCCATGGCGCTTTTTTCAAACCGGCGGACGTGTCGTCGGCTGCAGCGGTCGCCGTGATCGGCCCTTCGGTACAGGACCATCTCTTCGCCGACGCCAATCCAGTTGGTCACGAGCTCACCATTCACGGGCAGAAGTTCCGCATCGTGGGCGTGTTTACGACCAACAATGAAGACCAGGCAGATATGGTCTTCGTCCCTTACACCAAGTTGCAGAAGGCGCTTGACCTGCAGTCGCTGCACAGCATCACGGTGCAAGCCGAGCAGGCGGGCGAAGCCAGCCGCATCGCTGACGATATCAAGACCCTGCTCAGACAGCGTCATCATCTGAACAGCGCACCCGCTGCGGCTAGCTCGACAGCACTCATGGGCAATCAGATGCCGGGTATGGGCGCTGGCGGTGGCACGCCAGACGACTTTACGGTGAAGACGCAAGCCGCCGAGGCGCTAACTAAAGGGTTGTACACATCGGTCGCCGCGTTTGTATTGGCCAACATGCCCAAGGTAGATCAAATCAATATGCAGGAGATGTCGGGCACGCTGAACCGCGCGCGCAATACGATGACCGCGCTGCTGGCCGCCATCGCCACCATCTCGCTGATTGTCGGCGGCATCGGCGTTATGAATATCATGCTGATGTCGGTGACCGAGCGCACGCGAGAGATTGGCATTCGCAGGGCAGTGGGTGCGCGCACACGAGATGTACGTCAGCAGTTCCTGGTCGAGGCGGTCACATTAAGCCTATGTGGCGGCGCGATCGGTATTGTCTTCGGCTTTGTGGCAGCTCTCATCATTGAACGCGTACTGGGTTGGCCGGCCTCGATATCGCTGCAGGCGGTTGCGCTTGGCTTTGGCATCGCCGCGGCGACAGGCATTTTCTTTGGATTCTATCCCGCACATCGCGCATCGAAACTAAATCCGATCGATGCTTTGCGTTATGAGTAGGAACCCAATTGCTGCTGTTTTTTGCTTTCTGGCTGCTGTGGCAGGATTTGCAGCTGCCTCCGCAACGCTCTCAGGAACCTTTGCCTTCCAGGGTGGCCAGGCAAACACGGAGGGCCACTTGCGCCTGACTGCGGCGGGCGGTAATCCTTTGAAGCAGCATATCGACATCTGGATGAGTTCTCCCGCTTCTCCACAGCCGATACGGAATTACGGGACCGAAATGACCAAAAAGCTGCACGTGGTCATCGTGAGTTCCGACTTCTCCACTTTCCTCCATGTGCATCCGGCGTTGGGCGCAGACGGGCACTTTACGCTCGATCAGCAATTCCCGGCCGCGGGTTTGTATTACCTATACGCTGACGGAGTGCCTAACGACGGAGATCACCAGGTCTTCCGTTTCAATGTCCAGTTGAGCAAGAACAACAGCCCGGCGCGCCCTGTGCTGGTGCCGACCGGAAAAGAGGTTTCTGTTGGACCCTATACAGTTGATCTGAGCAGGGCGCGGCTGCACGCAGGCGAAATGGACACCATAGAAGTCCAGATCCTCAAGGGCGATGCGCCGGCCCGCGATTTACATCCCTATTTAGGAGTGCCGGCGCACGCTGTGTTTCTGAACTCGCAGGACCTCACCTATGTGCACGTGCATCCGATGCCCCTAGCCGGCTCCGATTCGATGAACATGCCCGGGATGGATATGTCGAAGATGACGATGGATATGCCGGACAACGCCAGTTCCCCGCCTGACATGGCGCTGCACGTATCGGTAAAGGAGCCGGGAACCTACAAACTCTGGCTGCAATTCCGAGGCGGAAGCCAACTGTATATCGCGCCCTTCGTCCTGGTCGCTAACTAGGCACAAGAGTGGGTTGGTACTCGCGTGGGCAGTTGCGGATATATAAGGGCGCACCGCAGATCCCTAACCAAGTCCCTGGTTCTAAGCGTGGCCTGTGACTTGGTGAACAGAAGCCGGATGGTTCCACGCTTCTGGTTTGATCCGCATGCCGAATCCGGGCTCTTCCGGAACCTGCACAGCACCGTCCTTCGGAACGACTGGATCTTCCAGCATCAAAGGCCAGTCGTGCTCATAATACCTCTGGCAGCTCTCCTGGATCCACACATTGGGTGACGCGGTCGTGAGATGGGTGGACGCATAGAACAACAGCGGACCCCCTGCCGTGTGCGGAGCAATCGGCAACTCCTGGGCATCGGCGAGCGCGGCGATTTTACGCGCTTCCGTCAAACCGCCGCACCAGGTGACGTCGAACATCACATACTTCGGCGTCCGCGACTCGAGCAAGCGCTCGAACTGCATCTTGCCCGCCATGCGTTCGCCAACAGTGAGCGGTAAAGAGGTTGCGACCGCGAGCTGGTGATATTGATCGAAGTTACCCGGCATCAGCATATCTTCCAGCCACATCGGTTTATAAGGTTCGAGAGCATGGGCGATGCGAATAGCGGAAGTCAGATTCCATTGCCCATGAAACTCAATCGCGATCTCGATCTCATCGCCGAAACCGTCACGCAACTTCTTTACCGGCACCAGCGCGTCGTCGATATCCTTCCAGGTAATGTACTCGTTTCTGTTGCGTAAAGCGGCGCCATCGAAGGGCCATATCTTGATGCCTTTAATGCCGCGCGTATCGATCAGCTCGCGCATGATCTTCTCTGGCTCAACGTTGAAATCATACTTATAGGGGAAGCATGTGTTGTACAAGCGGATCTGGGGATTCGCTTTGCCGCCAATCAGCCGGTAGACCGGCGCGTTTAGCGACTTTCCCAGCAAATCCCAGAAGGCAAGATCCAGCGCACTGAGCACTCGCATCTCGGTGCCCCCGGCAATCTGGAAATCGAATGCCCGATACAAGTCGGCCCAAATTCGTTCGATATCCCGGGGGTCTCGGCCAATCAGTGAAGGGGCGATGGTGTGAACCATCGCAGCTTCTACCGCATTTCGTGGATAGGTCTCTCCTATGCCAGAGATCCCCGCATCGGTATCGATCTTTAGCCAGGTCCAGTTCGGCCTGAAAGGAGCATCTTCTGGAGACTTCCAGTAAACCGTCTCAACCCGTGTAATCTTCATCTGAGCAGCAGTTGCGGCATACGACGAGTACGCGGCTGCGAGCGGAGTGGCAAGCATTCCAGAAACAAAAGCTCTTCGGCTCAAAGGCATTCCGGGATTATAGCCACCCACGCTAGGGGTGACTCCTGCCTTGCGTATGGTCCCATTTAGGACTATAAATAGTCTCACTTAGGACGCGCGGAGAACCAATGCAGGCGACCGTTGATCAAGTTTACGAGCAACTGGGGGGTCAAGAGACAATCGGAGCGAAGGTTCGCTCCGAAAGCGAGATGGAGCGTCTGCTGCGCGAAGGTCTTCCCGCATCCGTCCTGGGAAATTTTCGCGAGAACTGGGGCTTCACTGTCATGGAATTAGCAGGCAGTCTTGCCATCCCCAGAAGCACACTGATGCGCATGCTTGAACGTCGCAGCCGAATGGCCCCGGGAGATTCCGATCGGGTTTATCGTTTGGCATCGATACTGGCCTTAGCGGAAATAGCGATCGGTGATCGTAAGAAGGCCCAGCTCTGGCTCAGACAAGCTAATCAGGTTCTGGGCAACCAGACTCCACTGCGAGCGCTGGAGACCGAGATCGGCGCGCGCCGAGTGGAGCAGATTCTAGGCCGCATCGCTTACGGCGGTGTCAGTTAGGTGGAGGTCTACCGCCTTACCCGCCGGAAATTTGCCGGCAAGAACCCCTTTGACGGGGAGGGATCCTTCCTCTTTGGAGGCCGCTGGTCGAGCATCGGCACGCGTCTCTGCTACGCGGCAACGCACCGTTCTCTCGCGATCCTTGAATATCGAGTGCACGTCGAATTGGCGCTTATGCCCGATGACCTCGTCATCGCAACGCTGGAAATTCCGGACGAGGTTGCGATCACACCGCCCCCCGCACTCCCCGAGAATTGGAAAGAATATCCCGCACCTGCCTCACTCAGGAAAATAGGCGATCGCTTCATTGCGGAAGCTCGGGCTGCGGTCATGCTTATCCCTTCAGTGCTGGTGCCGCAAGAGAACAACGTCATGCTAAATCCATTACACCCGGATGCCGCGAGAATGATCCGGCACAGGCGGCTAGTGCCCTTCCTCTTCGATCGCAGGCTCCTGTAACTACAATGTCACAGCGTATAGAGATCCACATACTCCTGCACCGGCATGCGCTCGAGCGCCTGCTGGTCGAGTGAGGCCTCAAGGATCGCCTGTTGCCGCTGCGGCGAAAACCGGCGGCCGAGGTTGGTGCGGAACTTCGCTTCGAGCAGAGGAATGCCCTCGCTTCTACGCCGGCGATGGCCCAGGGGATACTCGACCGTCTCTGCGAACGTGCTGCCGTCGCTAAGAGCAAGCGTGAGTGAATTGGCAATCGAGCGCTTCTCTGGATCGTGGTAGTCAGCCGTGAAGGAAGGCTCTTCTTTGCAGCGCATCTTCTCCCGCAATGCATCGATGCGCGGGTCGGCGGCAAAGGAGTCTTCATAATCCGAAGCTGTAAGATGCCCAAAGATGAGCGGAACGGCAACCATGTACTGAACGCAGTGGTCGCGGTCGGCAGGGTTATTGAGCGGCCCCTTCTTATCGATAATGCGTAGACATGCCTCGTGGGTGCGCAGTTCGATGGAAGTAATATCCTCCGCGGACTTGCCCGCGGCGAGCAGCCTTGCACGCAGCGCCATGGCCGCCTCGACCGCGGTCTGCGCGTGAAACTCGGCCGGATAACTGATCTTGAAAAGAACATTCTCCATCACGTAAGAGCCGTAGGGCCGCTGGAACGTGAAGGGCCGGCCGCGAAAAAGCACATCGTAAAATCCCCATCCCTTCGCTGTCAGCACCGAAGGATAGCCCATCTCTCCGGCACGCACCATCAGTGCCAGCCGAACGGCGCGGCTGGTGGCGTCGCCGGCTGCCCAGCTCTTGCGTGAGCCGGTGTTGGGCGCATGGCGGTAAGTCCGTAGGCTCTGACCATCGACCCAGGCCAAAGAGAGCGCATCGAGTATCTGGTTGCGGGAAAGTCCGAGCATCTGTGCCACCACCGCGGTCGAAGCTACTTTTACAAGAACTACATGGTCGAGGCCAGCCTTGTTGAACGAGTTCTCAAGTGCTAGACAGCCCTGGATCTCGTGTGCCTTGATCATCGCCGCGAGCACCGCGCGCATCGTCAGGGGAGCCTTACCGCCGGCAATGGCGGTGCGGGAGAGCCAGTCGGCGACGGCAAGGATGCCGCCCAGGTTGTCAGACGGATGACCCCATTCGGCGGCCAGCCAGGTGTCGTTGAAATCCAGCCAGCGAATCATAGCGCCGATATTGAACGCGGCCTGCACCGGGTCCAGCTGAAACGCCGTGCCCGGAACTTTGGCGCCGTGGGGCACGATGGTTCCCGGCACCACCGGCCCGAGCAGCTTGGTGCATGCAGGGTACTCGAGCGCCTCAAGGCCACAGCCCAGGGTGTCAATCAGGCAGTTGCGCGCCGTGACGTAAGCAAGTTCGCTCTCGATGGTGTAGCCGCAGACGTAATCGGCAATATCGACCAGAACCTGGTCATAAGGGGGACGCTCCCCCGTGGCATGGACGGACATTCTTATCTCCGGGAGAAATCCCTAGGCTCGTTTTGCAATGGGAACAAATGGAAGATCTTCAGGGCCGGTGTAGTTGGCTGCCGGGCGGATGATCTTGCCATCGGCACGCTGCTCGAGGATATGAGCGCTCCAACCGGAGGTACGGGCCAGCACAAAGAGCGGGGTGAACATCGCCGTGGGCACACCCATCAGGTGGTACGAGACAGCGCTAAACCAGTCCAGGTTAGGGAACATGCGCTTGGCCTCCCACATCACGGCTTCAAGCCGCTCCGCGATGAGGTACATGGCAAAGTCGCCGGTGGACTCGGCCAGCTCGAGCGCAATCTTCTTGATGATGGCATTGCGCGGATCGCTGACCGTGTAGACCGGATGACCGAAGCCGATCACGACTTCCTTCTTTTCCAGGCGGCCGCGTATATCGCGCTCAGCCTCGTCGGGAGAGGTGTAGCGCTGCTGAATCTCCAGGGCGACTTCATTTGCTCCGCCGTGCTTGGGCCCGCGCAGCGCGCCGATGGCGCCGGTGATGCAAGAGTAGATGTCCGAGCCGGTTCCGGCGATCACACGCGCGGTAAAAGTGGAGGCATTGAACTCATGCTCGGCGTAAAGGACGAGTGAAACCTGCATGGCGCGAATCCATTGCTCGCTCGGGGCCTCGCCATGGAGCAACTCGAGAAAGTGCCCGGCCAGCGTGTCTTGTCCCG
>Ga0302324_100018663_pt1 | contig 13652 bp, 10 predicted proteins | sample Palsa_T0_1_FD_201949 | JGI IMG/M metagenome (GOLD analysis project Ga0302324, IMG submission 201949) | Peat permafrost microbial communities from Stordalen Mire near Abisko, Sweden - Palsa_T0_1 | ecosystem: Environmental > Terrestrial > Soil > Palsa > Peat permafrost | place: Sweden: Abisko...
CTACGTTGGAAACCATGGTTGCCGTAGTGGTCTTTGTCATGCTCATTGCCTGTGCGAATGTCGGCAATCTGCTGCTGGTCCGCTCGTTGTCACGCCGCCGCGAAATGTCCATTCGAGCCGCCGTGGGGGCCGGAAGCGGCCGCTTGTTCAACCAGGTTCTCACCGAAAGCCTCATCCTGTGCGCTTTGGGGGCGATTGGCGGACTCGTGGTGGCGCATTGGTGCCGCCACGCGCTGATATTGCTGTTTCCGTCGCGAGGCGGTGCGACCATGTACCTGCCGGCAAGAATGGATTGGGGCGTGCTAGCGGTAATTGCCGGGATTTGCCTCCTCGCCACCGTTCTGGTCGGACTGGTGCCTGCCTTTCAATCAGGCAAAGTAGATCTCGTCAGCACCTTGCGCGCGGAATCGACGAGTGTCGTGGGCGGCGGCTCCAAAGGCTGGGTGCGGTCGAGCCTGGTGACGGTACAAGTCTGTTTGAGCTTTGTGCTCTTGGTAACTGGCGGCTTGCTGGTCGAGAGCTTGGAAAAAATCCGCAGCGCTGACCCCGGATTTTTAACGCACACTGTCCTAAACACCGCCGTGCCGCTGGCGGGCGGTTACGACGTAGAACACGTCAGAGTTTTTCAAGACGAGCTGATTGATCGCGTGCAGGCGTTGCCAGGAGTTGAATCGGCCGCATTCGCGCGCTCGACCCCAATGGGGTACCGCGGCTTCTCCTCGGCGCCGATCACAGTCGACGGATATCAACCTGCGCCGGATGAGCAGCCCGCAATCGAATATAACGAGGTTGGCTCGGGTTACCTGGCAACCATGGGCATTCCCCTTGTTTCGGGCCGTGAATTCACCCGCGCCGATAACGAGACCACCACTCCTGTGGCGGTCGTAAACAAAACCATGGCCCTGCGATATTGGCGCGGCCAAGATCCCACCGGCCGCCGCTTTCAAATGCGAATTCAAGACAAGGATCAGTCGCTGCAAGTCGTGGGCGTTGCTGCCGATTCCAAGTATGAAAGCATGCGCGAGACCCCCCGGCCGTTTTTCTATGTCCCGATCCGGCAAACTCCCGTCATTGCTGCATCGTTGAATATTCGTACCACCTTGCCTCGGCAAACCATGGCTACAGTCCTGGCCCGCGAGGTGCGCGCCTTGGATGCGAACCTCGCGCCCTACGAGGTCATCTCGCTCCAGCAACAGGTCGACCGCTCGACCTCGCCGCAGCTCGTGGCCGTGACCCTGGTTGCTATTTTAGGCGGCCTCGCGCTGCTGCTTGCCACCATCGGACTCTACGGAGTGATGTCTTATTCCGTGTCGCAGAGCACTCGTGAACTCGGCATTCGCATGGCGCTCGGCGCCAACGCCTCCGGCTTGTTGCGGCTGGTACTCTTGCGCGGCCTTGCTTTGACGGGGGGCGGCGTGCTTCTCGGCGCCGCTGCGGCATTCGCATTCAACCGCCTGCTCGGCAATCTTCTCTACAACGTGAGTCCGTACGACCCCAAGGCATTCGGTCTGGCCATCGCGGTCATGATGAGCGCGTCCCTGGCCGCCTGTCTTTTGCCCTCATGGCGCGCAGCCAGGACAAATCCCGCCAGCGTCCTCAGGGATTGACAGCGCCAGCAGCCGTCAATGCCGCCCCCGGAACGCCAATAGGGCATACCCCACTGTGGTCCCAACTGCGCCGTACACCCCCGCGTTCATGGGAGCAAGCAGGAAAAAGACAAACACGGGCGAGGGATCGAACATCATCTTCACCAGATACATCGGACACAGCACAAGCATCAGCTGGGGATCGAGATTCCAGCGGCGCGGAGCGAGGTAGGCGACGACCGCCACGACATATGAGATTGCCGCGAAGCCACCGAGCAGTCTCAGGGGCGCGGAGAACGCTTGCTCATCGTCCCGATCTCTCTTGCATGCTTTCGCGACCCACCCGCGGGGCAGCACCGCAACCATCATGCTGAAAACTCCCACGATTGCCAGGGCAACCACAAATACGACCCATTCGCTCTGAACTGGCAGATTTTCACCCCGCAGCAGCACGTAAGGAGCGGCTGTGAAAAGCGAAGTCACTCCGCAAAGAAAAAACGCGATGCGCCCTGTAATCCTGATAGCGCGTCCGGGCATGAAAGGGATTCTAACAGCGGCTGAGTTTGAGCCCACCTGAGTGCTCTGGTAAAATCACCCTCGCGCGAAGGGCGCATCCGGTCCGCGGAAAGGACAGAAGTCCACCTGTTCGTAACAATTCAGCTTCACGAACTTACTTTCTGCCCGTAAATGCGGACCTCGGGCCTACGAAAGGAAGTTCGCCATGCCCGTAAGACGCCTCCCATCGAATCCCAACCTCGATCATCTCAGGTATCAAGCGAAGGATCTGTTGAAGGAACATGCCGCCGGCGACCCCGCGGCGGCCCAGCGCATCAGGGAGTTTCATCCGCGTTTCGCTCGTGCCAAGGACACTGAAATCTTCGCCGCGCACTTGAAGCTCAGTGACGCCCAGCTGACCATCGCTCGCGAGGCTGGCTTTCAAAGCTGGACCAGACTGAAAAGGCACATTGAAAGGCCAACCCTCACCGATCAACTGGATCTCCCGCACCACGAACGAATCGAAGACCCTGTTTTTCGCCGCGCTGTCGATCTCATCGATGCCGGGGACGCAACCAGTCTGCGCGCGTACCTGAAGCAGCATCCGAAACGTTTGCATCAGCACGTAGTTTTCGAAGGCTGGAACTATTTTCACAATCCCACGCTGTTGGAGTTCGTGGCCGAAAATCCGATTCGGCACGGCAAGCTCCCCGCGAACATTGTCGATATAGCCAAAGTCATTCTCGATGCCGGTGCGGAAAAGGCCGCGCTCGACGAGACGCTCATGCTGGTCGCGACCGGCAGCGTGCCCCGCAAGTGCGGCCTGCAACTGCCATTGATTTTCCTGCTCTGCGATCACGGCGCCGACCCCAACAGCGCCCTCCACGCAGCGACGTTGCATGGCGAGTGGGAGGCGGCGCACGCTTTGATCAGGCGCGGTGCACGAATCGATCTCCCAATTGCTGCCGCGCTGGGCCGCATCGAGGATTTCCGCCGGCTGCTTCCCAACGCTGGCAGTGATGACCGCCACCTGGCTCTCGCGCTCGCGTCACAGTTCAACCGCATCGAAATCGTCCGCTTGCTGCTCGACGCGGGCGAAGACCCGAACCGCTACAACCCACGTGGCGGCCATTCGCATTCCACTCCTCTGCACCAGGCGGCAGCCGGCGGCTATGAGGAAATGGTACGGCTGCTGGTCGAGCGCGGCGCAAGACTCGATCTCAAAGATGTTCTTTGGCACGGCACGCCCGCTGGCTGGGCAAGACACGAAGGCAAAACGGAAATTGAGGCATACCTCCGGGAGCAGGAGGCCAAACGGCAGAAGCGAGTTTGAGCAGATTATGCAGCGAATTCATGTTTCGTCCGGGCTGCTAGAATTCCAGTCAACATGGCGGCGCCGCACATTCCCGCTTTCGCCCGTACCATCTTCCACGTCGACATGGATGCCTTCTTCGTGTCGGTCGAGGAGTTGTTCGATCCCTCGCTGAAGGGCAAAGCTGTGGTCGTCGGGGGCCAGCGCCACGAGCGCGGCGTGGTCTCGGCGGCGTCGTACGAGGCGCGCAAATTCGGAGTGCATTCCGCTATGCCGCTGCGCACCGCGGCCAAGCTTTGCCCGCACGCCGTCTTCGTTAACGGCCATCCCGAGCGCTACCGTGAGTGCTCGGAAAAGGTCTACAAAGTTCTGACGGCATTTTCGCCGCAGATCGAGATGGCCTCGATCGACGAAGCCTACCTCGATATGACCGGGACGGCGCGCCTGCACGGCCCACCGCTGAAAGCCGCTCACAAACTGCATCAGCGCATGAAGGAAGATACGCACTTGAATTGTTCGATCGGCATCGGCTCATCGCGCCTGATTGCGAAAATCTCGTCAGCGCAAGCGAAGCCGAACGGAGTGTTGTGGATTGTGCCGGGAGAAGAAGCGAAATTCCTTGCCCCTCTCGATGTGCGCGAGATTCCCGGCGTCGGCAAAGTGATGGAAAGCCATCTGCACGCTCTCGGCATCAGGAAAGTAGGAGACCTGGCGCGGCTCGAAGAATCCGAACTCGAAGACCGTTTCGGCAAGTGGGGATTGGCGCTGGCTGGCAAAGCTCGCGGAGAAGACGCCGGGGGATGGTTCGACACCGAAGTCGGCGCCGACATCGGAGCCAAATCGATCAGCCACGAGCACACGTACAACGAAGACACCGCCGATACGAACCAGCTGGAAGCTACGCTGATGCGGCTGTCAGAAATGGTGGCGCGCCGCTTGCGCGAAGCGAACCTTTACGCGCGCACTATTCAGCTCAAGCTGCGCTACAAGGACTTCACCACCATCACGCGCGCTCACACCTTGCCGGCGGCCACGCAACTCGATGGCGAGATCTTTCAGCAGATCCTCAAACTGTTTCGCAACAACTGGAAGCCGGGTCGGCAAGTCCGGCTGCTGGGCGTGCAGGCGTCGTCATTAGAAGCGCAGGCAGGGCAAATCAATCTGCTTGAAGGCGGCCGCCAGCAGCGTTGGAAAGATGCGCTGGCCGCAGCCGATCGCCTGCGCGACAAGTTTGGTGAGTCCAGCGTAAAACTGGCCGCTGGCATGCGTGGAACCTTCCGCGAACGTACTCACGAGAACCCGGCGGGCCTGCCAGGGAAGATGAAGAAGAGCTAACACCCAGCGCCTGGTACCCTGCGAAACTGCCTTGCTGTTACTGGGCACTCGGTACTCGGCATTGGCAAAAAACGAAGGTCGGGAATCCCGGAAGGTGATTCCGGATCCCGGCCTGCGTTTTATTGCAACTTGGAGTAGAGCTTCGGTTTAGTTGCCTGTGGGTGCGCTGGCAGCCGCGGTGGTCGGCGCTGCACTCGGCGTTGCCGCCCCGTAGCGTGCCAGGCGCGGGTAGAAGGGCGTGACTTCAAACGGCATCTTGTCGCGTGCCGAAGTGATCGCAACCGGAGCCGTCTTCACCATCTCCGCCGTATCGCTCCACGGATTGATCTTGATGCGTCCGCCCAAAGGCAGGGCCGCAACCTGGTCCAGCTTGGTATTGTCCAGCGCGGGACCTTTGGTTTCCAGAGCCGTCAGCCGGGTAAGCGAACCGTTCTGCGCCAGCGGATTGCCCAGGTGCGTGGTCAACAGCGCGTTGAGCTGAGTGGTGTGGGCTTGCAGCGATTTCAGGAACAAGCCTACGTTGTCGAGTTTCTGCGCATACGGCGAGTTGCTCAGCAGCTCGATCGCTTTCTTGTCGGCTGCGGCTTCTTCTTCCGGAATGTGTTTGAACCCCAGATTGCTGTAGGTCGCGTCGTCGGAGAACAGCATGCGGTCGTTGAAGGCATACTTGCTGCCCAGGTTGTGGCCAAGCACGATGTGCGCCAGTTCATGCGCGAGCACGGCCGCCAGGCTGGCCTCGTCGGGAAGCACATCGATTAATCCCCGGCTGATGACGATGGTGTTGCCCACGCTGAAGGTTTCAAGCGGAGCCGTGAGCAGCACGCGCGTGCGCACCGGACGCGGCAAGTCGATATTGTTGGTGACTTCCAGATTGTTCACCACCGTCTGCAGAATGTGATCCACATCGCCTTCGGGCGCCAGCAATCCAGCGCGGGTCAGGCGCTCGATGACGTTGTCTTCCGCCTGCTGCTGCCATTCCCGCTCCGCCTGCAGCGGAGACGCGTCCTGGGTTGTGGTGGTTTCATCCTTCACGCTGTCGACGCGAATCTGCGTCAGTTCGTCGTCCTTGTCGCCTTTCTTCAGGTCGTAGCCCCAGATGCGGGTCTGCGCCTTGAAGGCCAGCTTGTTCTTCACGCCCGCGCTGAAGTCGCCTTCCTCGCTGTAAATATAAGCGGGCACCCAGTAGCCGGGAATCAGGTTGAGGCGCCAGCTATCCATGTGGAAGAAATAAGAGTTACGCGGCGCAGGAACGTAAGTGCCGTTCAGGCGGACGATGTTGTATTCCTGATCTTCCACCCAGATCCGGCCCAGAAATCGTCCCCGGCCGGAGTTCTTCTTGGGCGTAACGTCGAATACCAGGCAGCGCACATCGCCCAGAAATTCGCGGCGGATGTAATGAAATTCGTAGTGCGAGCGGTCGAAGTCGGCGCGGTCGGCGTAGACCATCCAGGAAAAACCCATGGGCTGGTATTGCACCTTGAAGAGCTTGTGAAAGCCGCCCATCAGGCGCGTCTCCATGCCCTTGTCGTCGTCCTTCAGGTAATCTTTGCGATCGACTGAAACGCCCATATCCATGCGGCCCAGGAAGTAGTGGTCGCCGCTAGGGACGGGGCCCAGCTGAGGATCGGCGCTCAGGTCCTGCAGATAGGTCTCGACCACCGGAGTCCGGTTTCCGAGCGCCTTCATGAGCCCGTGCTCGCGCTCAATGAAGCGATCCACAACCTGATCCATCGTCGTCGGCTGCGGCATAGTCGATGGCACCGGCGCCGGAGCAGAGGATGGCTGGGCCTGCGCCGGACCGGCCTGCACCTCAGGCGCGGGAGCGGCAGGCGACGACGCCGGAGATGAAGAGTCCGTTGTCGCAGTCGCAGCATCGGCAGTTGCCGGCGCTGGCGATGATGTAGCCGGGGCGGTTGCGGCAGCGTCGGGCTGCGCCGAAGGTTGGGACTCCGCCGGTTGCTGCGCGAAAGCGCTCACCGAGACCAGCAATGCGGCTGTGAACATCCATTTCCAAGTACGCATGACTCTCTTCTCCAAGGTTTCTTTTACCGATACTTCCTTACAACGATTTTTCCGTAATCCGATACTCAGTACGCCATTTGAAATGTCACGTGCACGATCGCCGTTGAATCGACCGGCTGTCCCATACGCAGCGCCGGTTTGAAGCGCATCTTGTTGGCAGCGGCAATCGCAGCCTCATCCAGGCCGTGACCTAGTCCACGCACCACACGATTCACATGCAGCGTGCCGTTGGCGGTGAAAAGCACTTCCAGCAGAACTTCACCTTCCAGCTTCAGCCCTCGAGCTTCGTCGGTGTAAACCGGCTGCGGTTTGAAAGTGATCTCCACCGATGTGGTTGCAGGTCCCGAGTTGTTTTGCGCGATCTTCGGACCACCGTGAACCACCTGCTCCGATCCAAAGCCGCCCGTCGAGATTCCCGCGCCGCTGCTGCGGCCGTCGCCTTTGCCTCCGGTGGCGATGCCGTTTCCGAAGTCGGCGCTGGCCACCGTTCCCTTGATGCCCTTTGCTCCGCCCGATCCGTTTCCTTGTCCGGGACCTGCGGGCATGTCAAAGCCACCGGCCTGCGCCGCGTATAGCTTCGCGCCTTCCTTGCCCGTTCCCTTCAAACCGTTGGGATCGCCAAAACCTCCGGTCTGCACCTTCTGCACGGCAACGTTCACCGTGGGAGCCACCGAGCTGCCGGCGAAGTCTCCCGTGTGCAAGAGCTGTGGACGAGCTCCACCTGCCGTCATCTTCAATTGAGGAGCGGCAAACGTGTTTACCACCACCTTCGGTGCTTCTACTGGCTGGGGAGCAGGAGTGTGCCGTACTTCACGCGGAACAATCAGCTTGGGCTGCTCGAACATCGGCGCCGGCGGAAGCAACTTCGCCTTCACCGCCGGCTTCACTTTGATGGCAGCGGGTTCCGGCTTCAGCGCAGGCAGCGGAATCAATTCGGTGACGCGGTACTGCTTGAGTTCAAGTCTCTCCGGAAACAGGAGACCGATATTAATGAGGAGCAGCGCGGCCAGCGCCATCATGGTGTAGCCGGTAACCACGGCGCGCTTGTCGATCTTGCGCTCTGGAAGAATGCCGAGTTGAAAGCCGCTTTGATACGTAGCCATGTAATAACTCCGAGGGGATCCGGCCGAGGGAGCGGACCGGGACTGGAGCTATCAACATACGAGAGAAAGGACAGGGGGTAAACGTGTCCACGGCTCCTGACCGAAGGTAACCACTAAGGTGTGGTTACCGAACGCGGTTCAAAATGGGCGCGGAAAAAAGCTGGTTTTGAATGCAGCAGCACTTCCAGCCGCTGCGTTAGTGCTCTCTCAGAGACGGCTTTAGCCACTGAGGTGCCTGAATTCGGCAAGAGCGGGAAGGCGCACGAGCTCCACTCGTGCCGATTCGGGCCGCGCTCGTGTGGAGCGGACCCTCTTGTCGGCTGCCTTTGATCTTGATCTTGATTTTTCAGGGTGCACGCACGGCCTGCAAGGCCGTGGAAGAGCGGCGCTTCAGCGCCGCGTAAAAGCGCCGCCATAGGCTTCAGCCGCTGAGGTTCGCGCGGCTTCCCGCTGTGGGCCAGGCTCCGAGCGCGGGGATTTTCATGGTTGGCACTACGCTGCTGAGCTCCGCTCACACCTTTGCCCCAGCCGCCTTTTTTCCTCAGCGCCCAAAGTTCATTCGTCACTGCAATCGACACTGGATCGGCCTAAACTGTGGAAGCTTTCTTGAGCTCAGGCTCAAAGCTTCGCTCCTTGATAATTCGCTTAGCACTTGGAATCCCACAAGCTAAATGCTTGAATGGTAAGATTTTACGAGTAAGTCCTTTAGAAACCGGATTTTAGCCAGATTCGGCCTCAGTCCGAAAGCGCAAGTCCTTATTCTTCCAAGATTTAAAGGATTCGATCTGGAAATTCACTTGATCCAGATCGATCATCAGGCCCGATTCCGCCGCCAGCGAAACCAGGCAAAAACCGGTACCCCAGCAAGAATAACGAGCAAGCCGTAAAAGGAATTCGGCCAGTCTTCCCGGAACGTGTAATAGAGAAGCACAGCCGCTGCCGCAATGAACAGCGCGGGAACAAAGGGATAGCCGAACATGCGATACGGCCGCGGGGCATTCGGTTCGCGCCAGCGAAAGACGAACACCGTGCTGCCCGCGATCATATAGAAGAGCCATTCCGCGAAGATGGCGAGCGAAAAGAGTTGCCGAAAGTTTCCTCCGAGCAGCAGCAGGGCGATCGACAACACGGCCTGCATCACAATCGCAACCGACGGTGTATGAAAGCGCGGATGCACCTCGGCCAGCGCCGAGAAAAAGTACCCGTCGCGGGCAACGGCGTAAGGTACGCGCGCGCCGCTCAAGATCGTGCCGTTCAGGGTAACCAGCATCGAGATGGCCATGCCTGCGGACACGATGCTCGCTCCCATGTGTCCCATCACGAATGCAACTGCATCGGAGGCAGGCCGTGGCGACGCCGCAATCACACTCGCCGGAAGAACGTACTGCACCCCGGCATTCACCAGCACATACAGGACGCCGACCGTGGCCACGCCCGCAATCAGTGCAATCGGAATGTTTTGCTCCGGCCGCTGGACCTCGCCGGCGACCATGTTCAGGTCATTCCATCCGTCGTAGGCCCACAGCGCCGCCACCAGCGCCGCCATAAAGCCGGCGACTCCGCCTTTGGCTCCGGTAAAAGTGCTGGCAAAGTTGCTCCAGCCGCGTGCAGCGCCGCTTCCCGCACCGCTGAAACACACCAGCACGATGCCAAGAATGATCGCTACTTTCAGAACAGTGAAGACAAGCTGGAATTCACCGGCCTTCTTGACACCAAGATAATTCAGCACAGAAATAAGAACGGCCGCAGCAATGGCCACAACCTGTCCCCAGGTGACGGCGAAAGGAGTGGAAATAACATGCGTGGGGAAAAACGAAAAGATCGAAAACGTTCCCAGAATCCTCACCAGCCCGGTGGCGATCGTGGCTACCGACGCCGGTTTCGCGATGACAAACCAAGTCCAGGCATAGAGAAATCCGCCCAGTGGACCGTACGCGTCGCGAACATAAACGTATTCGCCGCCCGCCTGCGGCTTCATCGCGCCCAGTTCGGCGTAAGTGAGCGCGCCAAAAAACGAAAGCAGCCCGCCCACCAGCCACGCCAGATATACGAACTTAGCCGAGCCTACCGCCTGCATCATCTCGGCGGGAACCAGAAAGATTCCACTGCCAATGATTGTTCCCACCACCACCGCAGACGCTTGGCTGACGCCCAGAGCGCGAACAAGTTCGGGACGCGCGTTAGTAATCCCTGTCGGCTCGGGCATGATCGGACTGTACGAGTAAGTGTGCCAGTATACGTCAGAGGCGGCATCGATCTCGTCGGGCCGCTATTCCGGCTGAAGCAAGCTCGCGGCGAATCCCACGCCGAACGTCACCGTCGTCCCAATCAACACCCACCACGTCCACGGCACATGCGTCCACTGCCACAAATACACTCCCACGCAGAATCCAAACAGCATGCCCACCATAGCGCCGCGCTGGTTCGCCTTGCGTGTGAGAACGCCCAGCAGAAACACTCCCAGCAGAGCGCCGTAAGCTACGGATGCGATCTGCAAACCCACTTCCACCACGCGCCCAACTTTATGCAGCGCCAGCACCGCCAGCGCAAAAAGCACCATCGCCCAACCAAAGGTCGCGAGGCGGGAGAGCCCCACGCGCGCTCGCTCATCGGTCTGCGGCCGCAGGCGCAAAACAAAATCCATAATCGTGCTCGACGAAAGCGAGTTCAGCGCCGCACTCAGATTCGACATGGCTGCGGCCAGAATCGCGGCGATAAGCAGCCCCGAAATTCCGTGCGGCATCCGGCTGACGATGAACGTCGGGTAAATGCGATCAGGCTTACCGAAGGCGGCCGAGGGCGCGCGATAGTAGGCCCACAGCATCACCCCCACCATCAGGAACAACGCAAACTGGAAGAAAATCACCACGCCACTGGAAATGAGCGCCGTTGCAGATTGCTTCTGACCACGTGCCGCCAGCAAGCGTTGAACGATAAGTTGATCGGTGCCGTGGCTCGCGGTGAGGAATGCAGTGCCGCCGATTACGCCGGCCCAGAAGGTATAAGGCAGCCAGAAGTTGGGCCGGAAGTCGAACACCTGCAACTTGCCCGCACTCGCCGCCGCTGCATGAATCGCCGTCCATCCCCCCGGCACCAGATGCAGGATCGTCACCAATCCCACCAGCGTTCCGCCAACATAGATTGCGGTCTGCACCACGTCGGTCCAGATCACGGCTGCCAGCCCGCCTTCAAACGTATAGATGAGCGTCAATACAGTGATAATGGCGATCGAGGCGATCTCGCCCGTTCCCAGCGCGATCGACACGACAATCGACACGGCATACACGCGAACACCCTCGGCTGCCGCCCGCGTCAGCAGAAACAATCCGGCCGTGAGCGAGCGCAACCCGCGCCCAAAGCGACGTTCGATCAGTTCATAGGCCGTGTAAAGATCGCCGCGAAAATAATGCGGAAGCAGAAGAACGCTGATCACGATGCGCCCCACCACGTATCCCATCACGACTTGCAGGAAAGTGAGGTTGGTGTCATAGGCAAGTCCCGGGATGCTGATGATGGTAAGCGTGCTGGTTTCGGCGGCGACGATGGAGAGCGCAATCGCCCACCACGGGATATCGCGTCCCGCAAGAAAGTAGTCGCGCAGCGAACGTTGCCGCTTGCGGAAGCGCAGCCCAAACAAAGTGATGCCCACTAGATAGAGCGCGATAATCGCGAGATCGAGTTTGTCGAGCCCCATGCGTTTCAGCCGATGCGCTTGCGCTACGCCAGTCTCCGCACCGGATGAGCCATTATGGCGGCAGATTACCTTCCTCGCGAGTGAGACTCTAGGGACCTGGACAGCACAAAGAACCGGGAACTCCTGTGATAGAACTAACCCGTGACCTACTATCTCGGCATCGACGGCGGGGGCAGTAAGACGACGTGCGTTGTGGGCGACGAAGTGTCGCAGTTGGCAACCGTTACGGCCGGCCCCAGCAATATCACGCGCGTCGGGGAAGCGCGCGCCCGCGAATCGCTAAAGGAAGCAATTCGCGAGGCGTGCACGGCTGCAGGAATCGATCCGCACCAGGTGCAACGTACCTGCGTTGGAGTCGCAGGTGCGGGACGTGAGGAAATTGCAGACACTGTCCGCAAAATTGTTGCGGGCATAATTCCTGGCGACATCGAAATCGTGGGCGACATGGAGATTGCCCTGGCAGCTGCCTTTGGCGAGGGTCCGGGCGTGATCGTCATCGGCGGTACGGGCTCGATTGCCTACGGCCGCGACGCGCAGCGGCGAACGGCCCGTTCGGGCGGTTGGGGCTTTGCCATTTCCGACGAAGGTTCGGCGCACTGGATCGGCCGGACAGCGATCAGCACTCTGTTGCGTGCGCTCGACGAGGAGGATGCTTACAGTGCCGAAGCTTCGTCACTTTGTCGTGAAATGAAAGCCGCCTGGAATTTGCATTCTCTCGACGAGCTCGTACGCGCCGCCAATTTTGACGCTGACTTTCCACTGCTTTTTCCGCGTGTCCTCGCCGCTGCTGATTTCGGGGACGCCCTAGCGCAGCGCGTGCTCGCGCAGGCGGGTCGGGAACTCGCCCAGCTCGCCGCAATCGTGGCTAGGCGGCTTTTCTCCCTAGGTGGCGCGAACGCCGCCATACCGCTGGCCATGGCCGGCGGAGTATTTCTTCATTCATCGGCGGTGCGCGACGTCTTCCGCGACGAAGTTCACAATCTCGATTCGCCCCTTGAAGTGAATCCGCAGGTCGTCGAGCCGGTGGCCGGCGCGCTGCAAATGGCGCGCCGAAGCCAGCAATGTGACTGAAGAAGAACTGGCCGTTCGCTTCTGCGGTGCTTGCGATTTCGGAGTCAGCGCCCGCCACCAACTTCCAGGATCGCGCCAGTCGTGTAAGAAGCGGCAGAAGAGAGCAGCCAAAGCACGGCCTCAGCCACTTCGAGTGCGGAGCCGGGTCTTTGCATAGGAATGCTTGGCAGCAGCCGGTTCAGCCGGTCGGGTGCGCCGTTTGCGGCATGCAACCCGGTGTCGATCAGCCCCGGAGCAACCGCGTTTACTCGGATACCCTCAGTCGCGACCTCACGCGCCAGTCCAATCGTGAAGCTATCAATCGCGCCCTTGGATGCGGCGTAGTGCACCCATTCTCCAGCGGAACCCGTCTGCGCCGCGCGCGAGGAAATGTTCACGATCGCGCCACCAGTTCCGCCGCGGAGGGTCGACATGCGGCGCACAGCTTCACGCGCGCACAGGATCGATCCTGTAACATTCACCGCCATGACCTGCGCGAGGCTCTTCTCGGTCACCGAGTCGACGCGCGAGAATCCGCCGGTGATGGCCGCGTTATTGACCAGAGCCTTGATCGGCCCCAGTTCGCGTTCTGCGGTCTGAAACAGCCGGATGATATCTTTCTCGCGACCAACATCGCCCTGAATTGCGCACGCGCGTCCGCCGCCCGATACGATTTGTTGCACGATCGCGTATGCCTCAGCCTCGCCGGTCGCAAAGTTGACCGCCACGGAAAATCCGCTTTCGCTTGCGAGTCGGGCGATGGCCGCGCCGATGCCGCGGCTGGCGCCGGTCACGACAAATGTGCCGCAGTCTTGTTGCTTTGACATAGAGGTAGAATATCCGCTGCCGCTCCCGGAGGTCGCATGAAATCTTCTCTGATCGTTCTTGTCATGGCCCTGTTGGCCGCCGTCACAGCGGCGCCTGGTCCTCATCCATTCGCCGTGGCGTCCGCGAAAGCCACTCCCGATACGCTGCGCCAGCTTGAGGCCGAGTTCATGAAAGCCGCGGCTGAGCGCGGCTCGCAGGGATACCTCTCCTACTATGCCGATGATGCC
>Ga0302324_100018666_pt1 | contig 13651 bp, 10 predicted proteins | sample Palsa_T0_1_FD_201949 | JGI IMG/M metagenome (GOLD analysis project Ga0302324, IMG submission 201949) | Peat permafrost microbial communities from Stordalen Mire near Abisko, Sweden - Palsa_T0_1 | ecosystem: Environmental > Terrestrial > Soil > Palsa > Peat permafrost | place: Sweden: Abisko...
ACCGCCCACTTTAACGTGTCCTTGCGCGGAGATACCGAGTTGCTGTTCCGCATCGGCTTTCATGAGACACCCAAAGTGCAATGGCAGTCCCTGGTGCAGAGCGTCTCCTACTCGACCGGGTTTGCCGGCACGGTCAACAACATTGATGCCGGTAGTCCGGAGCAGACTGCGAAACCCTTCCAATATTCCTACGACTACACGCGCAAAGACTTCGCCGACTGGCCCAATCGACGTATCGTGACGCTGATTCCGCTGGTCGCGTTTGCCTATGGAGAAGACGATCCCAAGCCCACCGACACCATTTTGCTTGGCGGCCCGTTGACCTACACATTCCGCTCCAGCATTCAACTGCCGCAGGGCTATACGGCCGAACTGCCGCCGGCAGCGAAACAGCAGACTGACTTCGCCGAATACTCATCGACTTATTCCCAGACCAATGGACTTTTCATTGTCGAACGAACCTTTGCGCTGAAGCAACGCGAGATCCCGGCGTCGCGCTGGAATGACTACGTCAAGTTTGAGAAGGCGGTGACCCAGGAAGCTGGCCAATTCATCCAGCTCATCGGAGCTGGCTCGAAACCGGCGGCCAACGCAGCGGAAAGCAATCCGGAAGCAGTGAAGCTGATTCAGCAGGCTTTCGCCGAGATACAGGCGCACGACTACGACGGCGCTCGGCAAGCGCTTGACCAGGCGGCCAAGCTCAACCCGTCCGAACGCGGATTGTGGGCCGGATACGGCTATGCTGATATTTCCCAAAACCAATTTGACGAAGGCCTCAAAGCCTACCAAAAAGAGATACAGACCCACCCGGAGAACTTTGGTGTCTACTTGAGCCTTGCCGGCCTGCAGGACTACCACAAGCATCCCGCGGAGGCTGAGAAAACGTTACGCGCCCTGCTGCAGGCGTCGCCGGCTGACCTCCAAGGCCACACGATGCTGGCCGCGATTCTTACTCGGCAGAACCGCTTCGACGAAGCAGTGCCTTTACTCGAGGATGCAGTCAGGTTATCGCCTGATAACGCGAATCTGAAAGTAATGTTGGGTACAGTAGAACTCAAAGGCGACCAAAAAGGGAAAGGCATTGCCTTGATCAAAGACTTGCTGGCGAATGCAACGGACGAGAGCGTCTTGAATGACGCCGCATATTCGCTGGCCGACGCCAACGTCGAGTTGCCGCTCGCTCGATCCTCTTGCGAGAAGTCTCTGAAACAGCTCGATGAGAAGACATCCCAAATCTCCCTGACAAGGCTGAGCGACGAGGATCTCAAGTACGTCGTTCACTTGGGTGCAACATGGGACACAATGGCCTGGATACTCTACCGGCAAGGCGAGAACACCGCTGCCGAGAACTATTCCAAAGCGGCATGGATGCTCAACCAGCGCCCCGACGTCGGTCTTCATCTTGGCAGCATCTATGAGGCAGAGGGCAAGAGAGAAGCGGCTGTCTATTCTTATAGACTTGCCATTGCCTCCGGCTCTGGCACAGCTACTGGGACCGAAGAGGCTCGCGACCGTCTGAAAAAGCTTACCTCTTCCGATTTCTCTTCAAGCGATCGGATATCCGCAGGAGAAGCTCTGAGCAAGCAGCGCAGCGTGAGGGTCGCGGTTGCGGATAAGAAAACGGGCAACGCCGACTTCTTGATTCTCTTCGCCCCGGGTCGGGTGGAAGAAGCGCAGTTTCTAAGCGGTGAAGAGGCCCTGAAGCCTGCGGCGAAACTCCTGAAGACCGCACCCTTCGACGTTCCATTTCCTACCGGGTCAGGCGCAAAGATTGTGCGCCGGGGCATATTCTATTGTTCTCCGGTACCCAAAGATTGCCAGTTCACTCTGCTTCCTCTCGATACGACAAAACGGAATTAGTTCGCCCGTATTCACGCTTTTCGTCTGGCTTCGGCACGCGAGTCGCCTCCTCGACATGCGCCGCACAGCGGTTTACCATTGCGCCTGATATGACCCTTCGAAACTTGCCCTGCCTGTCTCAAGCAGCAGTTGCGTTGTCGCTTGCGATTCCATTGCTGGCCCCTGCCCAGAGCCCTTCTACGGCGCCTACGGTCAGCACAGACCCAGCGGTGCTCGATCAACAGTGGCAGGCGGGCAACAGCAGGTATGATGAGCAACGAAAAACGGTACTGCAGGAGGTCGAACGCGTCAGCCACGAAGGACCCTACCGCCCGGACTACGAGTCGCTGGAAAAATATGTGGTGCCGGAGTGGTACAAAGATGCTAAGTTCGGCATCTTCATCCACTGGGGCGTCTACTCGGTACCGGCATTCGGAAGCGAGTGGTATCCGCGCGAGATGTACATCCAGGGCAGTGAAGTCTTCAAGCACCACGTCGCCACTTATGGCCCGCAAAACAAGTTTGGCTACAAAGACTTCATTCCCATGTTCAAAGCGGAGAAATTCGATCCCGCGGCGTGGGCCCATCTCTTCAAAGAGTCCGGTGCGAGATATGTTGTGCCGGTCTTTGAGCACCATGATGGGTTCGCGATGTACAACAGTGGCCTCTCCGACTGGACCGTTGCCAAGATGGGTCCGCACCGCGACACGGGTGGTGAGCTTGCCAAGGCGGTCCGCGCCGAAGGGCTGCATCTTGGCGCGTCTTCTCACCGGGTCGAGCACAACTTCTTTCTCGGAGTAGGCCGCAGCTTCGATTCGGATATCAATGATCCCCAGTACGCCGGCTTCTATGGTCCGGCACACACCTGGCTCGAGAACCTCGACCGCACGCCGTTATCGAATGATTTCACCTGGCTCTCCGACAGTTATGGGAATGACTGGCTAGCCCGCTCGGCAGAGATCGTCCAGAAGTATCATCCCGATATCATGTACTTCGACTGGTGGATAGGCCAGCCGGGGTTGCGCCATCAGCTTACGACTTTTGCCGCATACTACTACAACGCCTCGCTGAAATACGGCGACCATGTCGGGGTGATCAACTACAAAGACTACGCAATGGATTCCCATTCGGCGGTGCTGGACATCGAGCGTGGGCAACTTGGCGACATTCGTCCGCTCTATTGGCAGACCGACACTTCAGTAAGCAACAAGTCGTGGGGCTACATTGAGAATGACACCTTCAAATCCCCGGAGTTCATCGTCCACCAACTCATTGACATCGTCAGTAAGAATGGGAATCTGCTGATGAACATCGGACCGCGCTCCGACGGCACGATCCCAGAGGGAGTGCAGCAGGTTTTACTCTCGGTTGGATCATGGCTTAAGGTCAACGGCGACGCGATCTATGGGACCCGCGCCTGGACGACTTATGGCGAGGGCCCGACCAAGGTAGTGGAGGGATCGTTCAACGATACGGCCGCGGGAGACTATACTGCCCAGGATTTTCGCTTCACAACCAAGGGAGAGATACTCTACGCAATCGAGATGGGGTGGCCGGCAAATGGCGAGGCGGTGATCAAGACGCTTCGCCCGATCACCGGCGCCAAGCGAGTCCAGGCTGTTGCGTTGTTAGGTTCGAGCGACGCCCTAAATTTCGAACAAAAGACGGACGGACTGCACATCAAGCTTGCAGCGCAAGCGCCGGGGAAATATGCCTACGCTTACCGGATCGACTTTGCCAAGTGATCTGATCCTAGCCTCCCTGTCGGGAAAAGGCGAAGGCTTGGCTGCAGCCCCGGGAATCTTGTTGTTCGGGTCGGTTTCCTCCGGTTCCGGAGTGATTCTGGGGTTGCAAGTCACCAATATCGGTCTGCCGAGGATTATCAAGATAGGAACGTCGATAACAGTGAGGGAATGGGGAGCCAAGAGCCATAGCTTCAGTGTCCCGAGCGATTACCTCAATACCTGCTCGGAGCGCGTCGCGGCTGGGCAAACGGGCACACTGGCGGTAGAGTTTTTCCTAGTCAGCTTGGCGTACATGAGGACCTCCTCACCCTCACTCGAAGTGCCGGCGTTGGACCTACTAGGGCACTGCTTACTGGGCTCGCCTCCACCTTCAGATCGATTCGCCGCCGGGATTTAGCCGCCTTCCGCTGAATACTTCAACGGCTGTGAGGCAGGACTTACCACCAAAGGTAGCGGGGAACCGGGCCTGGTCCGGATTAGCCAGGATATCATTCAACGACACCGAGCGAAGTTATCCGTCAAAGCAGTCAGGAGGCAGATCATCGGCGTCTTCACAGAGTAGCTCGTCCCGGTGCGGATCGTCTGTCGCTAGGCGGCCGTCCAGCCGCCATCGATCGGCAACACCGCACCGTTGATAAATCCTGCTTCGGCGGAGCAGAGATAACGCACCATCGAAGCGATCTCTTCGGGCTTGCCCAGCCGCCCGATCGGTTGTCTGGCGGTAACTTCGGCTTTTACTTTTTCCTTTTCGTGTGGATGGTACCTGGTCAGGTAGCTCTCCACAAATGGAGTATCGACGGTTCCCGGGCAGATGCAGTTGATGCGAATCTCTTTCGGATAATCGACGGCAATCTGGCGAGTCATCGCGATCACCGCGCCTTTGCTGGTGCAGTAGGCGAGGCGATGTTTGACGCCGATCAACCCGGCGACAGAACCGATGTTCACGATGTTACCGTGGCTTGCCAGCAGTAGCGGAAACGCCGCGCGAGTAACAAGAAATACCGATTTAACGTTCACATCCAGAAGCCGCGACAGATCGTCGAGCTCCGTGTGCAGAATATCGCCAACATGGCCAATTCCAGCGCAGTTCACGAGAATGTCGAGCTGCGGAATCTTTGCAAAAGCCGATGCGACGGACGATGGCTGGGTCACATTCATCTCGAGCGCGGTTGCTTCGCCAAGTTCGGCCGCAAGTGCTTCCGCTCCAGCCAGATTGAGATCGGCAATATATACCCGCGCTCCCGCGGCGACCAGTTCCCGGCACGACGCCTGCCCGATGCCGCTCGCTCCGCCGGTTACAAGTGCCGATCTGCCATCGAGGCGAAAGGGCCCTGCGTTCTTGATTTCTGTCACAGTCATTGTGGCTAACTCTCTTCTGCAAGGGATTCTCTGTTGAGCAAAGCTGCTAGTCGGGAAGCGCCACTCCGCCTTGTTCACTTGACACATACGCAGCTTCCACAACTCGCATCGTGTCCAGCGCATCTTCGACTCTCGTCGGCAGGTGGGAAGATTGCCCGGTCACATAGCACTGCAGCGAGTTCATTGACCCTATGAATGCATCGGGGAACCAATTACCCTCGGTCGGCAATGTCTCCCACTCGCCTCCCGCCTTCACCCAGCTCAAGGTGTCAGGCTCTCCTGTGGGATAGTTGAGGTTCACTCCCATTACCGCGCGCATCGCACCCGCGGTGCCTTCCCATTGGACATAACTGCGCTGCATCTCCGGGCTGAAGTCATGGCTGTGATTGGCGGAAATATGCACGCGCATCCAGTCTCCGTAGTCGAGGGTCATCAGTGTCTTTGTGGCCGCGAGCTCGGGGGTGCGCGGGCTGCGCACCGTTTTGGCATAGACGCCAGTTGGATTGCCCAGCCAGGAGCGCACCAGGTCGATGTAGTGAATGCTGTGGTAAAGAATCTCGAGTCGCGGCGCGGTGCTGAGGAAGCTCCACAGCGACCACGGCATGTGAACGCTGACCTGGATGTCGATATCGTGCAACTGGCCGAGCAAACCGGTATCGGTGACCTTTCGCGCGGCCAGCATCACGGGGGCCCAGCGAAGCTGAAAGTTCACTGCCGCCGTCAGACCCCTGCGATGACATAGATCGACGATAGCGTGGGCCTCCCGCAGCGTTTCGCCCATCGGTTTTTGAATTAACACCGCAGCGCCGTCCGGCAGCAACGGCAAGACATGCAGCAGCGCTGGAGCCGGCACCGCCACATCGTAGATGACCTCTTCGCCGGCATGTTGTTGGGCTTGCTCGATCAAGTTTGTGGCATAAGGAACACCAAAGTCTGTCGCCAGGGCGGATGCTTTCCTAAGGTCTGTATCGACCACCGCGGCCACTGGCAGCGCCGCCTTCCGGTAGGCGGGCAGATGAGCATCGCGGGCGATGCCGCCGGCTCCGACGATGATGATCGGCCTAGGATTTGCGACCGGCTGAATCGAAGCTCCGTGCAATGCTTCTAGAAATGCAGCAGATGAAAATGGAACTCCAACTCCAGTAGAAACGTTCATAGACCCTCTTGTTCAACTGCATCTGATTCTACCGAGTGAGGGCCGTGGCACGCAGCTCCGGAGATTTTGATAGCTTGCCCAGCAATAGGAAAGGCCTGCTGGTTTGCAGGCCTTTCCCCTTTCTGAGCCAAGAGGATTACGCGTTGGCGTGCGCCAACACTTCCTCGCGAATCTCTTCGTCGTGATGCTGTTCCACGGCATTCTTCGGCAGCGCAACGGCGAGCACATCTTCGATGCGGCTGGCGTAGTGAATCGTGACGCCCTCGACCTGATCGGGAGTCAAGTCCTCTTCGACGTTTTGACGGTTCTCGGCCGGCAAGATCACGTCCTTGACTCCGGCACGTTTCGCTGCCAGGAATTTTTCTTTGATCCCGCCCACCGGAAGAACATTGCCGCTGAGGGTAATTTCGCCGGTCATCGCGGTGAGCGGATGTACCGGCTTGTCGGTCAGCAGCGAAACCAGGGTAGTCGCCATGGTCACGCCCGCAGAAGGGCCGTCCTTGGGGATTGCACCGGCGGGAACGTGGATATGCAGGTCAATCTCCTTGGTGAAATCCTCGTCGAGGTTGAGCAGAGTGGCGTTGGAGCGAACCCAGGTTAGCGCCGCCTGCATCGACTCCTGCATCACTTCGCCTATCTGGCCGGTCATGGTGAATCCGCCCTTGCCCTTCATCCGGTTGGCCTCGATAAAGAGGATGTCGCCTCCGGCCGGCGTCCAGGCGAGACCGACGGCGACGCCGGCGCGCTGGGTGCGTTCGGCGATCTCGGTATCGACCCGAACCTTGATGCCACCGAGGAACTCCTGAATGATCTCCCGGTTCACCACCAGCTTCTCGGGATTACCTTCGGCAATGCGTCGGGCTTGTTTGCGGCAGACAGTGCCGATGAGCTGTTCGAGCTTGCGCACGCCGGCTTCGCGGGTGTAGTGGCGAATCATGTAGCCGACACTTTCTTCAGGGAAGTCGATATTGTCGGCAAGAATGCCATTCTCTTTGATCTGCCTGGGAATGAGGTAGCGGAAAGCGATGTGGCGCTTCTCTTCCTCGGTATAGCCTGACAGATCAATGATCTCCATGCGGTCCCGAAGTGGCTCGGGAATCGGATCGAGCATATTCGCGGTACAGATGAAGAGCACCTTCGACAAATCGAATTGCACATCGAGATAGTTGTCGCGGAAAGTATTGTTCTGCTCCGGATCAAGGATCTCCAGCAGCGCCGAGGATGGATCGCCTCGGAAGTCGCGGCCGAGCTTGTCGATTTCGTCGAGCATAAAGACTGGATCGTTGGTCTCTGCGCGGCGCAGGTTCTGGATGATCTGGCCGGGCAGTGCGCCGATGTAGGTCCGGCGATGGCCGCGGAGCTCGGCTTCGTCGTGCATGCCGCCGAGCGATATGCGCTGGAACTTGCGGCCCAGTGACCGGGCGATCGAACGGCCGAGCGAGGTTTTGCCTACTCCAGGAGGCCCGACGAAGCAGAGAATCGGCCCCTTCATATCCGCCTTTAACCGGCGGACGCTGAGGTAGTCGAGGATGCGGTCCTTTACTTTCTTGAGGTCATAGTGGCCTTGACGATGTCCACTTCTTCGCCGGAGGATTTCGCCCACGGCAGCACGGCGAGCCATTCGATGTAATTCCGTGTGAGCGAATAGTCGGCCGCCATGGGGGACATTCGCGAAAGGCGGTTCAGTTCCTTGACCGCTTCTTTCTTGGTCTCCTCCGGCATACCGGCGTTCTCGATCTTCTGGCGAAGCTCTTCGATGTCCTTTTGGCCCTCGTCCATCTCGCCGAGTTCTTTCTGGATGGCCTTCAGCTGCTCGCGGAGATAATAGTCGCGCTGCGATTGCTGCACCTGGTCCTGGACTTCGGACTGGATCTTGTTCCGCAGCTGCTGCACTTCAAGTTCTTTGGCAAGATGCCGATTGATGCGCTCGAGTCGCGCCCCGACGTCGGGCGTCTCGAGCAATTCCTGCTTATCGGTGGTTGCAAGGAACGGTAGAGACGACGCAATAAAGTCCACCAGGCGACCCGGCTCTTCGATGTTCAGGGCAATCGTTTGCAGCTCATCAGAAAGAGTGGGTGAGGCGGTCACGATGGCCTGGAACTCGGAGTGAACGTTGCGTAAAAGCGCTTCGAGTCCGCTTCCGGTAGGGGGCGGCACATCCTCAACCGGTTCAATGGTCGCGGTCAGGAAGGGTTCAATTTGGGAAAATTCGCCGAGCTTGACCCGCTGGGTGCCTTCAGTAAAGACAAAGAGGCTCTGATTCGGCATTTTCACCACCTTATGCACGGTCGCCAGAGTCCCGATCGAGTGCAGGTCGGCGGGCTGCGGAGAATCCTGACGGGCGTCGCGCTGGGCGACGACGATGATCGTCTTCTCCTCGCCAAGTGATTGAATCAATTGAATCGAGCTCTCGCGACCTACAGTCAAGGGCAGCACCGCATGCGGGAACAGCACCGTGTCACGAACCGGCAGAACCGGCAGAACACGCTGCACTGCCCCCTCTTCACGCTTCGTAGGGTCGCTGGGATGAATAATGCTTAGAAAATCGCTAGCCATGAGTACCCTTCTATCAACTTATCAGATATTAGACGCAGCACATTTGGGAAAGTCGCAGAGTTGTCACGTTTTGAACGCGTTCGCATCCCCGTTCACTTCTTTAGACACCGAACTGCCAATCAGTTGCATTCTGCACGATGGGATGCCTTACGGAGCAAAGGCATGGCAAGTTCCCGCGAAAAGGTTATCGGCTCAGCGCGGTCGCAATTTAGCCGATGATGTATTCGACCTCGAATCGCACGGCAGGCGCAGTCTCGGGAATCCCCCAACGGGGATGGGCCAACGGGAGAACTAGGAGACTGGCCAGCCGGGACTAGCCACCGGATCGAGCGCAGCGGACCGATAGCGCCCCAGCTCCCTCACCATCGAACAGCTCGACTGCAGAATCTCGAGGATCGAGTCTGCGCTGGCGGTGGTCGACAGCTGGTAATCGACATAAAAAATATATTGCCACGGCTCACCGACCACTGGCCGAGACTCAATCTTGGTCATATTCGTCCCCAGTCGAGCGAAGACCTGGAGCGCCTCGACCAGCGTGCCGGGACGGTTTTCGACCGTGAAGGCGAGCGAGACTTTGTCTGCCGACGGGTCGCATCTCACCAGTTCGGCGCGGCGAACGAGCAGAAAGCGGGTGAAGTTGGCCGGATTGTCTTCTATGCCGGCGAGCAGTATCTGGCCGCCGTATTGGCAGGCGGCCTGGCGGCTGGCGATGGCCGCGGCGCGCGCCTCCTGCGCTTCCACGATCTGCTTCACACTACCGGCGGTGTCGTAATAAGGGACGGAACGAATCCCGGGATGCTCGTCGAAGAATACTCGGCACTGGGCAAGAGCAACCGGGTGCGAGAAAACCCTTTCGATGGATTCGAGCCCGGTGCCGGGTAACACGATTAGATTATGCCGGATGCGGAGCAGCGATTCGCGCTCGATGGCCACGTCCTGATTGAGCAGGAGATCGAAGTGCTCGGCAACCGGGCCAGCCAGCGAATTCTCTATGGGAATGACGGCAGCATCCACGGCGGAATCGGCGATCATCCGAAAGACGTCGACCGAAAGAGCGCACGGCACGATTGTCGCTGCGCTATCAGGCATCGCATCCATTTCCTCCGCCATGCGCAGCGCAGCTTCGTGGCTAAAAGAACCTAGCTCACCCTGGATGGCAATCCGCATCGCAGCTTACAACTCCTTGTTTCGAGATCGGCAACCTTTTCCGCACAAAGCGCACCATATCACAGCATAGAGATTGAATGGATTCGGGAGGGACCAAATATGTTGTGGACAATTTTTGTGGTGTTGTTAGTGCTGTGGTTGGTTGGACTTGTTAGCTTCCATGCTATCGGCTTGTATATCCACATTTTACTGGTTCTGGCCCTGGTGGTATTGCTGATTCAGCTGATCGGCGGCAGGCGAACGGTAGTTTAAGATGCCCCACGGTGCGCCATGCTTTGCAGAGGCGCGATTATCCACTGCTTTACTCACATGAAGAGGGACCTATCTATGAATACCGAGCAGTTAAGCGGAAAATTCGATCAAGCCAAGGGAAAAGTGAAGCAAGGCATTGGCGAAGCAGTCGGCAATCAGAAGCTCGCCAATGAAGGCGTCGTCGATCAGGTGAAAGGTTCTGCCAAAGAAGTCTATGGCAACGTCAAGGATGCGGTGCAGCACAACGTGGAAGCCAGCCGCCGCGAGCGGGAAGAGCGGTCCAACGAGGTGCGCGGCAATATTGTCCATGGTGCTGACAACGCCCGCGAACACGCCAACGAGGTCATCGACACCCACCGTCGGTAGGGCTTGATTTTTCTTGTTTGGAAAAAAAACGAACTGCAGGCCCCGGTCGCTTATGGCCGGGGCTTTCTGCGTGTTGTTCATCCAGGTTGGGAAGTGAAAATGTTCTACTGATTCACGCCGCTGGCGAGGAAGCCTCCGTCGACCACGATAACTTCGCCGGTGACGAACGAAGCCGCGTCCGAGGCCAGATAAATAGCCGCCCCGGCCAACTCCTCGACATTGCCGAAGCGGCCGAGCGGTGTCCTCAGCTTGAATTCCCTGCCCCGCTCCGTACCGTCCAGCAATCCGGAGTTGAGCGGAGTGCGGAAGACTCCGGGCGCGATGGCATTGACGTTCACCCCATGTTTCGACCATTCAATGGCTAGCGATTTCGTCAGCGATGCCACCGCGGCTTTGCTGGCGGCGTAAGCGGCAACTTCATAGAGACCAACGAAGGTAGAGAGCGACGCAATGTTGATAATGCGCCCATATTCCCGCTCAAGCATATGTTTGCCAAAGACCTGGCAGCCGCGCAGTGTTCCGGTGAGGTTGGTCTCGATGATGTCATCCCAAACATCTTGAGGAAAGTCGACGGTGGGAGCCCGGTTCGTCTTTCCCGCGCAATTGATGAGAATATCCACCTTGCCGAATTCTTTGATCGCCGCCTCGAGCAACGCTTCGAGCGAGGCACGGTCGGCAACGTCGGAGGCAACCCGGAGGCTCCGCTTGCCGATGTTTTCGATCTCGGCCGCGGTTTGGTCGACCTGCTCCTGGCGGCGTGAGCTTGGAGCAACGTCTGCCCCCGCATTCGCGAGACCCAGAGCCAGCGCCCTGCCAATGCCGGAGGTTCCTCCAACCACGACGGCGCTCTTGCCCTCCAGGCTCAACCCTGTCTTTTCAAAACCCATGGAACCTCTTTCCTCGCAGCTGCAACTGCTTCAGACGGGCATGTAAACTGCCTATTCAGGACTATCATAAAAGCAGGGGCAGAGCTTGCTCAGGCCGGAATGGTCACCCTCTGGAGATAGAATGCCGATACTCGATTTGCCAGTCGCGCCGTTGAGCGATCTCGCGATCATTGTAAATCCAGGCGACAATGTCGCCGTAGCCAAGCAACCGATCAGTGACGGCCGGCAGGTGCAGCTGGAGGACGGGCGGGTGGTCCGCGTGCACGGCGAAGTCACTCCGGGCCACCGATTCGCCACTGGGGATATTCCCGCGGGAGAGTTGGTGCGGCAATATGCTCAGCCAATTGGCACTTCTCGCGGCATCGATCTGGGCGACGCCGTCACCCCAGCAAACATGAGCAGCGAAGTTCCCGTGGTTCGCGATGTCGACGAACATCAGTCGGTGGGCGCCCCCGATTATTTTGCTGCCGGCGAAATATCAACGTTTCTCGGTTATCCGCGGGCCGATGGCCGTGTGGGCACGCGTAACTTCATCCTGATCGCCCCGACCAGCATGTGCGCCAGTCATGAAGCGCTACAAATCTCCATGCTGGCGGAGTTCCAGCACTTCAGCTCGGTCCAATACCCGAATGTCGATGGCGTGACTGCAATCCCGCACAACAAGGGCTGCGGCTGCCAGTCCGGCGAAAACCTGACGGTGCTGATGCGCACCCTGGCCAACTATGCCGCTCATCCCAACGTTGGCGGGGTGGTGATGCTCGATCTCGGCTGCGAAAAAACCAACCTCCACGTCATGGAGAAGTTCCTCATCGAGCGAACGAATGCGCTGCAAAAGCCGCTGGTTCGGATGGGCATCCAGGAGTCGGGCGGCACCGCCGATACCATTGCGCGCGGGCTAAAAGCAGTGGAAGAGATGCTGCCGATTGTGAACCAGTGCGAGCGGCGGCCGTTTCCGCTGAGTGAACTCGTGCTGGGGGTGAAGTGCGGCAGTTCGGATGGACTCTCCGGGCTGTCGGCCAATCCAAGTCTTGGTTACGCGGCGGATTTGCTGATCCGTTCGCATGGTACGGTGCTCATGACCGAGGTTCCGGAGTTTTGCGGCGCCGAGCATGTACTCGCCGCGCGCGCGAAAGACGCAACCACGGCGCGCGCCGTCTATGAGATGGTCGATTGGTACAAGTATTATGCGGCTCAGGGCGGAGCGGTCCTCAATGAGAATCCCAGCCCGGGGAACATTTCCGGCGGCCTGCTCAACATCGCCATCAAGAGCCTCGGCGCCATCGCCAAGGGCGGAACCACCCGGATTGAAGGCGTCACTGACTACGCTGAGCCCCCCAAAGGGCGCGGCCTGCAACTGATGCAGGGCCCCGGCTACGACCAGGAGTCGACGCCGGGGTTGGTAGCCGCCGGAGCGACCGTGGTTGTCTTTACCACCGGCAATGGAACGACGATCGGCAATGCGATCGCTCCGGTGATCAAGCTGGCCTCAAACGACAAGACCTTCCGCAGGATGAATTCGGACATCGACCTCTCGGCCGGGGGGGTGGTGAACGGCACCGAAACGATCGAAGAGTGCGGAGCGCGAGTCTTCGAGCATGTTCGGCGGGTTGCCAGCGGAGAGGTGCCCGCGCTGGCGGAGAAGCACAAGCACCGTGAATTTCAGGTCTGGGGCGAGAAGGCTATCGCCTTATAGCTGAGGCAACCGAGACCTGATCCCTATTTGAACCGGGAAGCCCCCAAGCCGCACAGTGAGCCAACCGGCGCCAGCCTACCGGGTAAGAACGGGCCCCGCCGGAAGATTCTTCAGAGACTTGAGGAGCTCCGGCTCCGCCGCGTTGTTGGCTCATCGCTTGTACAACAAGTCAAATGCGGCCTCCAGGTCTTCGGCGCTCTTTGTACTGAGGTCGAAGAAGGTGGCATGTTGAAGCTGAAACCAAGGATGAGGGGAAATTGGGTCTCGATCCTCGAGGACTTCTCCGCCCGATTGGTGGATCGATGTGATTGGTTGGGCTAGGTTGTCGATCGGTGCTCGCGTGAATATTTCGATGTGCCCGGTGTCGCGCGCGGCGCGGGTTAGCCTCATGCCGATCTCGAGAGCTTTGCGGCTGAGTTGACCGAGTGTTTGGCCTTTGTTCGAATAATAGGCCCGCGAAACCTGCGAGGCCTGTTGGTAGGTGCCGAATAGATGCTGTGCATATTGAAATTTCGTGGCCACCGGACCATGTTCAGACATCCTCACCTGCATGAAGTCAGGATGAGCCGATTTTGAAAACGAGAACGAGTTGGGTGCCGGGGAAGATGGTCTGGGTGGCGTTGAGTTCGGC
>Ga0302324_100018667_pt1 | contig 13650 bp, 5 predicted proteins | sample Palsa_T0_1_FD_201949 | JGI IMG/M metagenome (GOLD analysis project Ga0302324, IMG submission 201949) | Peat permafrost microbial communities from Stordalen Mire near Abisko, Sweden - Palsa_T0_1 | ecosystem: Environmental > Terrestrial > Soil > Palsa > Peat permafrost | place: Sweden: Abisko...
GGATTGAGCGCGGGCGCGGCTGAGGGCGTGAAGACTGCCCCGCTTGTTCCGCCTACCCAGTTGTGGGTTGCATCCGCGGTGCCGGTGATGGTCCCCAGTTGCAGGACGGTGCCGTTGTTGGTGAAGCCCGGCGTTCCGCCGCTCGGGGTGATGATCGTGCCTGATGCCCCGGAAGTTGCCTGGGTGACTGTCTCCGCTGAAACGAAGGTGCCGCTTGCGAGTGAGCCATTGATCGAGTTTCCGTTAATCGGGGCGGGGCTCGGATAGCCTGCGTGGACTACGTTCGGAGTCTCGAAATTCCAGACATAGTTCTGAGCGTAGAAGGTTCCGGTAAGCATGGCGGATTGCTGGGGAGGGTCGACCAGGCTGTAGGTGTCGTTCAGGGTTGAGAATGCTTCGTGGATTTGGAATTTGTCGGCGGCCATCGAGGGCGGGGTAATAGCGATCGTGGTCTGGGTTCCGTTGTGGTTGTAGACCTTGCCGCTTTGGGTGTCCCAGATGTTGCACTGCCCGCTCAATCCGTAGCCGGTTTTCCAGACTACGGTCCAGCGCCCCTTCTGTCCGGCGACGTTGTGGTCGGAAAAGTACATGGCGAAAGTGGTGTCGTCGCCGCTGGAGGTGAAGGAGCCGACCGAACCCGAGCCGAGGGTCCATCCCGGTTCCCCGTTGTAGGAATTCTGAATACAATTTGAGGTCGAGAAATCGTAAAGCTCGGTTGCCGTCCCGAGAGACCCGCTGCACGTCGATCCACTCGCGAGCGGCATGGGAGAGCAGGAAATCGTGATCGGCTGCGAGTTGATGACCGTGCTCGAAGCTCCGTTCAGGGTGTAAAGCAGGTTGGGTGAAGTGTGGCTCCAGATCATGTCGCCCGAGGTTATGGCGATTCCAGAGACGGGGACGCAGAAGCCGGTGACCGGGTTGAAGGCGATGATGTAGCGGGTTCCGCCTACCGCTTTCGCGATGAAGGCGGAGTCGTCGGGGGCGAAGATGTTCGGCTCGCCATTATCGAGCAACCCCCAGTTCTGCCCGCCGAAAAAGCTGTTGTCGGTGCAGCGCACGATGGCCAAGCCGAAATCTGACGGTGCTACCGAAGTTCCCGCCCCGAGCAGGTTCCCCACGTTCTGCATGGCGTAGGGATTGCCGCCGGCGGCGGTGGTCGAGTTCGGCCCCCACTGCGGAATGGGATTGGGCAGGGGGACTGGAGAGGTCGACGTGTTGAAGCAGGATTGGTTCGAGGAGACGCCGGGGAGGCCGCAAGCCTGCTGCGTCTGGTAGGCGCCTGAGTCCCATGCCGCGGTCGCGGGCCGTGAGTTCGACGTCCGGGTATTGCCGAGGCTGGTATCGCTGTCGAGCGGAACGATTGAAAGGCTGGTCAGGTTTGCGCCGGCGGCGATAATTGCGGAACTAGATGACTGCGGAGTAGTCCCGCTTGAAATGTAGTAGGCCGCGGTCGAGTTGTACTGGCCGTGGGAATCACAGGAGCAGGCGGTTTTCCATGCCGAAAACGTGTAAGAAGATGCTCCGCCGTTGACCGCGAAAGGTGCGCTTGAGTTGCAGCCATCTGCTGAGCACTGGCCCCAGGTGTTGTAATCCCACGCGGTGAAGGTGGTGCTATTGTTCGCGAGAACGAGGGTGTTGCAATTTACGACGACATTATTTTCGAAGGTGACCGATGGGCTTCCGCTCGGGGCACCGGCCACGAAGCCGATGTCAGCGCCTACGCCCGCGTCGCAAAAGATGGTGTTGTTGTAGACGGCGAAACTGGGGCCGTTGACATTGAACAGGCCGTTCGAGAACTGGGTGGTGTAGGTGGGGGCGACGACATTGTTGTAAAGCCGAGCGCTTGAATGGCTGCCTTCGAAGAAGATTCCCGAGCTCGCGCAGCCGCCGAAGTTGCCGCCGATCCAGTTATTGTAGAACTGCTCGCCCGCCGAAGTGCCTCCGGTCAACGCCCATGAGTGAATGCCATCATGGTGGTAGCCGCAGGCGGTGTTATCCCAGTTTGAAATGTCGTGGAAGTAGTTTGAGTAGATCGACCAGCCGAGCAGGGCCACGCCGTTATTTTCGATGTTGACGCCATCGGCGTTGTAGAAATTGGTGTTGTAGATGCCGCCGCCGAGTGAGGCTTCGAGCGAGTTGTCGTTCGCTACCGGGGAGTACTGGACGCAGGCGCGGGTGTCGTGGCAGGTCAGGTCGTGGATGGAGAGAAATGCTCCCGCAGTTCCATTGATGACGATACCGCCCTGAACTCCAAAGCTGCGATTGTCCGAGGACGAATTGTGGTAGTACATTCCGCGAAGGATCAGATTCTCGATCACGCAGTTGGCGCAGGTTCCGATGATGGCCGCGTCGTCAGACTGAAAGAGGCAATTCGAGCCGAGCAGGGGGCAGGTGGTTCCCGAACTCCCGACGCTTGTGACCTGAATCACTCCTGTGCCGGTGGTGTTGCCGCTTGACTGTTCGTTGGTTGAGCAGGCGGTTCCCGCCCCGCAGGGTGTGCCGCCATTCAAAACCAGCCAGCTATTGTTGAGCACCACGCAGGCTGCGCCCGAGCCGCTCACGCACTGGGCGAGGCTGATCATGGCCCCGGCATCCCAGAGGATGGTTACAGGGTTGCCGCTCGCGCCGTTTCCTTGCGGGGTAACTTCGGTCGTGATGGTGCCGCAGAGATAGTCCAGATCGCCCGGACTATTGGTGGTCGAATTGAAAGTTGCGATCGAGATTGCCGTCTGCCCATTGCAGGCCGATCCCCCCGAGAAGGTTCCCGCAGACTGGGCCACGTAACGGATCGTCCCGAAGGCCGAACCGCAGAGCAGCAGCAGGGAAAAGAATATGAGAGAGAGGCGCTTCACGGAAAAAGAGCCAGCGTGATCTGTGAAAGTGGATAAGGGGCGGTTGCTAGATTGATATGGATATGTCCGGCTATCTGCTGATCAATGGTGTCATAGTACAAGTAGGTCATGCCGCCAAGCTGGATTACCGCCGGATCGGCTACCTGTCCACCGACCAGGCCAACGCCCTCGTCGACCAAGACACGTTCATAGATGGGGTTTTTGCTGCTAGGGGTCCAGTTGTGCAGGTCGGGAGATTCCCACACAGAAATGTCCGTTGGCAGGTTGAAAGTTCCGGGAGCGGCGGTAAATCCCCACAAATACCAGTTTCCGCCATACTGGGCGATTGATTTTCCATTGGCTGCACTGCCTGCGAGGCCGTTGGTGATAATCGGATTTCCTGAGTACTTGGTCCAGGTCACGCCATCGGAAGAGGTGGCGAGGCCGATCGAATAAGAGCCGGCGTTTGGATTGGCGCTCCCCAGTTCGCCGGTGTAAATCATGTACCATGTGCCGGTGCCTGAGTTCACCCAGACGACCGGATTATAGACGCCGTTCGAGTCAAACTGCCCAATGCTTCCGTCGGTTAGCACGTTGTGGTGAGCAAGCGTCCAGGTCACCCCGTCCGGCGAGGTCCACTGGTCAAAGGTTCCACCCTCATTGTTATTCGAATAATATCCATAGTAGGTCGAGCCGTAGTGAAAGACGTAACCGTGAGCGACTATCGTTGAGCCATTTGAAATGACTGGGTTTCCGGAATACGAGGTGAAGTTGATGCCGTCGCTTGATTCGTAGTAATAGACCGTGGGCACCGGACTCGACCAGCCGTAAGTCGTCCACATCTTGAAGCACGGACTCGAAACGATCACGCAGCCAGCTTCATAAATCGGTTGCGGCTCCTCATTGCCGCCGCCCGAACCGACCGGAATTACTGTTCCCCTCCGTGTCCATAGCAAGGTTCCTCCTTCCCAATCGGTGAGATATGGCTGGTAGGCATCGGTGGGATCGATATAGCTGGTCAGTCCTGGTGATCCGGCCGCAAGCGTGGAGTCGGTAGCGGACATGATCCAGCAGCCGTTGTAGTAGGCGTTAATGGTCGTCCCTACGATTTCGAGACGCATCACCCGGCCAAGCGCTTGACCGCAATTATTTGTCATCACCTGGGCCTGACCGCCGGTGCCCGAACCGAGCCCGGTATTGGTATCGGTATATTGAAAGGACGTGTTCGGAGTTATGGCGGTCACCACCCAACTTCCGTTGTATCCGCTCGGGGTGAAACCAGTGATCACAACGGTTGAGCCGACGGGCGGGTTGAGGTATGCGCCTCCGGTATAGGTTGCGGTCACGGTGGAACCGGATTCGGTCGCGGTCATGCCGTTGGTATACTGCGAGGCCAGCATCAGGCTGGTGGTCACTCCTCCGCTGACCTTGAGCAACTGGAATTCATTTGTAACGGAGGGAATATTCCAGGTGAAATGATAGCGGTTATCCGATGAACTGGCATGGACGCTTACGCCATCTACGTAGTATTTCGATCCTGATCCGCCGCTTGACGTTCCTCCGGCGATCGCTTCCGCGTACTGGTTGGCGGTGAAAGAATTCGCGTTCCAGAAAGAGCTCGCCCATGCCCCGGTGCTTTGCACCTGGGCGGTGTCATCGGTAATACCCACGGTGCCGGTATCGAATGATCCGGAAAGGGCTGTCCAGTTTGAATCGAGCGTCGAATCGTTAATCAGTGAAGTGTTCAATCCGGAAGTCTGAAACGCTCCGAGGCCGGCAGGATTAGTGGGCGAGGTTCCCGCCAAGCCAATGCCCGGATAGCCGGGGCCTGGGACCGCGGAACTGGTTTGGCTGGCTTGCGAAACAAAGGTGCCTCCGCTGGTCAACCGGTACGCGGTCAGGGTCGAGCCGCTGACGCAGAACTGATAAGCATCTCCGACGGCCATGATCGCGCCGGTTGAGGTGGGCGATCCGATGGCGGTGAAAGTTCCTCCGGAGACGCTGTAGAAGTCATAAGTGACGCTGGTCGCGCTATTCAAAACTTCCAAAGCGTAAAAGCTGGTGGAACTGGTCTGGTGCGTGGAGAGGCCAATCCAGCCAGTAGTTGCGACTGGCAACGCTGCGACAGATATTTGCGAGCACTGGGTTGCATTGTAAGCACCGGGGCCGGTGAAGTAGGCGAAGTCGCTGGTCGAACCGGTGGTAACGTCGCCGACAGTTCCGGCTGCCGCCTGCGATGCAACGATGGTCAGGTTGCTTGATCCGCTCCAATTTGATCCGAGGCCGCCGACCGAGCGGTAAAACTGGTCATAGGTTATGACCGAAAGCGGATCGCGGACAATCACCTGCGACTGAACATGACCGAAAGGGCCGAGCAGCGGACCTCGAATCTGCGCGCCGCAAGCGAGCCCCTGAAGAAGAAGCCAGAGTAGTACGACTTTCTTCAATCCACGTCTCCCATTAAATCCCAGGTGTTGGTCGAAATCTGAAGCAATTGCACGGTTGAGCCCTGCACCCGCAGATTCAAGGTGCTTGGAGAATTGATGGTCACGCCCGAACCCTGCACGATAGTGGTTTGTCCGGAGCCATCCTGGCGCACGGTGAGGCTTGCCCCAACGGGATACGCGACCGAAGAATTGGGCGGGATGGTCACCGTATTTGGCGAACTCGAGGTCATGCGAATGAAGGCCGCGTCGTCCGAGAGAACGGTGGTGTAACCGGTGCTCGATTCAGTATTGATGGTAGTCAGGAAAGCGCTATTGACGGAGGTTGGGGTGATGGCGCCGAGAGAGAGCGCAATGGTCCCCGAAGAAGTGATCGGAGAACCAGAAACGCCGATGCCATTGGCGCCACTGACGCCGACGCTCGAGACTGTTCCCGCTCCAGCTCCCGGACACGTCCCAAGCCAGTCGGTCGAGAGGTTCGGATTCATGTGGATGCGGCAAGTCGATCCGGCCGCTACGCTCAGACTCGAAGCTCCGTTGATCGTCCAAGTGGTTGGCGTAATGGTGTCTGTGTGCGAGGAATCATTCTCGTAGGAATAACCGAAATTTGCATTGCCTAGAGTAGTGGCCGTCGGGAGAGTCTCATTGACTGACGCGGAGCCGCCGCGGTCGTGGTTCACTACGCTTAAGTTGTCGGAATAGAGAACCGTGTCGGTTGAAGAAGATCCGGTGATGGAGCGGCCGTTGAGGCCCGCCAGGGTTGCGGTGGGGGCGACTGACGCGGAGCCGGTGACGTTGTAGCCGAGGTTATAGAAGCCGTTCGAGGTTGGGGGCGCAACGGCCCCGAAGCCGCCGGAGCCGTTCGAATTATATTGCGAGGAATACTGAGCCCCCGCCGAACTTCCGCCTAAACCGCATGTTCCCCAGGTGCCATTTCCGCACCAGGCGGTCGAAGCGCTGGCTCCGGTTCCAGAGTTCAAGTAAGCGACCCCAAGATTGCCGGTAATGGCTGAAGAGTTCGAGAGATTCAAGGCGCCATAGGCCGGATTTGCGCCGGAAGCGTAGAGCAGGGGTTGCCCGGCGGCCGCGCCGGAGAGGCTGATCGTGGCTTCGGTTTGCGTACCCGCCAAACCTACAACCGGGGCATACTGGGCGAGAGCAGAGGGCGAGTAGTTGCACAATGCACAGGCGAAATTGCCTGCGCTGTAGGTGATCGGAGAATTGGCGGAGAGGTTGGCCGTCGCTCCCGTGCCGAAGGCTATGCCGTTCGTCTTGGTGCAGAGGATCACCCCGGTTGAGAACGTGATCGTGCAGTCTCCGGACATGGTGTAACCAGCAAAACTTCCGCCGCTATTCCATTGGCCCTGTCCTGAAGATCCCCCCGGAGTTCCGCCCCCGCCGCCGGTTGCGTTGAGGACACCACCGGAGAGCGTCAGGTTCGTACCGATGGTTACATCGCTGAAATTGCCGGAGCTGTTGTAGCCCGCAAGGGTGTTGGCTGCGCCGGTGCCCCCGCCGGTTGCGTTGAGGACACCACCGGAGAGCGTCAGGTTCGTACCGATGGTTACATCGCTGAAATTGCCGGAGCTGTTGTAGCCCGCAAGGGTGTTGGCTGCGCCGGCGCCGATCGCAGGGTTCACTGCCGTCCAGGTGCCCGAGTTCGAGAGCGCAAAATATTCGAGTGTCGCGGCCGATGACGCGCTCGTATTCCAGTAAACGCAATGGCCGGCCGTCGATGGGCAGGTGAAGCTCGGAGCCCCTGAACCTGAGAAGTTGTAGCTGCCGCCGTTATTGATCGTGACCGTGGGCTTGGTGAAGCCGGGGCCGATCGATTGGGGCTGGATGTTCAGCGCGAAGAAGGTGGAATTCGCGTAGTTGTTCGCGCCCTGGTCCTGGATGTAGAGTCCGCTGTGGTTCGTATTGGCGTAGCAGCCGCCGCACAGGGATGCGATGAAAAGCCCATAATCGTTGGTGACGGCACTGGTTCCGGGCGCGCTCGCTCCGGTCTGAATGTACTGGCCGTAATTGTTGGTGACGCTGGTGTTTGAGATCGACGAGAAGTAAGTCGATGAGATCTTCTCGCCATACATGTTCGAGATCAGGTCGCCCGAGCTGAGGCCTTGCGAAACATCGGCAACTACGACATTGCCCGCGACCGTTCCCGCTGTGCCATTCAAATAATTAACGAAACTCTCGGAGCCGTAAACGAAGGGCGTGCTGGTCGTTCCGCCCGAGTAGGCGAGCAGCGATTCAATGCCGACCAGACCGCCGCTGACTCCATTTGTTCCGTAGTAGGAAGCCCCCGATTCGATCGACACGCAAGGCGAGCCGGCGCATACGTGGGCGCTGTCATTGAATTCTGGAACGGCTAGATACTGGCCGTACTGCGTGGTTGAAACAAAAGTTCCGGTCGAACCGTTTGCGCCCATGAGCAGATCGTAAGGACTGGCGCTGCCGCTCTGAAAGATTTGCGAATTACCGACAGCGCTCGGGCTGGTGAAGAGCGCAATGTTATTCGCCGTGCAGGTCGTTCCGCAGGCGAGGCCGCCTCCGCCGCCGGTGCCCCCCAAACTCATTTGCGAGGAATAACCCGCAAAGCCAGAAGCGGTGACCGTGACCGTGTAATTTCCCGGCGCGGCTGCGAACTGATAGTTGCCTTGGGAATCGGCGGTGAAGGGATTTGAAAGCGGTTCGGTAAGGCCCGCGTCCTGAAAGATCGCACCGACAAGGGCTGGAGAGCAGGGAATTCCTCCGGTGCCGGCGGCGCAAACCGTAATGGTCGCATCCGCGATTGGACTGGTGTAGCCGTTCACGATGCGGAAGGCGACCTGCGGGGGGGAATACGCGCCCTGTCCGTAGGCGAGCGAGGCCACTGCCAGAAAGAGAAGTGCCAGATATTTTTTCATGGGGCGATAATTCGGGAAGGTTTTAGTTACTGGAGATCCAGGAGACGCTCATATTGCTTGACTCTCCGCCGAAGCCGAAGCCGGTCGCGACCGTCAAGCCATTGCCGCTCATCTCGATCGTGAGCGTCAGCGTGAATGAAGTGTTGTTCGCATAGGTCGTCGGCGAGAAAGCGGAATTGTTCAGTCCGTAGGTCAGGCCAGTTCCGTTGATGGTGACCGGAGCCGTGGCCCAGACGTGTGTGCCGTCGGTGACCCACATGTCGCCGCTCAAGCTGTTGGCGGAGGCATACTGAACGCCGTAATAGACCAGGGCTCTGCACGGGCATCCCGCCAAGGGAGTCGTTCCGGTAATGGTCATCACGGTCGTTGGAGTTGTCGCTGGAACAGAGACGGTCGAGCCGAGAGTCGTGCGGGTGAAAGCGATGACGGTCTGCGGCGGGGTGGGAGCTACGTTATAGGCGTTGGTACCGTCCCAGACGAAATGGGCCACTGTAACCGTGTTCGCGGGGCTGGCGATGGTCGGCGCGTTCAGGACATTGGTCGGCCAAACAAAGGTCCGCGAGCCAGTAGCATCCTGCGTCAGCTCAAAGGTCACGAGCGACGGCACCGGCATCCCCGCCATGACCAGAGTGGAGCTGGTGACATTGCCCGTCAGCGTCATGGTGAAGAGCTGATCTTGCGAAGTTGCGGTGAAGGTCGGAGTCGCAGAATAGGTGACTGCCGTATCAACCGGGTCGATGCCGCCTAAATCTTGCAGGTCATAGCCGGTTGAGGTGAAGCTCGCGTGATGGCCGCTGGTTCCTGGTACTGGGACTGTCGGCACTGCGCCATAGGGATTGTTATTGTTCGAGATCGAGAGCCGGTGAATGGCGGAGTTCGGACACAGGTAGTCGTAGCCGGAAGCGGTTGGCCCACAGCCTAGCTCTGGAAGTTTGATGGTTCCGCCGGTCCAGTCGAGAATGTCCGACGTGTCTTTGGTGATGCAGAGGTTGGTTGTCCCTGCGGTGTTTCTCCAGCAGATCGCGTCGGTTGAAGCCAGCTCCAGGATGCCAGTGGTCGCTGGAGATGGTGATCCGGAAATGAATGTCCCAATGTAAGGGCTTCCCCCGGTCGCACAGCCGCCGCAGCCAGGGACGTGATCGACGCTGAAGAGAATGTCGGCAGGCGCGCAGAAGGCTCCATCGTTCTGGAGACACAAAACGAACTTGTACGACGCTGAGGATGTTAGCCAGATATTCACCCTGGCCCCAGATCCAAACGGGATCGGATTCGGGTTCATGGTGGCCCCGGTGTAGTCGGTGAAGGTGGCTTGCTGGGTGGTGGTGCCTGCCTGGTAGCTGTATAAGACCCCTGCGGTCAAGGCTTGACCGTTGTTGTCGAAGAATTGGGCGTTCCCCAGGGCCATAAAGGGAGAAAGGGCAGGGACGGCGTTGGCATAGCACGAACAGGCCAGTAAAATCAGGGCGAAAATCCAGATGGAAAGTCGGTCAGTCATGGGGTAAGATATTTCGGCTATGCGGAAACTAACTCAATCAATCGTACACATGCCGCTAGTCGCGCGGGTTGGTCTTGTGATTGGACCTATTGCATTGGCCTTGGCGCTTCATCGGCCTTGGTTCATCGACTTCAGCATCGCTTTCTTCGTTTTCTACCTACTGACAAGCCTCGTCTGGGCTTTCTTTTATGCGTGATTACGAGGGGACGTGTGATCTGAACCGGCCATGGGGCGGCTTGTTCTCTACTGCTGAGCCTTCGCCTTCTTCGCCGCTTCCAGCGAACGCTGTAGCAGATCGGTCAAGTCCGCATCCGCGGCGGTGCCGGGAGATGGCACGCCGGGCGTCTTCGTATACTTCACGGGCTTCTCGACTGCCCCGGTCAAATCGGCCTTCGTAACCCCGGTTGAATTCCTCGCAATAAATTCCCGCCGCGCTTCGGATTCCGCCGCCCATCTGTGGCGTTCCAGATCCTCCGCCATGTCCTGCTGAATCGCGTAATCTTCCATGCTGTCGGGCGTAAAGCGGTTGGGCTGGGCTTCCGCGGCATTGACCTGCGCGATATTTTCCCGAATGTTTTGAACCGAAGGAATGATCCGTGGGCGCTGCGGAGGAGTCCATTTCGATTCGGCTGTTTTTGCCGCAGTATCGATCAGGCTTTCGGCGCCTGTAATGTCACCCTGTGCGAGGTGGTTGTCCACCTGCGTCTTTACGAATGCGTTCAGTTCCGATGTGTCGCCGGTTGGAGGCACTGCTTTATCGACAGTCGCTTGTGTGATCTGGCGCAGGCCTTGCAACTCCTGCGGAACCTTTCTTCCTTTTGCTGACTCTCCCGCGTATGGTTTATTTTCCGCGGTGGCGTCGAGAGGAGGAAGTTGCCCTGACGGAATCATTTTGCCGCGCAGATCGAGCGGCCCTTGACCGCCGCTGCCCCATTGAACGCCGTTTGTTTCTGGGATTGCCGCCGCGGGCACGCTCGGAACCGTGGGAGTCGGAGGAGTGGGAGGTTCGGCGCCTTCCGCGAATCCTTTCACACTTTTAAGCGCGGTCTCCGCGAAATCCGCCCCGGGGATTTTCATCAACTCTTTCTTCAGACCGTGTTTCACAAAGTCAACCCATGGAGATACTCCGGGATGGTCCAGCAGGGATGTCGTGCTGGTTGCAGCTTCTGGAGTTGGCTTCGCTGCCGTCGCTTCGGGCGCTTCCGGCGCTCCTTCTTCTGCCCCGGCGAGGAAAGTGATTCCAGCCGCGCCCACTTCGTCCGCGCTTGGCATTCCGAGCACCGGCTTCAACCCAAATTGCGGGAAATTCTTGCGCAGCACTTCGTACATGACATTGGGACCGGAAACTTTTGCGAGTGACTTCACACTTTCGCCCAGCATGTCAGCCATTTGTTCGGCTGCGCCGGCTGGCGTGTCCTTATACGTCTTTGGTTGGGCTGTCGCTGCTGGTGCCGCGGCTTCGTACTTCGAGAAATCGATCGCCGGCGCCGCGCTCTCGTACTTCGAGAAATCTATAGTTGAGGCGCTCATTTAATTTCGTACCCCGCGGCCTTCGCCTGCCGTGTCGCTTCATCGACCGAGACGCCGTGATCTTTCGCCGCCTGCTGGAGTGCGGACATTGAAAGAGTTTTGCCTGCGCCTGCTGGCTGGGCGACTGGCTGGGCGACTGGCTGTTCTTTCAGCGCCGTTCCTACATTCGTTCCATAGAGTTTGTTGGTATTGTCGATGCCACGGCTGAGGTTGCCGAGTGCGACCTGCGCCTGCATCTGGCCGAAGCTCTTGATGTCCTGCACCATCTGCGGAGTCCAGGGATCGCCGCTCAAAGCATTCGCAATCGAGCCGCGAATCCGTTCGGGAATGCTACCCATGCCAGAGAAACCCGTGACTTCTGTCGGCGCGACCCGGTGTGTGCCAGCGGGCTGCGCGACGCCGATGGTTTTGTAGAGCGCAGCGCGGGCGGCGGCAATGTTGCCTTGTGCGGCCTGATTGATGGCGGATTGCAGCTCGCCGATCTCCGACATCTTGTCCTGAAAAGGTTTGAGGACGGTGGTCTCGATTTTGTCGCGGGCATCCTTCTGGTTTACGAAAGTCTGCTGAATTTGCAAGCGCAGCGGTTCTACAATTTGCGCCGTCATGGCCGCTTGCTGGGCGCGGGCTTGCAGAACTTGCGGATCGGTCTCTTCCGCGATCTTTTGCTTCGCTTCATCGGTGAGTCCACCTGCCGCCGCGATTTGCTCCTGTTGCTGTTTGTACTCAGCCGATGCCGCTTCCGCTTTCGATTTGTGGAAGTCCGCGATCTTGGCATCTAGTCCGATCAGTGTCGCCATGGCCGGGAGGTGTTCGAGATCCGCCCCGTAGACAAGCGCCAAGTCATCTTTCGGAACTCTCGCATAGGCTTGTGGATTCTTTACCAAATCCTGTTTGAGTACGGCCAGTGCATCGCCCGCTTTTGCTGAGGGCAAGTCGAGAATGCCGGCGATCTTGTCGGCCAGAATCTTCATGCCCTTGTCGCGCGTAGCAGCGTTGGCTTCGCCGGTCTGGGCTTGGGCTTTCAGCGTGTCCGCGATTTTTGCGGAACGATCTACGAATTGGCTCGTCATTGCCATCGCGTCTTTTGGGAGCACGCCTTTATTGATCAGGGAAGACGTCAGCGCGTTCGGATCAAACCCCACCCCGCTTTGTTGTGCGGCATCTGTTCCGGTGAAGGCCTTCAGGAAATCGGGATCGGACCAGGCCTTGATCATGGCTTTCTGAGAATCGAGTTCCTGTTGCCGCTGCTGGTTTTCGAGTGTCGCCGCCTGCACGCTCTGCTGAGCTTGTTGCACCTGCAAAGGCTGCATCTGCTGCTGCTGCCCGATCTGCCCGGACAACGCCCGCAATTGGAGCATCTTGCCGTACTGCTCCAAGGGTGAAGGCATGGCCGCAATCTGCTGCGGAATGGTGGTATTGAAATTCGGCAGAGTAGGTAGTTCGAAGGCCATTACATCGTTCCCCGAAGCATTCCGAGATTAGCGAAGCGGTTCTGAAGTGGCATTTGTTGAGCTTGCGGCATCCCTGGATTCTGCATCACCGGCATTGGTCCGGGAGCTGGGCGCGCGATCGGTCCGGGCTGTCCGGAGCCAGGCCCTGGCTGATAGGGAGCAGGCTGCCCGCCCCACGGTTGCGCTGGAGCGATCGGGACGCCGCCGCCGAATCCAGGGCCTGGTTGATATGGAGCAGGACCGCCCCACGGTTGCGAAGGCATAGCCGACACAGGTCCGCCCATGCCAGGAGTGCCCTGACCGCCAAATCCAGGTCCAGGTTGATAGGGCTGAGGACCACCCCAAGGAGTTCTGCCGAGAAGTGAACTTAAAGGAAACATTTCAAAGGGCTCCGCTCACGAAGATCCGCCGACTTGCATGATGTCGGACTGATCGCCGGTCGTCCAGTACGGATTGTTCGCCGAAGTTGACCAGTTATTTGCGCCGCCCATGCTGCCACTCCCATTCAGCATGCTCAGCAGACCGTAGTTTGTCAGGGAACTTCCAATGCCGGGCAGGATCGATCCGTAGGCATTCGCCGCCCCGATCGTTCCTGCCGCTGCCGCCGCGCCCTTTTGGCCCATGAGTGAGGCAATATCGCCGCCCATCCCCTGCATCAACTGGCTTTCGCCGCCCGCCGCCTGCAGACCCTGGTTCGATTCGCCCAAGAGCATGTTGTAGGCGTTCTGCTGGTTGTTCAGGAAGCTCTGGTAGCTGGTTCCGTACTGGGTCAGGGCATTGTTGAAGACGTTCTGATAGTTGGTCGAGGCTTGGCCCTGCGCATAGTTGTTCAGACCGGCTAGAGTTCGGCCGGAGAGCAGGCTGCCTTGGCCCGCAGCTGAGTTCTGGGCGGCATTTAAGCCTTGCTGCAGCTGGAACTGATAGCCGGGCGTCGCCGCCGCTTGCGCTGCCGTCGGTGCGGTGAACTGCTGCGTCCAGGGAGTTAAGAGGCCC
>Ga0302324_100018668_pt1 | contig 13650 bp, 12 predicted proteins | sample Palsa_T0_1_FD_201949 | JGI IMG/M metagenome (GOLD analysis project Ga0302324, IMG submission 201949) | Peat permafrost microbial communities from Stordalen Mire near Abisko, Sweden - Palsa_T0_1 | ecosystem: Environmental > Terrestrial > Soil > Palsa > Peat permafrost | place: Sweden: Abisko...
TGGCAGGACGATGCGCCGGAAGCTCTGGAAACTGGTCAGGCCGAGCACCTGGGCGGCCTCGCGATGGCCCTTGGGGACCGCCTGGATGCCGGCGCGATAGACCTCCGAGATGAACGCCGCCATGTAGATCGACAGGCCGATCGAGATCGCCGACAGCGACGAGATGCCGATGTCGAACACGATCGGCAGGACGTAATAGACCCAGAGGAGTTGCACCAGGATCGGCGTGTTGCGGATGATTTCGCCGATCGCGAGCCCGAGCGCCCGCAGCGCCGCGAAGCGCGACAGATCGAGCAGAGCGAGCGCCAGCCCGCCGATCAGCGCGAAGACGAGCGCCGTGGCCGAGATCAGCAATGTCATCTGCAACCCCGACATGATGAAGCCGAGGTTGGAGGCGATGACGTCCCAGCGGAATTGATAGGTCGGCATGCGCGCGGCGCCTCAAGGCGCGACGATCGGCCCGAGCTTGTTCTTTTCGGCATATTTCTTGAGGCGGCCGTCGAGCTTGATCGTGTCGACGAACAGGTTGATGTAGTTGAGCCAGATCTGGTCGCCCTGCGGCACGACATAGGAATAGGGCGTCACGGCGAGCTTCTCGTCCGGCGTGATGATCTCGGCCCAGTCGAACTCGTCGGTGACTTTGATCGCTGTCGGGAAGTCGGTCATCATCACGTCGGCCCGGCGCGCCACCAGCTCGGCCTCGCGCGTGGCGGGTGGCGCGACCGTGATCACTTCGGCGTTCTTCAGATAGGACTTCATGAAGGGCTCGATGAAGCTGCCGAGCATCACGGCGGCCTTCATGCCCGGCTTGTCGACGTCGGCCCAGCCCTTGACGGCGCCGCCCTTGCGCACGACGCCATAGATGTTGGTGATCAGATAGGGCTTGGAGAACTCGACCGCCTGCGCCCGCTTCAGGGTCGCGCCGACGCCGAACATGCCGATCTCGCATTTGTTGGCCTGCAGGTCGGCGATGAAGCCGGCGAAGCTCGACTCGACGATCTCCAGGGTCGCGTCGAGCTCCTTGGCGAGCTCCTTGGAGAGATCGGCGTCGATGCCCTCGATCTCGCCCGTCTTCGGGTTGCGGTACGAGATCGAGTAATAGAGCGGGAACTGGCAGACCCGGAGATGCTTCGATCTGGTGATCTCGTTCAAGCGCGACTGGACCTGCTGGGCCGCCGCCGGCAGCGCCGCGAGCGCCAGGATCAACGCGGCGCCGCATGACAGGAATTTCGAAAGGCTGCTGCTCATTTGGGTCTCCTCCGGCTTTGGCTAATCGGCGAATTGCGACAGGAAGCGCTGGGCGCGGTCGGTCGCCGGCGCCGTGAAGAAGGTCTCCGGCGCCGCCTCCTCGACCAGCTCGCCGTGGTCCATGAAGGCGACGCGGGTGGCGACCTTGCGGGCGAAGCCCATCTCGTGGGTGACGACCAGCATGGTCATACCCTCCAGCGCGAGCTGGCGCATCACGATCAGGACCTCGTGGCGCAACTCGGGATCGAGCGCGGAGGTCGGCTCGTCGAACAGCATGATCTTGGGCGACATGGCGAGCGCACGGGCGATCGCGACGCGCTGCTGCTGGCCGCCGGACAGCCGCGCCGGATAGACCTCGCGCTTGTCGAGCAGGCCGACCTTGGTCAGCAGCCGATCGGCGAGGGCGGTCGCGGCACGGCGCGTCATGTTCCTGACCCGCATCGGCGCCTCGATGACGTTGTCGAGCACCGACATGTGCGGCCACAGATTGAAATGCTGGAACACCATGCCGATCTCGGGCCGCACCGCGCGAGCGGCGCGCATCTCGGCCGGATCGGGCCGGTGCGACGCGATCGTGACGCCGTTCATCAGCACGCGCCCGCCGCTCGGTTGCTCCAGCATGGCGAGGCAGCGCAGCAGGGTCGTCTTGCCCGACCCCGACGGCCCGATCACGCACACGACATCCTGCTCGATGACCGGCAGGCTGACGTGCCTCAACGCCTCGATCGCGCCGAAGCTCTTCGAGATTTGATCCGCGGCGATCAACGGACAGGATTTCGGCAAGCACCCACCCTCGCGCTCCGGCTGAGCCAGGATTTGTCTTGGCTTTCCGCCGATCGCTCCGGAAACACGATCTGCGACTTGGGACCAGCAATTCGGATGCCAGCCCGCGAAACCACGCGGCCGATTTGACCCATTGCCCGGATCGTGCTGAGTTTGGGCGCATGGCGGCCTCTGGCGGGCATTCGCGGCGGAAATTCCTCGGCGGACTCGCCGCGAGCCTGTCGCTCGCCGGCCGCGCGGCTGCGGACACCGGCCAAACGGTCGACCCTCTGCCCGCCGACGATGTCTCCGTCGACCTGCACAGCCATGCCGGGCGTGTGACGCGGCGCAACACGCCGTTCGAGCCGGTCGCCGCGCCGATGCGCGCGGGCGGCCTGTCGGCGCTCTGTCTCGCCATCGTCGCCGACAGCCCGGTGACTCGGCTCCTGCCCGAGGGGCGGATCCAGCAGGTGCGTCAGCCGGCGTCCGGCGAGTTGGCCGCCTGGGGCGAAACCGCCTTCGCGCGCGCCCATGAGCTGATCGCCGATCAGGGGCTCGCCACGATCACGACCTTGGCGGAGCTCGATGCCTGCCGCACGTCCGGCCCCGGCGCGATCGTGACCTCCGAGGGCGCCGATTTTCTCGACGGCGCGCTGATGCGCCTCGACGCGGCCTATCATGGCCATCGCCTGCGTCAGCTCCAGCTGGCGCATTACCGGGTCAACGAGCTGGGCGACATCCAGACCGAATCGCCGGTGCATGACGGCCTGACCGCGTTCGGCACCGATGTGGTGCGCGCCTGCAACCGCCTCGGTATCGTGGTCGACGTCGCGCACGGCACCTACGAGCTGGTGAAGCAGGCGGCCGCGGTGACGACGCGCCCCCTGATCCTGTCGCACAGCTCGCTGGCGGATCTTCCGAGGGTGCGCAGCCGGCTGATCTCGCCCGAGCATGCGCGCATCGTGGCGGCAACCGGCGGGGTGGTCGGGGTGTGGCCAGCGCGCTTCGTCTTCGCCGACCGGGCGGCCTTCGCCGCCGGCATCGCTCGCATGGTCGACGTCGTCGGGATCGATCATGTCGGAATCGGGACCGACATGCTGGGGCTGCCCACCGGCTCGGTGTACGACGATTACAGTCAGCTTCCCGCGGTCGCCGCTTCGCTGCGCGACGCCGGCCTCGATCCGACCGGCGTCGCCAAGGTGCTCGGCGGCAACTACCGCCGCGTCTTTGCGGCCGTCACGGCGTCGGCTTGAGAGGTCGCCGCTGCGTCTTTCAACCACTCCCATAGATAGGCGGCGTGGCTCCAGCGCACCTGAAGGTCGAAGGTCGGCGTCGCATCGATCTGGTGCAGCAGGATGTCGGTCTTGGCCAGCAGCGATTGCGCGCAGTGCGAGACCGAGAAGGCGCGCGGATGCAGGTCGAGCGGGCAACCCTCGGCCAGTAGGTCGCGCGCGCCGGCGCCCGCCAGTCGCAAGATCGTGTAGCAATCCGACACGTCCGTGATGGCGGCCATGCTGCGCGGCACCGTGCGCTGCAGCGCATCGATGATCGCGGCCTCGTCATGCGGCGGGCCGACCACGCGCCATTCGCCGGGGCCGAGCCACAGGACGGTGCGCGTGCCGGCGCGGCTCATGCGGTTGGGCTCGAGCGGCGGCGCGGTGCCGAGCGCCGCCGTCACGCCGGCGACCAGCGCCGGGTCGCCGTCGCGGCCGCGCACGGTCACCTTGGCGCGCCACGGCATCTCGACCAGCACGAGGCGGGGGCCGACGATCGCCGGAACGCCGGCGAGCGGGCTCTCCGGCTCAGCCATCGGCGGCCTCCTTGCCGAGGAAGCGCGGTGCCGTCACCGTCACGTCGTGGTTGCACCCGTCCATGTCGGGCACGTAAAGCGTCTCGCCGATGCGCGCGCGGCCACCCTCGACCAGCGCGAGCGCGATCGAGCGGTCGAGCGCGGCGCTGCGGTAGCTCGAGGTGACATGGCCGATCAGCCGAACCGGCGGCCGGCGCACCGGCGCTGCGGTGATCGGCGCACCCTCGCTCAGCACGGTCCGGGGATCGGCGGTCAGCAGCCCGACCAGCTGCTTGCGGTCGGGCCGCAGCAGGGCGCGGCGCGCCAGCGAGCGGCGGCCGAGAAAATCCGGCTTGGTCTTCGACACCATCCGGTGCAGCCCGACATCGTCCGGCGTCACCGTGCCGTCGGTCTCCTGACCGACGATGATGAAGCCCATCTCGGCGCGCAGCACGTGCATCGCCTCGGTGCCGTAGGGACAGACGCCGTGCGCCTGGCCGGCCGCGTGCAGTGCCTGCCACAGCGCCAGCCCGTGGCGCGCCGGCACGTTGATCTCGTAGGACAGCGCGCCCGAGAAGCCGATGCGGAACACGCGTGCCGGAATCCCGGCGACCGTGCCGTGGCGCAGCGCCATGAAGGGAAACCGCGCCGCATCGAGATCGATGTCGGTCAGGCCGCCGAGCAGCGCGCGGCTGGCGCGACCCGACAGCCCGACTATCGCCGATTGCTCCGTCACCTCGGTGCACCAGGTGTGCAAATCGGTCCACTCGGTCTGCAGCCACTCCTCGAGCCAGTCGAGCACCGTAGCGGCGCCGCCGGTGGTCGTGGTCAAATGGAAATGGTCCTCGGCCAGGCGCGTCAGCACGCCGTCGTCGAAGATCATGCCGTTCTCGTCGAGCATCACGCCGTAGCGGCAGCGCCCGATCGCGAGGTCGCCGACATTGTTGGCGTAGATCCGGTCGAGGAAGCGGGCCGAGTCGGGCCCCTGGACGTCGATCTTGCCCAGGGTCGAGGCGTCGATCATCGCCACCGCAGCTCGCGCGGCGCGGCATTCGCGCGCCACCGCATCGTTCATCGTCTCGCCGGCCGCCGGGAAGAAACGCGGCCGGCGCCACGCGCCGACATCCTCGAACACAGCGCCGGCGCGCTCGTGCCAGTCCTGGATCGGCGTCCGGCGCACCGGCGCGAACAGCGCGCCGGTCGCGCTTCCCGCGATCGCGCCGAAGCTGACCGGCGTGTAAGGCGGCCGGAACGTCGTGTGGCCGGCATCCGGGATCGCGCCGCCCGTCGTCTCGGCCAGGATCGCGAGCGCCGCCAGGTTCGAGGTCTTGCCCTGGTCGGTGCCCATGCCGAGCGTGGTGTAGCGCTTGAGGTGCTCGACCGCAGCATAACCTTCGCGCGCGGCCATCTCGATGTCGGCGGCGGTGACGTCGTTCTGGAAGTCGACGAAGCGCTTGCCGCGCCCGGGCAGGATCCAGCTGGTGCCGCGCGGCGCCTCGGCGAGCTCGGGCACGACCGGCGGCGGCGGCGCGCTGCCGTCGCCGAAGCCGGCGTCGTGCGCTGCCGCGGCGCCGGCGCCGAGCCCCTCGGCCAGACAGGCTTCGAGCGGCATCGTACCGTTGCAGGCGCCGGCGCAGCGCGTCGGCTGCGCCGCCTGACCCGGCACGAAGCTGGCGAGCGGCGGGTCGAACGCGAGCCGGCCGCGCGACTGGCTGAACAGATGCACGGTCGGCATCCAGCCGCCCGACATGGCGACCAGATCGACTTCGAGGTCGAGCGGCGCGCCGCCATCCGACGCAACCGTGATGCGCCGGACACGCCGCGCGCCCGCGGTCGCCAGGATCGTCGCGCCGCCGGTCACCGCGATGCCGCGCGCGCGCGCCGCGGCGACTCGCGCGCCCGCCGGGTCGGGCCGCAGATCGATCGCCGCGACCGATGCGCCGGCGGCCTGCAGGTCGAGCGCCGCGCGATAGGCCGCGTCGTGGTTGGCGACCAGAGCGACGCGCCTTCCCGGCAGCACGCCGTAACGGTTGACGTAAGTCCGCGCCGCCTCGGCCAGCATGATGCCGGGCCGGTCGTTGCCGGCGAACACCAGCGGCCGCTCGATCGCCCCGGTCGCCAGCACGACCTGGCGAGCGCGGATCTTCCACAGGCGCTGCGACACCGCGCCGTCGAGGCGTTCGACGGCGGTCAGGAAATTGCCGTCGTAATAGCCGGCGACGCGGGTGCGCGTCAGCACCGTCGTTTCGGGCAACGCCGCCAACGCGGCGCGCGCGCCGTCGGCCCAGGCGAGCGCCAGCGTCTCGCCGGTGTCCGGCGGCTCGGCGAGCAGCGCGCCGCCGAGCTCGGGCTGATCGTCGGCCAGGATGACGCGCGCGCCGGTGCGGCCGGCGGCGAAGGCGGCGGCGAGTCCGGCCGGCCCGCCGCCGACCACCAGCACGTCGCAATGCGCATGGCGATGCGCGTAGCGGTCCGGATCGCGCCCCTGCGGCGCGCGCCCCATCCCGGCGGCGCGGCGGATCATCGGCTCGGCAAGCCGCCACAGGCCGGGCGCCAGGAAGGTCTTGTAGTAGAAGCCGGCCGGCAGCAGCGGCGCCAGCAGGTCGTTGATCCGGCCGACATCGAACCCGAGCGACGGGTAGCAATTCTGGCTGCAAGCGACCAGCCCGTCCTGGAGGGGAATCTCGGTGGCGCGCAGGTTGGGAGTCGCGCGCCCGCCGCTGCCGAGCCGCACCAGCGCGTTGGGCTCCTCGGCGCCGGCCGACAGGATGCCGCGCGGGCGGTGATATTTGAAGCTGCGCCCGACCAGGTGGATGCCGTTGGCGAGCAACGCCGAGGCCAGCGTGTCGCCCGCATAGCCTTCGAGCGCGCGCCCGTCGAAGCGAAACCCGAGCGTCTTGGCGCGGTCGATCCGCCCGCCGCGCGGCAGCCGCCAGGATTGGGTCAAATCCCCTCTCCCATCGGGAGAGGGTCAGGGTGAGGGGAAGCATTGCGCGCGTGGCGATGCCGGGAGTCACGCCCGGCGCTTCCCCTCACCCGCGCGCTGACGCGCGCTGCCCTCTCCCGATGGGAGAGGGAGTGTGCGATGGCACTTCGCATCACATTAGAGCTCCACCATCGGCTTCGGCTCGCCCGGCTTGTAGACCCCCAGGATGCGGTCGCTCACCGTGTCGCGCAGCGCGTTGAACCAGCGTCGGCAGCCGTGACGGTGGAGCCAACGCTCGGCATGCAGCCCTTTCGAGTTGCTGCGCATGAAAAGGTAGTCGGCCCATTCGGCGTCCGACAGAAGGTCCGGCTCGGCCGGCCGGCTGATATGCGCCTCGCCGCGGCAGACGAACTCGTCCTGCGCGCGCTCGCCGCACCACGGGCAGCGGATCAGCAGCACGGCGATCTCACGATCTCGCGCTCAATGGGCCACCGCGGCGGCGGCGGCCTCGTCGATCAACGCGCCTGATACGAACCTGTCGAGCCCGAACGGCGCGACGATCGCGTGCGGTTCATCGCGCGCGATCGTGGCGGCGAACAGGTGGCCCGAGCCCGGGGTCGCCTTGAAGCCGCCGGTGCCCCAGCCGCAGTTGATAAACAGCCCATCAACGGGCGTCTTGCCGATGATCGGGCTGCGGTCGCGCGTGACGTCGACGATGCCGGCCCAATGCCGCATCATGCGCAGCCGCGAGAAGCTCGGGAACAGCTCGAGCAGCGGCTCGACCGTGTGCTCGATGACCGAGAAGGCGCCGCGCTGGGAATAGGAATTGTGCAGGTCCGAGCCGGCGCCGATCACGAGCTCGCCCTTGTCCGACTGGCTGACATAGACATGGATCGTGTTCGACATGATGACGACGTCGAGCACCGGCTTGATCGGCTCCGACACCAGGGCCTGCAGCGGCGTCGAGTCGATCGGCAGGCGGAAGCCGGCGAGGCCGGCGAGCACCGAGGAATGGCCGGCGACCACGATGCCGACGCGCCGGCTCGCGATCGTGCCGCGCGTGGTCTCGACCGCCCGCACGGCGCCGCCGTCGATGCGGAAGCCGGTGACCTCGCAATTCTGGATGATGTCGACGCCGAGCGCGTCGGCCGCGCGCGCATAGCCCCAGGCGACCGCGTCGTGCCGCGCGATGCCGCCGCGTCGCTGCAGCAGCCCACCCAGGATCGGATAGCGGCCGTGCAGATTGATGATCGGCACCATCGCCTTGATCTGCGCCGGGGTCATGAACTCGGCATCGACACCGTTCAGCCAGTTGGCATGGCCGCGCCGGCCGATCTCCTGCAAATCGTGGACATGGTGCGCGAGATGCAGCAGCCCGCGCGGGCTGAACATCACGTTGAAGTTCAAGTCGCGGCTCAAGCCTTCCCACAAGGTCACGGCGTGGTCGTAGAGCGCCGCGCTCTCTTGCGTCAGATAGTTGGAGCGGATGATCGTGGTGTTGCGCCCGGTGTTGCCGCCGCCGAGCCAGCCTTTCTCGAGCACCGCGACCCGCGTGATGCCGAATGCCTTGGCGAGATAATAGGCGGTGGCGAGTCCATGCCCGCCGCCGCCGACGATCACGACGTCATAATCCGGCTGTGGCGCCGGGCTGCGCCACGCGCGCGGCCAGTCGCGATGACCGGTCAACGCATTGCGCGCCAGGCTCCAAAGCGAATAGCGACTCATCGCCAATGGATGGAGATAAAGGTTTTAACGCAGAGGACGCAGAGGATGCGCGGAGGACGCAGAAGATCAGAGGCCATTTACGATCCTCGCGATGCCGTCGCGCATATGTGCGACATGGAAATTCAAAAGATAGCCGAGTTTGAATCCGCCGAGACGAAGATAGCTCAGGAGTTGGGCGCGGTGGACGGGGAGTACTGTCTCGAGCACCTTGAGCTCGAGGACCACGGCATCATTCACCAGCAAGTCGATCCGATAGCCGTTCTCGATGACGAGCTCCTCGTAGCGAATGGGGATCAACACTTGTGAGCGAACCCTCAGGCCTTGTTGTGCCAGCTCGTGCGCCAGACACATTTCGTAAGCACCCTCGAGCAGACCTGGGCCAACAGCCGAGTGTACCTTGATCGCCGCAGCAATGACGGTGTTGCCGATTTCGTTCTCGGTCATCCTCCGCGTCCTCCGCGTTAAAATCTTTTTGCTCGAAAGACTTTTTCAAAACCGGTCGGCGCGGAACGGCGCGAGGTCGACCCGGCTCGGGCGGCCGGCCACCAGGTCGGCGAGCAGCAGGCCGGTGATCGCGCCGAAGGTCAGGCCGAGATGGCCATGGCCGAAGCCGAAAAACACGCGGTCTTGGCCGGGCGCGGGCCCGATTACGGGCAGGGAATCCGGCATCGACGGGCGGAAGCCCATCCAGGTCGTCATGCCGTCGTCGTTGAGGCCGGGGAACATCTCCTTGGCGGCCTTCAAGAGCACCGCGTCGCGCTGCATGTTGGGCGGCGCGTCCAGCCCGGCGAACTCCACCGTGCCGGCCAGCCGCAGGCCCTGCTCCATCGGGGTCGCGATGAACTCGTGATCGCCCGAGCCGATCGGGCGTTGCGGCAGCGCGCCGGGGCGCGGCAGCATGACGTGATAGCCGCGCTCGGTGTCGAGCGGCACGCGCACGCCGCAGTCGCGCGCCAGCCGCTTCGACCACGCGCCGGCGCAGATCACCACCGTGTCGAGCTCGCGCCGTCCGTGATCGGTGACGGCGATCAGCCGGCCCTTGTCGGCGCGCTCGATGCGCTGCACCGCATCCTGGACCAGCTCGCCGCCTTCTTCGAGGAAGTGCCGCGTCAGGGTCTGCACCAGGCGCAGCGGATTCACGGTGTGGTAGGAATCGTGCATCAGCACGCCGTGCCGGAAGCTCGGTGCCAGGGTCGGCTCCATCTGGCGCAGCTCGCTCTGGTCGAGCACCGACAGCGCGACGCCGCGCCGCCGGCGCAGCTCGTGGCTCGGCATCGCGCCCGCGAACGAGCGGTCGCTCTGATAGGCGTAGAGCACGCCGCCGGGACGCGCGAGATCCTGGAACGCATCCGACCCGAGCAGCTCGCGATAGGCCGGCAGGATCTGGACCATCAGGCTCATCAGGGCCTGCGAGATGCGCTCGACCCGCGCCGGCCGGCTGGCGAGCACGAAGCGCACCAGCCAGGGCGCGAAGCGCGGCAAATAGCGCCAGTCGATATGCAGCGGGCCGAGCGGGTCGGCGAGCAGCTCGGGCACGCGCCACAGCAGCCCCGGGGTAGCGACCGGCACGCAGCTCGCAACCGAGAGCACGCCGGCATTGCCGAACGAGGTCCCCATGCCGGGCTCGCCGCGATCGATCAGGGTGACCGCATAGCCCTCGCGCCGCAGCGCCAGCGCGGTGCTCGCGCCGACCGCCCCGGCGCCGATCACGGTCACATGCCGCACGCCATCACCCGTGGAAGCCCCTGGCCGCCATCGTGCAAGCCGGCCGGAAGCTTGGCAAGGCTGGCGAGGCCGCGCGGCGCGGGCGTAACCTGGCGCCAATCAACCGGAGGAAACCCGCCATGCCGAAGATCGCGCGCATCGACGACCTGCATTGCGACGCCGGCTGGCGCAATTTCTCGTTCCTCAAGATCACCACCGACGACGGCATCGTCGGCTGGTCGGAATATAGCGAGAATTACGGCAGCAAGGGGCTGACCGGAGTCATCCACGCGCTCGCCGCGACCTTGGTGGGCCAGGATCCTGGTCCGGTCGAGCGCCACAGCGCGACGCTTTATGCGCTGACCCGGCAGGCGCCCGGCGGCATGAACCAGCAGGCGATCGCGGCAATCGAGAACGCGCTGCTCGACATCAAGGGCAAGGCTCTCGGCGTGCCGGTGTCGGCACTGTTCGGCGGCCCGGTGCGCGAGCGTCTGCCGCTCTACTGGTCGCATTGCGGCACCTACCGGATCGCGCGTGCCGCCGCCATGGGGGTCGAGCCGCTGCGCTCGCTCGATCAGGTCGAGCGGCTCGGCGCCGAGGTCGCGCGCCGCGGTTTCAAGGCGCTGAAGACCAATATCCTGCGCTTCGACGGCGCGGCGCCCGATCTCTACATGCCCGGCTTTACGCGCAGCGCCGGCTTCCCGGAGCTCAATCTCGATGTCCGCACCCTGGAGGCGATCCGCGCCGAGATGGCGGCGTTCCGCGCCGGTGCCGGGCCGACCACGGGCATCCTGCTCGACCTCAACTTCAATTTCAAAACCGAGGGATATCTGCGGATCGCCCGTGCGATCGAGCCCTACGATCTGTTCTGGCTCGAGATCGACAGCTTCGATCCGCAGGCGCTGGCCGATATCCGCCGCGCCTCGACGCCGCCGATCGCGTCGTGCGAATCGCTGTTCGGCCGGCGTCAGTTTCGGCCGTTCTTCGAGGCCCACGCAATGGACGTCGCGATCGTCGACGTGCCGTGGAACGGGCTGATCGAATCGCTGAAGATCGCCGCGATGGCCGAGACCTACGAGATGAACGTCGCGCCGCACAATTATTACGGCCATCTGTCGAGCCTGATGAGCGCGCATTTCTGCGCCGCGGTGCCGAATTTCCGCATCATGGAGATCGACATCGACGACGTGCCCTGGAAGGACGAGCTGGTGACCCGCCCGCCGATCATCGAGCAGGGCGAGCTCGTGCTGCCGACCGCGCCCGGCTGGGGTGCCGACATCGACGAGGCAGTGGTTCGGAAGCACCCGCCGAAGTGATTATTTCCCTCGCCCCGGCGGTGGGGGCGGAAGCATCACAGGCTGTCCCAGAACTTCGTCATCTGCTGGCGCTGCTGCGCGTCGGGTTGCCGGCCGATGCCGGCGGCGAGGTCGTCCGCCATGTGGTCGGGCTTGTCGGTCGCCGGAATCACGCAGGTGATCGCCGGGTGACCGATCAGGTATTTGAGGAAGAGCTGCGCCCAGCTCGTGCAGTCGAACTCGGCCGCCCAGGCGGGCAAGCTGCGGCCGCGCAGCTTGCGGAACAGCGCGCCCTGCTCGAACGGCTGGTTGACGATCACGGCGACCTGGCGGTCGATGCACAACGGCAACAGGCGGGCCTCGGCCTCGCGGGTCTCGATCGAATAGCCGAGCTGGACGAAATCGAGCGGCTCGCGCGCGATGATCGCGGCCAGCTCGGCGAGCGCGCCGGTGGTGTAGTGCGTGATGCCGAGATAGCGGATGCTGCCGTCCTCCTTCATGCGCCGCAAGGTCGCGAGATGGATCCGCCAGTCGAGCAGATTGTGGATCTGCATCAGGTCGATCACCTCGGTGCGCAGGCGCGCGGCCGACTGCTTCATCTGGGCGATGCCGTTCTCCTTGCCTTGGGTCCACACCTTGGTGGCGAGGAACGCCTTGGGTCGTGCCTTCAGCTCGGCGAGCAGCTCGCCGGTCACCGCCTCGGCAGTGCCGTACATCGGCGAGCTGTCGATCATGCGCCCGCCGGCCTCGAACAGGAGGTTGAGGACCTGCCGCAGCGCCGGCTTGGCCGTCTGGTTGCGGCCGACATCGAAGACCTGATAGGTGCCGAGCCCGATCACGGGCATGGCTTCGCCGGTCGATGGGATCGTTCTGGTGAGCATGGCAGGGCGCTCCGCGGTTGGGGTCGGGATGGCGGCGCACGCGCCGCCGCGCAGAACAGTCGCCGCCGCGAGGCTGGCGAGCGCGCCCTTGAGCAGCCGGCCGCGCGACAGGGACACGCTCATGGCATGCGGAGCACGGGTTTGATGGCGGTGCCCGCGACCGCGTCGGCGGCGGCGCGGTTGATGTCGGCGAACTCGTAGAACGTCACCAGCCGGTCCATCGGAAAGCTGCCGTCCATGAAGCGGTCGACCAGCGCCGGGATGAAGCGGTCGGGCTCGCTGTCGCCCTGGATGACGCCGCGCAATATGCGGCCTTGCTGCAGCGCCGTCATGTCAATCGGCGCCGCGGTGCCGGGCCGCGCACTGCCGACCAGGCAACAGGTGCCGCGCGGCGCCAGGCTGTCGACCGCCTGGCGCAGTGCCGCCGGCACGGCGGACGCCTCGATCGCGGCCTCCACGCCGGCGCCCGTGCCGCCCCCGGTAATCGCACGGATGCGCGCCACCGGATCCTCCGAAGCGGCGTTGACGACATGGGTCGCGCCGAGCGCCTGCGCGAGCGCCAGCCGGTTGTCGCGCAGATCGACCGCGATGATCGCGCCGCAGCCGGCGATGCGCGCGGCCATCACGGCGGCCAGCCCGACCGAGCCGGCGCCGAACACCGCCAGCGAAGCGCCGGGGCGCGGCCGCAGCACGTTCAGCACGGTGCCGGCGCCGGTATTGAGCCCGCAGCCGAACGGGCCAAGCAACGCGAGCGGAGCATCGTCGCGCACCTTGATCGCGTTGCGCTCGGTCGCCAGCGCGTGGGTCGCGAACGACGATTGCTGGAAGAAATTGCCGTGCACGGCCTCGGCGCCGCTGCGCAGCACGGTCGAGCCGTCGCGCCGCGTGCCGCCATGCTTGAGCGGCGCCGACTCGGCGCAATAGGTCCAGGCGCGCGCCTCGCAGGGCGCGCAGACACCGCAGGACGGGTAGCACAGCACGACGTGGTCGCCGGGCTTCAGCTTGGTGACGGCGCGCCCGACCTCGACGACCACGCCGCCGCCCTCATGGCCGAACACGCCGGGCAGCTTGACGGGATAGTAGCGGTCGCGCGCGTGCAGGTCGGTGTGGCAGATCCCGGTGCTCGCGATCTTGACCAGCACCTCGTCGGCGCGCGGCGCGTCGAGCTCCAGGGTCTCGAGCTGGAACGCGCCCTCGGGCTCGCGCACGACCGCCGCCGTCACCTGCATGATGTCGCCTTTCCAACCCTGCTCGCGCCGAGTCTGGGGTTGGCTTGGCCGGCCAGACCAACCCCAAGACCGTTGGCGGCGCGGCAGCTGC
>Ga0302324_100018669_pt1 | contig 13649 bp, 12 predicted proteins | sample Palsa_T0_1_FD_201949 | JGI IMG/M metagenome (GOLD analysis project Ga0302324, IMG submission 201949) | Peat permafrost microbial communities from Stordalen Mire near Abisko, Sweden - Palsa_T0_1 | ecosystem: Environmental > Terrestrial > Soil > Palsa > Peat permafrost | place: Sweden: Abisko...
CGCGAGCGTATCCCCGGTTTTAGCTTGAACCCCAGATCAGCGGCCTTCAAGATTACGGAAGTCACCCTGCAGGCGGCCGGACCGCCAATGAACAACCCGCCGTTATCAAAAGATCGCGGTTCGAGCGGTCAGTCGATCTGCTCACGGCCGTTTAGGAATTTCACCAGCGATTCTCGCTCTTCCTTCGTAAGGGACAGGAATTCAAAGCCGTACTGGTATCCGCGACGGTACCGAACCACGGCTCGCAACTCCCACTTCATTTCTGATCCGGGAAATGTCAGACACAGGTCGACAACTTCTCCGATGCTGAGGTCTGCCGCCAGCAGGATCCCGACGCCGGCTTCTGAAACATCTCTACAGTGACCCTCGATCTTCTGGTAGTGATCCCCCAGAAGATGGTTCACACTCAGACGGAAATCGGCGCGGTATCGAGGATGACGTCTGCGTCGCCGGTCCAAAGATTTCACCGCACGCTTTGGGGTCGAGGACGGCATTGGTCAGGCGGACGCTCCTTAACGGCGATGGACAGCGGGGCTGGAAAATGAGATGTGCACAACTTCAGCGGTTTCTCCACGGAACCCGAGCAGGCCAGCCGGCAGTCATGATTCCGACAACCAATCCGCCAACTGGACGCATCCCTTCATCTCCAATTTACCCGGCACGGAGGCGAAGCGGAAGGTGTCTTCGGTAACAGGCTTTCCGCTACAATCCCTAAAGTATTTCAAAGAGCGCGGCGGCCGAGCTTTTTGCATCGAGAGATGCCCAGAGCGAATCAATAACACGACGTTTATGCCATGAAAGAGAAAGGTGATCTTCACAACGTTGCCGCACTGGGACTTTTTTCAGAAGCGGAGACGCCCCGCTCGTCAGCCAATCGAGCTCCTGGACTTCGATTTTTTGCTCTTGCTTCCTTTCTGTTACTGTTTCCAACAAAGTTTCTGGTGGCGCAGACCTCCACGCCGACCCCTTCCATTTCGCTACCTGGATCGCAGAGTCCGTTCACCGGCAGCGAGGCTGACGGCACAGCAACTCCGGAAGTGTTGCAGCTCAGCTTCCAGGAGGCCATCGATCGCGGACTCCACAACAATCTCGGTCTTCTTCTTTCCGGGGATCAGACCATCATGGCGCGGGGTGAAAGATGGAAAGAACTCAGCAACCTCCTGCCCAACCTTTCGGCGGGCGTGCACGAAGATGTTCAAACCCTAAGCCTGACCGCGCTGGGATTCAGGGGCAACCTGTTTCCGTTTCCACTTCCCCGCGTCATTGGTCCCTTCAATTACTTCGATGCGCGCGCCTCTTTTAGCCAATCCATCTTCAACTTTCACGATCTCGAGAAGGAGCGGGCCGCTTCCGAGAGCCTGAAATCGGCGGCGTACAGCTTCAAAGATGCCCGCGAACTGGTTGTGCTTGCCGTGGGCAACGCCTATCTCATGGCGGTTGCCACCGCCGCCCGCATTGAAACCACCGAGGCCCAGGTCCAGAATTCGCAGGCACTCTACAACAAGGCCGTTGACCAGCAGAAGGCCGGACTGAGTCCATCGATCGACACTCTGCGCTCCCAGGTCGAGCTGCAAACCCGCCAGCAGCAACTGATTGCGGCCCGCAACGATTTCGAGAAGCAGAAGCTGTCCCTCGCTCGAGTGATCGGCCTTCCCCCAGGTCAGGAGTTTGTTTTAACAGAGAAAGCTCCCTACCAGGCATTGACCGCTTTACCGGTTGAGGTTTACTTGCAGCGCGCCTACGCTTCCCGCTCCGACTACCAGGCCGCCCAGGCGCAAGTTCGTGCCGCGGAACTTTCACGACGGGCCGCAACTGCCGGCCACTATCCAAGTCTGGACGTAAATGCGAACTACGGCGAAATCGGAGTCACCCCTGCCAACTCGAACGGCACATGGCAAGTGGATGGAGGCCTGACGATTCCGATCTTCGCGGGCGGGAAAATTCACAGCGACGTCCTCGAAGCCGAAGCCCAGTTGAAGCAAGCGCGCTCTCAATTGGCTGACTTGCGCGGACGAATCGATTACGAGGTTCGCGCTTCCTTACTGGACCTGAAGTCCGCCGCCGACCAGGTTGAGGTAGCCCGCAGTTCGGTCCAGTTAGCGGAACAGGCCCTCACCGAATCCCAGGATCGCTTCTCCGCGGGTGTGTCCGACAATCTGGAAGTGGTGCAGGCGCAGGAATCCGTGGCCAGCGCGCATGAAAGTTACATTCAAAGTTTGTACGCACATAACCTGGCCAAGATCGAACTGGCACGCTCCATCGGCGACGCCGAGCAGGGAGTCAAGCGATATCTGAAAGGCGAACACTAATTTAATTTTATGGAACCGACGACGACGCAGAGCCCGCCCGCCGCTCCTCCGGATCAACAAGAGACCCGCACCAAGCCCCTGCCTTCGACGGAGCGCGACTTTCATGCCCGCCCGTCGCGCACCTCAAGTCCCGGTTTTCGTATTGCCGTCATCATCGCCGCCGTCGTTCTGCTGGTTGTGGGATTTTTTGTCTACCGTTATGTGACCAGTTATGAAACCACCGATGATGCCCAGGTGGATGGCCACGTCAACTCCGTGAGCACTCGTATTGCAGGCAACGTGATCAAGCTGGACGTCTTAGACAACCAGTCTGTGCCGGCGGGCACGGTTCTGGTGGAAATCGACCCGGCGGATTATCAGGTTGCCTACGAGCGCGCGAAAGCCGACTTCGAGAGCGCGCAGGCCGCCGCCGCCGCTGCCGGCGTCGATGTCCCCATCACTTCTGTCAGCACCAGCAGCCAGGTTTCGTCAACCGAAGCCGATGTCGCCGGCGCCCGCGCCGGCATCTCCGCCGCGAGACAACAATTAGACGCCGCCAGGGCCCAGCTCGACCAAGCCGAAGCGAACAATGTCAAGGCGCAGAACGATCTTGGCCGCTACAAACAACTCGTCGACAAGCAGGAGATCTCGCAACAGCAATACGACCAGGCGGTTGCTGCCGCCAAAGCCAGTGCCGCCGCGGTGGACGCTGCCCGCGCCAACGCTGATGCCGCCAGGTCCCAGGTGACCGAGGCTCAGTCAAAGCTGGCGCAGGCAGAAGCCAATTGGCGCAACGCCCAGACTGCGCCCCAACAGGTTCAGATCATGCGCTCCAAGGCCGCTTCCGCTCTGGCCGATGCGCAACGCAAGAAAGCCGACCTCGACCAGGCGCTGCTCAATTTGCACTACACCAAGGTTGTTGCTCCTGTTGCCGGGGTGGTGAGTGACCGCACCGTCGAAGTTGGGCAGAACGTCGCCCCCGGCCAGGAACTGCTGAAGATCATTCCCCTGAATGATGTCTGGATCACCGCCAACCTGAAGGAGACCCAGCTTCGCGACATGAAGGTTGGCCAGCGGGTCACGATTGAAGTCGACGCCAACGGAAGAACCTACAAGGGTAAAGTGGATAGCATTGCCGGCGCCAGCGGCGCCCGTTTCAGCTTGCTTCCTCCTGAGAATGCGACCGGCAACTATGTGAAGGTGGTGCAACGCATACCGGTAAAGATCGTGCTCGATCCCGGTGAGAACAACGATCAGTCACTGCGACCGGGCATGTCAGTCGACCCCAAAATCTGGGTCCGGCAATGAGCGCTGCATCGCCCACGTTCGACAACGCCGATGCCTGGCTTCCGTCGGTAAATCCCTGGATCATCGCCATAACCGTCACCCTGGCGACTTTTATGGAGGTGCTCGATACTTCGATCGCCAACGTCGCTCTTCCCCACATCGCAGGCAGCCTTTCGGCTGGGCAGGATGAGAGCACATGGGTTCTGACCTCCTACCTGGTTTCGAACGCCATCGTGCTTCCGCTGAGTGGCTGGCTCTCTTCCATCATGGGCCGCAAGAATTTTTACATGAGCTGCGTCGCCCTGTTCACCGTCAGCTCCTTTTTGTGCGGCCTGGCGCCGAATCTCTCAACTCTCATCGTTTGTCGGGTGCTGCAAGGCGCCGGTGGAGGCGGACTCCAGCCCAGCGAGCAAGCGATTCTTGCCGATACTTTTCCTCCCGCCAAGCGCGGTATGGCATTCGCCGTTTACGGCATGGCCGTGGTTACCGCCCCGGCCATTGGGCCAACTCTTGGGGGTTGGATCACCGACAATTTCACCTGGCGCTGGATCTTCTTTATCAACATCCCGGTCGGCATCATTTCTATATTGCTCACCTCCCGTCTCATCCAGGACCCGCCCTACTTCAAACGCCGCAAGCTCAGCGAAACCAGAATCGACTACATCGGCCTCGGCTTCGTCGCTTTGGGCCTGGGGACACTGCAGGTGGTCCTCGATAAAGGCCAGCGCGACGATTGGTTTGAGTCGCACTTCATTGTGATTCTCTCCCTGATCTGCGCCGTCTCGCTGATCTTCGTGGTGATCTGGGAGTGGCGGCAGAAAGACCCGATCATCGATCTGCATCTGTTCCGGGATCGCACCTTCGGCATCTCTAACTTATTAATGTTCATGTTGGGGTTTGCTCTGCTGGGCAGCACTTTGCTGCTGCCATTATTCACCCAGACGCTGCTCGGATACACCGCTCAGGAAGCAGGATTTGCATTGATGCCGGGCGGCTTCACCATCATTCTGCTGCTCCCGCTGGTCGGATTCATGCTCTCCCGTTACAGCCCTCGGTACCTGCTGCTTTTCGGCTTGGTCATGCTTTCCGGTTCCTTGTTCCACATGGCCGGTTTTGACCTGGAGATTGATTTTCGCACCGCAGCCAACGCCCGCATCTTCCAAGCCGTCGGCATGGCCTTCCTTTTTGTTCCCATCAACACCGCGGCGTACGCATTTCTGCCCCGCGACAAGAATAACGCGGCTTCGGGCTTAATGAACCTGGCCCGCAACATCGGCGGCAGCGTCGGAATTTCTCTGGTCACCACCATGCTCGATCGCCGTACCCAGGTTCACCTGAACGATCTGTCCCGCAACCTCAGCGCCTCCAATCCCGCCTTCCGGGCGATGATGCAGGGCGCGGCACAGGCCATGCGCGCACACGGAGCAAGCGCAGCCTTTGCCACTCAGCAGGCGTATGCGTTGATCGAAGGCACGGTTCAGCGCCAGGCAACCATGCTGGCCTACATAGACGACTTTCGCCTCTTGGCAATCTCCATCCTTTGCATGATCCCGCTCGTCTTCTTCATGAAAAAAGGCAGGCCCGGCGGTGGAATTGCGGTACACTAATGCGCGGCGCGGCGGAAACTGGGGATGTTTCGGGTCATCACAATTGAACGCGAGTATGGCTGTGGCGGCGGCGCCATCGCCGCACGACTGGCTGAGCGCCTGGGCTGGAACCTCTGGGATCGCCGCCTCACCGAAGAGATTGCCCGCATCGCCGACGTCGATACCTCCGCAGTCCGGCGCTGCGACGAGCGCATGGACAGCCGGCTCTACCGCTTGGCGAAAACCTTCTGGCGGGGCAGCCACGAGCGTAGTTCCCCCCTCACCAGTCTGACCTTCGACACCGATTGCATGATGGAGATCATGGAGGAAATCACTTCCAGAATCGCCGAGCAGGGAAACTCGGTGGTAGTGGGTCGCGGCGCACCTTATTTTCTACGCTTGCACCCGGATGCCTTTCATGTCTTTCTTTACGCTCCCAGCGCTGAAAAAGTGCGCCGTCTCGTGGAAGACGGATCATCCGCCACTCAAGCCGAGGAACTGGTCGGCACTGTCGACCGCGAACGCATGGCCTTCGTCAAACACTACTTCAACGCCGACTGGCCCACTCGCTCCCTCTATCACGTAATGATTAACACAGCCGTAGGCAACGAGGCAGTCATTCAGACCATTCTCCATACCATGCATCTGGTGGAAGGCAGTCCGAAGGCCACCGGCTACGAACCTTCCAAAGTTTCCGCCACCGGTTAGGTCGAGTGCGGCCGCACCACCCGCTGAGGTGCGGGACAACAATCCTCCGCACATAGGTCCGGCCGCGGTCCTAAGGATCCGACGGCACTCCGTTCCGACCCTGGATTCATCCGCTCCAGAATCAACTCTCGAATCATTCCAATAAACTTCGGATGCACGCCCACCGTCTTCGCCCGCACCATGGGCAGAGCCAGGGAATCGCAGAGCTGCCGCGCCTCCACATCCAGGTCGTACAACACTTCCATGTGATCGGAGATGAAACCGATTGGCGCCAACACCACAGCCGACGCCAGGTTCTCACCCTTTACCCGGCGCAGGTAATCGAGAATATCCGGATCGAGCCAAGGCTGTCCCGGCGCACCGCTGCGGCTCTGGTAGACGAGCACGTCATTTTTCTGCTCCAGAGCCTCCGAAATCAGCCGGCGCACCTCCTCCAGCTGCGGCACGTACTCACTCGTGTTTGCCATGGAAAGCGGAATGCTGTGCGCGGTGTAGACAATCTGCGCGTTCCGCCGCGAGTCCGCTGGAATCGCGCGCAACGCCTCCCGCACGCGTTCGATCATGACCTCGATGAACGCGGGATGGTTGAAGAACGCTCGCAGCTTGTCCACCTCCGGCGCGCCCGCTCCCACTTCGCCCTGCGCCCGCGCAATGTCTTCACGATATTGCCGGCATCCCGAGTAAGAACTATAAGCCGAAGTCACGAAGCCGACGGCCCGCCGGATTCCATCCTCTTTCATCTTCCCTAGAGTCTCGGCCAGGAAGGGATGCCAGTTCCGGTTCCCCCAATAAATTGGAAGTCCGGGACCATCTTTCCCGAGCTCAGCCTTCAGCGCTGCAACCAAATCTCGCGCCTGCTGGTTGATCGGACTCTTGCCGTCAAAATGGTAATAGTGCTCGGCGACCGTCAATAAGCGCTCGCGCGGAATGTTTCGCCCGCGCAGCACAGTTTCCAGAAAGGGAATCACCTCTTCCTTCGATTCAGGCCCACCAAAAGAAACAACCAGAATGGCGTCGTAGTTCATAGCAAGAGCGGTTGCAGTCGGCAGCGAATGGGAATGAAAGGAGAATCTGGTGCGCCCGGAGAGATTCGAACTCCCGGCCGATTGCTCCGGAGGACATGCCGCACGATTCATCAACAGTCTACACGGAAAGTTACCAGCTGGGACCAGATGCTATTGATACCTCGTCGGACAAGGCTTTCCGGCAATCCGAGGACAATCCGTAGTACTCGGTAGGGTTTGGTGGTGGGCACAAAACTGGGCACAGTCGCGGGTAGCAAGACCTTCCTTCCATCGTCAGCAGTCCCGCCCTCAAGCGGCCTCGGTCAAGGGGTGGGGTCTTTCCAGGCTAACCCTTTCGCAATTTGTGAACCGCACGCAAACTTTTTTGATGCTTGGCCTGCGGCGGGGAATGCAAAACTGCATCGGCCCGCTCCACGCCCAACGACGGGTCGCGTTCAGAGTCGTGACGCGAAACTTCCGAAACCTGAAGTCTTAAATGAGTGAAATCGCGATGTCAAAACAATCTGGGTTTAAACTTTGATCCATGATCTCGGTCAAGCGCCGTTTCTTGGCTGTTCTGTCGGCATGCGGTCTTGCCGCGGGCGCCGCTGGTTACATCGAGAGCTTTTCTAGTGCGTCTACGGATAACTTTTTCCTGTGGCATGTCCCCCTCTTCTTCGGATTGATAGCGCTCCTTGGCCCGATCTGCGTTCTAGAGTATCCCGCTTCGAGAGCAGCCACCTTCGCGTTGAAGGGCTTTGCGAGAGGCCTACCGAACTGGGTTGCTCCTTGTTCCTGGTTGCTCTTGCTGATTGCCTTGGGGCACTTCGCCTGGTTTGCCGTGCATAGTGGATCGGGAGCACCGGCAATCCTGGATGGGCAATACGTTCTCGATGCGCGCGGGCACATTCTGAGGGTCCTGACGCAGTCAGAGTACTTTAAGCTCAGGGCAGCGGAAGCAAGAATGTTCGAGACTACGCTGATCTACTTGTACTTTACGCCCCTGATGTATTGGTGGTTTCCAAAGACCGTCCGTCGAATTCGCCCAGGCGACAGCGCTCAAAACCCCCGTCTCGTCAATTCAGATGTTTGGGGGTTCTCGTCTAAAAGGGGACATGATGAACAGAAAGCGACCAAAAGCTGATCAACCTCCAGAGCAAGGAACCATTTCCACTCCTGCCGAGCGGAAGCAAGTCGAGGATCGCCAGGCCATAGGCGCAAATGTTGTTTACGAGACCATTCGACGCGAAGGCGAAGAGGAATTGCATCGGCCTGCGACAGCTTTGGCGTGGTCGGCACTCGCTGCAGGACTTTCGATGGGCTTCTCGTTTGTGGCCCAAGGTGTGCTAACGGCCCACCTGCCCGATCACCCGTGGCGACCCTTGATCGCCGCTGCCGGATACTGTGTGGGATTTCTCATTGTCATCCTGGGACGCCAGCAACTCTTTACGGAAAACACTCTTACCGTAGTCTTGCCTCTCCTGTTGCGGAAGGATTTGTCCACACTGCTGCGGATGGTTCGTTTGTGGGTCGTGGTTCTGGGCGCGAACCTTGTTGGAACGTTTCTGTTCGCTTTGTGCGTGGGAAAAATCGGCATATTCGATGCGCACACGCAACAGTGCTTGACAGAAATTGGCGCCGCCCACATCGGAGTAGGTTTCGGGACGGTGTTTGTGCGATCGATTTTCGCAGGGTGGTTGATCGCATTGATGGTGTGGCTCCTTCCGGGCGCAGAATCGGCGCGAGTCAGCATCATCATTATCGTGACCTACCTGGTGGGAGTCAGTGGATTTGACCACATCATCGCAGGATCAACGACGACGTTTTTCCTGATTGTGACGAAACACATCTCCTGGGGAACCTATATCGTGCAATTCTTTTTTCCGACCTTGATGGGCAATGTCATTGGGGGAGTATCTCTGGTGGCGGCCCTGGGGCATGCACAAGTGGTTGGAGGGAAGCCACAATAGAGGGAAGCTGGGTTAGGCCGGAGCGCTAGGGGCCAGCTGTCGTAATCCGGCCTGATCTCGTCAGTTGGCCTACTTCTGCCACAGAATCGTTGTAAGGCGGTGGCTACAAGGCCACACCGTGTCTGCTCAACACACTAAATCGACATCACTCACGGGTCAGAACCCATTTACCTCGGCAAGCGGGAGCGCGGACGTTCCTGCGTACAATTCTGGGCACAGGCCCGAAATTGCAAAAATCTCGCCCCAGTCAGAGGGTACAGAGGAAAAAGAGGAAATCTGGTGCGCCCGGAGAGATTCGAACTCCCGACCTATTGCTCCGGAGGCAATCGCTCTATCCATCTGAGCTACGGGCGCACGGTATCAGCTTTAGTTTACATAGGTGGATAGACAGCATCAATGAGAGAGGCCGCGATCGCCGCGATCTGGGTGCGGTTTGAGACTAAGCTTGCGGACCACGGAAGCCAAACCGAGAAGTTCAAAACGCCGGCCTTTGAGACTCCCATGGGCGTCTTCAATCGGTCGATGACAAAGCTTGAGATGACGAGGTAATAGAACAACGACGCTGCCACCAAATCGTCGACCAGCAAATCCTGGCTTGAATCGCTTTACCAGCGGCCTCGTCCGCCGCCTCCGCCGCCTCGTCCCCCACGGTCCCCGCCGCGATCCCCACCTCGTCCACCGCGATCGCGCCCTCCGCCCCCCGCGTGCTCGGTCTTGGGACGCGCCTCATTCACATTCAGCGTGCGTCCGCCCACCTGCGACCCGTTCAGCGCGGTTATGGCTTTTTCTCCGTCTTCATTGCTGGCCATTTCCACGAAGCCGAAGCCGCGCGAGCGTCCCGTATCGCGATCGGTCATGATGCTGACTCGGTCGACTTGCCCGAACGGCTCGAACATCTGCCGCAGCTCGTCTTCCGACGTGTTAAAGCTCAAGTTTCCTACAAAGATATTCTTCACGCATCTGCCTCTGCATTGAGCTGTCGAAGTGCGAGCTCAATGCGGCGGACTGGCAGGTCGGCGACACCTTCCTGAAAATCGAGACCGGAGCTGGCGAACAGTCGAATGCGGCCAGAAGTATAGCAGGTTTGTCAAATCAGCCCGGTCAAATCGCGAATGTCAAATCCGACGCAACGCGGAATCGCTTAGCACTCGTCGACTTGCCAATATCCCTCGCGGTGGTACCCGACCTGCAACAGCCGGTTCTTGGGATCATGCCGCTTGCCGCAGCCCGGGCAGATCAAATAACGGCTCCATGACGTGCTGCGGCGGTCATAGTCCTCAGGGACCGCGAATGTTGTGCCGCAGCTGCAGGGGACCAGAAACATTCGCAGCGACTTGCTTCGGGATTCCCGGGATTCACCGCCGTCCTTCACCAGCCCTAACCTTCTTCTACCGCCGCCATCGCCTTCTTCTTGCGCTGGTTCGATTGCAGGACCTTCTTCCGCAGCCGCAGCGACTTCGGAGTGATCTCCACGAATTCATCATCCGCGATGAATTCAATCGCTTGCTCCAGATTCAAATTCCTGAAGGGGACGAGTCGAATCGCCTCGTCGGCCGTCGAAGCTCGCATGTTGGTGAGCTTCTTCTCCCGCACAGCGTTGACGTCGAGATCGTCGTCCTTGGCGTTTTCGCCGATAATCATTCCCTCGTACAATTCAACCCCCGGACCGACGAAAAGCTCTCCTCGTTCCTGCAAACCCCACAGCGCATAGGCTGTCGAAACGCCGGACCGGTCGGCGATCAGCGCTCCGGTTAGCCGGTGCGGAATTTCTCCCTGCCATTCCGTGTATCCGTCGAACAACGAGTTCATCACGATGGTGCCGCGGGTGTCGGTCAGCAGTTGGCTGCGCAGGCCGATCAGCCCGCGGCTGGGCACGCGGAATTCAATCCGCACCCTCCCGTAGCCGTGGTTGTGCATATTCGTAACTTCGCCCTTGCGCGATCCCAACTGCTCCATGACGACACCGACGAAAGTTTCCGGCACGTCCACCGTGAGATGCTCCACCGGCTCCATCAACTTTCCATCGATCCGTTTGGTGACGATCTCGGGCTTGCCCACCATCAGTTCATAGCCCTCGCGCCGCATCATCTCGATCGTGATCGAAAGCTGCAATTCGCCGCGCCCCAGCACCTTGAAGGAATCGGTGGTGCCCATCTCCTCCACGCGCAAGGAAACATTTGTGAGCAGCTCTTTCGCCAGACGATCGCGCAGGTTTCGCGAGGTGACATAGGTCCCTTCTCGTCCCGCGAAAGGCGAAGTGTTCACCGTAAAGGTCATCGCAATGGTCGGCTCATCGATGATGATGGGCGGCAGCGGCGCCGGATTCTCCGCGTCCGTGATGGTTTCACCGATGGTGATCCCTTCCACCCCGGCCACCGCGACGATGTCGCCCAAAACGGTTTCCGTGATGTCGGTTCGCTTCAGGCCGGAGAAAGAAAATAACTTTGTGATCTTGATTTTCTGAAACGATCCGTCGCGCTTGGCAATGACCACGTCTTCGCCGGTATACATGGTTCCGTTGAACACACGCGCGATCGCCAGGCGGCCGAGATAATCGCTGTAATCAAGGTTTGCAACCAGTATCTGCAGCGGCCCGGCTGGATCCCCCTGAGGCAGCGGCGTGGTCTTGAGGATCGCATCAAACAGCGGCCGGAGATCCTCCCCTCCGCCTTTTATGTCGGTCGACGCAGTCCCTTCTTTCGCGTTCGTATACAGCACCGGAAAATCGAGCTGATCTTCCTTTGCGTCAAGATCGATAAACAGGTCATAGATTTCATTCAGCACTTCTTGCGGACGCGCATCCGGCCGGTCAATCTTGTTGATTACCACGATGGGCGGCAGTTTCGCCTCCAGCGCCTTGCTCAGCACGTAGCGCGTCTGCGGCAGCGGACCTTCGCTGGCATCGACCAGGAGCATCACGCCGTCCACCATCTTCAGTGCCCGCTCCACCTCGCCGCCGAAATCGCTGTGGCCGGGCGTATCCACAATGTTGATCTTCACGTCGTGATAGAAGATGGCGGTGTTCTTGGCCAGGATCGTGATGCCGCGCTCGCGCTCCAGTTCGTTCGAGTCCATGACCCGCTCAACATGGTGCTCGTTCGAGCGAAACGTCCCGCTTTGCTGCAGCATGGCGTCGACCAGCGTAGTCTTGCCGTGGTCCACGTGCGCAATGATGGCGATGTTGCGAATGCTCAAACTCAAAGTATGGTTTTTCCTTTATTACGGCTCGGATTGAGAAGCCCACGCTGCCGGATCTCCCGCCGCAACGTCCCTTCTATAACTTTACTATGCGCGGAGGATTCTCAGGAGATTACATCGCACTTCCGTGCGAAAAGGCCGTCGACATTTCTTTCAAAAGGAAGGAAGAAGAGGGAAGTAACCAGCATTAGCCTGCCACTGCCTTTTGCCTGGGAGCCGGTCTTCCAGCCAGCCGCGCTTCCACCTCTTTAACGGCGCGTTGCGCCGCGTGGATCGCTTCATCGGCGGTCGATTCCGGACCTTCGGAATCCGTGTTGGCAAAAAAGATGCGATCCATGGCATGACGCGCCAGCGGCTGAACCTCGGTGTACAGCCCGGGCGTCGACATATACATGGGATGCCCTCGCCGGTAGATGTGCACCTCGCCCGGATCGACATTCAACCCGGGCATCAGCTTCTGAAAGTCGTTCAGCACATTCCCCGCGATCTGGCGCGCTCCGCTCTCAGTCAAAAGAGAGCTCCGCTGTTGTTCAGCCATCGGCGTGTAACAACTGAGAATATTCACCTTCTGCGCGTAGCCCGCTTGTTTCTGAATCACCCAGTCGGCGACCACGACATCGGTAAAACTGTTCCCCGGACACCATGTGTCATAGCCGGAGTTAAACACCGGCTTATCGAAGATCAGGTTCACCACGGCATACGGTATATAGCGAATCTGATGCATCGCGTCGCTTTGCTTATCGGAGAGTCCCTGGACAATGCGCCTCGTGATGAACTTGGGTGTTGCCATGATCACGACCTTAGCGGTTACGGTCTTCAACTCACTACCCAGCATGTAAGTGACCTGCACTTCTTCTTTCCCGGGCACAACGGCCACGGTCACGGCGCCGGTGCGCATGCGGTCTTTATATTTTTCTTGAAGAGTGTTCGCCACCTTTTTCGTAACGGCACCCAAGCCTCCGGGCCAGGTGTAGCGATCATCTGCGCGACTCTCTCGCGCCATGCTCTGCAATTCAAGAATCCCGACCAGTGCGGCTGCCTGGTCGCTCTCCGCTCCATAGTTTGAGGGCCCGTAGGCATCCCACCACTGCTTGAGCTCTGCGGGATAGGAGGTCATCAATTCGACAAATGGCTTCTTGGAAAACTCCTTGCCGCGTTTTTCCAGATCAATCGCCAGCATCGCTTTCTTGAATTGTTTGAAAGCCTCGCGCACCGACGAAGGATAGGGCAGCTTATTGAGACCTTCGCCCCATGTGTCGGGGACGAGTTCGCCTCGAATAATGCTGGCGTCCGGACTATTGATAGGCAGAGGATTCAGGCCAATCTCTTTGGCAAAATGAAATGCATATTCGTCGTCTTCATATAAGAATGCCGTCCCGGTAGAGTACGGTGTGCCTTCATATTCCATGGCATAGGCATTGCCGCCCCAGTGCGGTTCTTTTTCCAGCAATAAAAAATCGCGGTGCTGCAGACGATAGGCCGCCGCCAACCCGCTCAGACCGCCACCGACAATCACAACATCGTGCCGCGCCGAAGCCGCGGGCCGCGCGAACACCTTGCCGTCGCGCACCTGGTGGCAGATTCGATTATCTTCGCCATCCACGTCTG
>Ga0302324_100018673_pt1 | contig 13649 bp, 11 predicted proteins | sample Palsa_T0_1_FD_201949 | JGI IMG/M metagenome (GOLD analysis project Ga0302324, IMG submission 201949) | Peat permafrost microbial communities from Stordalen Mire near Abisko, Sweden - Palsa_T0_1 | ecosystem: Environmental > Terrestrial > Soil > Palsa > Peat permafrost | place: Sweden: Abisko...
GCTTTGGCTTTCATGCCCTCGTAAAGACTGGTGGCCCATGGATCGTGGTTATCCAGCAATTTTTCGATGCGCGTGATGTCCGATGGCGCAATGTCTACGAAGGGGTGCTGGGTGGTCTGCGCCCAGCAGGGGCGGAATGACCCGACAATCAGAATGAGTACGCACGGCAGGTAGCGGAGAAAATTATCAGTCATGATCGCACTCGCACTTTGATTTCGATATTTTTTCATGCTCAATTATTTTATACGAGCACGGTCCCGTTCCAAAGAAAGTTCGACATCAGTCGGCTTTTTGGGTGAGGTGTTCGCCAATGAGGCGAATGTGGACGGGGCCGACGGAGATCTGGTGTTCGTAACGAGCGTCGAGGGCGAGCGCGAAGCCGAGAAGGATGAGCCCCAACTTGAGGAGCATTTCGTACCAATGGAAGCTATGGCCCCTACCGATCAGGCCTTGCAGGCCTTCCACGCCCATAGCGGAAACGGCGGAGAGCATGATGCCGCGATTTAGCGCGTTAAAGCGCCAAAACGAGAGAGGCGCGAGGTAACCGACGGAGACGAAGAGCAGGAGTTTGAAGATTTTGTACGAATAGTGGGGAATGGGCGGGAGGGGCGGATTGGTGGGCAACAGAACAACTTCGGAGACGATGGTTATGGCCACAATTAAGATCCACGCGATGCGCAAGTTAGGCGTGAAAACTTTCAGCATAGTGGCCGCGCAGAGAAGGGTCAGTAGGCGCCGTCGCCTGAAAGTACGGCTCCGCCGGTTCGGGCGAGGATATAGATATCAAGCCAGACGGACCAATTTTGAATGACGTATTTGTCCAGGGTAGCGCGTTCGGCGAAAGTCAAGTGATTTCTGCCCGACACTTGCCAAAGACCCGTGACACCAGGCCGAACTTGCTTGTAAAGGTTGAACGCGGGCCCGTACATAGCCACCTGTTTCTCGAGCACCGGGCGGGGGCCAACCACGCTCATTTCGCCGATCAAAACATTCCAGAATTGCGGGAGTTCATCGATGCTGGTTTTACGAATGAAGCGACCGACGCGAGTGAGGCGAGGATCGCGCTTGAGTTTTTGTGTGGCTTGCCAGTGGGCGTGGTCTAACGGATTTTTTTCGAAGTGGTCGCGGAGCACAGCGTCACCGTCGGTGACCATGCTGCGCAATTTCCAGGCATTGAATTTGCGTCCACCATGGCCGATGCGTTCATTGCGAAAGAAGGCCGGGCCGGAATCTTCCAGTTTGATCAACAGCGCGAAAAGCGCCACAAGCGGAATGACGATTGGAGAGAGCAGCAGAGTTATGGTCAAATCCAACGAACGCTTCAGGAACTTAGACCACGGGCGAAGCAGCTGTTGCTTGACTTCCAAACCGATAATACCGCCGATTTCCTTGGCGGTAATGCCGAGGCTTGTCATGCCGATCAGATTCGGAATGACTAGAAGATGGGCAAAGCACTGGCCGTAGTGATCGAGGAGATCGAGCAGTTCCTGGCGCGAGAGACTGGGCATGCAGACGATGCCGTAGGAAATTTTGTGTTTGGCGGTGATTTCGAGACAGCGGGAGAGCGGCCCGGTAATTAAGCCGTCTGTGTGACAGATTTTCGCCGGATCGTCATCAAGTACGGCATAGGGTTTCAGGCCGTACACCGGGTTTTTTTTCAGCTTGTCGCACATTAGTTTACCGGTAGCTCCGAAGCCAAGAATTACTACTTGGCTTCCCCACCAATTTTTGTGGCAAAGGGCCTTACGGGTTAATGCGCGAGCAATCGGGACCATGATAATGGCCAAGAGGTAAGCCTCGATGTAAACAAGCCGCGAAAGCGACACATCATGAAGGAAAAAAGTGGCCGACCACAAAAGGAGAAAAGCCACGCTGATGGCACGGGCGGACAGGCGCAACTCGTTTACAGGATTGAGAGAAACTCCGGGGTAAAGGCCGACCGCCATGAAGCTGCAAAGCAGCAGGACGACGGCCGGGAGCACGATTCCGATTACCGGCAAGGCGGCATGCACCAGAAGGTGGTAACGCTGAGTGCAAGCGAGCAGGAGAGCAACGACAATGGACACAGCGTCGGCAGCTGCGAGACAGGCCACAGTGCCAAATGGACGGTCGACGGAAATAGAAGTTGGAATTTCTTCGGCAGACATTGCGACAACGGAAGCGGTTAGGTGTGTTTCCATATATTGTGTTTCCATATATTTTGTTCGCAGGGGTTGAAGGTTGAGCTAAGTTCGCCATTTCATAGGTGCGCTGAGGTAGATCGGTAAGACCGCTTGCCTGAAAAGCCGACCGGAACGTCTGAGGTAAACGTGCGTTGAAAAACCGGGCTGGGAGCGGAGGAGAGGAAAGGCCAAACCAGGTCGCTGACGCTTCCGGCTCGGCTAGGGGTTGTACGTTGTAACAGGAGGTTTTCATTATCATCGGTGGGCCGCAGGTCGATGGGCACCCTTGGAAAACACGGTCTGGTGGGCAAAGAAAAAGAGGGGACACGCCTGTTGAATTCGTTTCGGCGGCAGTGCGGGGGGAAGCCCAGGGGGAAGCCCGGAGTGTCACCCCTTTTTCTTTTCATCATCATGGGAGGGCCGAAGGACCATGAGCGCGGGCTCGCAAGGCCAGGCGAGCAGCCTGAAATACGGAGAAAACCAATAAAACGCCGATGAAATCATCGCGGACGTCCCACCACTCGAAAGCCATCGAGAGTCCGAATAATAATTGGCCGATCTCGATCGAGACTCCGAGGAGAAAAGCAGCTCCGGCCGCGCGTAACTCACCTTTACGCGTTTCGGCGCTTACGAGCAACAGCAGACTGGTAATGCCGAAGATGAGCATGTGGGCCAGCCGGTGTTGCAGCTCGGCGGGATGTTGAACCGGATTGGGCTTGGTTCCGAGGTATGCTTTCGACGAACCAGGCAGAAACGACCCGATCACCACGGCGGAGATCCAAAAAGGGGCAAGCCACCTTGCCACTGTCTTGATGGAGTTGGATTTTGTTGTGCAGGCGGCGGGTGGGTTCCGCGTGTCTTCGTACACCGTCACTGGCCGACCCACTGGGCAACCAGCGGACTAACCGAGGTCATGGCGGAGCCGGGCGTAAAATTTCGGTTCATACAACTTTTGGAAGAGGTATTGCCAGCAGCCGGGTTGAGCGAGAATTTCGCGGAGCCGGCGGGTTCGCGGCCGAACGCCGGCGAGGAAATAGTAGGACGGATCGAGGAAGCGTAACGCCGGCTTGGATTGCAGTAACTGCCTGCGGCGGCGTCGGAGTTTAAGAGGGGTAGACACAGAAAGGGCGATGGGAGGCTTGAGGCCGAACGACTGTTCGACCTCGATAAGGAAAAGGGCGAACGTGGCGTATTGGCCTTTCTGGCGGAAGCGATGTTCAATGGCGTGCCAATCCAGCGAAGCGTGAAAATGACGCTCCAGAAGAAAAAAATCGTAGAGGGTTCGAAGAGATGGATTGATGCGCTCCCGGTAGCTATCGTGCATTTGGGAGTGCATGATGTGGTGGGTGACGAGATGCTCGGGAGATGGAATGCGGATGGACGCCCCGTCCAGATTATGAGGCACTGAGTCGCGGAAGACTTCGGTGGCAGGGAGGAACGAGGCGCAGGCACCGAGCCCGACCGTCCGGTGGAGGTCCACCTCGAGGGAATCGGCGCGGGTAAGGGCCGGGTAGGAGTGGCCGATCACAAATTCGATGCTGTGGGCCGGGTAAGCGGAGTAGGACAGATTGTGGAGAACCGCTACGGCGGCCGGGAAATCTTCCGGAGGTACGAGGAGATCAATGTCGGCCAAGTAGCGGGCTCCCAGATCGGGATAGATGCCGGCGAGAATGTTCGCGAGGCCTTTGAGGGCGACGGGTTGTATGCCGACCTGATTCATAGCCGCAGCTAGTTGCTGAGCTTGAACAAGCGCCGTTCGATTGCGTTCGGCGTTCAAGGTATTTACCAAAATCAGCGCGGCTGAGACGTCTTCGGGAACCGCGCATATGACCGTCCGTTCGAGGGAATTCTGGCCTGATAATGCGGGCAAAACTGCCGACTCCGCGGCGGCACGAACGAAGCGCTCCCAATTTATCCGCAGGTTTGGGAGGGTGCCTCCTTGGGTTTTGCGGTTCGCAAGCCAAGCGCAGAGCGCTGAGGTGTATAGATCTTGGTCAGGCACGGAATTCTCGACAAGGTGGCAGCGGACGGGGCTCGGAGGTCTGGGCTTATTTGTTTGATGTTCTAAGGCGCAGGGAACGTGAATCCCCGGAGAGCATAGAGAGCACCGTCGGTGGAAACGTGGTTATGGTCGGTGTAAAGCAAATGGTTTCCGTCCCGATACAAGCATAGATTTCGGCTGTCGCAGAGGGTGTTTCTGGTATCAACCAGCTTCACGCCGGACAAACCGGCGATTGTCTGTTTAATAGCGGACCCCGATGCGTCGTCGTCGGAAACATCTCCGATAGGAGCCAATCCCGGATCGGTGGGGTACTTGGCCGTCAGCAGAGAGGCAAGGAGGCGCCTGGCGGGAATTTGGGCCGCTTCCACTCTTAATACCGGGTTGAAATCAAAGGTGGGCACGTCCTGCATTATGAGGACCTTCTTGCCGGCTCGTTGGAGCGACAGAATTGAGGCTGTCAGCGACTGCTTGAAGATTTCGCGAGCGTCATCGGCCGATGGCATTTTGTTATGTTGAGCAAGGTTGTTTATCATCCAGCCCCTTGCCGCTGTTTGGCGAAACGCGTCCGCCCAATTGGCGGCGAGAATCACGATACGGATGCGGCGATCAGTTGCGAGGAGGCCGAGCACGTCATTGTTGAAACGGAGACAATCGGAGGCTAGCAAGGGGCTCGCGGGGATGTAGTGTTCCGCGCCGCTGAGCGGGAGGCAGGAGGCTTTACTCAACTGAACAAAGCTATAATCTTCTGTTTTCGCATGGAAACGCAGGCCCGGAGCGAGCGCCGCGGAGTGGCTGTCGCCCCAGAGGGCAACGGAGGGACGGACCTCGTATGGGTCGTAGCAGGGGGGCAGCAGATTCGGCTTAGCCTTGACTACCAGGCAGGGATCGTTCGCCAGTCTTGGGTTCGCCGATTCGAGGTTCGCGAGCGATGGATAACGATTTGGCAAGCCATTGCTAAGCCATACGATTGCGCAGACCGCGAGCATAGCGGCGCTAGCGATAGCATAGCGGGCAAGAAGTGGGCCGGGCGCGACAGTAGATTTTCTCAAGGGTTGTTCAACGAATATGTAGGAGAGAACCGCTGCTCCAAAGGCAATCGCAATCGCGAGGAGCCCTGCCGTAAGAGGAAGCTTGCCGCCGTCGGACACGCTGTCATGCAGTAAGTGCGCGAATGCCAGCAAGGGCCAGTGCCAGAGGTACCAGGAATAGGAAACCTTGCCTATGAATACTAGCGGCGGCTGAGAGAGCACGCGGCAGTTCACCCAGCTAGACGGGACGGCGAGAACGGCGGCAGTTCCAAACACTGACGGCAGTGCCGCTGCTCCCGGGAAAAGGGAATTTTTCGTAAGTATGGCCATGGGGGCCAACATAAGGAGGATGCCTGATGCGGCGATGGCTTGCCGGAGGCGCGGTGGAAGGGGGTTATGATTTCGGCGCAGCTCTGCGACGGCGAGAGCAACGCCTACGCCAAGTTCCCAAGCGCGAGTTGGCAGCATGTAGAACGCAAACATTGGGTTAATATCGATTCTTATGGATGCGTAAAGGAAGGAGACTACGCATGCGGCGAGAATCGCGGGCAGGAGCCAGCTTTTCTTGGTACGGATCAGAATGACTATTAACAAAGGGATGAAAATGTAGAACTGTTCCTCGACGCCAAGCGACCACGTCATCAGCAGAGGGTTTAGCTCGCTCGAGGGCGCGAAATAGCTGGAAGTGCGCCAGAATAGGATGTTCGAGGCGGACAGGGTAGCAGCGAAGGCGGAGCGACCTACCTCGGCGGCCTGAAGGGGCGACATCAGAATCAGCGCCGCCAAAATTACGAACGCCAGCACGGCGAGAAAAGCTGGGAGGATCCGCTTGGCGCGGCGTTGATAGAACCGCAGATAGCTGAAAGTGCCAGAGACGGCCTCCGAAAAAATGTGGCCGCCTATGAGATAGCCCGAGATAACGAAGAATATGTCAACCCCCGTGAATCCGCCCGTGAGCAGCGGGGCACCGGCGTGATACAACACCACGCTCGAAATCGCTATGCCTCGAATCCCGTCGATGTCGGGGCGGTATGGCCCTGTTTGCACGCCTGGCTTGACCGTGTTCGGCAAAGACTCTTCGCGTGTTATGGTTGGCAAGGAAAGCATTGCAACTTAGGCAGAGAGTTCGGGTTTTAGGACTCGTGACGGCATATGCTTAAGGGAGCACCGGACTTGAATCCGCAGGACGTTGAAGCTGGAGTGCGCAAGGCAGAGAAAGGTCTCGGGATCGGTGCGTAGGCCGTCGAAACTGCTAGTGCCGCACAAGTTGTACGGTGGGGGTCTTCCAAATTCCTTTGAATACGCCCAATGCGTGTGCGAAACAGTATGCCGCTTTCTTGACCCTGCCGGTTAGCATCACAGCGAGCGCCCTACACAAATCGTAGCCAAGCAATACGGCCCATAGTGAAAAGAGCCCGTGTTTGCGGGTCAATCGACCGATAGACTGGCCGTATAGCACTGCGCGCGTTATCGAAACCGTGCCGCTCATCATGTCTCGCCTGGGATGGCCAATGTGCCGGGTACGATCGAATCTAGCTCGGAGGCCACTTGACATAAGTCGAAGAACCAAGTCGGTCTCTTCGCCTGGGAAAAACGACTCGTCGAACTCCATCTGTGCCGGCAGCGAACTGCGACGGAAGAAGAGGCTGTTGCAGAAGGTGGTGCGAAGAGCATTCACCGTTGTAATATTGCAGGAACTCTGAAACCAACGGTTACCGCTGGGAACACCAGAGTCGTCCAGTGCGCCGACGGAGAGAATATCATAGGTGGAATTTTCGTTGAACCACTTATCGATTTGAGTAAGAAGGTGGGGCGGATACCAGCAATCGTCGTCGGGGAAGGCTATGATCTCTCCATGCGCACTCTTGAGCCCGACGTTCCTGGCTCGCGAAGCGCCTTCCTTCGGTGCTCGTATGTGGATCAACTTGAAAATCGATTGAACGGAGTCGAGGTAACTTGTCAGTCTGTCGTCCTCATTCTGATCGACAACGATCAGTTCGACTCCTGGATAGTCCTGGGCTATTAGAGATTCGAGCAGGCGACCGAACTCAACTGTCCGATCCGCAGTCGGGACGATAAGGCTAAACCTTGGCATATATTTTTCGAGAGATCGACCGAAGGAAAAGCGACTTTTGAGGAACACGCGCAAGACGGCTCGGTGTCAAGCGCCCCGCCCGGATGTGGGAGTTCCCCGCTGTCCGGCGGCGCGCAGCCGAGCCCTTTGTTAACGAGGGCTCAAGCCAAAATCACACATTGTCGGCAGCTTCAGAAGGTTCTGGCATTGGCACGTAGTCGCGCGACCGCAGAATCCGTTTAGCGCAATCTCGCGCGTCTCGCTCGACCCTCCAAGCCATTGCTCCCATAAAGATCTTAGCCCTTTCGCCCAGGGGCGGGATGGCTTTTCCAAAATGTTTCTTTAGTTTCCAGACCTCGCGGGGATACGCATAACACTCACGGTAGCCGTCCGGAAAATGGATGATATCCGGGTAGACTCTCACTCCTTGCTTGCGGAAATGGCATGTTCCTCTCAGCACATCGAGGTGGATGGGCCCGCGAGAATCGATAGGCGTCCAAGGACCGATTGTACCCGTTGGCGTAAGGCGCAGGCCGTGCAAAGCTAGAGCGAGCGCAAACAAAGGTTCATCAGGGAAGCCACCGCCGGGATATGATCCGACACGGAGATTTTCGGCATCCGCTAAAAGTTGCCTGACGGTATCAAAGAAGGCGGTCGTCTCGGTGCATCTGCGGAAGTAGTAGCAGCCTCCATTGAACTTGGGAAGATCTGGAATTCCGAAGTGGTCCAATACAAATGGGACGTCGATGTTTCCGTCGCGATCGTCGCGGGAGAGATAACGCCAGCCTGGAATCGCAAAATACTGATTCTTGAAAAGAGCAAATAGGGCGCTTAGATTGGTTACCGCCAAACAGTCACTATCGATAAAAAGACTCTCGTCAAATGGGCTGATGCGATCAAGGTGTAGCTTTGGCTCGACGTGTTTACCCATCTCGGGCTTGTATGGTATGACGTGTGTGAAGAGAGCGGCGAGTTCGGGGTCGGATGAATCAGTGAGTACGGCAGTCTGAAGGTTGGGCGCGTTGACACGCAAGGACAGAGCCAACCATTTCGCCATTTCAATAAATCGCGTTTTACCAAGGGCTATGGTCAGGACGCCGGTGTTGGAGGTAACTACTCCCATAATTAAAGCTTTACTCCTAGGTTGATCGCTCAACGGGAATTCGGGGGTTTCGAGGGGTTAGTAACCGGCTCGGAGTCGATTTTCATTATCATTGATGGGCCGCAGGTCCATGGGCACTCCCCTGAAAAACACTGCATGTCGGCATCGGGTACCGCTCGTTGACACTCGCGGCTCGGCTAGAGGCTGTGCGTTGTCCCAGGGTTTTCATTGTCATTGGTAGGCCATGGGAGGCCGCGCCGAGGCTGGCCGGGAGGTCAGCCGCAGACCTGGAGGTCCGCCCCACTAACGCTTGGGATCAGACTGTTTTTTGAATAGGCGCTTTCGACAAATTCAGACATCTTGAGAACAAAATCTGCCGTGCTAAACTGACGCGCGTGGGCCTGAATCATTTCGGGCCGGAAACAGTGTTCTACTGATTCAAAGCGGAGGATTGCGGCACGGATCGACTCAACTGTCTGCTCAGGAAAAAGAAGCCCCGTCCGGTTCGCCTCCGGTCCGGAATGGACTACAGTTTCTAACGATCCGCCATGGCCGAAGGCAATGACGGGGCGCCCATAACTCTGGGCTTCCACGGGAACGATTCCGAAATCTTCATCGGAGGCAAAGAGGAAGGCGCGACATCTGCTATAGAGGCGGCCGAGTTCTTCGTCGGACACTCTACCGAGGAACTCAATGGTAGGTCCAGCGATCTTTCTGAGGCGCTTCTCCTCGGGGCCGGTACCCACTACGATCAAGCGGCGCTTTAGTTGATTGCACGCCAGAATCGGCAGATCAAGGCGTTTCAGGTGGCTCAGACGGCCTACTGACAAATAATATGAATCGTATCCCTTCGCTAAGTAGCCCTGCTCCGTGTTCACCGGCGGATATATAACGGTGCTGCTACGCCGATAGAATTTGAGAATGCGCTTGGCAATATATTCTGAATTAGCGATAAATTTGTCGATCCGTTGAGCAGCTAAGAAATTCCGGTCACGCGCATAGTGAGCGCTCATAGTGAACAAGGGTCGAACCGGCCAGCGAAGGGAGCTACGGTACTCGGAATATTGATCCCACAGAGAGCGATGCGGGCTATGGCAATAGCAGAGGTGACAAGAATCCTGATCGGTGATTACGCCCATGGTATGGCTGCCGTCAGAGCTAATCACGAGATCGTAACCTCTGAGGTCCAGGGTCTCGGCCGCCAAGGGGCCAGCAAAGAGAAGATACGGGTAGAGTTTCTTGACCCCGGGAATGGCGTTCAAGAATGTTGTGTGGATGACCCTCCCGCGCAGTTTTTCGGGGATGGCGTCACGGCGCGCGACCATGCAAAAGAAATCGGCTGCGGGATACATGTCCGCAAGAATCTCCAACACCCGTTCCGAGCCGCCAAGATAGAGCGAGTGCTGATAGGTGATGGCTACCCGCATTTCCTATGATTTGGAGCACGGAGCAGCGCCAAAGATCTTTTCTAAATCGGGCTCGCTGTAGGTCAACATAGCCTGGCGGTCGTTAGCGGCATCTGACGCGTTTCTGTTCGAATCCTCGAGGGCCGTCTTCTGCGTGCCGGGGCGCACGGTAAAATGAAGGGCTTTTGGCACGATTTGCCGCACTTTATAGCCTGCCCGGAGTGCCTGAGCGTGAAGCCAGATATCGTCCGCTTTTGGGCAGCACAGCTCAAATGCCCGACCGGCCTTCTTTATCGAGGCAAGCAGGGCCGGCGGATAGATTACACCGGAGACACCCGTCGCGAAATGCCGGAAGCTTGCGTCGGCGGAGTCGCACAATTCCCACTGGTTATATTTGGCCAGTCCATTTTGCAGGAAAGGAATCACTCGCGCGCGATAGCAGTTGACAACATCCGGACGCTCGCGAAATGCTAAAACCAATTTTTCCAGCCAGTCGCGGGGATACAGAATATCGTCGTCAGCGGTTACCAGGGGCGAGTTGAAGGTATCACTGATCTCAAGATATGGATAGTATTTTGTGTGGGGACCAAAGTTATTAGCGAAGCGGACCTCCACGCCCCGTTTGGCGAGACGCGCCAGAGCGGCGGGAGGATTGCGAAACAGGTTTTCGTCCTGGAGCCACAAGATCAGTCTGGAGGGAAGCAGATTGCCCAGAGCGATTGACTCGATGGTAAGGTAGACCTTCTTCATCCGTTCGCCATATGACGTCAGCGAAACTATGGGTCCGCCCGGGGTGACGGCTGTTGATGTCGTGAACCGATTGGAGGCGGCCAATCTCGCTACTTGCATTTGAGAGGTAAGAATGCGCGAGAGGCTAGCGGGAATTCGGCGCAGGCGCGTTTGCAGATAGGTAACCACGATGAATGTCTCTAAGGTTGAAAACTGAGGTTCTCCGGCGAGTGGAGTTTACCAATCAAGCCGTTCGCGCAGGGGCGGGAGTCAGACTGTATGCGCTTCGCGCGCTCTGGGCTTGGAGTCGCAGGCGAATTGCTGTTTGGCGAAGGCCGACGCAGGCAATCGTGAAAAGAAACCAACAAATGTGCCGAGGATCGGCAAGAAAGCTTTCGCTAAAGTTGTAAACGACGGAGCAGAGAAGAATCGCGCAATACCAAATGACCGATTCGTCCCGGCCGAGTTGGAGACAGACGAATGCGAAGTGGGCGGCCCGGATAAGAATAAGCGAGAGCACTGCAAGACCCACAAGCCCCATTTGCGACCACACATCGAGAAAACCGTTCTGGGATTGCGCCAGGAGAAAGCCCGACACAAGGATGACGTTCAAAGACGCACCGTTCAACCCTCTCCAAAATGCAGCGTATCCGTAGCCAAGAATTGGGCGTTTTGCAATCTCCTCCCATACAGCGGCCCAGATTACGGTCCGCTCGCTAAGGGTTGGGTCCTTGCCGAGCATACCCAGAATAGAATTCCGATTCTGATAAATAGCGGTGGCGATCCCCGAACTGCCAAGTCCAAGCAACATTGACAAAATGGCCGAATCTCGACCACTGAACCTTCTCAGTGCCCGGATGGCTATGACAAACGTGATGTAAAGCACAGCCACGATCCAAGCGGTCTTCGCCTGTGACCTAACTATCAAGACTAAAGCCAACACAAGATAGGCCGCACGGAAAAGCTTACTTAAGGTGCCGGTTGTCCGCATATGAACGGCCGGCATTGCCAGAAAGAGGGAAACTAAACCGAGGCCATTCTTCTGGGCAAAAATCCCCCTCCATGGACCTCCCTCATCGCTGTCAAGACCAATCGCCGGAAACAGAAAAACGGCTCCGATGCTACAGACCAGGGCGATGAAGCCTGGAAGAACGACGAGTTGCATTTGTTCATCAGGCGTAAACTCCGAGACAACATATATGGCTAGCAGAGTAATGGCTATCTCACCGACGCCGTTCAGCAGACTGCGTTTGGGCAGATCGGACCAGAGGGTAGACAGGAGCGCCAAAAGAGCAAAGCCGACGATATCTTTGACTGCGAGGATTTTGGGCAAGAGCTGCGAGAACCGCCGGAGGACGAGGGCAAGGCAGAACACTGTCAACAGAATAAATCCCCATCTTCCCCAAAACGAATCTGTCTGCACCGAGAGCCGAAGCTTTTCGTCGACCGTGCCGGTCTGGATGTGACCTTGAACAATGAAATAGAAAATCGGGAAAAGCATGAGCCAAGCTCGCGGCGAAGCCCAGAGCTTGACGGAGTTCCCTAGCTGCGGTCCAGCATCAATGAGCAGGTTATTTTCGAGCAAAGCGCTGTCGTTCATAAAGAGGTTGAAACCTTGAGCGCTCGCGACCCGCCAGAACGTATGAAAGTCCTAAGACTATTGGAAACGAGCCAGTTGTAGCAGAAAAATCCCAAACAAAGAAAACTGAATCCACCTGTGCGCAGACAGGCCAGCAAGAGTTTTAAGAATGTGAGAAGCGATTCTTTTTGCCTAACGGCATCAGGAACACAGAGAGTGGCAATGCAAAAGGCGAGAGCCTTGGGAGTTAAGTAAGGCCGATTCGCGATCGCCCAATCGTACTGGAACCGCCAATCGGGGCGCTTGCTCACGCGATCAGGTCCGGCGTGGTCATGAAAAATTGTCAGTGGCTCTTCTAGAATTTGGAACCGGCATGCGGGTTTGGCCATAGCGTGGATCATCCAGTCCACGTCTTGATTGCGTTGTAAGCTTTTGGTGAATGGGACTAGATCCATCAGTTGCTTCGATACGAACCAGGTAGACGTCTGGACGTAGCCGGTTCCACTGCGCAGGTCTTTCCGGCAAAAGAGAAACTCACTAAACGGAATGCCGGGTTCGAGGGTTCGGACAGGCAGCACTCTATCACCTAGCTGGGAACGCTCGATGTAACGGGAAGCAATGAAGACGAGCGATTCAGACAGGGACTGGGAAGCAGCGACTTGCGCCTGGATTTTTTCAGGCAGCCACTCGTCATCGTCGTCCAGAAACGCGATCCAGCTTCCTTTGGCTGCTCTGGCGCCGATGTTCCTGGCCTCCGAACCTCCCACGGATTCATCAAGGCAGATCGCACGGAGCCGGGGATCGTGGATGGTCGCGAGCAGGTCACCCGTGGCAGGATCAAGGCCATCGACAACCACTATCACTTCAATGCTTTCGAAGGTCTGCGAGAGGGCGCTGCCTATGGCCCGCACAGCGACTGTGGGCCTGCCGCAGGTTGGGATGACTACAGAGACGATGGGGTTACTCAGGTTTTGTGTCATCCTACGCGGCCTGCGAGGCTTCGACTGACGGGGCGCTGGAAATCTTGAAGTAGTGCGGGTAGCGCCGCACCAAAGCCAGAGATGCGGCGAACCCGACTACCAGCAAGCCATCACACATGATGCTGGTCCAGGCGGCACCGCGCCAAGTCCAATGACGAATGAAGTACACATTCAGCCCGACATTGATGAGAGCGACGGCGATTTGAACACATGTGCGAACGGCGTTCAGTCCGGCACCCGATAGAGCATCTCCCAGGAAAAGATGGCTGCAGCGGAGAAGTGGAATTACAGAAAGCCAGCGAACGGCTTCCACGGAGTTGGCGAATTTCCGGCCTAGCACGATTGGCAGCAGGGGCGCGGTGAGCATCAAGCCCACAAAAATGGCGACTCCAAACAAGGACGCCTTGCGAATCAATCGATACGCGTATGCAGCACTAGCCTGTGGGGAGATCAGACCTCTCCTGAAAAACTCCGGATACGCGGAGGCGGTCATGGCTCTTACGGGGGCCATGCTCACGTCAATGATCCGGTAGGCGGCACCATAGATGCCTGTCGCTCTGAAATCCGAGAGCCTGGCAAGCATCGTT
>Ga0302324_100018675_pt1 | contig 13648 bp, 9 predicted proteins | sample Palsa_T0_1_FD_201949 | JGI IMG/M metagenome (GOLD analysis project Ga0302324, IMG submission 201949) | Peat permafrost microbial communities from Stordalen Mire near Abisko, Sweden - Palsa_T0_1 | ecosystem: Environmental > Terrestrial > Soil > Palsa > Peat permafrost | place: Sweden: Abisko...
CGTCGTTCCGACCACGCTGGCCTGCATGGCGCCGAAGCTGTCGAGCAGGCGTCCGGCCAACACGCTGCCTGTCATGCCCGATTGCGCGATATCGGGAGGAACGGAGAACGCGTCGACGACGAGATCGTGATCCCGGCTCGCACTCCAAACCATCGTGCCGAGGCCGCACACGATGAGAAGCACGACCAGCCCGCCGGCGATTTCGAGCGCAAAGCGCGCATAGTCGCTGAGTCGCCGGAAGCGCAGATGCGAAAGCTCGAACGTATTCTGTTCCAGGAGATTCTGGCTTTGGAGTTTTGCAAGCCGCGTCTGTTCTTCGAGATAGGCGTCCGCTTTCGCCTGGCTGGCGCCCATAAAGGCGACCGCGTCCGCGGTCGACCCGACGGTTCGTCCAGTCCCGGATGTTTGGTCTTCAGCCATTGGGTTGCCTCACGCGCGCCAGCTCCGATTTCTCGGGCGACGAAAGCTCGAGCGATGCTGCGCTATCGAATTGCTTGTTGGCTTGGGCCTTGTCGCCGAACCACAACAGCGCCTCACCCCATTTGAGATGCAGACGTCCCCAATTGGGCGCGTATTTGTCCGCTTCCGCGAATTTCACCAGCGCGAGATCGGAGCGGTTCTTGGCGATCAGCGCCTCACCCCACATCTCCAGCGGATCGGCGAAATGCGGGCCTTTCTGATTGGCGAGTGTGAACTTCGCGATCGCGGCTTCGAAGTTGCCTTTGGCGAGAAGCATGGCTCCCCAATCGCTGTCGGCGAATGGAATCGAGGGTGCTCGGTTGACGGCTTCGGCAAACCAGAAGGCCGCGACGCCGGGTTGGCCCGCAAGAGCGTCGATCTGCCCACGGACGCGCAGACAAAGGTAACAATCGAGCCTCGTCTTCGCGATCGTTGCGCGCGCGGATTTCAGATCGCCCGATTTCGCGTCGGCAAGCGCCAGCCACGGCCACGCCTGGGAGCGCAGTGTGACGAGTTCGACAGGATCCCGAGCTTCCTTCGTGGCAAGCGCGCCTTCCATGTCCTTGCGCGCTGCCTGCCATTCGTCCAACGCCGCAAATCGCTGGAATTGCGGAAAGTCGAAATTGACCAGATTGTAGCCGGACCCCTCCGAGCTCAGATGGAAGAGTTCCTGGTCGGTATAGGTATCGAGATCGCGCAATGACGCTCCGGGATCGTGCATCTTGGCGTCGTCGACCGCCTGCATGTAATGTGACGTCCAGCGCGAGCCGTTGAAATCCGGCTCGGTCTCCATGGTCGGGTATATTTTCGCGGCAGCCTGATAATCTCCGTCTTCTTCGGCGATGGTGCTATCGGCCTGTTGCCCCATAATGAGCGCCGCCTTCTCGGTCACTTCTCCCCGCCCTTCCTCGTGCACTTGCCTGGTGGCGAGGGCTTCGCGCAGCACGCCTTCGTCATGACCCGCGGTGGCGTCAGCGGTCGCCGCGTTCATTTGCGCCAGCATGTTTTGCGGATCGAGCCCGGTGGCCTCATGCGCACGGTCCAGCATATCCTTCTCGGCATCCGGACCTGTCGCCAGATACATCCAGAGAGCGTAGGCCCAGGGCTTCTCGGATTGCGGACCGTTTAGCGCGAGATTTTTCAGGACCTCGTTCCCTTCCGCGACACGGCCATGGTTCAGGAGATACACCGCGAAACGAAACGGCTGGGTCTGGTTGTAGATGCGCTCCGCCGCGCGGGTCACGAGTTTGTCGAGATCGGCTTCATTGCCGTCGAAGCGCGATCCGGCATTGTTGCTGGTGCGGACCGTAAGCGCTATGCCCGATTGCGTGCGGTAAACTTCGCCCGAGATATGCGTCTGGTGGCCGAGCCAGCCGGCGAGATAGCGATAGGCCTCGCTGATGGAGATCCCCGTGTTCGGGATTTCGATCTTGATGTCATTTCCAAAATTGCCGGAGTATGTGCCGGGCGCGCGGGACGAATCCGTCTGCGACTGCATGAGCGTCAGGCCATCGAGAAGCTGGCTCGCGACGACGTCGCCCGTCAGCCCCTTAGAGGCCATGTCCGGGGGCACCTTGAACGCCTCGATGACGAGACCACTATCGTGCGCGGCCATCCAGACCGCGGAGGCAATCAAAACGATGACCGTAAGCCCGATCAATGCGACGGTTAATTCGAACGTCACGCGCATCACATCGCTCACGTGGCGCACACGAAGCGACCAGTGACGAATCTCATCTTCCCGCTCGAGATCGCCGATCTGCAAATCGACGAGCCGGCGCTGCCGCCGGAGGAACGCGTCGGCCTCCTCACGGCTGGCCCCCGTCACGGCCATCGGAATGGCGAGCGGATCGGATTGGCTGTCGCGTGCGTCCGGCTTGTCGGATTCGTTAGCCATGTAGGCCTTTCATGCGCGCGAGTTCAGATTGTTCGGCAGTGGTTAGATCGAGTGATTGAGCGATTTGGAATTGCTTCTTCGCGTCGTCCGGCTTGCCGACATAAATCAGCGCTTCGCCCCATTTGAGATGCAGACGTCCCCAGTTCGGCGCGAATTTGTCGGCTTCCGCGAACTTCTCCAGCGCGAGGTCGGAACGGTTCTTCAGCATCAGCGCCTCGCCCCACATCTCGAGCGGATCGGCGAAGTGCGGGCTTTTCTCGTTGGCCGATTTGAACTTCGGGATGGCTCCCTCGTAGTCACCCTTCGCCATCAGCATCGCGCCCCAGTCGGCATAGGCGAAGGGCAGCGATGGCGCGTCATGCACGGCGCGCGCGAACCAATATTGCGCACCGCCCCAATTCTTTTGGAGAACGTCGATCGATCCGCGCCGTCTCAGACACAGGATACAATCGGCGGGTGTCCTGCCGATGAGAACATGGGCGCTTGCCATATCGCCCGATTGTGCAAATGCATAGGCGAGGTCAGGCCAAAAGTAACGCTCGGCCGTGATCGTTCCTGCCGCACCCAGACTCTTCAATCCGGCATCTATTTTCGCCCGATTGGCGAGCAGGTCCGGCCATTGGCCCAACAGGATGTCGCAATTCGCGCGCGACCTTTCCCGGTGAAAATTGACAACCGGATCGTCAACCGGCAGCAGGCCGGCAAAAACCTGCCGGACCGCCCCGGCATCGTGCAGTCCTGCGAATGCTTCGGCCTCGTCCTCTCGCACGCTCTCTTGCGCGACTCCCACTTGAATTAATTCGGTACGAGATTCAATCGCGCGGTCGTCTTTGAGTTCGCTCTCGAAGTCACCAAGCTGGACTGCGAGTTGCTGTTCTCCATGTGCTTGAACATAAAACCGAAAGCGCTCTGCGATCGCGGGATCGACATCCCCCTGGTTTAGAGCGACCGCTTTCTTTCGATAGTCCAGCGCGGACTCGTCATGCGCAAGCAGCGTATCGACGACGGCCAGATCGCCAAACGCCACGCCAAAGTCAGGCTGAACGGCGAGTGCGCCCTGATACGCCTGTCGAGCCTTCTCAAGCGCTCCTTGCGATCGGTAAAGATCGCCGAGCCCGTCATAAGCCCAGGTCCGGTCCTGCTGCGATCCATTTGCGATGAGCGCAAGGAAGGCCGCTTCCGCTTCTTTGGAGCGTTTGGCGTTATACAGATACCGGGCATAACGGTAAGGTTGCGTGGAGCGATAAACCGCCTCCGCCGCCTTTTGAATCAGCCCGTCCAGATCAACGTCGGTTCCGCTGACCGTGATTCCCGCGTCGCTGCCAATGCGCACGGCAACGACAACGCCGGTGGGTGTGCGGAAAACATTGCCGGTGATGCGGGTTTGATGACCCAACCACGCGCGGAGATACCGGTTCAGTTCACCGATCGACACACCAGTATCCGGAATTTGAACCTTGATATCGTCGCCCCAATTGTTGGCGTAGGTCGACGCGGCGCGACCCGAAACCGTTTGCGCCTGCAGCTCCGCCAGCCTGTCGAGCAACCTGGTCGCGACCGTATCCCCTGTCAGCCCCTTCGTCGCCAGATCGGGGGGCACGGAGAACGCTTCGATCACGAGACTCTGGTCCCTTGACGCCGACCAAACCGATGCGCTGATGAAGATCACGATGGCTGTCAGGATCAGCGCGCCCGCAAGCTCAAAGGACAGCTTGAGAATGTCGCTGATATGCCGCACGCGCAGAGACCAATGGCGCAGATTGAGCTCGTGCTCGAGCTCTTCGGCCTGCAGATCGACGAGGCGTCCCTGTTTTTCGAGAAAAGCAGCCGCGCGCGGATCAAGCGTGCCTTTGCCATCGAGCGCGAGCGCGACAGCGCTGGGGTCAACCGGCTGACGGTCTTCGTGCGGCGTTTCTTCAGGCATGCGAGTTCACCCGGCGGTCGAGAGCAGCCCTATCTGCGGACGAAAGCTCAAGCCCTGCCGCGATGGTGAATTGCTTCTTTGCGTCATCCGGCTTGCCGGACCACAGGAGCGCCTCTCCCCATTTCAGATGCAGCCGACCCCAGTTCGGCGCATACTTGTCCGCTTCCTCGAATTTGGCCAGCGCCAGATCGGAGCGGTTCTCCTGCATCAGCGCTTCGCCCCACATCTCGAGAGGATCGGCGAAGTGCGGGCCTTTCTGGTCAGCAGCTTCGAACTTTGCGATGGCGCCGTCGTAGTCGCCCTTTCGCAGAAGCATCTCACCCCAATCCGTATCGGCGAATGGGATGTCGGGCGAACGCGCGGACACCAGTGCGAACCAATGCGCCGCTGACCGCCAGTTGCGGCGCGCGGCGTCCACCTTGCCGCGGTAGCGCATGCAAATGTCGCAATCCTGCGGCAGCGTCTTCAAGATTGCATCGGCCTTGTCGAATTCGCCGAGCATGGCATAGGCATAGGCTTCGAATGGTAGAACATTTTCGGTCAGCGCGGCGGTCATCCAGCCTTTCGAGACCGCTTCAAGTTTGCGCCTCGCGGCGGCTGCGTAATCAAACTGCGCCATCGCGCCACGCCAATCCTCGAGCGCGAGCAGGAGCTGACCGCGCCGCGCATTCGCGTCCGCGGTCGCCCGGTTGAGCGGATCTGGACCGGCGCGCATGTCATCGAGCGCAGCCAGCCCGCGGCGCGCGCGCGCGATATCGTGCAACGAGACTGCGTCGAACACGTCCCGGGCGAGGACGGGTTCCTCTCCTCTGCCGCCGGGAGCTAGGACGTTGGTGGCAAGAGCCTGGGCGAAATCGCCGCGCAATTGGGCTTCGACCGATTCACGGACGGTTAATGTCGGCTGGATCGCGGCCGGGTTCCATTCGCGCGCGCCTTTGCCTCTGAGTAGAGGCTCACTGTGACGTGCATCGTCAAGCTCCGCCTCGTCGTGACTCACAAGCGCGTCCACATTAGTGAGCTGCATTTCGAAATTGGGGAGATCCGGATCTACCGCCTGTCCGGCTCTGACATAGGCCCACGCGCGTATCGGGTCACCTCTATTGGTTGAGAGTATGGCGAGGCTGACATCCGCCCAGGCCGTTTCCTCTGGCGGACCGGCGGCCGCCAGGCGGCGAGCAGCAGCGAACGCCTCCGCAAAACGGTGCTGGCTGTTGAGATAGACCGCGTAGCGATAGGGCTGGGCCCGCGCATAAACCGCTTCGGCGGCGCGGGCGACGGTGCTGTTCAAATCCCCCGCATTGCCTTCGAAAGTCTGACCCGGCTCGTTGTCCATGCGCACGGTGAGCGCGACGCCAGATGGCGTTTCGTACAACTCGCCCGACAGATGCATCTGGTGGCCGAGCCAGCCATCGAGGAAGCGCACGATCTGGCCGAGCGAAATGCCCGTGTCGGGAATCTCGACCTTGATGTCGTTGGTCCAGTCATTAGCAAAGCTCGATGGCGCACGCGACGAGTCGGTCTCGTATTGCATGACCGTCAGTCGGTCGAGCAGTTTGTTGGCGATCACCGAACCCGTAAACCCCTTTTGCGCGAGACCCTGCGGCACATCGAAGGACTCGATGCCAAGACCGTCGGCATGCGCGGCCTGCCAGATCACGACGCCCAGTCCCACGGCGATGGCAGCGACGATGAAAGCGACAGCGAGCTCGAAACCGAGCTTCATCACGTCGCTGATATGGCGCACGCGCAGCGACCAGTGACGAACTTTGTCCTCACGACGCAAATCGTCGGCCTGAAGCCGCGCGAGGATCGTTTGCGCTTCCAGATAGGCGGCAGCGCGCGGATCGAGCGTACCTGATTGGCCTAGCGCAAGCGCTATGGCAGCCGAATCAACGCCGCCGCCAGCCGCGGCGCCATGCTCCTGATCAGTTTCCTCGGCCACCCCGCCCCCTCGGTTCAAGTGGCTTCACTATAGCGCATGCTTACTAGGGTTGAAGCCGAAACCGGCCCGCCACTGGCAGACGAAGCAGCCAATATTAAGACCCGCACTTGGCCGACGATGCTCACGTTGGAAGATGGTTCGCTCCACCCCGCGTCGGACCGAGACTTGCCCTGAATTGTCGATTAAACAGATGATTCTTTGTCTGCAACAGTAACCGCCAACTGCGACCAAGGAGCGTCAATTCCGTCATGGACGAGCAAAGGATTCTTCCGTTCGAGTTGCCAGCGTTTGCGCGCAAGAAGGTGAGCGTGGGGTTCGATGGCGGCATGCTCTCATCCGATGCGGGCGTTTTAACGCGTTTCGCTGTTTGAGATTGGCGATGCACACATGAACTTTTGGGCGCTGAGATCAGTATCGCTTGTGGCCGAGACAGTCGTCGCGCTCGCCCCGGGTTGTTCCGAAATTCACGCGTTAGGCGTGGGCGCTCGCGATCAACCAAGACACCAAGAAGTAGCTTCCTTCCTCCGGGCGGTGTGATCGAGGTTTTCTGGCGATTGTTTGTGAACCCGAATTGAACGAGTTCGTACTCGATCCTTTTCGCCAACTCCATAGCAGCGTTACGGGATGACGCATCTCGACGTGAAAAGGCGAGATCATCTGCACATCAGCACAGCGACCTGTGCGCCGGTGCCCAGGGCGGACACGAGCAGCGAGAACATCAAAGCTGGCGGTGTCAGGACCGAATGAGGCAGAGTGAGCAACATTGACCCCACCCCACTAGTCTGGCAGCGCATTGATATTGCTACGAATAGTGAAGATTTTCCGGGTCGAGTTTCGCGTCCAACCGTGACCCCACTGAATTCAGCTATTACGCAGTGAATGCAATACGTTGCGTACCGTGAGGGGTGGGGTCATTGTTCGACGCGAATTCACACCCCAAGGATCGTGACAGTACTCCTGCCAGGCAACGGCTGCTTGCCCGAACCGAAATGAAATCGACGACGTGTGTTCAACGGATCGGCTGCGCGGCCCGACGTCCGACTATTGCGATTGTTGCTCGACTGCCTAACTCGGAAGTTGCGTGTACTCGCGTCTGGCGTCCTGCAGGATCGACAAATCCCCATCTGCGTTTTTCCAGAACGAGAAGAATTGCTTGTACGCCGCCCGGCTTTCGCCAAGCTTGCCCTGCATGTGCAGTGCGCGCGCCAAGCCCAGATATGCCAGCGGATATTGCGGCGACAAACCGTCCACGCCGCGATTGGCAAGGATCTTCCGGAATTCTACCGCCGCCTTGTCGGGCGCCTTCGTCGCCAGATACGCCTGCGCAAGAAAGGATGCCGTGTAAAAGTCGCGCATCTCATAAAGGAGCGCCGGCTGCAATGCGGCAATCGCATCGTTGGGCTTTCCCTGTCCCAGGGCAATGACCGCTCGCGTTACGGGTAAATCAGCGTCATTTATTTCCGTGCTGTCCGGATGGCGGTTACCGAGCGTTGTTGTAAGACGATTCGCCCGGTCGAAATCGCTCGCCATAGCGAATGCGAAAGGTGCATACTCGCTGTCGTCAAGGCCGGTAGACGTATCGGCGAGTTTGCGCGATTCCTGTTTCAAGCCTAAGATGGACAGCGTCTCGACGTAATCCTCGAGAATGTTCGCAACTTCTTCGCGCGAATCCGGACCTTGCGCGCGTGCCATTGTGATCGCCTGCTCGAACAACGCGCGGCTCCGCTTCAGCTGTCCGGCCGTGGCCGCACCCAATGCTTCGTAGTCCAACATCCACGGCTCGGTGGGCTTGCCCTTTTCCTTCGCAATCTGCGCGGTCATCATTGCAGGGTCGTCCTCGGCGAACGCAATTTCGTACAGCAGCCCATGCATGTCCCAGCTGTCGAAGCCCCTGGCGATTGCGAGCCGCCCAATTGCTTTGGCAGCGGCGAAACGGGTCGCGCGCTTGTAGGCCCGCGCCAGCACCGAATAGGGCCCATAGTGAGCCGGGTTCAATCGCAAAGCCTCCCGGCCAGCTGCGATTGACTCGGGGTATCGGGCCATGCCCACGAACAAATTGGACAGATGAGCCCAGGCGAGCCAATCCTGGGGATAGGTCTGGGTCCAAAGCTCGTAGCTCCGCACTGCTTCCGTGAAATTGCCGACACGCTCATAGTAGACGGCGGAAATCCGCAGTTTCTCGTTCTCGCTGGTCCGATCCCTGAGATCGAAGGCTTTCTTGTAGTACGGTTTTCCCATTTCGGTCTCGCGCAATCCAAAATATGCGCTTCCGAGCTCCGCATAAGCGAGCGCAAACGAGGAATCCAGTTCGATGGCGCGCTTGAAGAAAGCGATTGCCGTGGTGTTGTCGCCACTCGCTCGGGTGTACTCGCCCAACGAATAGGCTTTCAGCGCTTCGAAGGATGCCGTGGTCGCCTGTGCGATCGGGACGTCGAATTTCGGAATCGATGCTGAAGAATCGTTAAGACCTTCACGCAGATCGACCGTGAGCCGATCCAACAAAGCAGGCACATCGTCCTTACGCACCGTATCTGCCTTGGCCTCGGCGATGCTTGTGCCGGTATTGCAGTTTTTGGCTTCCAGCGTCACGAGAAAATGGCTGCCCACTTGAGCGACTGTCCCGCTCAGCACCGCATTGCCTTGGTTGCGCGCGCACACTTCCTGCGCCAATGCTGGTGTGAGCTTCGCATCTTCAGGGTGCTCCATGAGCCGCAGTGTCTCACTCACGCGCTGCGGCGGCATCAGGATCAGACACGGCGACTGCGCCAAATCGATTTCCAGTACATTGCCCAATACGGTGCCCAGCGCCGGGTCGTCTGTAAGATCCTGGAAATCCGCCAGCACGATGAGCTTGGGATTGACGGGTGGTGTGGGAGCGCTGCGCTGCCAGACGATTGCGACAATGCACGCGATGAGGGCTGCCGCCGCGCCGCCCAGAGCGATATCGCGGACCCTCGAATTCGATGGCGAAGCGGCGGCGGCGAAGCTCGATCCCCACCGAACTCGGGGATTGTTGTCCGGCGCACGAGACGCGAAGGCTGCGTCGCGACCTCCGGTTTGCGGCGCGAACTTCAGGGGAATTCTTTCCACCGTCGGGGCAAAACTGTAACCACGGCCCGGCGCCGTGGTAATGTATTGCGTGTCGTCATCGTAGCCGTTCAAGACTTTTCGCAGGTTGGAAATAGCCTGCTTGAGACTGCCTTCTTCCATGAACCGGCCGGGCCAAACCGCTTCTAGCAGCTCGTCTTTGGTCAGCAGGCGTCCCGGACTCCGCACGAAAGCGAGCAGCACCTCGAATACGCGATAGGTGATTTCGACGGGCACGCCGTCGCGCGTGAGCGAACGATGCGCCGGGTCCAACAGGAACGAGCCGAACCGGTATTGGCCCTCATCTGGCGCCTTGGCGTCCATTTTTTACCGGATTTTACATTTTTTTACGCCGTTTTTGACGACGTCGGACCCGCACGTCCCCAGAGTGATGGCTCTTATTATAGGCGCACCGAGCGGGCCCGCACAGGGCGCCGCGAGATGCGAGGAGTCCGGTGGACCGGCAAGGGAGGACCTCAGATGAAGGCGCCCAGATTTACCCTGACTTTAGTGGCAGCGGCGGTGATGCCGACTTGCATGGCCGGCACTGCCTTGTCCCAATCCGGTGGCTTGTACGCGGAGATTCTGGGGATGACCGATGGACTATGGCCGCAAGCGGCCCCGGCCTGAGAGCTGGAATCATGCAATGCATAATGATGACGGGAGTAGTGAGTCCGAATGCCGACAAAATTAAGCCAAATCAGCCTCTTGGGCATGCTCTTGCCTGGACAGGTACGTTGGGCGCGGCGAAAACCGCCCCTCGCGGTTCGGCGTATCTCAGAAACGAGCCATCTTCGGCTCACACTCGGGGTCATCCGGGGAATATCGGTTCAGGAGGGACTTTCGATGAAAATGCATCTCAACACCGCTGCACTGATTTTATCGACGGGGCTTTTGGCCTCGGGACCTGCGTTCTCTGCCGAACTGCTAACCCATCATGTGCCGATGGCAGTGCTCGAGCATGAGGCCGCCCTTGTGGGGCATGCCGATCCGGAAATGCACATGCCCCTCTCGGTCGCGCTGCCGATGCGAAACCAGGACGAACTCGATAAGACTCTGGCTGCGATCTACGATCCGCACAGCCCGCAATACAAACATTATCTCACGCTCGCGGAGTTCACGCAGCGATTCGGTCCCACGCAGACGGACTATTCGAAGACGGTAAACTTCTTCCAGTCATCGGGGCTGGAGGTGAAGGCGCTCAGCGCCAACCGCTACATTGTCGATATCGACGGTCCAGTCTCCGCGATCGAGCGCGTCTTCCACATCAGGCTCAATCTTTATCGCCACCCCACCGAGAACAGAAGCTTCATCGCTCCCGATCGTGAACCGACGCTCGACTTCAATGTGCCCGTGCTTCACGTGACGGGCCTGGACAATTTCACTCTTCCGCGGCCGCGTCTGGTCGGGCCGCGCGAGCCCGAGGGTGGCATGCGCGCGACCGGTTCCGGCCCGGGTGGCAATTTCATCGGCAGCGACATGCGCGCAGCCTATTACGGTGGGTCGGCGCTCAGAGGTGCAGGCCAGGCCGTCGGGCTCATGGAATTTGAGGGAATCGATAAGGGAGACATCGGCTTATATTGGAATACGGTTCACCAGTCGCTGCACGTCAAGATATACGGCGTCGCGACGGACGGAAGCCTGCCGGTGTATTGCACAAAGTGCGACGACAGCGAGCAACTACTCGATATCGATTACGCGATTTCCATGGCGCCGGGGCTTTCCTACCTGACGTTCTACGTGTCTGCGAACCCGGTCAGCATTCTGAACGCCATGGCGACTGATACGAGCATCCTGCAGTTCAGTACGTCGTGGGGCTGGGGCGAAAACTTTGCGACCGAAGATCCCATCTACAAAGAGATGGCCACGCAGGGACAGACCTTCCTCACCGCGAGCGGCGACAGTCCTACGCTCAGTGCCGCCGGCCCGTGGCCCGAAGAGGACGCCAACATGACGGCCGTCGGCGGCACCGATCTGGTGACGAAGAGTGCGGGCGGCGCGTACAAGTCGGAGACCGCCTGGTCGGACAGCGCCAGCGGCCCGTCGCTCGATCATTCTATCGAGATCGAGCCGTACCAGTTGCCTTTCATCAACGCGAGCAACAAGGGGTCTTACACCTTGCGCAACGTTTCCGACGTTTCGGCGAACGCGAATTTCGACATGTACATCTGCGCCACGTTCCAGGTGAAGAGCGTATACACGAGGGATTGCCAGGGTGGCTGGGGTGGCACCAGCTTCGCGTCGCCAATCTGGGCGGGCTTCATAGCACTGGCAAACGAGGCGGCCGAAGACGATGGCAATCGGCCCGTCGGTGCCATAAATCCAATAATTTATCCCAATTCGAGTACGTCGTCGCTGTACAGTAAAATGTTCCACGATGTAACGCACGGCAAGAGCGGCAAATACCCCGCCGTCGAGGGCTATGACCTTGCAACGGGCCTCGGCTCTCCCAACGGACAGGGGCTGATCAACGTCCTGGAGGCGCAGTGACGAGAAAGGTCCATTAGGCACGCGGCGACTAGGAGTCATCGCTGGCCCAAGCGTCATCATCGTTTCCAAATTCGCGCGCGAGATCCTTCCAACTGTCGCACAACGAAAGGCATCGACTCATGGGCGTTACCGGCCAATGCGGGCTTAAATGAATAGGTGCGGAAAGGCTCCGGAGTCTTATCCATAACCGAATGCCAGTGATCCTCGCGCCGGATGATTGGGACAAATGGCTTGCCTTGGATTCCTCAATTCTGCAACGCGCCCGATCGGCGAATTGAGAGCAGGGCGCAGGCCGCCGCTATCGCAATCATACGTAGGCGCAGCATATCCTCCAGCGTGTGGTCGATGCGCCCAGGATCGCACCGGTCCCGGATGCACACAGCCAGCCGTGCCGATAGGCCGAGCCGCCGTTCGATCCCGCGCAGCAAAAATATGCCAGTATCGGATGACAGCATTCCCCATCGAACCCGACGCCCACCTTCTTGCGTGCAACCGCCTGCAATTCGAAGGGGAGTGTGCTTTCCTCACGCACATCGCCCAGATCGACGAAGTGGTCCATGGTTCTCAGAAGATGGTCTGCCGGCACATGGATTTCGAGCGAGAACTCATAGAACAACGCGCCCTGGTCCACCTGCCGCTCGCCCATCATCGATCGCACTCCTGCTTCGATGACGACAGTGAATCAGCCCAAAATAGCCATCGCAACTGCGGAGTTTTTTAACAGAATCGACCCAAAGCGGACGTTGGATGGGCAACGCTCGGAATTTGGTGCGGGGTTGTTCACGTGTAGGCTACCTTCGCCATTTGACTGGCTGTTCGCGCCCTCGTGAGGCAGACATGAAGCTCTTGCTGAGAATCGGTATCGGCTTGCTGCTGACGGTGGTGCTGCTGGCCGTTGTCGTCACTGCCTCCCTCTATGTCGAGGCTGCCCGGCCCGGGCATCGGGTCGGGTTTCAAATGGTCACGATGCGCAATCCGCAAGGCAAGCCGTTGCAGATTGCGATCTGGTATCCGACCGACTCGCCGGCGAGGTTTCGCCTCATCCAGCATGTGCCGCAAATGCTGGCCACCGATGGAACCGTGACCGGGCGCAATCTGCCCTTGATCATGATTTCGCATGGCGGCGGCGAGCCCATCGGAGGCCGGGCGGACAGCGCGCTCGCGGCCGCCGGTTTCGTCGCCGCTGCCGTCGTGCACACCGACGACGAGACGATCGATCATCGCTATGTCGCCATGCCGCGCTGGATGACCGATCGCCCTCGGGAGATTTACCTGGCTCTCGCATATATGCTGCACGAATGGCCGGCGCACGCACAGCTCAACCCCGTGCGCGTGGGCATGTTCGGCTATTCCAACGGCGGCATCACGACTCTGATCTCCCTCGGCGGCGTTCCCAACCCCGCACAGATCGCGCGGCATTGGGCGCAGCCGCGAGGCGGGGGAACGGCCATTCCAGATACGGCGTGGGTGCACGCCCCCATCATCAAGGCGGCGGTTCTCGCAGCACCTGCTGCAGACTACCTGTTCGCGCCGGAGGGACTGTCGCGGGTTACCGCGCCCATACAACTCTGGAACGGCTCGATGGATCGCGTCGAGCCGTACGAGAAGAATGCGGCATTGCTCCGCGGCCTGTTGCCGAAACTGCCCGAAACTCACCTCGTCGCTGGCGCGGGACATTTCACCTTCGTGTCCCCGTGCCCCTTCGTCATTCGATGGGCCTTTTTCTGCACCGAGACGGGCGGTGTGAACCGTGTGGCTTTCCATCGCGAATTCAACCAATCCATCATCGAATTTTACCGGCGTAATCTGCGAGCCGCGCCTGCCAGTGGGTCAGCGGTCGCGCCGCTCA
>Ga0302324_100018676_pt1 | contig 13648 bp, 11 predicted proteins | sample Palsa_T0_1_FD_201949 | JGI IMG/M metagenome (GOLD analysis project Ga0302324, IMG submission 201949) | Peat permafrost microbial communities from Stordalen Mire near Abisko, Sweden - Palsa_T0_1 | ecosystem: Environmental > Terrestrial > Soil > Palsa > Peat permafrost | place: Sweden: Abisko...
GGCCCTGTTGCATAAATCCGAGTAGGGTATTCGGAGTGATTGTTCAAATTCTGCTTATGCGTTTTGGAGTGCGCCAGGAGTTGAGGAGATGAGCACGCAGGAGCGCCTCCTTTTGTTGGTTGGGCCAAAGCCTGGATCGCATGCCTGCGCCGAACGCCGCCTTGAGCCTATGCATTGCGGCTTCGGCGAGGGATCGGCGTCCGTAATGGTGGGAGCGTTTCCAGTGCGCCTTGCCGAGGAGGCGGACTTCTTTGATGGCACGGTTTCTTTCGCCTAAGCCGGGTTCATGGTGAAGGACCGCGCGGGTCCTGGGCGGTGTTATGAGCCGAAGGCGGCGTTTTTGCGCGCCAGCGTAACAGCAGCGCCGGTCATAGGCGCCGTCGCCGATGACTTCCCGGACGGCGGAAAGATTTGCGGAATCCAGGAGGGGATCGAAGGCCTCTGAGTCATGGGTTTGGCATGGGGTTACGAGACCGGCGACAATCAGGGACGAGGCTGGATCGACGCCGAGATGGATCTTGCGGTAGGTGCGTCTCCTCTGCCCGTGGACAGTGGTGAGCCAGGTATTGGGGCCTCGGATTTGAAGGCCGGTGGAATCAATCACAATACAGCTGGCGCCCAGCGGCCATTGCGGCAGGACCAGGTGACGGCGTCGGCGGCATAGGGTGGACGGATCGGGGACAGGGAGCGCCGCTCCCGAAAGTTTGAGTACTGAGCGCATGAGGCCGACGGTCTGCCGAAGCGGCAGGCGATAAATTTGCTGCAGGAGCAGCGCTAACAGGACGACTTGATCCGGGTATACAACAGGACGACCACGGTCCGTCGCGGCGCTCTCATTGGGGGCCCACTTCGAGGGGAAGTCGTCCCCGAGGCAGATGGTCAGGCTGCCGCGATTGGCCAGCTCATGATTATATTTATTCCAGTGCATTTTTTATTTGAAAAACCAAAAAGAGATGCGCTCATATGAACGCCGTTCACTTGAGCTGTCCGATGAATAAAGAGAAGCCAAAATCTTCTACAATTCCTCCCGAGGTGCGGCGCCGCCGGGTGCGGGCTTCGGCTGCCATTTTAATGGCGCAGGAAGCCGCGGCGCAGGTGAAGAACGACGTCTACTCAGAGCTGAGGAGTGCTCATGAAGAGAAGAAGCCGCTCCCTAAAATAAAGGCGCTGCGCGAGCTTATGAAGACGGCGCCGGCGGGGATCACCTTGGGCCGCGCCAAGCAGGTGCAGTATGCGATCGACGACGCCGTTGAGATGTTCCGCTCCTATCGGAGCAACTTCTTCGCCTGGGCGAAGGACCCGGCCTCGCGGCCGGGCAAACCCGGGCCGCCGAGGTTTTATCGCCGCGGCCAGCGAGCACGCGTGAATTTCGACTATCAGGATTTTAGGGTCTTGGACAACCGGCTGTGTCTTCCGAGCAGCATGGGCATGGGACCTGTGCCACTCGCCGATCGAGACGGCGAACCTCTGCTAAACCCCGGCGACCGGCTGGTCGAGGTCCGCGTCGAGCCGTGCCGCTCCCGCAAATGGGTGCACCTGGATTTGGTTATTCGTAGGGTTGAGCCCGTCAAGAAGCCGGCCCTCTCGGGCAACCTCTTGGTCGACCTCGGAGTCACGAGGCTAGCTACCTGCCTGGATGACAGGAACCTTGTCGCCTTCTTCATTGGCGGCGAAGTGGCCAAGGCAATCCTGCACCGCGGGGCGAAATGGCACGCGAAGCTGAAATCCGAGGCGGCTCTCGGGGCTCGCCATGGCAAGGCGCACGCCCGCGCATTGGCTGGACGCAGTGCACGCCAAATGGAGGACCTCATGAAGAAGGCCTCTCTCTTCCTTGTCACTTACTGCAAAGCCAACGGGATCGGAAGGCTCGTGGTCGGGCGAAACAAGGACTGGAAGCAGCATGTGAATATGGGCAAGAAGGAGAACCAGCTCTTCACCTTCATACCGCACGGAAAGCTGATCGAGGCCCTTCGGGCCAAGTGCGCCCACGCCAGCATAGAATTTGTCGAAACCGAGGAGTCATTCACGTCAAAGACGGACCATCTCGCCCGTGAGGAGATGGGGCCCAAACCCGAAGGATACCGCTGGCTGGGATCACGCAGCACACGAGGCTGTTTTCGTTCCAGCATGGGGTTTGTCCTTCAGGCCGACGTCAACGGCTGCATCGGAATCGGCAGGAAAGTAGGAGGAGAAAAGTGGCTCAATGATTTCATCGGGCGACTCGGATCCTCTCCGGGCACAAGGCTCGTGCCCCGGAAGCTCCATGTGAATGGCCGTCACGTACCGGTACTAAGCCCGGGCGTCAGGATGCCGCACCCCCGCGGCCTCTCCTCCAGAGCGTGGATCAGTACGAAAGTTGCGTTGACCAAGGCAGGGCTCATCCCCGGCCTCCAGCGTGTCGCTCCAGCGACTCATATTCCCCAGGTCTTCCCCAAGGCGGCATAACCGCATTGGATATCAGCCTGGATTATGCAACAAAGCCGATTGTGGAGACGAGAAGCGGGTCGCTGGAGACGGCGAGCAGCGTGGGATCGGGTGCGCCGTGGGCTGTGACCGCGATGAGGAGGGCGGGGACGACCCGTCTGAAGTTCATGGGACTTAAAGGGTCCTACTTTCCAAAGGGGGCACGATAGGACAGCAGCACCTTGCCGGAGAACCCTGCGTTGACCAGCGATCCGCCGACCGGGTTCGAGCCCACGTAAACGGGAAGCGACGCGAGGCCCGGCGTTTCCCTTGTGATGTCGAGGACGCTGTTCCCGTTGACCGTGATCCGGAGCGTCCTCTCGAGGGCCATCTGCTGTTCGACCGGAAGCCCATTCCACGCAGGGTGCCCGGATGGGGGGTAGAGCGAGCCGAACGAATACTCGCACTCGAGGGGCTTGGATAGGTCCACGTGCTGCGGCGGGCTCTCGTAGCTACCGATGCCCCAGATCTCGACCCCGAACGTCGTGAGTCCCTCGGGAGAGATCCGCATGTAGGCAAGCACCGCGCGACCGGGGATGCCCACGACGAACAGGGGCTCGGCCGAGTTGTTGCTGACAGGGGGAGCGGCCACGCGCAGGTGCATCGCCCCGAACTGCTGGTCCTTGCTTATCCCCACCATGGCCGGCGGCCATCCCGCCCGGGCCACGTCGGATATCGTGCCGGAAAACTGCGCACCGGCGGACTCGGACTCGATACCGTTGACTCCCGCCAGCACAGCCCCTGGTTTCGCGGCGTAGAGCCTCATTGGCTGGTCGAGGAGCACTCTGCCGTCGATGGTGGCATAGATCGACTGGCGCAGGTAGGCCTCCTCGGCCGGGTTCATGTCTTTCATGGTCTGGTCGGGTGAAGGCATGAGCGCACCGCTGAAGAGCGCGACGACGCGGACCCTGCCGGGTTCAAGGTCGAAGGGAGCGCTGTAGACGAGCCCGATACCCACCCGCATGAACCCGAGCTCGGCCGTCGCCGGCGTGACATAATAGACAAAGAAGAGATCGCCTTCATGCCTCGGCCCGATGGACAGGAGCGGCTCGGAGAAGCCCGAGCGTGTGGACGGGAATGCGAGCTTCAGCCTGACGATGCCGTAGGCGTCGCCGTGTACCTGCTCCGCCTCCGGCACGGCCATCCGCACGAGCCGCATCCGGTGGTCCACGGAGACCCGCAGCTTCTTGAGGGCCTGGGATTCGCCCTCGTAGAGGTAGGGCGGGTACTGCAGCGGATGAGGGCTGGCGAGGAGTGTTTCCATCGGGGCTGACCGCAGCGTCTCAGGCTCGTAGGTGTAGTTGTCGACATTCACCTTGCGGTAGTAGCTCTTGCCGTCGGTGAGGGGGGGCAGGCCGGCGAGGACCGCCTCGGCCCTCGCGTCGAAGTCCCTCGGGAAGACCATGGCGAGGGGCCCACTGAACGTGAAGCAGGCGTTGACGGCGAGGAGCGCGAGCGCCAGGGCGGCGGTCCGGCCGCGCCATGCGCAAGCGGAGCACAGGATGTCGAGGCCGACCCCGAACCCGACGAGGAGGAAGGGCAACAGCTGCCTCGAGTGCCGTCCATGGACCACGAGGTGGTGCCGGATATCCGAGTCGAGAGCAAAGATGCCGTAGACGACGACAAAGCCCACCGCCATCAGGCGCAGGGGCGTCAAGAGGCGGCCTTCCCGGCGCGGCACATGGGATTCAATCCACAGGCCGCCGAGGAACGCGGCTATCCATAGCAGTAGGGCCGCCCTCTCGGCGTACAAGAAATAGAGCCACGAGTTCAGGGTGGACCGGAAGTCGTTCTCGCCCGCGGCCTGGGCCTTCGTGATCTCGAGCATGTCCCTGAACAGGGAGTGGTGGTCGAGGTGGCTGATCGCGGCCAGGATGCCGACGACGAGGCCATAGCCGATCCCGGCTGATACCAGCCGTCCGATCAGGGTAAAGAACCCATCGGCAAGCCAGAGGGCATGGAGGAGCACCGCCGCGCCGGCGAGCTGCCAGTGGCCATAGTAGCAGAAGAAAGCCCAGCACGAGAGGGCGCCGACAAGGACGCTCCGTGCGTATCCCGACGGTCGCTTGACGCCCGTCCAGACGGCCAGGAGGGCAAAGCACAGGGACAGGTCGTACGGGATGATGAACCGCGCGTAGATGAGCAGCGTGGCGCTCAGGGCGGAAGCCACGAGCGTCAGGTCGAAGGCCCGCAGGGATCCCGTGAGGCGCAAGGCGATCGCCGCCAGGAGAAGGACGTTCAGCGTCGAGAACGCGCTGAAATAATAGGCGGGGACATGCGGGTTGCGCCCGAACCGGTCCTCGATCAGCTCGGGGACGATCCCGAATATCTTGTAGCCGATGTGGTCGGCGTAGACGTTCTCGTGGGGCTCGATCGAATAGGCGAGGGCGCCGATGACGTTTCCCTTCTCGAGGAGCTTTGCCGCTTCGGACGCCGTCGTGAACTTGGCCTCATCGTAGAAAAAGTACTGTCCTCCCCGCATGACGAGGATTGCCCGGGCCGCGAACGCGAATGCGAGGACGCCAGCGACGAACAGGACGTGCAGACCTCGCGGCATCCCGGCCCCGACGCCACTGTCCGCGGAAAGCGCTGTTTCCTCAGTGTTGGACGGCATCGGATCGCCTGAGACTCCCTGCGGGCGATTGCCGAGTCAAATCCTCACGCCCTCGAGGCTCCCTCCAAATACTGCCTTGCCCTCGGGGGGAGGGGGACGTTGGATTCGCCTCCCAGTCCCGGAGAGGTGCCTGAGTGGCCTATAGGGCCGGTTTGCTAAACCGGTGTAGGGGTAACACCCTACCGGGGGTTCGAATCCCCCTCTCTCCGCCATTTTAGTTATGGACTCGCCTCGACGTGATTTGCCTCCACGTGAACGCGATGTCCGTGACCAGCAGGATGAGCAATAGAGAAAACAGAATGTAAACGGCGTTGCCGTCCGAGGTCTTAACAACCTTATCTCAGAAGAACGGACACTCGAAGGGTACCCTGTCGGAGACGAAGAAAAAAGTCACCGCATACGATCTGACCATCCATTGCCTGTGATGGTTGATTTGGCGGTTCCTTGCGGTTACGAACGCGACGATCGTTGTGAGGAACCAGAGGGACGCTTGGACGCCAACGGCAAACTCTAACAGCGGCGGCCTTTTCAAAGTGAGGATGAATCCAAGCGGAGCCGCTATCAAAACGGACACGACGTAGACCTTCCCGAGCAGACGGTGCAGGGCGAGGTTGCGCTGCCTAAACCTGCTGGAGAACTGGAAGGGGCCCGCGAGCAGCGCAATCAGGCCGAAAACGATGTGGGGAACAAGAATATACCTCTCGTCCCAGAACCGATCGTGGGAATTGGGATAATTAGAATATTCGAAGACGGTGAATAACGACAGGGTAATGATGCCCATGACCACCCACAGGGCCCATTTCGTCCTGTTGCCCGAATACGGAAGGTTCGGGGCGATTGCATCAGGCATGGGCGTCTTGGTTATTACGTTGTGCTTGGCGTTCAATATTCATTCGGGGTGTGCTCCGAGGAGGGCTGCCCATTAGAGCAATTCGCGGAACTGCTCCGGGGTGAGACCGGCATCTTTTGCGATTGCGCCCATAGTAACGGCATTGATTGGCGAATGCCTGGGAATCGATAGTCGGACCTTTCCGTTACTCATGATTACGTGGCCGCTCTGCCGAGCTATGCGGTAGCCAAGTTTCTCAAAGACTCTCACGGCGTCGCTCTGGCCGACTCCCGGAATTCGAGGCATGGGCTAGACGAGCACATCAGCCTGCTCAACGCGCCTCAGCCCAGTGTCCTCTGCCTCGACTTCTAGCCAGAGACGAATTGCTTCCTTGATATTCGTCATGGCTTCTTTGCGGCTTTTTCCTTGTGAATGGCACCCAGGGAGGTCCGGGCAGCTCACAGCCCAGCCTTCGTCCGACTCAAACAGATTGATCCTGAAGTGAAGCCGATTTGCCCGACTATATTGGGCCGGAGCTTCCGCAGCTGAATAGGTTTCTGGTGCTCCCGCAGGGTTTGGGTGCGGGACGACGTACTCGCTGATTTGCAAGAAGCGTCCCCCCCGGCGAATCACCACCGGAATCCCGCTTCTAAGAACGTTGTCGAGAAGGCGCCCCAATTTCGGCTTTGCCGTGGAAACCGTGAAATAATTCATGGACCGTTTTTCGGACCGAAAGTGGACCCTGTCAATGCTGCGGAATTCGCCTCCTCAACCACAAACTGATTCCTGACCCAAAAATTCGGCTTTTCCCCCTCGTGCTAGCCCCTAGCAAAAATGAGTGTCTTCGCCGCACTTAGCCCGAGAGAATGCACGTGGCAGCATTCGAATCCCCCTCTCTCCGCCATTTTAAGCAGCGGCAAGAGGATGAACGGCGGCTTTGATTTTGCTCCCGACAGTGTTGATAGCCTCGCGAAGGTCGTAGGCTAGCTGAACGCGAAGCCAATAGCCTGGGGCTAGTCCAAAATAGGCGCAAAGGTGGAGGTCGGTCTCCGCTGTCACACCACGGCGTTCGTTGAGAATCTCGCTCACTCGCTGGTGCGGAAGCTTGGCGTCTTTCGCTAGCCGGTAGGCCGTAATGCCCATAGGAACAAGAAATTCCTCACGGAGGAGTTCGCCGGGGTGTACGTTGATATGGTTTTTCATCGGACTAGTGGTAATCGGTGATTTCTACGTCATGCGCGTTGTTCCCATCCCAGCGGAAGCAGACACGGTATTGATCGTTTACTCGGATGCTGTGTTGGCCTGGGCGGTCGCGTTTTAAAGCTTCGAGGCGGTTGCCGGGAGGAATTCGAAGTTCGTCGAGATTTGAAATGGCCTCCAATTGAGTCAGTCTTCTTAATGCTACTTTATGGAGTGAAGGTGGAAGCTCGGGTGGTCGGCGACCAAGCCAAAGGGCTTTGGTCGGCTTGTCGGCGAAAGATTGAATCACGGGTCGATGAACAGACTATACACGCTTAACGTGCATAACGTCAAGCGATAATATGCACGGTGAACGATAATATCCTCGATAGAAGCGGTTTTGAGCGCGACAAAATACTAACGTGATTATCAACTCAAAGGATGAAAGGCGTGCCGGAGTTCGGCGCCGAATCGGTTCTTGGAATCGACATGTTCCTTGGGCGACAGCAGTATGGTCCCGCCTCTATTCTTGTTGGCTCGAATCCTCTCCGACATATGACAAATCAAGCGACTACATCCAGACGACGGTTTGTTGCGGCGCTCGCGGGCTTACTTCTGATTTGCAAAAATGCATTTGCACGAAATGTTGGCACCCTCGATGGAGATTCGGTCCACCTGGAGAGAAATGAGGATGGGATTCGGCTCATTCACATCAATGGGGATAAGAACGGCTACGACAACCTGTCGCTCATTCTAAGCGAGCTTGATCCCGGCCAGGGCCCTCCGCTTCACACACATGAATGCGAGGAGTTGCACGTCATTTATTCTGGAAAGGTTAACTATCTGGTGGGAGGGGAGCGCTTCACGCTTACGGGGCCCTTCGTCCAACACATTCCGGCTAACACTCCCCATACTTTCGCCAACGCGGGCGGCAGCATGATAAAGAATACCGCTATTTTTGGCTCGAAGTTTTACACGGTCAAAATCCTCGGTGATAATCCTCTTTTGCGTGAGTTAAAGGCTGTTGGTTAGCATTTGGCGCCGTGATTGGGGGGCAGCGGCGTCCAATAGCGATATATCGGGCGAATTCTTCCGGGTGCTTACTTTTCCCGAGGCGGAAAATCGCCATTTCCCCTCGTGCCCTAGCAAAAATGGCCATTTTTAGGTCGGCTAGCCCGGGGAATATGCGCGTGGCAGCATTCGAATCCCCCTCTCTCTTCCGCCATTTTAGTTGGAAGGAACCAAGAGCTTCAGACCAACGGCCTCCACAAGGTTTTGCTGGCGGATATCAAAACTGATGAACATGGAGAACCCAAGTTCCAGAGCGCTTGCGACATGGAGCACATCAAGTGATCGTGTACCCAGACGGCGGCTATACTCGCGACTCAATTTGGAGGCCCGGTTTAGGGCTGCACGCCAAAGCAAGTGAGCCTGAACATATCGGCCCTGCGCAAAATCATCGTCCAGCGCCGCAAGAGCCCCATCAAACACAGGTTCGCTGATAAGTTTGCGATGCGCCGCCAAAGCGATTCCGTTGACCAACTCGACGCGCCCATGATGGGTCACCGCAAGTGGGCCGCGAGCCTTTGTGCGCCAGGCGGCCATCCTTTGGGACTCGGGCTCGTGAAGGTAAAGCTTCAGGAGCGCGCTGGGATCAGCGTAAACCGTGCTAGCGGTCGCCACGGTTTTCATCGTCGAGAGCCTGGGATGCCACGGCAGAAATTTGCCTTGGCTGATATGAATTAAGTCTAGCCCAGTAGTCGACTGCGGGAGGCGTTTTCCGGGAAGGGACCGAGTATGCAACAAGCTTGTATTTAGCTGTCCCGCTCTCCGTGAGGAGAACCTCACCCTCTTCCTCGAGAATTCTCCGAACCTTGGGGAAATGGTTGCGAAGGTCTCGCACCGATGCCGTTGGTCTCATTGTGATACGAATGTGTATCACAGAGGCTGCACTGTCAAGTCCATCATGGCGAATTTATTGATTAGATTGTATTCCCGGGGACCAGGTCTGGGCGAAGAGCTTCGACAGGGACCTGAAGGACATCTTTGCGATCCAGAGCGAGCTCTCCAGGACGATCGCCGAGGCGCTCCAGGCGCGCATCGCCCCGCAGGAGGGCGAGCTCCTCGACGCCCGGCCGACCGACAACGAGGCGGCCTATGACCTGTTCCTGAAAGGGCAGCGCGTGTGGGACGACGCCCCGGCCTTCGACGATGGCGTCAACGCGCAGGAAAAATTCTACCAGGCGGCGGTGGACCTCGATCCGAAGTTTGCAAAGGCGTGGTCTGCGCTGGCGGGGGTAGAGGGATGGATCATCAACGTCGCCCTGGACACGTCGCCGGAGCGGATGGCGAAGGGAAGGTCCGCTGCGGCCCAGGCGCCCCGCCTTGCCCCGGACTCCCCGGAGATCATCGTGGGGCAGGGCGACTTCATCTCACACGCGGACAGGGACTATCCGCGAGCCGCAGAGTTCTTCAAGAGGGTGATCCGGCTGGAGCCCAACAACGGTGAGGCGCACTCGCGCCTTGCGGATGCCCTGCAGCATCGGGGGCGATACGCCGAGGCGCTGGCCGAGCAGCGCACGGCCTCGGCCCTCGACCCGGCCAATTCAGACATCGAGACCAACCTCCGCGACGAGCTCAAGGCATGCCGGTATTTCGCCGATGCGTTGGCCTGCGCCAGCCGCATCGTCGCGGCCGACCCGACGAACCTCGCCCGCGGTTATGAATTCGCCGAGTTGAAATTCGCCGCAACCGGCGACGGGCGGCCGGTCGAGGCGTTCTTCGCCGGCCTGAGCCCGGCGCAGTCCGCGGTCCCCGAGGTGCGCGCTCTCAAGAAGGACTGGTGCTTCAACACGGCCGACCTGAAGGGATACCTAAGGATCGACGAGGATCGGAACGTGAAGCCGTATTATACCCCGATGGTGCCCGCCGAGCAGGCAATCGAGAGCGCGATCGTCCATATCCTCAACTCCGACCCGCAGGGGGCGAGGATCCGCCTCGGAACATTCGCCGATGAGCTCAAGGCACAGCTGGAGAGTGAACCTAGCAATGACAGGGTCTGCAGCAACCTGGCCGCGGCCGAGGCAGTCCTCGGGAACAGGCCCGAGTCCCTGCGCTACCTCCAGCGCGCCACCGAACTGGCCCTGAATCTCCACGACGACTATATGGTCTACATCATCACCTGGCGGCGCTCGGTGATCTTCTCGCTGCTCGGCGACAAGGATGCGTCGATTGCGGAGCTGACGAGCATGCTAAGCCACCAGAGCGAGTTCACCGTTAACGAGCTCCGGGCCTCATGCTCCTACCTCCCGCTGCACGGGGACCCAAGGTTCGAGGCGCTGGTGGCCGACCCCAAGTACACCAAGCCGTTGTTTTGACATGGGTGTTTCTGGAGGAGGAGGTCAAATTTGGCCTTTTCTCCTCGTGCTAGGCCCTAGCAAAAACGCGCTTTTTTGAAGCGCTTAGCCCGGGGAAAATGCACGTGGCGGCATTCGAATCCTGCTCTCTCCGCCATTTTCAGATTGGCGCGGAGCAGACTGGCGGGACTCTCGCTAGTCCAAAAGCTCGTGAAGATGAGCAGCCAGAAACTCGTAGACTACACTTCGCGGCGCCGCATAGAAGACCTCGATTCGTCCCTCGTTATGGCGGAAAACGATTCGGTGCTCACCGACTCGCAGTCGCGAGAGGCCTTCAAGGTTGCCCTGAAGGGGTTTGGTATCGCCGCGTCCATCTGCTAATCCAATTATGGCAGCCTTTACCCGCCGGCGGGGTTCCGGGGCAAGCGTCCGATGGTACTCACGCACCTGGTCCGAAACGGTTACTTTAATCGGCAAGGGAAGATGCAGGATGGAACTTTAGCTTGCCCAAGCGAAGAAGCCGGTACTGGCGTGTAAAATCTGCATCAGCAAGTAGTTCCATGGTTTCGAGAATGCCGCCTAGGCGGGCCGCAGAAATCACATGAGCAACGGGACGATCATGACGTGTCACGGTGACGAGCATTCCGCTCTCAGCGGCGTCAATGGCCGACGAAGTCTCCCGTTGGAGGTCTTTTATGCTGTATGTATTTTTCACAAAAAAAAGATGTCTTTACGGGGAGCCCATGTCAACTCCGCACGTGGCCTAAACCGAGTGCAAAATGGCATCGACGGCCATCGATCGCGGCAATCCACGTTTCCGCAGCCGAAATTCAGTCATTTCCCCCCGTGCTAGCCCCTAGCAAAAACGACGAAAAATCGTCATGCTAGCCCCGGGGAAATCACCCGAAGGTGGTCAATATTGAACGAAAAGGATCTTTGCTGCGTTCTTGTCGTAGACGTTGAGCATCAGTTTGGCCGGATCGCTTTGATTGAGGCCCTTGACTGGCTGACTAGAGAAATTTGCGGTACTGAATGAGTGAAGATTTTCCGCACTTCCCCTCCTGCCAGGCCCCAGCAAAATTGCCCGTTTTGGTTGCCCTTAGCCGGGTATCAAGTCCAAGGAAACGAAGGTGTAATTTCCGTTTGGAGCGATGTCGCAGCGGTCATGGGGAAGGCTGTGATTGGAGGCGTGATAATCGGAAATCCTCGTACGTGCGCTCTCCGTCCCGACCCAAGTAGAATGGCGCGGAGACTCTTCTTGGTATTATCTATCGGGATACCGCCCAGATTGGGCGTGGCTGCCCTTTTTCTGGATGTTTTCCGATGGGAACGGTATGATCGAGCCCCTAGGCAGGCGATTTCGCGCGGCCTTTGGCGGCCTTTAAGCGGTCACGGGTTGCACGACTGAAGGGTCAGCCTCGCATGCGTGCGGTCTAGGCTGGCCCTCTGGCGGGCTTGCCATGCGGCATTGCCCCTGAATGCGGAGGCCCATGCGATATGCTGGCGGGAAGCCAAACTTACCCAACACCGATTTTACCGTTGCTTCGCTTTGACAGATGGACTTTGCATAATCGGTCTCGCATCTGCATCTCCAGCAAACTGGCTTAGGCCCCAAAAGCTTCGTGAATCGCGCACTACTGTCAGGAATCGCCCTACTGGCAGCGCTCCCTCTTACCTCGTGCGAAAAGGCTGCTCCTGCCGGCGCCGCCGAAGGCGGTGCGCCGGAAGTGCGGGCGGTGGCTTGCCTGGGTCGAATCTCCCCGCTGAACGGGATCATTCGGGTGGCCCAACCGGCTTCGAGCTATCCTGGCCTTTCGCCTGTTGCGGAGGTCGATGTGAAGGAGGGGGATGCCGTAAAAAAGAATCAGGTCCTCGCCGTGCTGGAGAATCGGACCCGGCTTGAGACCAGCTGGCGCGTTGCCGCGGCGCAGGCGCTTGTTGCGAGGGCCGAGTGGGATCGGGCGCGGGAAGTCGGACCAGCCGAGATCGCAGCGCAGAAGGCAGAGGTCGCGCGCCTGGCCGCCGAGTTCGAGGCCGCGCGCACAAACCAGGGCCGTAGTGACACCCTGCGAAAGGACTCCGCAATAGCGGACGTCGACTACCAGGCGACGCAGCTAGCGCTGGATACCCAGACCAACCTGCTTGAGTCGGCCCGCCAACGCCTCAAGAACCTCGTCGCCGTGGACGATGCGGACCGTAAGATGTCGGAGGCCCAGTACGAGGCTGCGGCTGCCGGGGCGGATCACGCTAAGGCCGAACTTGAGCAGGCATTTATCAGGGCCCCCGCCGACGGGCTGGTGGTCAGGATAAACGCTCACCCCGGCGAGACGATAGGCCCCGACGGGGCAGTTGAATTCGCCGAGACGAATCCCCTCTATGTCATTGCGGAGGTCGATGAGAGCGACGCCAGCCGGGTGAAAATCGGCGAACAGGCGTCTATAACGGGAGCGGCCCTGCCGGGAAAATTGACCGGGACCGTAGAGTATGTGGGGACGAAGGTTGGAAGAAACGGAGTCGTAACGACCGATCCGGCCGCCGCGAGCGACTCCCGGGTGGTGGAGGTCAAGATTCGACTGGATAAGAGCGACGATGCGGTCCATTTCCTGCAGGCAAAAGTGACAGTCGTCCTGCAGCCTTAGGGGGTCCTTTCGCCGCATGCCAGCGAAACGCTACCGGATCCATTTGGCGTGGCTGCAGCTGAGTTTTGATAAGTTTCGCCTGTGCGCTGCACTCTCGGGCATTGTGTTCGCGGTTGCGCTCATGCTCATCCAGCTCGGATTCAGCGACGCGCTCTTCCGCGTAGCGACACAGATTCACATCCTCCTGAAGGGCGACCTGGTCATGCTCAGCACCCAGTACGAATACATCAACGTCACGTCGAGCTTCAGCAGGCGCTACCTGTATCAGTCTCTCGAATTCCCCGAGGTGGAGTCCGTGGCGCCGCTCTACATGGGAATGGGCAACTGGAAGTCGCCGAAGAACCACCGGGACCTTCCCATCTTCGTCATCGGCTTTGACCCCGGCCAGGAGATCATCGACCTACCGGACGTGAACGCGGCCCGGGACAAGCTGAAGATGCCCGACGTGGTGCTCTTCGACGAGGGGTCGAAACCGGACTATGGAAACTACAAGGCCCTGCTGAGGAGCGGCGGCACGGCGAGCACCGAAGTCTCCGGGCATCGGGTCAAGGTTGTGGGCGACTTCCTG
>Ga0302324_100018677_pt1 | contig 13648 bp, 11 predicted proteins | sample Palsa_T0_1_FD_201949 | JGI IMG/M metagenome (GOLD analysis project Ga0302324, IMG submission 201949) | Peat permafrost microbial communities from Stordalen Mire near Abisko, Sweden - Palsa_T0_1 | ecosystem: Environmental > Terrestrial > Soil > Palsa > Peat permafrost | place: Sweden: Abisko...
TATCTGGCGCACGTTGTCCTGGCCGATGCCGAGCGTGATGGCGCCCTTCTCGATGGACGAATGAGAATGCTCGGACGTGTACATCACCAGACGTCCGGTGTTGCCGCGCGTGCGGACTTCCGGATCCGCCATCTCGCGCGCCGCGGCGATAGCGTGCATGCTGGAAATAGACGCCGTGTCGTAGATGATGCCGAAGAATTCCTGCGGCAGGCCCATCCATTGCCGCAGCCAACTGAGCGTCACCTGCTCCAGCTCGGTCACCGCGGGGCAGCTCTTCCACAGCATGCCGTTGACGTTGAGAGCGGCGGTTAACATCTCCCCCAGAATGCCCTGCGGTGAACCTGAAACGGCAAAATACGCAAGGAAGCGTGGATGATTCCAGTGGGTGAGCGCGGGCACGATGGAATGCTGAAAGTCTTCGAGAATCGCATCCATGGATTCGCCGTGCTCCGGCGCCGATGCCGGCAGCCTATCCACCAGATCGCCAGGCTGCATGGCCGGCAAAACCGGATAGTCGCGGATATTCTCGAGATAATCCGCCATCCAGTCCACTACCTGATGGCCGTAGCGTCGAAACTCCTCGTTATTCATTTCTTCCCTTTGCACTCCCGCAGCACGGCGGGCAGCCAGCCCCGAAACCATTCCGCGAATTCCTGCAATTTCCTTTCGCCCTCGGCGCCCAGGGGTGTGGCCAACGCTCCGCTCTTGAGCTTACGTTGTTTCAAGGCTTCTTTTGCGGCAGTGGGCCAGGGAAACTGGTCCGCCCAAGCCAAAAACTCGTTCAAGCGCGCCTCCAATTGTTGGATGCTCTCCGTTTCGTCCGCAACGATGGCCCGATCAAACGCCACCATCAGTTCGGGCAACGCTGAGGCCACGCCGGACACCGCGCCCGCCGCCCCCTCGCGTCGTTGCTGGACGTAGATGCGCTCCTGACCGGATAAAAAAGTGAACGGTGTGCCCGGGCATTGATCCAGAAGCGCGGGGAAGTATTCCAGGCTTCCACTGGAGTCCTTGATGCCGGCGAACCGTCCATCGGAGAGCAGGCCAGCAGCGGTGGAGCTGGCGATCTCGCTGGTGCAGGCGGGAATGTTATAGAGGTAAGTTGGGGTGACCCCATCCACGGCGTCGGCGTAAGCCAGGTAGAAATCCCGGATTTCCTCCTGGCTGTGACGGAAGTAGTGCGGCGGCATGAGCAGCACTCCTGCCACGCCCGCGCCGGCCGCTTCCCGCGCCAGTTCCACCGCGCCATCCAGAGTGGTGTGAGAAACGTTCACCAGCAGCGGGACACGGCTGCGTTTGGCGGCGAAATTCAGCATGTGGCGGCGGTCGTCGAGCGCGAAGTGGACAAATTCGCCGGTAGACCCAAGCAAGGCAATTCCGGCGACGCCGCTCTCGCCCAGAAAATCGATCAATTCAAGCGTCGCGCCCAGATCGATGGAAAACTCTTGCGCCCGGCGCGGCGTGATGGCGGCTACAAACACTCCTTGGATGAGAGGACGCGTGGAGGCTGGCACCCGAGGCAAATTGAATTATATCGGGCGTGGCTTGCTTCAGAAAGACCGGATCAGTTGGCCAGCTTCGAGATGCGATTAACGGTCCGGAGAACCAGACGCCGCGGGTCTAACATGTGCTGGGGCTTGAACTGCTGTTCGGACCAGCGGCAACCGGGCTCAAACTCAATCCCAAGGAAATAACCGATCTCGCGATACACGCAGTACCGCACTTTACCCAACAACTGTCCTTTTGGATGATTGATGCGCAGGTCACTCTGCAAAGGAATCGGCTGATCGAACTGGAGACAGGCTCCCGACAATGAGATATCCTCCAGGTTCGCGACACCCTTGCGGAGTGTACCGGTCTTGTCCTTCCACTGGACATCGACCATGTCCGCACATAACATCCTGGGTTCCACACGCCTGTCGAACATACACTATTTATCGACCAACTAAACCGTAAGGATTACGACAGAGCCGGTTACAAAATTGCCCTATATTCAGTAAGGTTGCAACCGCAGCACCGTACTGTTAGGGTACCACTACCGGCACGGTATACTGGGTCGGCGACATGGCTAAACAAGCCCTAATCATACTGTTCACGGTGTTGGCGTTCGGAATTCTGGTTCCCTGGTATAAAGGTTTTACTTTCCTCGACCCCAGAATGCTGGCCGCCTATGGTTGCCTGGCGGTACTGTTCGTAGCGCCGGCGAGCGCGGAATCTTTCGCCGGCCAGCAGGATTGGACATCCCCGCGCGCCATCCTGGGCCGGCTCCTGCTCCTGATCAGCTTCGGATGGGGTGTTACGGTTCTGGTGCTGTTGACCGCGCTGGCCACGCTCAACCTGGCTTATTGGCATGGCGACCTGATAGCCCCATCGGGCCAACTTTTCACGGCCGTGCTGCTGTGCAGTCTGACGGCGTGCGCGGCAGTGGGAACGTTGAGCGCGCTGCTGGCTCGCACGCTTTCCGCCGGCTTGGTAAAGACGATTCTACGGTTCTCGTTCCTGGCCGTTCTACTGGCCTTCGCGCTGAACTCGCGCCTGCCTGACGAATGGCAAATCTGGCTGGCGGAACATACTACGCGCCGAGCCATAACCAGCCTGGCATGGGACGGGGCGGCAGTGAGCGCTGTGATCGCAGGGTTGCTGCTGATCCCGTTGCTGAAAAAATCCCGCTAGTGTAGCGCGTCCGGCCGGCAAGCCAGAGGCCTGCCCCACACATCACTTCACGTTGATCGAATACGGCATCAATTTCAGGAATCCGCCTTGGGCCAGCGCGGCGATCGGCAGCTTTCCAAAAACCTGCTCCAGCCTCGACTCCAGCGCCCCGGCGTCGTCGGAGCGGCCAACCAGCACATCGAAAATGCTGCGCTTCCCCGGAAACGGAACCAGCGTGATCCGATCGCCGGCGGCGATGTGCGCGCGCTGCCGCACCAACTCCACGGCTTTGTCCAGGCCACCCAGCTCATCCACCAACCCGTTCTGCCTGGCTTGGGCGCCCAGCCACACTCGACCCTGCGCCAGTGGTTCAATCTGATCGAAGGTCTTCTTGCGGCCGTCTGCCACGCGGCTCACAAACGATTTGTAGAACGCGTCGATCTGGCCGCCGATTTTCTGCCGTTGATCGTCCGTCAACGCCGCGTAGTCGGAATCCAAATCGGCGTATTGCCCGCGTTTGAGAATCTGTTTATTCACGCCGATCTTGTCGTAGAGCCCATGCAGGCTCATGCGCGCGTAGATCACTCCGATGGATCCGGTCAACGTATTGGGATAGGCCACAATCGGATCGCCCGTCATGGAAATAAAATAGCCGCCGGAGGCCGCCAGGTCGCTCATGGAAATCACCACCGGCTTTTTCTTGCTCAGATTCTTGGCCTCGTGCAGAATGTCATCGGATGCCACGCCGTCGCCGCCCGGCGAATCCACGCGAAGGATGACGCCGCGAATCGACGAATCATCCTCCACCTGCTTGAGCAGCTTGGTGAATGCGGCCGCGGTGATGCCCTGGTCATCGGAACTGGAATTTCCCGAGCCTCGCGTGATTTCACCTTCGCCCACGATCAGGGCGATGCGCCGGTTCACGCCACCGGAAAGCGCCGGTGTCTTGCTGTACGCTTTTGCCGACAACTTCGTCAGCTCGTTTTGTTTCAGCCGGATCTTCATGTCGTCGGCCACCTGGTCTTCATAGCCGAACGCATCAATCAAGCCGTTAGCCAGCGCCTCATTCGCCATGAACGGGCCTTGATCCAGCATGGCCTTTACGGCGCCAGCCGGCTTTTTCCGGCCTTGGGCGATGGTATCGATCAGATTGCCGTAGTACTGATCCAGAATCTGATCCAGAACTTCGTGTGTCTCCGGCGTCATGGAAGTCTGCGTCAGCATGTCGCCCGCGTCTTTGTACTTGCCTGCATGGATCACGTCAGCGTGGATGCCCAGCTTGTCGAATGTGTTTTTGATGAAAACCGCTTCCACGCGCAGGCCTTTGAGATCGAGCGAATCCTCCAGAGCGAGAAAAATCTTGTCGGTGGCCGACGCCAGGTAATATTCGCGCGCGCCGGGACCCCGCAGATAGCTGATGATGGGCTTACCGGATTTCTTGAACTGCAGGATCTCATCGTGGACCTCCTGCATTTTCGCCCAGCCCATTTCCAAACCGCGCGGCTCAAAGATGATTGCCTTGACGCGCGAATCGGCGGCCGCTTTCCGAAACGTTTCCCACACCTGCTGCACCGTCATGGGCGCCTGATCCTGGAACATGGGCAGCGGTATCTCAGCCGGGGATTTCTCCGGTACTTCGCCTTCCAGCTTGAAAACCAGCGTGGATCCGTCGGCAACGTTGGCCGGCCGCTCTCCGAACGATCCGACAAACTTTACAGCGGCGAAAATCAGAATCAGCGCGGTCAGCCCCGAAACAACCACGCCCACCACCAATCCGATCATGAAGTTTTTCATGGTTGCTCCGTTTTTAGAAGGATGTTCCAGCCTATAGACGCTCGGGGCCGCTGGATGCTTTCGGAAATTCGCCCGCGTTATTGGCCGTTCAGAATCAAATCGAAGCGGTGGCTCACATCGGCCAGATACTCTTTCCCGCCGCCGTCCAGCTCCACGGTCGCCGATCCCTGATAACCGATCTCCGCCAAGGCCCGGTATACTTCCTTCCAGTTGATGTCGCCATCGCGAAGATTTACGAAGTCCGCCACGCGCTTGTGTATCGTGCGATCCTCACGGAACGAGAAATCCTTGATGTGCAGTTTGACGATGCGTTTCCCCAGCGTTCGAATCCAATCCTGCGGGTACCCGTACAGCACCACGTTGCCGACGTCGAAATAAGACCGCACCCAGGGACTGCGGAACTCATCCACATAACGAGCCATTTCGAGCGGGCTCAGCAGGAACTTGTTCCAAACTTCTTCTACCGCGACAATCACCTTCACTTCTTCGGCCAGCGGAAGAATCTTGCGGAGCTGCTCCTGCGAGCGGTCCCAGGCTTGCTGATAACTGGTTTCGGGATTCACTACCGCCGGGACCACCAGCACCGTATCGGCGCCCCACAGGCTGGCATTGCGAAAACTGGTCTTCAGCCCTTCCATGCTCTTCGCCACAACTTCCGGGTCGCCTGAGGAAAGCGGATATTTCCAGTGGTCGCGATTCATCACGGAGTGAATCCGGATACCGGTTTTCTGGCTGGCGGCGAGAATCTCCCCGGCTACATGCGGGTCATCGGTAGTGCCGCACTCGGTCTGCTCGAAGCCGGTATCGCGGGCAAGTTGAAACCGCTCCAGGATACTCATGTTCGAGGGAAGCATGCTGAATAAAACTGCTTTGTGGATGGGCAGCCGTTCAGAAGCCGCGGCGCGAAGCGCGAGGCCGGAGGCGGAGGCGGCCAGAAAAGTTCGTCGAGTCATGCGACCTCATTCTACACCGTTGCCGTAGCGAGCCCACGTCGGGAAGTCGTGATCTTGTGGCTTGCTCGAACGGGTAATTGGTAGGATTATCCCACAGGAATGGAATCTACCGTGAGTTCATCGTTTCGACTACTGGATTGGGATTCTATCCATTTTGGAATTCGCATTGGGCGAGTGCTGCCGATCCGCGTCGACGAAGAATTGCTCAAAGAGGCGTTGACGTGGGCGAATTTGCAGTCTCTCGATTGCATGTATCTGTTGGTGGACTCGAACGACGCGGCGACTGTTCGTCTGGCGGGTGAGTTTGGCTGGCGGATGGTGGACATGCGTGTCACGCTGGGAACTGAACTATCGACTGTGGCAAAAACCCGTGTCCCCATGCGGACGGCGAACGCCGGGGACCTTCCCTACCTGAAGCAACTGGCCATGCGGTCGCATAAGGATTCGAGGTTCTATACGGACGGTAATTTCCGAGCGACAGCCTGCGATGAGTTATTCGCCATCTGGATCGAAAGGAGCGTCCTAGACCGCGACTTTGCCGGGGTCGTATTCGTTCCAGAACTCGAAGGAAACAAGCCGGCAGGATACATCACTTGCGCCATCCAGCAAGGCGTCGGACACATCGGTCTCATTGCGGTTGATCCAAAGGCACGCAGAAGCGGTCTCGGCACCGGTCTGCTAGGGCAAGCTGCGAGATGGTTTTCAGAACAAGGAGCGAAACGAGTTTCGGCCGTCACCCAGGGATGTAACATCCCGGCGCTCCGCATGTACGAACGTTATGGATTTACCATCGATTCAATTCAACTCTGGTTTCATTGGTGGAGCAGCGGGTGGAGCAGCCCCGGTAAAACTATTCGAACTGATACACTACCCGGAATCGGCGTGCCGGCGGGTCTTCGGAATCCATGAAGTCTTCGAAGGATAACTCGCGCAGCCCGATTTCGGTGAAGTGGCTCAGTTCCCGGCGGGTCAGCGGCCACGGCATTTCGCCGTGCGGGTCGCTTTCATCGCGCGCCCGAGCGATCACCAGCAGCTTGCCGCCTGGTTTGACGAAGCCTGCCGCATTTTTCATGGCTCGAACACGCGGCTCAGGCGGCAGCACCTGCAGGGTGTTCGATTCGAATACAAAATCGAAGGCCTGGAACCAGGCTTCGGGGGGATCGAGGAGATCCGCGGCAACATACTCTACTCCACTGTCGGGGAACCTCCGGCGACAGGCCCGAACCGCAGTTTCTGAGACGTCGAACGCGGTGCAGGCGAATCCCCACTCGGCCAGATGCTCCGCATCGTCACCCAGGCCGCACCCAATGGTCAGCGCCTTTTTTCCGGCGGAAGGAATTGGACGATCCCTCCAGAATTCGAGCAGGTTTGGACTGGGCCGAAGATCCACCCACGGAACGATGCTTTTGCCCTGATCTGCTTCCCGGTATAAGTGCTCGAACCAGCCTATTGGATCGCCTTTGGCGAGGTATTCGGCGGCGAGTTGTCTGGCGCGCGTACGGTCCCCCATAATGATACGATCTCACCATGATGAACGGCGCGCACGTGGTGCTTTACAGCAAAGATCCGGACGCGGACCGCGCGTTCTTTTCGGATGTTCTGAAACTTCATTCGGTGGATGCCGGAGGCGGATGGCTGATATTTGCACTGCCGCCCGCAGAAGTCGCGTTCCATCCCGCTGAGAAAGACGCGGGTGAGCACCAGGCTCTCCAGTCCGGGTTCTATCTGATGTGCGACGATCTGCCGGCAACCATCCAGTCGCTTGAGGCCAAGAAAACAAAGTGCACCGAAGTGTCCACGGAGCGCTGGGGTATCCGGACGACGATCATACTTCCGAGCGGCGGCCAGATTGGACTTTATCAGCCCGCGCATCCCACCGCATTCCAAAAGTCTTGACGGATCGGCGGCGCGGCGCGATGTAACCGTCTGGCGATATCCTGGACCTATGTCATCGCACGCCGATATCGATAGCGCGCTCAAGGAACAGCGCGTGTTCGAACCCTCCGACGAGTTCCGGTCTAAGGCCCATATCAAGAGTCTCGCCGAATATCAGCGCCTCTACCAGGAAGCAGAGGAACAGCCCGAGGAATTCTGGGCCAAAATCGCCCGCGAACTGCACTGGTTCAAAACATGGGATCGGGTGCTGGATTGGAACCTTCCGTTTGCGAAGTGGTTCGTCGGCGGCCAACTGAATATTTCGTACCACTGTCTGGACCGTCACGTAGCCACCTGGCGCAAAAACAAGGCGGCCATCCTGTGGGAAGGCGAGCCGGGCGATTCGCGAACCCTTACTTATCTGCAACTACTGCACGAAGTGTCGAAATGCGCGAACGTATTGAAGTCGCTGGGCGTGAAAAAGGGCGACCGCGTGGCGATCTACATGGGCATGGTTCCCGAGCTTCCCATCTCCTTGCTGGCCTGCGCCCGCATTGGCGCGCCGCACACCGTGGTATTCGGCGGATTCTCGTCGCAGGCCTTGATTGATCGCATCAACGATTGCGGCGCTACGGCCGTGATCACGCAGGACGCCAGCTACCGCCGCGGCGCGGAAGTGAAACTGAAGGAAGCCGTGGATCAGGCTCTTCCGCACTGCCTCACGGTGAAAAGCGTGCTGGTTTATCGGCGCACCGGCTCGGCGGTGAAAATGGAACCGGGTCGCGACCACTGGTGGCACGAGGTAATGGAAACCGCTTCGGCCGAATGTCCGGCCGAACCGCTGGATTCCGAACATCCGCTCTATCTGCTCTATACTTCCGGCACCACCGGCAAGCCGAAGGGCATTCTGCATACTACGGGCGGCTACGCGGTGGGAACCTACATCACAGCGAAATGGGTTTTCGATCTGCGAGAAGAAGATACCTTCTGGTGTACGGCGGATATCGGCTGGGTGACCGGCCACAGCTACGTGGTTTATGGCCCACTCGAAAACGGCGCGAGCATTGTGATGTATGAAGGCGCGCCGACGTGGCCTGAGGCAGATCGCTTCTGGAGAATTGTTGAAAAATATCAGGTGAGCATCTTCTACACAGCGCCCACTGCCATTCGCGCGTTCATGCGCCTGGGCGAACAATGGCCGGCGAAGCATGAAATGAAAAGCCTGCGCCTGCTGGGCAGCGTGGGGGAGCCGATCAATCCGGAAGCGTGGATGTGGTATCGCGAGGTGATTGGCCGCGGCCGCTGCCCCATTGTCGACACCTGGTGGCAGACCGAAACCGGCGCCATCCTGATTTCTCCGCTGCCGGGCGCCATCGCGACCAAGCCCGGCTCCGCCACGCTGCCTTTCCCCGGAATCACGGTCGATGTGGTGAATCGCGAAGGCCAGTCCGTGCCCACAGGCTCGGGCGGGTTCCTGGTAATCAAACGGCCCTGGCCTTCTATGTTGCGTACCATTTATGGCGATCCGGAACGATACCAGGAGCAGTACTGGTCGCAGATTCCGGGAATGTATTTCGCCGGCGACGGCGCGCGCATCGATCAGGATGGATACATCTGGTTGATGGGACGCGTGGACGATGTACTGAACGTGGCCGGCCACCGCCTCAGCACCATGGAGATCGAATCCGCGCTGGTTGCAAATCCGGTGGTGGCCGAAGCCGCCGTGGTGGGGCGTCCGGATGAGATCAAGGGCCAGGCAGTATCTGCGTTCGTGACTCTTAAAGCGGGACAGCAACCAAGCGAGGAACTGAAGAATCAGTTGCGGCAATGGGTGGCCAAGGAGATCGGGCCGATCGCCAAGCCCGATGATATTCGATTCACTGACTCGCTCCCCAAGACGCGCAGTGGAAAAATCATGCGCCGCCTGCTGCGCGAGCTTGCAACGAATGGAGAGGTGAAGGGCGACACCACCACGCTGGAGGATTTCTCGGTGCTGACTAAGTTATCGGGTGATGAAGACTAGCCGCGGTAAAGCTCAGCAGATCGCCGCGCTCACGGGCCAGCTCTTTCAATCGCGCGTAGTCGCCCGCGAGTTGGCAAAGCTGCGGAACTGAGGGACACAACAGTTGTTCGCCGGCCGTTTGGCTGAGATGATCCAGCGAAACTTGGATGGCTTCCGGATAGCGCTTCAATCGCGTCAGCAAAGCCACCAGCACCTGCGCCGGCGCGGTCCCGGTTTCGGTGGGATTCGAAGCACGCACCTTCGCATAAAATTGTTCGATGCAGGCGTCCACGTTTTCGCCGGCCAACGCGCCGAGATAGGCGGCGTGATCCACATAGACGTCATCGAACGGCGGATCGGCCTGGTACTTGAACTGGGGCGACAGATGCTTGCCGTATTCGCATAACTCGATGGCGAGACGTAACGCTTGCGGATCAGCCAAGTCGAGCGCGAATCGGATGACGGCAACCAGGTGCGAGGTATCGACGTAGTAATCCAGATCGCCGAACAACCAATCGCGCCCGTCGATGAGTTCAGGAACGCTCTGGGGAGTTGGCGCCGTGCCCTCCCGTTTGGTGACCGCACGCCGCAGACTCTCAACAAGTTCGCGATGCAAGGTGCGAACCAGCAGAATGATGCACTGCTCCCGCGTGTCGCGATCCGAATACTGATGGAAGTAAGTGATGGCGCGGCAAATCCCAAAGCGCGCAAGCAGAAGCTCGAAACCCTTGCGCGGATGCACGCGTTCTTCGAGAGCGATTTGAATGACGCCGTCCTCGGCGGTGTCTAGCTTTTCGATTGCTTCCGCCACTTGCGTCTTGTCCCCCACAGCGCGAAAGTACGGCCAGGCTCGCGGGATATCGCTATCGGCGAGAAATAGCGACCCCGCTTCTCGCGCGGCCTGCGCCAGTGCATCTTCGTAGGCCTCTCGCCGGCTTGCCGGAACATCATCCAGACCGTCCACGCGTAGCGGCGGCAGCCCCATGTTGTGGCGCTGCTGCATTACTCGCGCCTCGAACAGCAGCGGATAATTCTTGTCGCCAAGGAGCCGCTGAACGAGTAGATCGAATGCAGACTCCGGCCCTCCGTCATGCACGGCTTGCTCGATCAAGTCAAAGACGTCATTGTTCATGATGAGCCCGTGCCAACCAGAAACCAGAAACGGTTTTCACCCGCCAATCGCATACATCGGCCGCGGCGGCGCTACGAACTGCGGCGAATTGATCTCGTGCCCCATCCACTTCTTGAGGACCGTGCCGCGAATGGTGGCCGCGATCTCCGCATCCGAAGCGCCCGAGCGCAGCAGCCCTTTGACGTCCGTCTCTTCAATCGCAAACAGGCAATAGCGCAGCTTACCGTCGCTGGTAAGCCGGATTCGATTGCAATTCAGGCAGAACGGCCGGCTCACGGATGCGATGAATCCAACGGTTCCTATTCCATCCACATATCGATACTCGGTTGCAGGGGCGCGCGCGTCGCGCTCCGGTATCTCCAGCAAAGGCGCGATCTCGCGCGACAAGGTCTGGATAATCTCACCGGCGGTGAGAACGTTACCGCGTGCCCATAATCCCTGGGCATCCAGAGGCATGAACTCGATGAACCGGATCTCCATGCCATGCTCGCGGCCGAAGCGTGCGAGAGGAACAATGTCCGGCTCCACCAGATTCTTTACCGCTACCGCATTGATCTTGATGGGCCCGAATCCGAGCTCGCGCGCCACCTGCAGCCCCTCCAAGACTTTAGCGAGATCGTCGCGGCGCGTAATACGCAAGAATCGTTCACGGTCTAAAGTATCCAGGTGGACGTTGAGACGCCGCAACCCGGCTTCGTACAAAGCCTGCGCGTGTTTAGCCAGCAATACGCCATTGGTGGTCAGCGCAAGATCCCGAATGCCCGGGATGCCGGAAAGCATGCGGATCAATACGGGAAGTCCCTTGCGTACTAGCGGCTCACCCCCGGTCACTCTAACTTTGGTGACACCGAGCGAAACGGCCACGCGTACGAAATGTTCGATTTCCTCGAAGGTGAGGATTTCCTCGTGCGGCATGTACTTCACGCCCTCTTCCGGCATGCAGTAAAAACAACGGACATTGCAACGGTCCGTAATACTAATCCGAAGATTGTCGTGGATGCGTCCGAAAGTGTCCAGAAGCGAGTTAGTCACGTCGTATAACTTGTAATCTGAGTCTATCAGGCGTAGACTGTGGGTATCCGCGTTCGCTCGAACTTAATAAAGAGGTAAGCATGTCCCGCCCGTTTTTTCTTAGTTTCGTTTTAACTTTCGCTATACTTGGATTTTCAAGAGCATCTACTCTAACCTGTAATGAAAGTGCTGTCCCTCCTATCGTCAAGGGAGAAGGCCTCGCTGAAAGAACAGGCGACATTGCTCTTAATTGTTCCGGAGGCGCACCCGGCGCCATCGTGGATGGAAATCTTTCCGTCTTCCTGAACGTCAACATCACCAACCGTCTGATCGGCAGCGACTTCACGGGCGTGATTTTCACGATCGACACCGGCTCCGGCCCTCAACCGGTCAACCTGTCTCCCAGCATCGGGGGACCGAGCACGCTGATTTATAACGGGGTTCACTTCGCATTGTCTTCAACCGGAACGGCCACGCTGCGGATCGCGAACATACGGGCCGCGGCCTCTGAGTTGGGTCTGGTCCCGAACTCGGTGATCCAGGCTTTTCTCGGGTTCAACTCGAACCTGGTTTCGATCACCAACAGCGTTTTCACCGTGGGAACGCCGCTGCGCGGCCTCTACGCGGGGTTTTCAAGTTCGCTGGTGTGCGCGCAGCACGGATCGCCGCTGCCGGATAATCTTAGGAGCGTGGCCAGCTTTCTTGCGTCGGACGCAGCCTTCGCCTCAACGCGCTTGACCGAGGGCTTCGCCGATGCGTTCGACCAGCGCAGCGCTTGGGAAAGCCTGAACGCAGACTCTGGAACGCGCTTTTTGATCACCTACTCTGGATTCCCCGCCGGCTCGCGCCTGTTCGTACCGGATGTGGTTGCCGGATCGGATGCGGCTACGCCCACTGGCGCAGGCGACTTCGGCGTTCCGGCCTCGGGAGGAAAATATGCTCCAGGCGGCGCCGGTTCCCTACTGCTGGCTCGCGTGCAAGGCACGGATGCGACGGGCGCGGGAGGCGCGCCGGTGTTCACCCCAGGAGCGCCGGGTTCGGGAACAGTGACGCTGGATTCCATGAACGAAGTGGTTCTCACTAACGGCTCCGGCTTTGTGGTGTATGAGGTTATGGACGCGAATCCCACAGTACAGGAGACCGCGCAGTTTCCGACGTACCTGGGCCTCACGCCGTTTAGCGGTGTCGCGGTGGTGACCAGCGAAAGTGTCTCGCTGGCGCCCGTCTCTACCGTGATGCAGGCAACCGCCCACGATCCCATTCCACGATTCTTCGCGCTGACGCCCCCGGATGATTGCAGCATCATCGGCGATTGCGGCGCAAATTACAATCCAAAACTATTCGTGAACACCGCGCCCATGAATTTCAGCGCGGCATCCGGCGGCACCGTGCAGTCGGGTTTCACTGAAGTGAACAATCGCGGCGGTGGGCACCTATTTTGGAACGCTACCGTCAGCTACACAAACGGGTCCGGCTGGCTGACGCTGTATCCGGACAATGGAGTGGACAACTCTACCATTCGCGTGGATGCGTCCCCGGCAAATCTTGCGCCCGGGACTTACAACGCGACCCTGACCGTGAATGCCGATCCGCAAAGCAGCTCGGCCACCATCCCAATCACATTCGTGGTCAGCGCGCCGGTAGTAACTCCAGCGATTCCCACGGTGACGAGCATCGTCAACGGCGCCACGTTCGCCGCGGGGCCGGCGGTTCCCGGATCCATCTACACGCTGATGGGCGCCGATCTGGCCGGGAAGAATGTCGCAGTCAGCTTCGATGGACTGGCGGCGAAGATCTTGTTCGACAACGGTACGCAGATCAACCTGGTGGTTCCTGCCGGACTCGGCAGCAAGGCGTCGTCGCAATTAGTTGTGGTCGTTGACGGCGCTTCGAGCGTTACGCAGCCTGTGGTATTGGCGGAATTCAGCCCCGGAATCTTTGCGGGCGGAATATTGAATCAGGACGTACAGGTGAACGGTACCAGTGACCCCGCCCAAGCCGCGAGCATCTTGCAGATTTACGCGACGGGCTTGTCGGGCAGCGGCGTGATTAGCGCGCGCGTGAATGGGAAGGTCGTGGATCCGATCTTCGGTGGTCCTGCGCCGGGAATCCCGGGAGTGCAGCAAGTGAACGTGCAGTTGCCTTCAGGATTAACTGGGACAACCGCTCAGGTCTCGGTGTGCGGCGGAGTGGCCGGCATGGCGGCTCAGGCAAAGTGCAGCCCCGCAG
>Ga0302324_100018678_pt1 | contig 13648 bp, 13 predicted proteins | sample Palsa_T0_1_FD_201949 | JGI IMG/M metagenome (GOLD analysis project Ga0302324, IMG submission 201949) | Peat permafrost microbial communities from Stordalen Mire near Abisko, Sweden - Palsa_T0_1 | ecosystem: Environmental > Terrestrial > Soil > Palsa > Peat permafrost | place: Sweden: Abisko...
GAGCGCGCGCACCTCGAAGATCTTCTTTTGGCCGAGCCCGAGCCGGAGGTTCCAGTTCTTCTTCGCCGCGGAGTCGTCGCAGTCCTCCCACTCCTGGCCGAACTGCCCCTTGTTCCAGCGCTCTTCGATGTTGCGAAAGAGCTCGATGCCGAGCTTGTACGGGTTGAGCTGGCCCTTGCTCGTCGCGAGCACACCGGCCGCGTTGTCGGCGTAGTCGATGATCTCGGAGGCATCGAGGATCTTCTCCGTCATCATCTTCGAGTGGAAGTAGCTCGCCCAGCCCTCGTTCATGATCTTCGTTTGCATCTGCGGGACGAAGTAGTGGGCCTCCTCGCGGACGATCTCGAGGATGTCACGCTCCCATCGCTCGAGCGGCGCGTGCTCGAGGAGAAACTGCAAGACGTCCCGCTCGGAGCGCTCGGGGAACTTCTTCGACTTCTCCTTCGCGGCTTCGATCTTGGCGCGTTGCTCGTCGAGGTACTCCTCGGGGTTGATGAAGCTCTCCATGTACTCCTTCGAGCGGAGGCGCGGCACCTCCGTCGCCGTCTCCTCGGCGTCGAGGACTGGAGCCTTGTGCTGACCCGAGAACGCGGCGTGTGGATCGATGAGGTTCTCGAGCGACAAGCAATGGTCGACGAACTCCTCGACGCGGTTGATCCCGTGGCGCCCGACCGCGCGGCGCATGCGCGAGCCGTGGTTGGCCATCTTGTCGATCCACCGCCGGTTGGGCGAATAGCCCGCGGGGCGCACGGCGGGATCGGTCGTCTTGCCGCCGGTGTCGAGGTCGGTCGACCGAAAGCAGTAGTTGTTCTTGAAGAAGTCGACGTGCCCGTACACGTGGGCCATGACGAGCTTCTGATCGGTGAGCGAGTTCCCCTCGAGCAAGTACCCGTACGAGGGGTTGTTGTTGATCACCATCTCGTAGATCTTGGAGAGCCCGTACTCGTAGCTCTTCGAGAGGCGCTCGTACTCCATGCCGTAGCGCCAGTGCGGGTAGCGGTTCGGGAAGCCGCCGTAGGCCGCGATCTCGTTCATCTGGTCGTAGGTGAGGATCTCGAACACCGTCGGGAAGAAATCGAGGCCGTACCCGCGCGCGATCTCGGCGATCTTGTCTTGCCAGCTGCGGAGATAGGCGGGAAGCGACGTCTTCAGCGCGAACTCGCTCATGTGCGTTCAGTGTACGCCGCCGAGACGCCAAGACGCAAAGCCGCTTACCCTCCTGCTCATGCTCGAGGCCGCGGTTCCGCCGAGCGTACGGGGTGCGCATACGCCGTGGAGCGTCCATCCTGCCGTTCGTCCTCTTGGTGTCGACGATGAGCCGCTGGGCCGGGGCGCTCACTGCACGGTGGGGACCGCGGCCGCTGTTGGTCATCGGGCCGTCGTCAGTGCATTTGCCAGCTGATGCGCCACACCATGTAGAGGACGAACAAACCGACGATGAGGGCGCCCGTGAGGTACGCCTTGCGCATCCCGGCTTTTTCTTGGACCGCCCGTGCGCCGATGCTGCAGCTTTGGCAGATCATGCCCTCCCCGTCGAGGCTCATGGAGAGGGATTGAGGCTCGGTGGGCGTGTTGCAGCGGGCGCAGGTGTTCATGGCTTCCTTCCTATACGAATGGGTGGTCCACAGCTTCCTTCGGGATTGAACCTCTATCGCCGGTCGTTCTTCAGGCGTGAGGAAAATCCGCTCGAGAGGACGCCGCGTTGTGCGGGGCATGGGCTACGCGTTTGGGGCGTGCATCATTGGGGCGCTCGTTCTCTTTTGGGGAGCCCACCACTTCCCGTGGCTCGGGCCTGCGATGGCGGACGGGTTGCGGGTCGTCATCGGCCCCAAAGCCGTCGCCCGCCTCGAAGACTGGGCGTACGCCATCGACGACCGGTGGCAGCGTCTTCACCGCAGCGGTGAGCCGCCGCAGGCGTACTGGCAAACCGCAGACGATCCGCCGATGCCCGTGGTCGACGCCGACGCGGGCCCCGGCACGGCGCCGACGTTCCACCCGAACAACGTCGGGCCGATGGCGTTCCACACTGCTGGAGATGGAACGTGGACTCCGGTCGCGACGGAAGGCGACGGCGCGAAGCCGCTCATGTGGAAGACGCTCGTGCATCCCGACGAGGCGCGGGCGTGGGCCGAGCTCTTCGTCGTCGCGATTGATCTCACGCGCATCAGCTTGCGCTCGGTGGCCGGCAACGCAGACCCCGAGGCGTCGACTCCCGAGGGCCGCGCGCTTCATCGCGACGCGCTCGTCCCGGCCGAGGATCGTGGCGCGCTCATCGCCGCGTTCAATGGCGGATGGAAGGCCGAGCACGGGCACTTCGGCATGATGGTCGACGGCGTGACGCTCAACCCTCCACGGGAGACGTCGTGCACGGTCGCCATCCTCGATGACGATTCCGTACGCATCGCACCGTGGACCGATCTGCGCACCCTGGAGACGAGGATGCGCTCCTATCGCCAGACGCCGCCATGTCTCTACGAGAGCGGCACGCGGCACCCGGGTCTCGGCTCCGAGGAGACGACGAGCTGGGGCGCTGCGGTAGGCGGAGGAGCTGTCATCCGTCGCTCCGCGATCGGGCTCGACGACAAAGGCACGACGCTCTTCGTCGGCGTCAGCAACAGCACGACCGCGACCGCGCTCGCGGACGGCATGCACCACGCCGGCGCCGTCGACATCGCAGAGCTCGACGTCAACTGGTCGTACCCGAAGCTCCTCGTCTACACACCGAACGCAGCCGGCAAGCCCGAGGCGAGCACGCTCTTCCCCGGTTTCGTCTTCGACAAGGACGAATACGTGCGAAGGCGCGCCCCGAAGGACTTCTTCTACGTGATGCGCCGCCCCTCTCGCCCGAGCTGACACCGGGCTCACGCGGGATGTGGCAAATCTCCGCGCGTGCGCATTTCCGCCTCGTCGCGATCGGCGCCCCACGACGCAGATCCGCCTGAGTAACGCGGCGGCATGTCGTGTGCAGACGGCAAAGCTTCAACGCTCATCTCAAAGGAGAACACCATGTTTGCTAGTCGTCGCCGTTTCGGAGTCAGTCACGCCATCGGTTTGGTGGTCGGAGTTCTCGCGCTCTCGGGCGCGGTTGTCTATTACGTCATGCGCAACAAGAACACGCGCGCCGTCGTTCGCAAGGCCTCCGGCACGGCTACGCGCGTCATGCGCAAGGCGCGCAACGCGGCGAAGTCGAACCACACTTCGACCCACGCCTGAGCAGCGGTGGAAGGGGTTACTTCCCCTTCCCCAGAAACTCCTTGATGCTGCCGACGATCGCGTCCTTGTCGCGGATCTCGGACAGCACGACGCGCTCGTCCTTGCCGAAGTGATCGCGCAAGTCCTTGATGAACTGCCCGGACCCATACGGGCTTTCGACTTGGCCGTAGGCGAACATGTTGACGCGGGGGAGGAGCTTCGTCTTCAGGAGCTCGACGCACTGGAGCGTGTCGTCCATCGACCAGTTGTCGCCGTCCGAGAAGTGGAACGGATAGATGTTCCATTCCTCGGGCGGGTAGTGGTCGTCCACCATCTGCGAGCAGAGCTTGTAGGCGCTCGAGATCATCGTGCCGCCGCTCTCCCGCGTGTGGAAGAACGTGTCGCGGTCGACCTCGCGCGCGACGGCGTCGTGGATGATGTAGCGGCTCTCGAGGCCTTTGTATTGGCGCTGGAGCCACGTATCGACCCAGAAGCTCTCGATGCGGACGATCTCTTTTTGCTCGTCTCCCATCGAGCCCGACACGTCCATCATGTAGATGATGACGGCGTTGGCGACGGGCTCTGCCACCGTGCGCCACGAGCGGTAAAGCTTGTCCTCCGGGTGGGGCACGATGATGGGCGCGTCGCTCTTGTAGATACCCGTCGCGATCGTGCGCTTGAGCGCCTCGCGGTACGTGCGCCTGAAGTGGCGGAGTGACTCGGGGCCGACGCGCCGCAAGCCCGTGTAACGATCCTTCTCGTTGATGAGCTTGCTCTTGCCCTTGTTCTCGACGTCGGGGAGCTCGAGCTCTTCACCGAGGATCGCCGCGAGCTCGTCGAGCGTGATGTCGACCTCGAGGATGTGCTCGCCCGCGCCCTCGCCGGCCTTCTTCCCGCCGTCGCCCTCCTCCTCTTCGCCGCCGACCGGATCGCCCGCGTCACCGTCGCCCTGCCCCGTTCCGCCCTGCTGCTTGTCGCCGTAGCGAAAGTGGGGAATGTCGATCTGCGGGATGGGAATCGAAACGAGATCCTTGCCCTTGCGGCCGATGAGCTCGCCTTGGGAGATGTACTTGCGGAGGTTCTGGCGAATGCGCCCGCGGACGATCTGACGAAAGCGGGAGTGGTCTTGATCGATCTTCAGCGACATCCCGCGTTCAGTGTACCACGCGCTTTTGCGCTAGGGCGTCGGCGACACCAGAACCATCGCGGCAGCGACGCCAGGTTTGGCTCGCGCTTGCGTGGCGAGCTGCGGCTCTCTGCGAAGCGTCGCCTGGTCGAGGGCGCGCATGTACAGCATCGTGGCAGCCTCCGAGCTGCCTGTGCTCGAACACGCATCGCCGACGTCGAGCCACACGAGCGTCGGCAAGTAGCGGGCGGGCAAGCGCTTGCCATCCCCTTTGTCGAAGTACTTGAGCTCGTTCACGGAGCACGCGTCGATCGAGGCATCGTTTTGCAGCTCGCTCGCCTTCTTGGCGTCTCCGCTACGCTGCGCAATCTCCGCTTCGAGCAGCAACATCGCGGCACGAAGAATGTGATTGTCTCCATCTTCCGTCGCGCTCGACTTGCCTCGAACGAGCGCACCGCTCGCTTCTTGCAGGTGCCCTATCTGGACGTCGGCGTAGGCCCACTCGTAGAGCGACGTCGCATCGGGAGTGCCGTAGTGCTTGCTCGCGGCGATGCGATCACGCACGGCAAACGCGTCGCCGAAGGCAAGCGCTGCCGCGCGAAAATCGCCGCTGATGATCTCGAGCTCGCCTAGAGACGAAGCACATAGGAATCGTTCCTGGTCGTCTTCAGCGCGGGAGCATCGCCGCACGTCGTCCAAGGCGCCGGTCATGTCGCCCCTTTCGAGGTGCGCAAACGCGTCGGTGCGCAGCGCTTCAGCTTGCGACTGGCAAGCCGAAGCGAGAAGAAGGCACAGACCCGCGGCCCCGCGTGCCGCCGAGCTCACTTCTTGTCGAGCGCGAGGCGAGCGACCCACAAGCAGACGGCCGCGTTGACGACGGTCCAGACGCGCATCGCGGTCATGCCGAACGCGAACGCAGTCTCGCCGCTCCAAGCGAGCTGCACGAGGAGCGCAGCCGATCCGAGCGCGATACCGCCAACGAACGGACGGAGGCGTTTGCTGGAGAAGAAGAGCAGCGTAGCGCCGATAGCGGGCGCTGCGCTCGCGAGGATCAGGAAGCGGTGCCAGCCCGCGCCGAAGAGCATGTCCCACTCACCGAGCGGACGCGCGAGCATCTCGGCGTACGTGCGAAGCGAGCCAGCGTGCGAGAGCCCACCCACGAGCGGCAGGAAAGGCACGAGGCCGACGGACGTGAGCAGCGCACCGAACGTCGCCCCCTTGGTCCACCCGAGCTTGCCGTTCTTCTTGCTCATACGACGCGAGATGACGAGGCCAAGCGCGACGAGGAGCCCGAGCCGGAGCGCGAGGTGGGTGTAGAAGACGTCCGTCGTCGCCGCGGACGCGTCGAGGATGCCCGCGCCGAACAAGTTCTTTTCGCTCTTCGGGTGCGCCGTGTCTTGAAGCTCTGCGCGGAGGGCTTGTGGGTCGGTGATGCCTTGGCCCACGAGGAGCGCGGCGACTCCCGCGACGTGCGGTGAGGCCATGCTCGTTCCGTTGAAGGTGCCGAACACCTCGCACTTGTCGCGACCGTTGTTGCAGATGGTCTGCTGGGTGACGGCCACACCGGGAGCGCCGATGGCGATCTGGGGGCCTCGCGACGAGAACCACGCGATGTTGTCGTTCGCGTCGGTCGCGCTCACCGCGACGACTTGCGGGTACGCTGCGGGGTAACCGACGGACTTGCCCGAGTTGCCTGCGGCCGCGACGACGAGCGCGCCCTTGCTGACCGCGTGCTTCACGGCATCTTCGAGGATCTGACTCTTGATGGGACCGCCGAGCGACAAGTTGATCACTTGCGCGCCGTGGTCGGCTGCCCAGCGGATGCCTTCAGCGACGTTCGCCGTCGTCCCCCAGCCCTGCTTGGAGAGGACCTTCACGGGCATGAGGGTCGCGCAGTACGCGAGACCGGCGACGCCTTTGCCGTTGTTCGTGGTCTGGGCGATCGTTCCCGCGACGTGCGTGCCGTGGCCTTGGTCGTCCCAAGCTTCGGCGCGATCGTCGATGAAGTTCCAGCCGGCCGTGCAGCTCGTGCCGACGAGGTCGCTCCCCTTCATGAAGGGGCTCTTGTCGTAGCAAGCGATCCCGGTGTCGACGACGGCGACGGTGACACCCTCACCACACGCGTATTCCCACGCACGCTCTGCGCCGACGCGCTTCAAGTGCCATTGCTTCTCCGCGTAGAGCGGATCGTTCGGCACGAACGACTCGGTGAAGACGGCCATTGGCTCCGCGTGCTCGACACGTGGATCGGCGCGAAGCGCATCGAGGATGCGCTCTTCGTCCGCTGAGGCGACGTCCGCCACCTCGAACTTGTCCATCGCGCTCGAGAGCGAGCTTGCGACGTGAAGCGGCACACCTGCGATGCGCGCGAGATCGGCGATGTCGCTCTCCGAGACGTCGTCCTTCGCATCGATGAGGATCTCGCCCGGAACCTCCGACGGATCGTGCCACGCCGTCATGGCCGCGAACGACGGCGCATCACCGGGCAAGAACGACTCGATCTTCGACGTATCTGGAGCCGACTCACTCCCGGCCAAAGGCGCCGTGTGACACCCGGAAACGGCAAGACCCACGAGGACGGATGAGAAGAGGGCGAGGCGCATGCGATCCTTTCGTCACAACACCATACGTTCAGACCGAGCCGTTTGTTCTCCCAACATCATGCTCATGCGAAGGCCGGCGGAAAAGGTGTCTTCTTACCTTTCCACGCCGGCCTCCAAACACACGTGAAGAAACGCAAATCGGGCGCTACCTCAGGCGTGGGCTTCGACTTGTTTCGGCAGAGCTTTCAGCGTTTTTGGGGTGAGACCCGTTGCGACGCGAAGGATGGCGTCCATCCAGGAGGTCGGCATGATGCGGAAGAACCAGAGACCGAAGTAGGTGCGCCACGGTGCGACATAGCGAGCGGAGGGACGTTTTGACTCGAGGCCTTTGCGGATGGCGCGGGCGATGTGCTCGGGGCCGACACCCGTACGCTCGAAGAGCTGAAGCAACTCGTCGGCTCGGGCCACGATGGGCGCGAACGGTGAGCTCTCGGGGACGTTGATGTTCTTGAGCGCGACGTCAGCGAACTCGGTGCGGATGTAACCCGGCTCGACGAGCACCACGCCGATGCCGAAGGGATGGAGCTCGTTGCGAAGCGCATCCGACAGCGACTCGACCGCATACTTCGTGGCGTTGTACGCACCCATCAGCGGGAACGTGATGCGCCCACCCAGGCTGCTGACGTTCACCACGCGTCCGAACCCACGCTCGCGCATCTGGGGGATGAACGCACGTGTCACGGCCATGAGGCCGAAGACGTTCGTGTCGAACTGGGCGCGCAACGCAGCGTCGTCGATGACCTCGAGCGGCCCGAGCATCCCGTAGCCGGCGTTGTTCACGACTGCGTCCACGCCGTAACCATCCGTCTCCTCGTCGATGCGCTTTTTGGCAGCCGCGATCGACTCCGCCTTCGTGACATCGAGCACGATGCCAACAAGGCGATGACCGGCTCCGCCGCTCGTCAGCGCTTCCTTCTCGAGGGACTCGAGTGCGTTCTCGCGCCTCCCTGCGGCAAAGACGCGATGACCTGCGCGCGCGAGCGCGAGGGCGGTGTGCCGGCCAATGCCAGCGGTAGCTCCGGTGATGAGGATGGTCAGCGACTTCATGATGGTCTCTCCGTATTGGGTTGAAGTTAGGAATGAATGTTCATTCCCATTGTGGTTCAAAAAAAAGTCAGGTGGATGCTTCGTCGGGTGAGCGGCGAATTGCGTCCCAGAGGGCGGCTTCGAGCGCGACTTCGCTCTTCGTGTCGAGGTCCGCGCGCTTTTCCCACGTAGCACGAACGAGCCCGACGACCGCCCCCCAGACGACCGCTGCGAGGACGCCCCGCGGCGCCTTGCGGAGCACCTTTGCGCGCTCGTTTTGCTCGACGAACCCGTCAGCCATGGCGATGACGTTGGCTTCGACCTCGTGGCTCCGGTCATCGAGATAAGGAGCGTGGTGGTGGAGCTCGAGGAACTGAAACGCCTGGGGATGGCGCCTCGCGAAGAGAAGCACGCGGGAGATGAAGTGGTGGATTTGGGCGCGAGCGTCGCTCCCGTAAGGAAACTCGTCGAGGACCGACGCGAGAAGCTGGGCCTTGTGACGCTGATAAACGGCGTTGACCATCGCCTCTTTGCTGGCGAAGTACCGATAGATGGTCCCAGCGGCGACCCCTGCCCGCTCGGCGATCTCGGGAACGGCCGTCCCATGAAAGCCCTTCTCCGCGAAGAGCTCGAGCGCGGCCTGAAGGATGCACTCCTTCTTGTCCTCGCTACGGCTCGTGACGGGCTTTTCGGCGTGGGCGACCATCGACTGCGAGTGAATGAATATTCATTCTTGTTCCGAGTGTCAAGCCCTTCCTGTTCATAGCCAGAAGGAGACACCGATGTTGAAGAACTCGGGGAACCCGAGCCGCATCGTCAGCGCGACCTTCTGGTTGAAGTGATAGCGCCCGACAGCAGCGATGGAGGGCCAGAGCTCCCAGTTGTGGCAGCCATTGCCGTCGCACACGGCGTAGTTGTAGAGACCGAACCATGGCGTGAACCCGACCTCGGGGCCGACGCTCCATTTTTTGTCGACGAAGAAGTTCCACTGGAGCGCGACCGGCAAGAAGAGAAACGTCGGCTGGTAGTTGTTCGGAAAGGGGTAGTAGGCAAAGTCGGCTCCGAAGGTTATCGCGACGTTGTTGTTGATCCGCGGGATGAAGCAGTTCTTGCAGACCGGGATGGAGAAGCGGACGCCGCCACCGAAGCCGAAGATCCCGTCGAACCCGTCGAAGCCGACCGCGAGCACCCCGTGGGGCTCGATGTCGACGTGGTAGTCGGGGTGGTCGCCTGGAATACGGATGGTTCCGTCAGCATGAGCAACGGAAGGCGCCATCGCCGCGATGGCGAGGGCCAAGGGTGCACTGCGCCAGAGCATGCGTGCGTTCATGACCAACAGCGTCGGCGACCTCAACCCACCCTGTCAATTGAGGATCCGCCGCAGGCGGGACGACAGCCCGAAGGGCACTCAATTAGGAGAGAAAAGACCTCAACTACGGCTGACGGCGGAGGAGGGCAGACACTGGCACGAGGGGCTCGTGCGCGAGGCTCTGGTTCGCCGACGCGAGTCTCGCGGCGAGGACGGCTTCCGGATCGGGTGGGCGGAGGATGCCGCGGACGAAGGCTTCAGCTGCCTTGTAGGAGCTGCGGACGAGGGGACCACTCGCGACGTACGAGAAGCCCATCGCGCGACCCTCTTCGGCCCAGCGCGCGAAGAGCGTCGGGTGCACGTAGCGATCGACGTCAGCGTGCTTCGGTGAAGGCCTCAAGTATTGGCCGATGGTCAAGATGTCGACGTTGGCAGCGCGGAGATCGCGCATCGTCTCGGTGACCTCGTCATCGGTCTCACCGATGCCCACCATGACGGAGCTCTTCGTGATACGGGATGGGTCGCGCTCCTTGGCTCGCTGAAGGACGCGCAGCGATTGTTCGTAGCTGCAACGCACGTCGCGAATGGTCCGCTGTAGGCGGGCGACGACCTCGATGTTGTGGGCCCAAACGTCGGGCTTGGCGTCGACGGTCACGTCCACGTAGTCGAGGTGGCCCTGAAAGTCCCCGACGAGCGTCTCGACCAACATGTCGGGACGAAGCTCTTTCAGGCGGACGACGGTCTTCGCGACATGGGAGGCGCCGCCATCGAGGAGATCGTCGCGGTCGACCATCGTCATGACCACGTATTGCAAGCCGAGCTGCGCGAGCGCGCGGGCCACGTGCTCGGGCTCGCGTCCGTCCACCGCGCCACGGGGGCTGCCCGTCGTCACCGCGCAGAAGCGGCAACCGCGGGTGCACGTGTCACCGAGGAGCATGATGGTCGCGGTGCCTTCACCCCAGCACTCGCCGACGTTCGGGCAGCGAGCCTCCTCGCAGACCGTGTGGAGATCGAGGGCGCGAAACGTCTCCTTGAGGTGGGTGTAGCTCGGCCCGAACGGCGCGCGAACCTTGAGCCACTCGGGCTTGGGTGCGAAGCGCTCCACCGTCATGCGAAGTCTCTAGTGCCCAGCGTCGGGCTTGGCGAGTCCTGCGACGTCGGCCGGCGCCGTGATGCCACGCTCGGTGTAGATGGAGCGAATCAAGCGCGCTGGTGTCACGTCGAACGCGGGGTTGAGCGCGCCGACGCCGGCGGGAGCGATGCGCGTCTCTCCGAGCGTGAGCACCTCGTCCTCGCGACGCTGCTCGATGGGGATGGCTTGGCCGCTCTCGCATGCGAGGTCCACCGTCGACCACGGTGCCGCGACGTGGAAGGGAAGGCCGTGCGCATGGGCAAGGCACGCGAGCCCATACGTCCCAATCTTGTTGGCCACGTCTCCGTTTTTCGCGATGCGGTCGGCACCGACGACGACGGCATCGATCTCGCCGCGCGCCATGAGCGAGGCTGCCATCGAGTCGGTCACGAGCGTGACGGGAATGTGATCACGGGAGAGCTCCCACGCCGTGAGGCGGGCACCCTGCATGAGCGGCCTCGTCTCACACGCGATGACGCGCACGTCCTTGCCGGCCTTGCGCGCGGCGCGCACGACACCGAGCGCGGTCCCGTAGCCTCCCGTCGCGAGCGCTCCCGCGTTGCAGTGGGTGAGCACGGTGCATTTGTCTTTGAGACCCTCGGCGCCGAGCGCACCAATGCGCTTGCACGCTGCGACGTCGGCCTCGTGATACTGGCGCGCGACCTTCGCGAGATGGCCACGGCTCGGATCGTGCTCGGCTGCGCGCATCATCGTCGCGATCGCGTGGCTCAGGTTGACCGCCGTCGGCCTCGTCTTGCCGAGACCTTCAGCTGCTGTGCGCAGCACTTCACGTCCGTGCGTGGCTGCGAGGACGAGCGCGTATGCAGCGGCGATACCGATGGCTGGAGCGCCGCGGACCATCATCGTCTCGATGGCTTCTCCGATGTGGGTCCACTCGGTGAGGTGCTCGTAGCGCTCCTGCAGCGGGAGCTTGCGTTGGTCGAGCACGAGCACCGTCGCGTCGCCGGGCATCAGCTCGACCGCGCTGTACGCCGCACCGCTGATGGGCTCGGGATGGGCGTGGGCGCGCCCTGCCGGAAGCGTTCGCGTCCACGTCATGAGCCGAGCTTACCGCAACTCCGCAAGAGCGGCGCGCTGCTTCTCGACGTTGGCTTTCGGCGCGCCGAGCGTCTCGGCTCGGTCGAGCGCGGCGGACGCTTCTGCCTTGCGTCCGAGCTTCGCGAGCGCCCACGCCCGACCGAGATGGCCCGCGGCGTACGCCGGGTGCTTCTTGACGAGCGTGTCGTACGCGGAGAGAGCCCCGCGCGCGTCATCGCGCAGGATGGCGACCGTCGCGAGACCGATGACGTTCTCGTCGTGGCTCGGATCGGCAGCGAGCCCGTCGCGATAGGCTTGCTCGGCTCCGTCGACGTCGCGCAGACGAAGCCGGATGACGCCGAGCGCGTGGTACGTCTCCGCCGTACGCGAGCCACGCTTGATGGCCTCGACGAGACGCGGCTGGGCTTGCTCCGCTTCATCCCACCGCGCGCACCGCATTCCGCCTTCGAGCGGCCCCAAGAACGAGTCAGGGGCAATGGCGGCCGCCTCGTCGTACTGCGCGAGAGCCTCGTCGAAGCGATGCGCGAGCTCGTAGGCGTGACCGAGCTCGATCTCGGGCGTGGGGTCGCCGCGTGGCACGCGCGCGCGAAGCTCCGTCACCTGGGCGCGCGCCGCGTCGAGATCGCCGTCGAAGCCGAGGAACCGCACGAGGAGCTTGCGCGCGGGGACGTCATCGGGATGCTCGCGAAGCTCGGTACGCAAGATCTCTTCGGCTTCGGACCGTCGCTCCTGACGGGAGAGCTGAAGCGCGCGATCCACGGGTGAGAGCGTCAAACACGACGCGAGCCCACAAACGAGGCCCAACCAAACGCGCATTCTTGCCCTTATACTGCGCCTTGAGGCTCGCTTGCGAGCCGACACCCCGAAGGGGCTTTCAAGATGATGACGGTCAAAACCATCGGGGTCCTCGGGGCCGGACAAATGGGCGGCGGGATCGCTCAAATCGCGGCGGCTGCGGGCTATGAAGTGCGGCTCTGCGATGCGTCGCTCGAGCTGGCGAAGAAGGGCGTCGCGCGCATCGAGGGCCTGCTCGACAAGCAGGTCCAGAAGGGGAAGCTCGAGGCGCAAGCCCGCGCGGCAATCGTCTCGCGCATCACGCCGGTCGATTCACCCACGCAGTTACGTGGCTGCGATCTCGTGATCGAGGCCGCGACGGAGAACCTCGAGCTCAAGCTCGCGCTCTTTCGACAGTGTGATCAGGCGCTCGAGGAGGGTGCGACGCTCGCGAGCAACACCTCTTCCATCTCGCTGACGCGCATCGCTGCCGAGACGTCGCGACCCGAACGGGTCGTGGGGCTCCATTTCATGAACCCGCCGCCGCTCATGTCGCTCGTCGAGATCGTCCGAGCGCTGCAGACGAGCAACGAGACCTACGAGCTTGCGAAGACCGTCGCCGAGAGCATGGGAAAGACCGTGGTGACGAGCCGAGACGCGCCTGGCTTCCTCGTCAACCGCATCCTCATCCCGATGCTCTGCGAGGCCATCTTCACGCTCGAGCAAGGCGTCGGCACGGCCGAGGACATCGACCGCGGCGCCAAGCTTGGGCTCAACCACCCCATGGGTCCACTCGAGCTCGCCGATCTGATTGGCCTCGACACGGTGCTCTTCATCGCGGAGGTGCTCCACCGCGACTTCGGCGACAGCAAATACCGGCCGCCGACCATGCTCCGAAACCTCGTCGCCGCCGGCTTCCTCGGGCGAAAGACGGGCCGCGGCTTCTACACCTACCCTCGGTAGGTCACACCTTCAGCGCTGCTGGGCGAGCTCGTGGCCGTCGCTCTGGGGCCCTAGCGTGTAGGAGGCACCTGCCAGGAAGGCGAACAGCCAGAGGGCCAGGCAAAGGCGAAGCACGCGCGGACGATAGCCGGAAGACATGGGTTGTAACTATCTTTTACAAGTCTCGCGCCAACACAAGATTCCTGCGTCTTTTGCGTCGGTACGCTTCGTGACTGTAATGCGAGGGCTGACAATTGTGTCGCGGTCTGGCGCGTTGTTGCGCTTAGTTTCCGCGAATACCTGGCGATGGACTAGTCCGGGGCGATGACCGAAGTCCTCCTCGTGGCGCATGATGGTGCGGTGGCGACGCTCACGCTCAATCGACCGGACAAGCTCAACGCCCTCGACGCGACGCTCCTCGATGCCCTCGAGACCACCCTCGAGGAGCTGTCCCGGGATCCCTCGGTACGAGCAGCGATCATCAC
>Ga0302324_100018680_pt1 | contig 13647 bp, 11 predicted proteins | sample Palsa_T0_1_FD_201949 | JGI IMG/M metagenome (GOLD analysis project Ga0302324, IMG submission 201949) | Peat permafrost microbial communities from Stordalen Mire near Abisko, Sweden - Palsa_T0_1 | ecosystem: Environmental > Terrestrial > Soil > Palsa > Peat permafrost | place: Sweden: Abisko...
GGGCAACATCGATGTCGCGGTGTTCGCCATTCCGGCGAAATTCGTCGCGCAGGCACTGACCGAAGTGGGCGAGAAGAAAATCGCCGGCGCCATCTTGATTCCCTCGGGATTCGCCGAGACCGGCAACGTGGCCGGACAGAACGAATTGATCGAGATCGGCCGCAAGTACGGCGTGCGCCTGATGGGGCCGAATATTTACGGCTTCTATTACACGCCCAGCAATTTGTGCGCGACTTTCTGCACGGCATACGACGTCAAGGGCCACGCGGCGCTGTCCTCGCAGTCGGGCGGCATCGGCATGGCCATCATCGGTTTCTCGCGCTCCGCCAAGATGGGCGTCTCGGCCATCGTCGGACTCGGCAACAAGTCCGATATCGATGAAGACGATTTGCTCACGTACTTCGAGCAGGACGAGAACACCACCATCATCGCGCAGCACTTGGAGGATTTGAAGGACGGCCGCTCCTTCGCGGAAGTGGCGAAGCGGGTATCCAAGAAGAAGCCCATCGTGGTCTTGAAGGCCGGCCGCACCAGCATGGGCGCACGGGCCGCGAGCTCACACACGGGCGCGCTCGCCGGCAACGACAAGATCTACGAGGATGTGTTCAAGCAGTCCGGAGTCATCCGCGCGAGAAGTTTGCGCGACCTGCTCGATTTCGCGCGCGGCATTCCTATCTTGCCGACCCCGAAGGGCAACAATGTGGTCATCATCACTGGCGCCGGCGGATCGGGCGTGCTGCTCTCGGATGCCTGCGTGGACAATGGCTTGTCGCTGATGACGATGCCCGCCGACCTCGATGCCGCGTTCCGCAAGTTCATTCCACCGTTCGGTGCCGCGGGCAATCCGGTGGATATCACCGGCGGTGAGCCGCCGAGCACCTATCAGAACACGGTGCGGCTGGGACTCGAGGATCCGCGCATCCACGCGCTGATTCTCGGCTACTGGCACACCATCATCACGCCGCCCATGGTGTTCGCGAAATTGATGGTCGAGGTGGTGGCCGAAATGCGCGCGAAAGGCATCGAGAAGCCGGTGGTGGCCTCGTTGGCCGGCGACGTGGAGGTGGAAGAAGCGGCGGAATATCTTTATCAGCACGGCATTCCCGCCTACGCCTATTCCACCGAGATCCCGGTGGCCGTTCTCGGTGCGAAGTATCGATGGGCGCGCGGCGCCGGTCTGATTCCCGAAGCATAGAGGTAGGAATTTTCGAGGGAGATTTCTCAGGTTTGCAGAAGGTGCGCGAAATTCCGCGGATAGGCCAGGCGCACCAGCTTTGTGATAGAGAGTGTTCGGTCCGCACGGTAGTTGCGGGCCATGAATCGACAAGGGAGATTGCACACGCTGTAGGGGGGTGAGTAATCGCATCCAGGGGAGGGGGACGGCCGGATCAACCTCACGAGTCCGGCCGGTGAGAGGTGAGGGTGGGCAGCAACGACGAGAATGATTCGAACAAACGCGTTTCATGAGGATTTACACAATGTTTAAACTAAATTTGGCAAGGCCTATGTTGGTGGCGCTTGCGGCATGCGCCGCCGGTGTCGCCTTCAATGGAGTCGTCCTCGCGGACGATGCCCAAGACGCGCAAGCGCTCAAGGATCAGATGCGCGTCATGCAGCAGCAGATGCAGGAGTTGCAGAAGAAAGTTCAAACTCTGTCGTCGAAGCAGCAAGCCGGGCCGCCCGCATCGGCCGCGACGGGACCCGTAGCAGCACCCCAGGAAAAGGAGGTTCTGCTGCATCAGATCATCAAGGGATTCTACGGCACGCTCGACGTCTCCGTGGATGAGGTATCGAAGGGCATCACCGGTCCTGCGTGGGGCTTCGGCTGCACCGACCCGTACGTCAATACGACCTGTACGCGCAATCCGAACCCGAAAAACAACGGGGCAGGCCCGGTGGGCCAGGTGGGCTACCAGCCTGAACTGGGAACGAACAAATCGGTTCTCGGGTACCACGGCGCGATCCAGATCGGGCACAGCAACACCGATTTCATTTTCCAGATCGAGACGCAGCCGTCCCTCACCGCATCCCCGGGCCTGTACACCTCGTACACTCAGCAATCGAACGTGGTCAAGGCCGCGCTAGGTTACGGCGATAACTTCGTCGGCATCGGCTCGGCCGACCCGCAGGGTTGGGGCAAGCTGAAGTTCGGTGATACGTATTCGCCCTATAAGAAGTCCACGGACCGGATGAATCCCTTCTCCGGCATGCTCGGCGACTACGCCGTCATCATGGGCAACACCGGCGGGGACAACCGAGTCGAATTCGGCACCCGCCTGGGCCAATCGATCTGGTACGAATCGCCGCAATTCTTCCATGTGGTCAGTTTCGACGTTCTGTTCGCACCGGGCCAGAACCGCACCTTCGACAATGTGGTGCAGTCGGCCGGGTCGCCGGATTGCAACGGCGGCAACGTGCCGGGCAGCGGCAATCTGCCCCTCGCTTGCGACGACGGATCGTTCGGCACCGCCTGGAGCGCCGACATCAAGGTCGAGGCCGGAGGCTTCTACGGCACGGTCGCGTACGAACTGCACAAGGACGTGAACCGCAACAGCGACGGCATCGGCTCGAACAGCCCGGTCTATGGGGCCCAGTTCGCCGCCACCGGCACCGCCGCCAATGGCGCCGGCTGCGCCAACCCAGCTTCCGCTCCGTTGCTCGACTGCGGCGGTTACAATGCGTTAGTTGCGGAATATGGGGCAAACTACATTCTCACCAACGGGTTTACCCCCGAGTTCGCCACCGACATCGCAAACGAATCGGCATTCAAGACCGGGCTCGAGTACACCTTCGATTTCGGACTGTCCTTCGGCTCGATCTACGAGTACTTGAAGAGATTCGTGCCGGCCGATCTGCAATTCCAGAACGAGCGGACGAGAGACGGCTGGTGGTTCTTCCTGACGCAGGATCTGGGAGCTGCCGACAATGTCAGCCTCGGATATGCGCACGCCGGCGCGACGCCGGGCGATCCGGCCGGCCAGCACAACTACGATCCGAGGGTGACGCTTGACACCGCGGACTTGTACACCATCGCCTGGAAGCATCGTTTCGACAAGCACTTTTACGCCTACGCCGATTTTGCAGAGACGCAGAACCACGGCAATTCCCACTACGATCTGGGCGCCGGCGGCCGGTCCCTGACCACCGACTGCCACGACGGCACGAGCAGCTTGGTCAATGACTACAGCAGCGCCGGTCCGACCACGTGGGGTGGAAACCAGTGCAAACCCATTGGTTTTTCCGTGGGAATGAACTACAAGTTCTAAGTGCGAAGATAATTTCCGCCGGAGTTGCGGGCTAGGACCCGCTCCGGGGAGGGCCGAAGGCCACGGACGCGCAGGCGTCCGTGGCCGCACATAGTTAAGCGCGGGGTACAATGAAGATTGCGATCGTCGGCGTCGGCGCCATCGGCGGCTATGTGGGTCACTGTCTCGCGCAGTCCGGCGAGGACGTGACCTTCATTGCGCGCGGCAAGAACCTGGAGGCTCTGCGATCCGGCGGCATCCGGCTGCTGCGGGCCGATGGCAGCGAGCAGGTCATCGCCAAGGTCAAGGCGACCGCCGATTACGCCGCGACCGGCCCGCAGGACCTCGTCATCCTGGCATTGAAGGCTCACCAGCTCGAATCCGTCGCGCTGGATGTGCCGAAACTCTTCGGTCCCGACACCATTGTGGTGCCGATGCAGAACGGCATTCCCTATTGGTACTTCCATGGGCATCCCAGCCGATTCGCGGGCACCCGGATGCAAAGCGTCGATCCGAGCGGCGTGATCGGCAGCCACATCCCGGCGCAGCGCGTCATCGGCTGCGTGGTGTATCCGGCAACCGAACTGATCGCTCCCGGGGTCGTGAGGCATGTCGAAGGCAATCGATTCCCGGTCGGCGAGCCGGACGGCACGACGAGCGCAAGAGTGACGCGGGTCGCGGACTGCCTCGTCAGGGCCGGCCTGCAGGCGCCGGTGCTCGGCGATATCCGTTCGGAAATCTGGCTGAAACTGTGGGGCAACATGACCTTCAACCCCATCAGTGCCCTGTCGCGGGCAACTCTCGCGGGCATCTGCCAATATCCGCCCAGCCGCGCGCTCGCGGCTGAAATGATGACCGAGGCGCAAAATATCGCCGCCAAGCTCGGCGTCACCTTCCGTGTTTCCATCGATAAGCGCATCGCCGGTGCGGAGCGCGTCGGGCATCACAAGACCTCCATGCTTCAGGATGTCGAGGCGGCCCGTACGCTCGAAATCGATGCGCTGCTGGGTTCGGTGATCGAGCTGGCGAGACTGACGGATACGCCGGCTCCGCATCTGGACGCCGTTTACGCATTGACCAAGCTCCTGGCGAGGAGCTTGGAGGAAGGGAAATCGCCGGGCAGCCCAGGGTAGCTCGCGCGCGACGGTGCCGGTCGGCCACCATATGTTTCTCACATCAGAGGCAGCAGGCATGTACGCAATCGCAATTCGAGGTTGGCTGGTATGAACGTTCACGAGTATCAGGGCAAGGAAATCCTGCGCAAATACGGGGTGGAGACACCGCAAGGTGTGCCGTGCTTTTCCGTGGCCGAAGCGGATGCGGCGTCGCGCCGGCTCGGCGGCAAGGTGTGGGTCGTCAAGGCGCAGATCCATGCGGGTGGCCGAGGCAAGGGAGGCGGCGTCAAGGTGGCGAAATCGCTCGAGGAAGTGCACGACCATGCCTCGAAAATCCTGGGTATGACGCTCGTTACCCATCAGACCGGTCCCGAAGGACGGATCGTGAAGCGGCTGCTCGTGGAAGAGGGCGCGGATATCCGCAAGGAGCTGTACGTGGGCATGGTCGTCGACCGCGTCACGCAGCGCGTTACGCTGATGGCAAGCTCGGAGGGCGGGATGGAAATCGAAGAGGTGGCCGCCCGCTCGCCCGAGCGCATCCACAAGGTCGCCATCGATCCGGTCCTCGGCTTGACCGACGTGCAGGCCGACGACGTCGCACGAAAGATCGGGGTGCCCGAGGCTTCGCTCGCGCAGGCGCGAAACTTCATGCACGGTTTGTACCGAGCCTTCGACGAATGCGATGCGTCGCTGGCTGAGATCAATCCCTTGATCCTCACAGGCGACGGCAAGGTGCTCGCCCTCGACGCCAAGCTGAACTTCGATTCCAACGCGCTGTTCCGGCACCCTGAGATAGTCGCCATGCGCGACTTGGACGAGGAGGATCCGGCTGAAATCGAAGCTTCCAAGTTCGATCTGTCCTATATCTCGCTCAACGGCAACATCGGTTGTCTCGTCAACGGAGCGGGGCTTGCCATGGCGACGATGGACACCATCAAGCTATTCGGCGCGGAGCCCGCGAATTTTCTCGACGTCGGCGGCGGCGCCACGGCGCAGAAGGTGACCGAGGCGTTCAAGCTCATGCTGAAGAATCCCGCGGTCAAGGGGATTCTGGTGAATATATTCGGCGGAATCATGCGCTGCGACACCATCGCCGAAGGGGTGATCGCCGCCGCCAAGGAGGTGAAGCTCGGCGTTCCGTTGGTGGTCCGCATGAAGGGCACGAATGAGGAGCTGGGCCGGCAGATACTCGAAGCTTCGGGACTGCCGATCATTTCCGCCGACAACATGGCGGACGCGGCGCAGAAAATCGTCGCCGCGGTCGCCGGAAAGTAAGTGAGGAGCCGATTTACGTGAGCATCTTGATCAATCGGAATACCAAGGTGATGACCCAGGGCATCACCGGAAAGACCGGCGCTTTCCATACGCGGCTATGCCGCGACTACGCCAACGGCAGGTCCTGCTTCGTCGCCGGCGTGAATCCGAACAAGGCAGGAGAGAGTTTTGAGGGGATCCCCATCTACGGTACCGCCAAAGAAGCCCGGGAGCGGACCGGCGCGACGGTCTCGGTGATCTATGTGCCGCCGGCCTTCGCCGCCTCGGCCATCGATGAGGCGGTCGATGCCGAACTCGATCTGGTCATCTGCATCACCGAGGGTGTGCCGGTGCGCGACATGATCGCCACCCGCAATCGAATGCGAGGCAAAAAGACCGTGCTCGTCGGACCCAACTGCCCGGGAGTGATCACGCCGGATGAGATCAAGATCGGCATCATGCCCGGCCATATCCACAAGAAGGGGCGCATCGGCGTGGTGTCGCGCTCCGGTACTCTCACCTATGAGGCGGTCGGCCAATTGATGGAACTCGGCCTCGGACAATCGTCTTGCGTGGGCATCGGCGGCGATCCGGTCAACGGCTTGAAGCATATCGACGTCATGCGCATGTTCAATGACGACCCTGAAACCGACGCCGTGATCATGGTCGGCGAAATCGGCGGCGACGATGAGGAAACCTGCGCACGCTGGATAAAGAACTATATGAAAAAACCCGTGGTCGGATTCATCGCCGGCGTCACGGCGCCGCCGGGAAAGCGCATGGGCCATGCCGGTGCGATCATTTCCGGCGGAAAGGGCACGGCTACGGAGAAACTGGCCGTCATGGAGGAGTGCGGGATCAAGGTGACGCGCAATCCGGCGGAAATGGGTAAGTTGCTGCAGTCGGTGCTCTGACATGCCGGCGCGCACCGGCATGCCGCCCGGCGACCACATGCCGATGCGAGGCTGATCATGGTGCAATGGGCGAGGTTCCGGTCGAATGACGGCCGCGACGGATTCGGCATTTTCGAGGAGGAGCACATCGTCGAGTACGAAGGCGACTTGTTCGATTCGCCGCGGCCGGCGGGCCGCACGATTTCAATGAATGCCTGTACGCTGCGCAGCCCGTGCACGCCCTCCAAGATGGTCGCGCTCTGGAATAATTTCCACGCCCTCGCCGCAAAGCTGGCCAAGCAAGCGCCGGCGCATCCGCTGTTTCTTCTCAAGCCGGGCACATCGGTCATCGGTCCGGGCGATCCCATCCGCCGTCCGGCCGGTTATAAGGGAAAGATCGTGTTCGAGGGGGAGCTGGGCATCGTCATCGGTCGCCGCTGCAAGGACGTCTCGGCCGGCGAGGCGCAGAGCTGCATCTTTGGATATACCTGCGTCAACGATGTGACCGCGGCGGAAGTGCTCAATGAGAATCCGGATTTCGCGCAGTGGTGCCGATCCAAGGGCTACGATACCTTCGGCTGCCTGGGTCCGCTCATCGCCACAGACCTGGATTGGCCGAGCGCGCGCGTGGTCACCAAGGTGGACGGGACCGAACGCCAGAATTATCCGCTGTCGGACATGATCATTCCGCCCGCGGAACTGGTCAGTCTGGTTTCCCATGACATGACGCTCCTGGCCGGCGATGTGATCGCGTGCGGGACTTCCGTGGGGGTCGGCTCGATCAAGGACGGAGCCACGGTGGAGATCGCGATCGATGGGATCGGCGCGTTGACGAACATGCTCGCGCCGCCGCGATGAGCGAATCCTCACGCTTTGCCGAGGCGCGGGCCCTGTTACTGCAGATGTTCCATGCCGCCATTGCTTCGGCTCAGCCGGGGGTGTGCATTCCGCCCCACCTTCCCGTTCCGCCGCGCGGCAGACTCATCGTCGTCGGCGCCGGAAAGGCATCGGCGGCGATGGCGCGCGCCGTGGAGCAGCATTGGCCGGGGCCGCTCTCCGGCTTGGTGGTCACGCGTTATGGCTATGCGGTACCCTGCGAACACATCGAGATCGTCGAGGCCGCCCATCCCGTGCCCGATGCGGCCGGAATGCACGCCGCGCAGCGAATGCTCGAGTGCGTACGAGGCTTGAGCGAGGATGACCTGGTTCTGTGCCTGATTTCCGGCGGCGGCTCGTCGCTGTTGCCGCTGCCTGCCCCGGGGCTGACACTCGATCTCAAGCAGGCCGTGAGTCGCGAACTGCTGCGTTGTGGCGCCACCATCAGTGAGATGAACTGTGTGCGCCGCCACCTGTCCGCCATCAAGGGTGGCCGGCTGGCCGCCGCCTGTCATCCCGCACGCGTGCTCACGTTGCTGATCTCCGATGTGCCGGGCGACCGGCCGATCGACATCGCTTCGGGCCCGACGGTGGCGGATCCCACGACCTGCGCCGACGCGCTCGGCATCGTGCGCCGTTACGGCATCGAGCTGGCCTCTCCCGTGATCGACGTACTGGAAAGCGGGCGCGGCGAGTCGATAAAGCCCGGCGACCCACGGCTGGCCCATGCCACCGTTCGCATGATCGCCACGCCCCAGATGGCGCTGGAAGCGGCCGCCGCGGTTGCAAGGGCCCACGGCATTGCACCCCACATACTCGGCGATGCGCTCGAGGGCGAGGCGCGCGATGTGGGCCAGGTCTTGGCGGGGATCGCACTCCAAGTCGCGCAGCGCGGTCAGCCCGTCACGGCGCCTTGCGTGCTTCTATCGGGGGGCGAAACTACGGTGACGGTACGGGGCGACGGGCGAGGCGGGCGCAATGTGGAATTTCTACTATCGTTGGCGATTGCACTCGGCGGCCACCCGCGCATTCACGGACTGGCGGGCGATACCGACGGCGTCGACGGACAGGAGGAAATAGCGGGCGCCATCATCGCTCCAGACTCGCTGGCGCGGGCGTGGGCGGGCGGCCTGCGGCCGAAGGACATGCTGGACAACAATGATGGCCACAGTTTCTTTGCCGCACTCGGCGACTCGGTGACCACCGGACCCACGCTCACCAATGTAAACGACTTTCGCGCCATTCTCATCGACAGCTAGGCTACGGCAGCCATGCCGCCGGCGCCCGCCCTCGGCGGACCGGTTCGCGTTAGGGTTGTGCGCCGATCTCGAGCTGGTTGACGACGCGTTTCACGCCGGGGATTCGCTTGCTGATGCGGATCGCCGCACGTACATCCCAGTCGTCGAAAACCAATCCCCGCAACGTGACGACACCATTCTTTGTATCCACAGCGACGTGGTAATCATAGAAATAGCGGTCCGACTTCATCGCTGTCTTGACTTCGTCGTTCAGCTTTTCGTCATCTGCTGATCGCTGTTTGGTGCCCGTGACCACGATTTCCGCCAGCACGGGAAACCCCCCTGCGCCCACCAGAGGCCCGCTCGTGGCGGCCATCGTGGATGCGCAAAAGCCAAGGGCGCCGAGCGTGATTGCAGGCAGTATCTTCAGCGTTAGGTGGCGGCTCTTGAATTGAACTGACATTGCGCTCCCCCAAATGACTCTTCGAAACAGGTTGAAACCCGGTGTTGTCTTTCAATTGGCTAAATATGATATATCAGATAAATAGAGGGGAATCAAGGCGTCGTATCCTCGATGGTTTGGAACACGCGCTTCATGGCATTCACGCGCGCGACATATTCCCGGGCATCGTGATCTCCGCATCGTTCGCCTTCCATCAGCCGCAGTCCGCGCCGCACGTAGGCGTCGCCCGCACCCGCACCGCAGAGGTGGATCACCGCGGCCAATTCCTGAATACGCTCGGCGGCCGCGGATTTCACATGGTGGCGCTGTAGAGCATTCGCCACGCTGACATCGAGATAGGCCGCCGTGAGTTCCATGGCGTTCGACGGGATCACCCGGGTGTACCAACGATTGAACCAGCACGATTGCCAGTCATCCCACGGGCCATCCAGGGCGACGGCATGAGCATGAATGCAATAGCGCCGGGCCTCGGCAAAGGTGCCGTCGGTGATCTGGTACATGCCGACGGCGCTCGAGGCGGGACGGTATACCTCGAAGGGCTTGGGTTTGAAGGACCAGCGCCAGTAAGTGCGTACGATTGGATTGCCGGAGCCTTCGACCTGTGCCAGGGCCGCGAGCAGCTCGGGGGAAATCAGCCTCGTGGAATATTTCTGAAAGAGCGGCGCGTACTGCCGCCAGGTCTCTGCCGGCGTCTTGTTGAGCGTTCCGCTCACGGGAAAGAACAGCTCCGAAGGTTTGCGGACCACCTGGTAGATCCAGTTGACCGCCAGCCAAAGAATAGCGGTCAACGTCAGCACGATCAGCGCCTGCATCAGCAAGGGCGCGCTCCTGAATAGGCGCAGTGCCAGGCGCCGCGTGGCGGGGCTCGGCAGAAAGCTCGCGATGCGCCAGCGACGGCGGACTTTTTTGCGCGACTTGCTCCGGCCGGCCCGCCCGGTGGTCTGGCCCCGTCTCACACAGGCCGTGCGGCAACCGCACGCTCGAAGAATGTCTGCAGAGCGCGCGCCAGACGTTTGCGATTGACCTTCGCCTGCGCGGCGGCATCGTGGACGGCGCCGTGCAGCGCATGGAACAGCATGATGGCATGGAGCCTCGGATCCTCGATCGACCAGGCGCCTGCCTGGGTTCCCTCCGCCAAAAATTCGGCGAGCTGGTCGACCGTGGAATTTCGATGGCTTGCGTGCGGATCGTCCGGGCGAAATTCGTGGAAAACAACTTCGTGCAGGGCCATGCGGTCCAGATAGCCATCGACCGCGGCGAAGACCCACGCCCGCAATCGCGCATGCCAGTCCCCGGCCGGGCATTTGTCGACCGCCGCCCGAAGATCGGCGCACACATCGTCGATGAATCGCTGCTGCAGCGCTGCCAGCAGATGCTCCTTCGACTGGAAGTGGAGATAGAACGTGCCTTTGGCGACGTCGGCACCGCCCACGATGGCATCGACGCTGGTGGCAGCGATGCCCCGCGTGAGGAACAGCTGCTCTGCCGCGTCCAGCAATTCTTCCCGCCGGATCCCCGCTGGTTTCGTGCGCGGGCGCGCCGGGTTCTCTATGGTCGGTTTCATACGCACCTACTCCATCGCTTCGTCCAGGCGCTCGACATCGCGCAGCGTGGGAAACAGTCTCATCCACAATAGAGCCACTGCGATGGTGCCGAGTCCGCCGAGCAGGACCGCAGGCATCGTGCCGAACAAGGCCGCCGTCATGCCGCTTTCGAATTCGCCGAGTTGATTGGACGCATTGACGAACAAGTAATTCACGGCGCCGACGCGGCCGCGCATCGCATCGGGCGTGGCAAGCTGCACCAGGGCGATTCGGATCACCACACTGACGGTATCGGCTGCGCCCATGACGCCGAGCGCAAGAATCGACAACCCGATGGAGCGCGAGAATGCGAACACGACCGTCGCCAAGCCGAAGACGATGACGGCCTGGAACATCCGAATGCCGGCGCGCCGCGAGATTGCATGCCGGGCCAGCACCGCGGACATGAGCAGCGCGCCGACGGCGGGAGCGCCACGCAGCACGCCCAGTCCCCACGATCCGGTGTGCAAAATGTCATGGGCGTAGATCGGCAGCAGCGCGGTGGCTCCCCCAAGCAGTACTGCGAACAGGTCCAGCGAAATGGTGCCCAGTATCGCCGGGTTGCGACGTATGAAACTCACGCCCGCGAACAACGATGCAAGCGTCGGCGGTTCCGCTGCCTCCACGATCCGGTTCACTTTGATCGCCCCATTCGACGCGCCGGACAATAGCCAAAACACCGCCATTACTGCATAGGGCAGCCCCGGAGCCGCCGCGTAAGCCAGACCCCCCAAAGCCGGCCCGCTGATGGTCGCTATCTGCCAGGTCGCCGTGAAGACCGCGGTAGCTTTTTGCAGCCTGCCTTCAGGCGCCACGACGGGAAGCAACGCCCCCGCCGCCGGATTTTCAAAAGCGGTGGCGATGCCGAAGAGCGCCATGGCGGCGAAGATTTGCGCGAGGGTCAGCCATCCGGCGAAGGTGCCCCAGGCTAAGAACGCCGCCGTCAGTGCCTGTAGGAATTGACAGATCTGCACTACGCGCAGCCGGTCGTAACGATCAGCGACATGTCCGGCGGCGAAGACCAGCAGCGCACTCGGGATGAACTGCACCAGTCCCACCATGCCCAGGTCAAAGGCGCTGTGGGTGAGCGCATAAACCTGCCAACCCACGGCGACCGTGCCGATCTGATAAGAGAATTCGGAAAAGCCACGCCCGGATACGTAGTAGAGGAAGGGGCGGTGGGCCGCCAGCGATGTGAGTCGGGTAGAGGGGGCTGGGTGCATTCGGGTGCTCGCCGCGCTTGCTTGCACCGGCACAATAATGACTGACCATCGGTCAGTCGTCAAGCCCGCCGCGGCAATCAACCGGCGGGAATGCGCGGACCCCTGCCGGTGTTCAGCCCAGCTTGTCGCGCACGATCTTGTACACCGCCTCGCTCTCGGCGGAGCAATGCGCAACCAGCTTTTCCAGCTCCGCCGTCGCCCGTTCGGCGAAGATGCGATCCTCGAGTGCGGGTGCATTGATGTAGACGTTCAGTGCGGCGCTGCGCAGTCCCGTGAACCCCGCCAGCACGCCGACACCGCCGTCGCTGATGACATTGAGATAGCCGTGCTCGCTGGCGCGCCGTGACAGCGCGATGACTTCGGCGCATACGCGTGCGCAATCGAGAGGAACCTCGGTGGCGCGGCGCAGGCCCACTTGGATCGCGGCGGCGCGTGCCGCCTTCTCGTCGTCGCTTGTCTTGGGCATTTTGTACGCGGCCAAGATGCTGTCGAAAGCAGCGATGTCTTCGGCCACCATCTCTGCCAGGCGCCGGCGCACTTTTTCGGACTCGTGGAGTACGGCGCGCATTTCGGCCTCTACCCCCTCGTAGCCTTTCTTTCCCAAGGTGACGTTGCAGACCATGGACACGAGCGCGGCGCCCATGGCGCCCATGATGGCGGCGGCACTGCCGCCCCCGGGCGTGGGGTTGCGGCTGGCCAGATCGTCCAGAAATTTTTCAACGGAAACGTCGATTGTCATGATGTGGCGGGTCCTGGTTTGCGGAGCATGTATCGACCGGCATCAACCGACCATCGTCTTGGCGATGGCGTAAATTTCTTCCGCATCGAGCAGCAGATCGTTCTGCTCGAAGAGGCGAGCCACGCAGGCGCGATGCAGCGCCAGCTTGAGGGCGCCGAAACCGAGCGCGCCAAAGAGTATCTTGCCGTGTTTCTGCGCACCCCGATCGCTTTGGCGCACGCCTTCGATTCCCGCCGGCGGCGAGGCATTGGCATCGGCCACCAATTCCAGTGTTGCGCTGTCCTGCCACTGCTTCTCGTCGAGCAGCGTGACACCCGCGGCGCCCGTCGCGAGTACGATCTGCGCGCCCCCGACGGCGGCGGCGCGCTCGGCGTTGCCCGCCGCCTCGACGGCTTGGACTGCGATTCCGAAGCGTACCTGGATCGAGTCGCAGGCCGCTTGGACAACCTCGAGTTTGCGGCCGGTGATCACCACATCCGCGCCCTCCCGGGCCAGCAGCACGGCGGCGCGCTGACCGACCGGACCCGAGCCTCCGAGCACGACGGCGCGCTTGCCGGCGAGGGAACGGCCGTGGGCGAGCCAGGCCACGGCGGCCGAGGCCGTCGTGTTGCAGCCATTGCAGTCGAACATCACCGAGACGCGAAACTGGGCAAAAAAAATCCTGCGTACCGCGGCGAGCACCGCCTCGCCCTCTGCCATGATGCCGCCGCCGATGAAGATTGCCGTGTTTTTCTTGTCTTTGAGGCCGCGGGTGAAGATGGCCCCTTCGACCAGGCCGCCCACGTTCTTTGCGGTGACTCCGCCATACGCTGAGACATGATCGGCACCACCATCGAAACCTACGACATTGTCGAAGACCGATGGCAACGCGTCAGTATCGAACTGGTACAGCAGCTTTTTCATTCTTATGTCGGGCGCTCGGTGCTTGCCAAATTGGTCAACCATTCTCGATCGCTCGATGTGCTGAGACCCGCCGAGGGGGTAGGTACTCATGAAGCGACAACTGGCGGATTCAGTT
>Ga0302324_100018681_pt1 | contig 13647 bp, 13 predicted proteins | sample Palsa_T0_1_FD_201949 | JGI IMG/M metagenome (GOLD analysis project Ga0302324, IMG submission 201949) | Peat permafrost microbial communities from Stordalen Mire near Abisko, Sweden - Palsa_T0_1 | ecosystem: Environmental > Terrestrial > Soil > Palsa > Peat permafrost | place: Sweden: Abisko...
CGCCGATTACTTTTCCTACCATCGGATCATTGGCGGTTCCGAACGTCGCAGGATCGCCAAAAACGGCTGCAGCGTTTGGTGGCTGGCTGGTTGCCAGGCTGTAAAGACTCTGGCCCGGTTGCGAAGCTGCGAAGATGTTGGCCGTCGAGAGGGCGTAGTTCTTCCCGCTCAGACCGTTTGCAGTATTTGCTTTTGACGCTGCAATAACTCTGCTGCCGCCCCATTGATCCGCCCGCGTTGTGCCAGTGAAGATGATCTCGCAGACGACGCCATCCCGATTCACGACTGCTGCCCACTCCTGATTGCCAAGACCGCCGTTCTTCGAGGCGCCTTCGCGGACCACTCCCTGCACGACGCTTCTCAATGTCGCTGCATCGGGAACTGCTGAACAATCCGCTTTGCTCTGTGCCCATCCGGGAGCGGAACTGAAAAGACAAAATGCGGAAGTTGCGAAGAACATTGGTCCTGACAATCTGCAATTTGGCGACGAATGAGTGACATGGCTTCTCCTGCTGATCGAGATTCATTGCAGTTGGCGAAGGTAGGCGACGAGCTGCTGAAGCTGCTCGCCTGTAAATTGCGTGAGATCGGGCATCTGCGCTTCAGGTTTCAAAGACTGAGCATGCGTGATCCACGCTTCCAGGTACGCAGTATTGTTTGGAAATGAATTTGATGCCAGTAGCTGACGGCTGCCGAAATGCGTTAGATCAGGTGCTACGCGCCCTCCGGAAATCGTTCCACGTATTTGATGGCACATTGAGCACGGACCCGCTTCAAACGTTTGCTGTCCGGCGATTGCTTCAGGCGATGTTGGAGTAGCGGAGGGCTTGCGTTCACCGTCGAGCCATGCTTCGTAATCTTCGGGCTCCTGCACCACGGCCAACAGACGCATATGAGCGTGCTGTGCGCCGCAAAACTCTGCGCATTGCCCCGCATAGTTGCCAGCCTGCGAGCCCTCCAATCGAATGTAGTTTGGGTGCCCTGGAATCAGATCGACTTTTCCGTGCAGCGCAGGTATCCAGAACGAATGCATCACGTCGCGGGTTACGACCTCAATATTGACTGGCCGATGAGCGGGGAGGTGAATCTCGTTCGCCGTCGTGAACTGTTTCGAGGGATTGTCGTTCAAATATTCAACTTCCCACCACCATTGATGGCCGATGATTCGAATCTCCGGCTTCAGCATCATCTGCATTTCAGCCGAGCGGTGAACCATTCCTCCATGCATGCCATGAATGGGGAAGTCGTTCAGTAGGTTCAGTCCGAGTACGAAGATAATTGTGAGAACGATAAGAGGAACCGCAAGTCCGCCGATCACTATCCACATCTGACCTCCGCCAGCGTCGATGGGCTCGTGCTCGGCGAGAGTTCCGCGTCGCTTTAGAACAGCCCAAGCGATGAGTCCCCACATCACAAGCGTCACAACGATGAAGAGAATCGTCATGAACCAGGAGAGATGAGCAATCCTGTCCGCAGCAGGGCCCGATCCTGTAAGCGTCGTCTGCACAGTCTTACAGCTTGTCAGCACGCCGGTGCTACATGCAGCTGTCAAAACGCTGACCGCGGATTTGAGGCGCGCGTTCATGGACGATGTTCGCTCGGTGTGTCAGTTGGCTTGGTGCCAACGTTTGGCGGCATAAATTTATTGGGATCGGAGACGACCTCATCTGCGGGCTCGATCGGAGGATCAGGTTCTTGGGACGTTCGCATGGATTTGATATAGGCCACGAGTTCCCAAATCTGCTCCTGGGGGATCTTTGAGCCCCATGCGGGCATACCATTGGCGCGGCCTTGCGCGATCGTGTCGTAGATCTGATCATCGCGATTACCGTAAATCCAAACCTCATCGCGAAGGCTCGGGCCCATCCCCCCACCGGCGTGTCCTCCGTGACAACCCGAGCAGTTGTACCAATCGAAGAGCCGGCGGCCATCTTGCAGCGCTACCGCGTCGCCGTTGACTGGGTTGGAGCGATAGTGAATCAGATGAACGCTGTTTCCTGGCACCGGTCCGACCGGAGTAGAGGCTGCTGATGTGCCTCCGGTGACGACTGGTGTTGTCGCCGTGTGACATCCGAGCAAGCCTGCGAACAAAACTCCGAAGAACAGTAAACGAGAGCTATTCATGCTGAATCTCCTCTCGTGTTAACGGTGACAAATCGGTCGATAACTGCTCAGACAGCGAAGATGGCTTGGCATCTGACGACTCTGTGGAAGACGATCCATCGCGATTGGATTGGGGTATTCCGAAGGAACGCAGAATTTGATCGATATCCGCTTTACGTCGTACCAGTTCTGAGTCCAGTTGCTCCTTGAGTTTGGTATCGCCCTCACGCACTCCCATTCCGATGTCGAAGCTCAATGGAAGGTCGGGAGTCGGCGACTCGTCTGCAATAGGCGTAATCTCCAATGCGGTCTCCGACTGTTGGGTGAAATAGCCGGCCAAGGGGCCCCACGCAACCGCAACGTCCACCTTTTTGTCGGTCACAGCTTGAATCAGGTCCGCCGCGGGATTGGCTTCATTCAGATTGCCGAAGATGCTGAAGCCGACTAGGTTTGTCACGATCCCTCTCGTGGTGAGTGCATGTACCGGCGGCAGGCTGTCATCGCCATTTCCGAGAATATGTACACCTATGCTCAGCGCTTTGAGACGTGGATCGTCGAAGGAATGGATATGAAGGTCGCGATCACGCCTGGAAACAAAGACGTAGGATGAACGATAGTACGGACGCGTCGTGTCAGCTTCGTCGAAGCCACTCGGGACACCCATAACGACATCGCACATACCGCTGTTCAATGTCCGGCGGAAAAACTTTTCTCGCTGTGGATACCAAAAATACGAAAGTTCCATGCCCAAGTCTTTCGCGACCAGTTCGGCTATGCGATTCTCGAAACCCTGCATCTTGTCGTTCGAATACGGTAGGTTATTCGGATCCGCGCAAACGCGCAGCTGCGAACTCGCCGCGTCAGTTGGGATCGAGACAAAGAGCATTGCCGCAATCAAGGCAAGGCTCAGTCGCGGCACTCTATAAGCTGAAGACATATAGCAAATCTCCTGGCTGCGTTTTGCTCTTGATCTTGGCCATAGTTCCGACCGCACCCAAGGCTGCGTAGGGATCGTCAGTCGAAACCGAAGGTAATGCTGCCGCACCCATCCAGCCGCCTATACCGGCGTAGATTGCGACGTATTGTTTCCCGTCAGGACCGAGGAATGTCATGGGATTGCCGACGATGCCAGAGGCAAGTTTCATCTGCCAGATCACTTTGCCCGAGTGAGCGTCGATAGCCCGAAACCATCCATCCATGGTCCCGTAGAAGACGAGATCCCCACCCGTAGAGAGAACGCCACTGTACACAGGCAGGTCGGCTTCCTTGATGCTCCAGACCTTCTTCGCCTGCGCGACATCCCAGGCAATCAGTTCTCCCTGGTAACCTCCCGGCCCCGGATACATGCGCACACTCGCGCCGAGATAGGGAGTGCCGGCGATATAGTTCACCGCCGTTCCTTCGTAATCCATGCAGGTGTTATGCGCAGGGATGTAGAGCAGGCCAGTGCGCGGTGAGAAGGACGACGGTACGAATTCCTTGCCACCTGTCGAAGATGGGCAAATACCTTTGGCGTAAACACCAAAGTGCGTCTGCTTACTCTGATTTACATCCGGGAGACCTGTCTTTAGGTCATATCCGTTGGCCCAGGTGACGGGCTCAAAATTTTTGGCAGAGAGAACCTCGCCTGTTTCCCGATCCATAACAAACATGAATCCCGTTCGCCCAGGATGCAGAAGAAGTTGGCGCACGCGTCCTTGCCATGGCATATCGACGAGGATGTTCTCCATGATTTCGTCGTAGTCAAACGCATCGTGCGGCTCAACCTGATACGCCCACTTGGCAGCACCTGTCTCAGGATTGCGTGCCCAGATGGTGATCGACCACTGATTGCTTCCGGGCCGCATATCCGGATTCCAGACGCCGGGATTCCCGGTGCCGTAATAGATCAAGTTGAGTGTCGGATCGTAGGAAACCCATCCCCAAATGGTGCCGCCACCGAGCTTCCACTGGCCCGGAGTCCAAGAAGCGATGCCGAGATCTTTGCCTTGGTCTTTTTTATAGAAAGCCTTGAACTCAGGGCCGATCAGTGCATCCGCATCCGAGCCGCTGTTGAACGCCCGCCACAGAATCTTCCCTGACTTGACATCCAGCGCGGTCAGCCGCCCACGAACCCCAAGCTCGCCGCCAGCATCTCCAACTAAAACAACATTCTTCACCACGAAAGCCGCACCGGTCGTAGTCTCGCCTACATGAATATCTCCGACCTGCGTCTTCCAGACGAGCTTGCCGGTGTTTGCGTCGACTGCAACGGTATTGTCATCCAGGGTGTTGTAAATGATCTTGCCGTCGGCGAAGCTGGCGCCCCGATTGACTACATCGCAACAGGCGATTCCCTGAGAGACGGGATCAGGGTTGGGGGAGTAAATCCATTTCTGCGGGAAGCCTGGCTGAGTCAAATCGAGAGCGATGAGGTTATTCGGGAAAGGCGTGACCATGTACAGAGTGCTCCCAACGACGAGCGGACCGCCTTCATGCCCATGGGGAATACCGGTAGCCTGTGTAGCTACTACATGCAGATTCTGTGCGTTCGAAGTGTTGATCTGGTTAAGCGGACTGAAGCGGGTGTTGCCGTAGTCTCCGGCCGGCATTGTCCACTGTCCGTTGGCTACGGGCGAGACGATCTTGATGCCGGGCAGCGCTCCGGGAATATCGCTCGTGCTTCCACTGCTCTGGGCAACTCCCGACGCGGAGCAGGCAAGCCAACAGAAGACCAAGACTGTCGTACCTGTGCCGATTTCCTTTTGGTGAAACATCGTGTTCCTTCCCCTCTTCATTCACTCAACGCAATGTGTATAGATACGCGACGATGTCGTCCGCCTGGTCGTCGTTGAGACCTAATTCCGGCATGGCAGTCTTCGGCTCGACAGAGCGAGGATGTTCAATCCAGTGTGCAAGATTTTCAGAGGTATTCGGCAACTGTCCTGCGATCATGGTGCGCTTGCTGAAGTAAAAAAGCGGCGGTCCGACCAGCCCATTCGCATTGTGAATGCCCGGAATGGTGTGGCAACTGCCGCACCCGTAAGACTCGATCAGCGCATGGCCTCGAACCGGATCTCCATTTGTCGCGACCGCATATGATTTAAGCTCCTGGCCGCCGTGGCAGCCACCGAGCAGCCACGCCGCAAGCAACAAAACGTAAACAGGTGCCGTGCGAATGGCTTGCGTCATCGAGCCCTCACACATAGAGCAACGATGAGCGGCGGTAGAGAAAGCCAGAAGATACCCATTCCGAGCGTGACGCTGACTATGACACCCAGGAGCGCCATGAACTCCCGACGACCGGTGGCCTCGGCCTGTAGCAGATGCTCGTCTCGGGAAAGCGCACACCAATTTCGATAAGACGTCACACCGGCAACAATTGCCAGAGCTAAGAGCGTAACCGCGACGATGATGAGAAGCAGAGTTTCACTTGGATGTGTGGTCCCCACGCCGAATGGCACAGGCTCTTTACACATTTGCCAGGTAATCAGAATGTCGATGCAGCCCAGAGCGACCCATGCAACGGCCGATGTAATCAGACCGAACCAGAGCTTCGTTGGCGTTACTGCAGCGGCATTAGCGCGGGCCTCAGTGGCCATGGGAGCCTCCCTGCAGATTAGGCACAACGTATAGAAGAGCCACAACCAGCATCCAGACCAAGTCCACGAAATGCCAATAGAGAGCTACAGTGCTGTAAACGCGATGAGGCGTTCCTCTCGTTTCCCCATAGCGAGGGAGAATGCCAACATAAGCCAGCATCAGTAAACCTGCAACGACGTGAGCTGCATGCAGAGTAGTGATGGCATAAAAAATCGATCCGTAAGAGTCGCTGTATGGGGCGAGGGTCTTCCAATGGTCGACGTATTCGAAGCACTGGATGACAACAAAAGCGATACCGATAGCGACGGTAACCCAGAGCGCAGATCGCGCGGCAACGTACGCCCCGGTCTTGACCTGGCGCTCGCCCCATCCAAGCACAAGGCTACTCAAGAGAAGAATGGCAAGAAGAATAAGCGCGTAGGAAAGATGAGGCGGAGTTTCTGTGTCGTTCCAATGTCGATTGGTACCGAGATAGTAATAGCTGCCAAACATGCACACGAAGAGCATGAACTCGGTTGCGATAACGCAGCACATCGCATACCAACCCCGGTGTTGATCGATGGGCAGCGTATTCAGTATCACGCGACGTGCTGTGATGGGCGCCACTGAACTCACGCAACCTCCTTATCGGCGCGGGCACGCGGCCACATCCAATAGCAGCCAATCAGGAAGACACTTAAAGTCGCTGCTAAAGCGATCCAGAGGAGTTGGAAAACATAAGCTAGACAGAACAGAAACATCACGAACGCCATCGTCAACGGAGCTAGAGTGTCTGAAGGGATGGTGGCGATTCCCACCGGTTCGGCATCGAGCCAGGTTGTTGTAGAAGTTAATCGCCCATCCGCCAATACTCGATCGTTCTCGGGGTCCGATTCCTCGACGAAGTCATCCCACAGAGGATGACGCGATACCACGATGGGTATGTGTACGGTGGCATACGGCTTCGGTGGCGAATCAGTCTCCCACTCCAGGCCGTCCGAGTTCCAGGGATTCTTACCTGCGATTCGGCCGGTCTTCATGCTGGCGAAAAAGTTGATAACGCTGATCAGAATCCCAATGCCGAGAATGAACGCTCCAATCGTGACCAGGAGGTTCAGAGAATCGAATCCGAGTCCCTGCTGATAGGTGAAGATTCGTCGCGGCATCCCTAGCAGACCGAGGTTATGCATTGGGAAAAAGCCGACATTGAATCCGATGAACATGACCCAGAAGCTCACCTTGCCCAGCAACTCGTTCATCATGCGCCCCGTCATTTTGGGTAGCCAGTAATAAAAAGCCGCGAAAACCGGAAACACGTTCGAACCGATTAGTACATAGTGAAGATGAGCTACAACGTAGTACGTGTTATGAACCTGCCAGTCGACTGGAATTACTCCGGTGAAGACTCCGCTAAGGCCTCCAATCACCAGCAGCGCGACAGCGGCCAATGCAAAGTGCATCGAAGTCGTTGCGACGGGCCTCCCCTTCCAGAGAGTGGCCACCCACGCGAAGACTTGCACCGTAGTGAAGATCGATATCGTCATGCTGCCCGCGCTGAAAAAGCTCATTGCCAGATCGGACATGCCGACAGTGAACATGTGGTGCAGCCAAACGCCGAAACCCACGACTCCAGTAAGAATCGTGGAGATCGCAACGAATGGGTAACCCACAATCGGGCTGCGCGAAAAGACCGGAATGATGAGCGAAAGCATGCCCGTGGCAGGGAGGAAGATCACGTATACCCATGGGTGGCCGAAGAACCAGAAGAGCTGCTGCCAAAGGAAAGGGTTGCCGCCGCTGGCAATGCCGAAGAAATGTGTGCCCCAGCGACGATCCAATTCGAGAAAGATACATGCAGCGGTCAACGCTGGCAGCGCGAACAAGATCACGCAGGAGACAGTAAGCGTGCTGTACAGGAAGAGAGGCATGCGGCTGACCGCCATGCCCGGCGCACGCAACCGAAGAATCGTAATAATGAAATTGATAGCGCCGCCCGTCGTTGAGATCGTCAAGAAAATCAACGCAGTCGCGTAGATATCCATTCCCAGTCCCGGCGAATAGAGCACCAGCGTGTACGGCACATAGGCAAACCATCCCGCGTGGGGGGCCTGTCCCAGGACGGGTGCAATATAAAGAAACATGCCCGAAAACAAATATGCCCAGTAGGTAAAAGCGTTAAGCCGTGGGAAGGCCATGTCTCGCGCACCGATCATCAGCGGCACCAAGTAGACCGCGAAGCCAGACAAAATGGGCGCGGCGTACCAGAAGATCATCGTTGCGCCGTGCATCGTGAACATCTGGTTATATGCTTCCGGCGATAGAAAATCCATATCGGCCTGGGACAACTGAATCCGCATCAGCAGCGCTTCAACGCCACCCACAATGAGGAACACAAATGCTGTTACCAAGTAGCGGATACCAAGATCTTTGTGGTCCACGGTCGCAAACCAGCCGCGCAGGGTCTTAGGGGTCTCCCACAGGGCAGTAAGTTGACCCTCGACAGTAACGCTACTCACAGGAACTCCAGGCAAACAAGGCGGAAGACCACCAAAAAAGGTAGAAGGAATAGAACTCTTTCCGCTAGATGCACCGGGCATGGGTGAGGTTGCCCTTCGGTGAAGCTGCAGGTGAACCTACTTCCAGTACATTGATCAATAGGAAACGACTCCGAACGGAAATCTTAGAGATCGGCTTCTGATGAAGGCCCACGCGATGGCACCCCTTTATCGCGATCGCCAAAGTCGGAATATTCGGGTGATCGCCGAAGAAATTAATGGGATCACATCCTATGGGAGCGGGTTGGCGTTAGAGATCTAATCCGTTGATCTCCGGCAGATTTTCGGGGCCGCGAAAGTCCGATTCTCGAACGAAATCCGATCCGCGACGAGATTCCGTGCGGATCACCGGCTATGCGTCATTTACACATCAGTAAACAGGATCGAGCCGACAGGAGCCCAGAGGTTTCACTATCCGGCTACCGGCGGCAGCGGCCTACGCCGTGCCGTCTCGATCGAATACGGCAGCGTACGTTTTGACATGCTCAATAGGGCGATCTAAGATGATAATAACATATTGATTCTAAATGCTTTATGTCTGACAAGAAAGCCTCTGTAAAGTGGGCTCTGGCTCAACTTTGAATGCGCTGGACACAGCTGCTCTGACGTTGCCTTTGTTCACTCTCGACCTATTTGCGGTGTCGGCTGATCGTGTATCGGAGACCCAAGTTGAGTCGGTGCCTTCAGGACGAATCGCCTCCGTTAAGACGCGTCCTACTGCGGCGCTGGGGCGGTTGATTCGCAACAGAGAGGAGAAGGTCGCTGCAATATCAACCGGCGCTACAACTCCGTGTTAGGTTCCCGGCACAAAGGCAACTCCGAACAATTCCAACGGCACATGGCGGTCATAGCTGTTGGTCGAGAAATGGGTCGTTCCCGAGCCATGCCAGGGAAACTGATACGGACCAAAGTTCAGGTGGAGAGCCCAGCCAACATAGGGCGAATAGCTGTGAGCGATGAGTCGTCCATAGTCCGTGTTCGGAAGCCGGCCCTCTCGCATCTGCTTACTCGTGTAGATTGCACTGAGGGCAGGAGGCTCCTTCTGTCTGCCGATTGTGGGAGCACCGGCCCTGGAGACAAAGCCAGCGAATATCTGCTGGACCATGGTTTTCGCGGTATCCTCCGCCTCTTCCTCGCTCACACCAGCCGCCTCGAAGGCGCCTCGATTCAACAGCAGGTAAGGGTTGTCCATCTGCAAGACGTATTTGCTCTTGCCCTTGGGCGGATACTTTGATTCCAGCATTTGCTCAAGGGGCTTGGTAAATTCGTCTGGCGAGAAATCGAGCACAGGCATGCCCATCGCGTCGCCAGCCTTCTGTGTCGTCGCAACGCCGTGATCGCCGGTCATCGCCACCATGACATTTTTCAGGCCGATGGATTTATCCATGAAAGTGAAAAATGCGTCCAGTGCGGTATCAGATTCCACGATAAGTTCCTTCTGCGAAGGATCATCTGGGCCGAACGCATGGCCATTAATGTCCGTTGACGAGATCGATATGGTGATCATATCGGTGACGTTCGCGGGATTCTGGCCTAACTTTTCCCCAGCGATTAAAGCCTGGGCAAACTCCAGCTGGTAGGCGACACTCGCTGGGGAACGTCCAACCTGCTCATAGAAACTTCCCTTCGCCACGCCGCTTTCCTTTCGCGCGTCAGCCGCATGATCGCTGGCATTGAACTGCGCCGCCCATGGCGGAAGCTCGTTCATCCAGTAAGTAGCAGTCTCCCACGTTCCGGTATCGTGGTCGATCCAAAAGGCGCCCTTCGTTGCGTGACCACTTGTCAAGATAGCGGCTCTGTCTTTCATTGAGACGCCGTAAACCCGAGCCCGCCCGCCTGTCGCCAACACCAGCTCATCGCCAAGCGTAGTCGCCAACTCCCGATGCGCCGAAGCGCCCGTCATATCCTTGGTGCCAGCCGGCGCGCCTACGAGAGTGTATCTATCGTCAGCAACGGAACTGATCTGACGAAGTTCACCGTCCGGGCCGGCTTCGTACCATTCGTTGAGTGGAATGCCGTGTCCGTCTGTATAGGCGCCAGTGCCAATTGTCGCGTGACCGGCCGCTGTCACCAGGTTGGCGTAGCCGTAGTAGCAATCGGTGAAATGAGAGCCCTGCTTGAGAAAGAGGTTCCATCCATTCTTCGCCTTGAATTCACTGCGGTACCGATCCAAATAGTCCCCGCGAAACTGGTCGAACACCAAGACGATTACCAGTTTTGGCTTTGCGTCGTAAGAGTCCGCAAAGCTTGCCTGCACGCAGAGGGCAATCAGGGAGACAAAGGCGAAGATCCGGATCATCAAAAGCTTGGGCATATTTCCTCAACAAAAGGGCGCAAAAAAATGATCGCATCAGGCAATTGGCAGCCGGATGTAAAAGACGGAACCGTTCGGAAGTCGTGGCTTCAAATCAATCGTTCCTCCGTGCGTTTCAACGGCCCATTTAGCGATTGCCAGTCCAAGACCGGTTCCTCCTGCGTCTCGTGTACGTCCCTCATCTACTCTGTAGAAGCGGTCGAAGACGCGTGCCGCCTTGTCTTCTGGAATTCCGGGCCCCTCATCCTCAATCGCGAGTTCTACAAATTGGGCAAGATCGGAAGTCGCGTCGCAATGGGACAGACGTAGACGGATCGCGCTGCCCGCTGGAGAATACTTGACGGCGTTATCGAGCAGATTAATTACCGCCATCCGCAGAAAGTTGCGGTCCGCAGAGACGCTGAGCTGGCTTTGTCCATCAACAAGGATCGTCTGCTTCTTATCCTCAGCCAGAACTCCCACGACAGCAACGGACTCTTGAACAAGGTCGTTGAGGTCAAATACAGTGCGGTGCAGCTGGGCTTCTCCTGAATCGGCATGCGCGATAGTCAGCAGCGTATCGATCATCGCGGTAAGCCTGGCAACTTCCTCCAACATGCTCCCGATGATGTCTCGATATTTTTCGGTGGAATGATCCTCCTGAAGACCTACCTCTCCAACACTGCGCATTGCGGCCAATGGAGTGCGCAATTCGTGCGAGACGTCGGAGGTGAAGTGTTGCAGCTGTTCGAAGGATTCACCCAACCGTGCGAGCAGTCCGTTGAGTACGCGCGCCATGTGTCCAAACTCGTCATCCGGATTTTCTACGGGGATTCGCTCCTTTAAGCGCTGTGCCGTAATCTGCTCGGTTTGGCGGGCCATCTCTTCGAGTGGGTTGATGGCTTTGCCAGCCACGCGGTAGCCGGCGAATCCCGCTGCTACGAGAGCGAATGGCATAGCAAGCAGAAGTAGTCCTAGAAATTCGAACAGACGTTGCCTCAGGAGCTCCGTGCTGTATGCGAGCCGAATCAGAAGGGACTTGCCCTGAAACAAATGGAGATGGCTGATGGCGAGAACTGTGGTTCCGTCCGCAAGGCGCATCCTATTCGATTGGTAGCCTACAACTCCCTCGCGGGGTTCCGGTGTTCCTCCCATATCCATGCCGTGCAGCCGGTCGTTGCGGAAGAGCACTTGGCCATCGGGGCTGAGAACTTCCATGTAACGATCGAGCAAAAGTCTCGATTCAGGATGGCTATGATAATCCTCGTGCAAGAACAGGCGGCCGTCGGGAGTGAAGTAGAGAAGACCCTCAACGGTTTCGAGGTCTTCTATCTCGGCATGATGAAGCTGATCGCTCAACTGCCAATATTGAAGAACACATGCGCCGCAGATATAAATTGCGAGTACGATGCCAAAAATGCCAACGTACCACAGGGTGAGTCGATCCCGGATGTAGGTAGGACGAAAGCGCATTATTTGTCCTCCGGATCACGGAGAACAAAGCCCAGACCACGAACTGTATGCAGCAGCTTTACTGGGAACGGATCGTCCACTTTCTTGCGTATGCGGGCTATATGTACATCAATTACGTTATCCAATGATGTATAGCGGACAGTGGTTTTCCATACATCACGTGCCACCATTTCCCGCGACACGACTGAGCCGTTATTCAGAAGCAGATATTCGAGAAGGTCAAACTCGCGTCCTGTAAGATCGAGCGTCAAATTCCCGCGTGTCGCCACCCGCCCGCTCACATCCATCCGAAGGTTCGCGAGTTGGAGGACCGAAGTTGTTGAAGGATGCGCGCGCCGATGCAGTGCTCGGACACGTGCGAGAAGCTCCGGAAAGGCGAAGGGTTTAACCAGGTAGTCGTCGGCGCCGGCGTCGAGACCACGCACACGGTCATCTACGGACCCCCGTGAAGTGAGCATCAGGACTGGAGTTCGTAAGCCGCTTCGGCGCATCTCACGGAGGGTTTCGAGGCCTCCCTGCCGCGGCAACATTACATCCAGTAGTACCAGGTCAAAGGCTGCGTCACGCAGTTGTTTGATTCCCGTTTCTCCGGAGTCGGCGAGCGCCACCTGGTATCCGCTGCCTTCCAATCCTTCGGCGATTGCGCCGGCTAGCTTGCGCTCGTCTTCTATCACGAGGATTCGCAAGACGCTCTCGGATCGGTCTGTGCCCAATACGCTCATTATTCAAACTTTATCGCAGGAGGCGCGACGTGAACACGGTAACGCCAAAACTTCAGAAGAACTTCAGAATTCCTTAAGGTTACTCCGTGGTTTGATGAGGAGGTAGGCGACGAACCGACACTGAGGAGTTCTTAGAGATGCAGAAAATGTTTGCCTTGAAACTCGGAACGCTGGTTTTTGGAGCGTTGAATGTGGCCCTGTGCGCCGCCGCAGCAACAGCACCTGCTCTGTCGCAGACCTTGCCCCAATCCACAGCTATTCCCGTCCGCTTCGTGCATTCCCTGGATGCGAAGAAGGCTAAGGTAGGCGATACAGTAACCGCGGAGACCATGCAAGTCATCACACTTCCGGGAGGCGAGGAGATCGCTAAAGGTGCAATGATCGTCGGTCACGTCGTGGCGGCCCAGGCATTTCATTTCGATCCAACCCCATATGCACACCAGCAACCTTCGCTTATTTCGATTCATTTCGACAAGCTTCAGAAGGGCGATGCGGTAATTCCGGTGAATCTCTCCGTTCGCGCCATCGCCAACACGATTGATTCTCGAGAAGCAGCCTATTCGCACAGCACTGACGATACCGACCATGTCGGCATGATGACCCTCATTGGTGGAACCACCTTTTCGCCGCTCGACAAGACTATCGCATCGGAAGATGGCGACGCGGTCGGATACAACCGCAAGAACGGTGTCTTTGCAAGACTGGCTTCATCCGGATATTCCGGGCCGGGTGCATCTTTCCATTGCGATGGAACAGATACCGAGCAATCCGTCGCGATCTTCTCGCCCGACGCCTGTGGCGTGTACGGCTTTGCAGGCGACTACTTGTCCGACAACGGCCACGATGGTAGCGGGACATTTACGCTGGCGGTGCGTGGACACTCGGTAAAACTCTATGCGGGAAGCACAGCTCTTCTCCAGGTGAACGAGACGAAGTGAGT
>Ga0302324_100018682_pt1 | contig 13646 bp, 9 predicted proteins | sample Palsa_T0_1_FD_201949 | JGI IMG/M metagenome (GOLD analysis project Ga0302324, IMG submission 201949) | Peat permafrost microbial communities from Stordalen Mire near Abisko, Sweden - Palsa_T0_1 | ecosystem: Environmental > Terrestrial > Soil > Palsa > Peat permafrost | place: Sweden: Abisko...
ATAGCATTCCGTACCACCCGTTCAGAATTGTACCAGCTGATACGGGTGAAATCGGCGACCTCGGGGAAATCCTTCTTCATGGCCGTTGCATATCCATTGGTGCTGGTGGCCCAGTCGTCAGTCAACTGATCGCCCTTGTAAAAACGGCTCTCCACCCGGTAAATGGAATCCGCGTTGCCAAGCATACGGTCATAGCTACGCTCGAAATGCGTGTACCCGCTGATCACGATAAAAGCAGCAATGCCAATCGCCAGACCGGCAATATTGATAACGGTAAATGTCTTGTTATGGCGAAAGTTTCGCCAGGCGACCAGCAGAATGTTTCGGAGCATTCTTAAAGATAAGCAACAAATCTCCTTTAACTGCGCCAATATCGCAGCGGTCACTTTTACTACATAGAACCATGTAAATATATTTTTATTTTTCTCTCGAAAAATAATACCTTCACTATATTGGTATATCTTTAAGTCCTTAAACTTTATTTTATGAGAGAAAAATTAACCCTTCCTAAGGCCTCCTTATATCTGGCCGTCCTTCTCACAACCATTTTTTGTTTAATTACCGTCTTTAGCAACCGTGCCTCAGCGACAGGAGGAAGCGGTAGCGGAAATTATGTCGTTACCATTTATACCTGTAACCACTGGACCTGCACCAGCGGTGGCACTGTTTCCTGCCCCGGAATTGGCTGGACGCCCCCGGGTTGCTAACTTCTTTTCGCAGCGTCGTTCACCGCACCTTACCAAGCTTGTCCCTCCCTCCATTCCAACCCAGCTGTATTTGTTTGCAGTCGAACACCTATGCCCGGAAAAAATTACCATACGGTTTTCTATTTCCTGCTATCCCTTAGTTTATACTCCTGCGGTCAGCGCCCGCATGAAGATATCGACTATATCGGGAAAGACACGAAGACCATCCCCATCGATATATTAAATTATAAAAGCGCGGATTTTAACGATCTTTTTAAAATCGAAAAAATAATAAAGCTGGCCGGTAATGATTCTGTCATCATAGGCCAGATAGATAAAATAAACTATTCGGATAATAAATTCTATGTCCTGGACGGAAAGACAAATTATATCGATGTTTTCGATACCACCGGGCGTTTTTTATTTAAAGTCAGCTCCATCGGCGAGGGAAAATTCAACTATTTCAGGGTCGCCGATTTCGATGTCGACGACGCGAACCAGCTGATCTATGTGCTCGATGACTATAAAAGAAAACTCATCGTGTTCTCCGGCAAAGACGGCCGGCCGCTGGAAGAAAAACCCCTCTTCGATTTCACGGTCAATAAATTCGCCCTTGACAACAACGGCAAGACCTGCCAGCTGATCTACAGCAGAGGAGGGACAGCCGAATCCAGGGATAATTGGTACAATCTCCTCGTCACCGATTCCGCCAATACCATCCTGTATCATTGGCTGCCCTATACCTCTACCGCCTCGTTCATTATGAGTCCGGAACATCCCTTGCAAAAAACGAAAGAGCGCATCTCCTACCTACCCCCCTTCTCCGGCACTATTTTCGGACTAAACGATGATCATACCCTGTCCGCCAGATACGTCTTACAATTCCACGGCGCCGGCAACGGCTTTGAAAAAATGGAAGCCGATCTACGGTCGAATGCTCCCAAAACGGTCAACGACTTTCTTCACTACCTCGACGAAAACAATTGCATAAAATTTCTAAACTACCTTGAAACAGATTCATTATTGTATATATATTATAGTACCGCAAGGCAAGGCAATCAATTCCTGATCTACGACAAGAATAAAGACTCATCGACACTGCTGCTTTCCACCCTCCAAAACAACTACCTGAACCTCGGCCAGCCTACGGCAGTCTGCAAAAATCAATTCATCTTTGTCCTGCAACCCGATAGCTTTCTCGATAAGAAAAAGATAAAAACACAGCTCTCGCTAAAAGATCAGCAATTATTTGATGACTTCGGCTCCGGGAACAATCCCATGCTGGTCCTTTTAAAACCAAAATCTTTTTAACACATGCGGCCGATCCTGTTCATATCCTTTCTTTTCCTTTCCTGTTACCGGTCCAATGACCACGCAAACTCATTTTTTCAACTCGTCAGCGCCAAAGAACCGACGATAGCGATTATCCCAAAAAACAAAATAATCCCAACGAATACTGCGCTTTTAAGATACCCGTATCTGAGCCCAACAAATACGATTACCCTCGACAAACTGGGCGACGAAAGGAAACTGTCCTATATTTTCTTTTTAGGTAAAAATTTCATCGCCGGGTGTGACATCTGTCTGTTCGATGAAATAGAAGGGGTCAAACAGCTATCAAAAAGCGAAAACGTTTCCCTCGTATTTGTTTCAAATAATCCAAACCGGCGGAGTATGGCTGTGTTCGCAAACCGCCATAATCTCGATAATTTCTATCTTCTTTCCGACCCGCCTTTAAACATAAAAAAATTCGATAACTCCTGTTTTCTTACACCCATGAAATACCAATAATCCAAATAGCCACCACTATGCTAAGATCTCTTTTCAACGTCACCATACGCCATATCAGCAGGAATGCAGCTCATTCGGTCATCAATCTGTTCGGATTAACCATCGGATTCTCCGCCTGCATGCTGGTGACAGCCATTGTCTGGAATGGATTGTCGTATGACCGCCAATGGAGCCACCGGCATGAACTATACCGGGTAATGACGGCCAGCAACGACGGGAAAGTGATCAACCACGATTTTAACATCCCTACCGGGCTTGGTCCGGCGCTAAAACAAAACTTCCCGCAAGTAGCGGACTATTGCCGGTTACGCAATACCATCATGAACCTGGCAGCCGGTAAATCACAGCAAGGAGTGTCGGCCAATTGTCTTACCGGCGACCCAAGCGTTTTGCATATGCTGGATATTCACATCCTCGAAGGCAATCCGCGGCAGTGGGTCAATGGTTATCCAAATCTCATTATCTCCAGACAATTAAAAGATGAGCTATTCCCCGATGCCGACCCCATAGGTAAAATAGTAACCCGGACTTCGGATTATAGTATGCCCTACGAAGGGAAGAAAAAACAGTATGTCATCACCGGCGTCATGGAAAACCTGCCAACTAATTCCCATTTTTTTGCCGGCGCCTTATTACTGGATGGCCCCTGGCCGGGAGAGAACGATCTGACCGCCGGATTTGGGACCGCTTTGCCACAATACATTTTAGTTAAGCCGGGAACCGACATGCCGTCCTTTACCGCCAGGGTCAATGACTGGTATGCCCATTTTTCAGGCAACCAAAATACCACCGGTTTTACCTTCTTTTTTCAACCCCTTACCAGCATCCATCTCCATCCCGAAATCGGCAATGACCCGGACACCACCGGAAGCCTGCATAATATCTGTATCTATATCGGCATAGCTGTTTTGATCATGATCATCGTTTCGTTTAATTACGTCAACCTCTCCCTGGCCATCTCGATCCAAAAAATACAGCAGATCGGGATCCGTTCCGTTTTGGGAGCCAACAGGTTCCAGATCATCTTTCAGTCACTCTCTGAATCTATCCTCTTCTTTTTGATTTCTTTTACCGCAGCTTCCATACTTTTTGCTCTTTTCCTCGGCCCGGCAGGAAAATTTGTCGGTCATTCTTTGACGCTAAGCACAGCACAGTATATCTTATTGTATTTATTTTCGGGGCTGCTGCTGCTGATCATTATCACCGGCTGCGGGTTTTACCCCGCCTGGCTCCTGGCCCGTATTAATCCCGTCCTTGCCATCAGGGGCAGCTTTATCAGGATCATGGATACCGGGTTTATCAGAAAAACCCTCATCACAGGGCAGTTCATCATCTCCATCGTCATTTTCATCTTTATGTTTGTCGTCCGGCGACAACTCGAATTTCTAAATCATAAAGACCTTGGATTTGACAAAAACAATCTGTTATGTATCGATAATAACGCCTGGGGCACGAAAGGCCACGCCTTTAAACAAGAGCTGCTAAAAATAGCTGGAGTAACCAATGTAAGCATCAGCAGCTGGAACCCTTCGTTGGGCGAAGGATCTATGTCAATGGATGTGGACGATAAGAAAGACAGCGCAAAAAAGATCAGGATATGGTATATCGGCGGCGACTATGATCTGACGTCAACGCTGAAATTCCAACTGATAAAAGGCAACAGCCTGAGTGATCGATACGCGGACAGCTCCAACCCATTGCTGATCACCGCTTACACAGCCAGCCTGCTCGGAGTAAAAGATTTAAACTATACCAGTTCAATACTCCAGGGAAAACCGATAGGCGTTTTGAAAGATTTTAATAACGGCTCCCTGCGCTATGCCATGACCCCCTGCGTAGTTACCGATATCCCGTCTCCCGGCTACGGATACATGCTGATAAGAACATCCGGCCAAACCAACAAACAGCTTCCGGATCGGTTGAAAGAGCTATGGCGGCAATTCTATCCCGACAAATTATTGCAATTCAGCTGGATAAGCGAATCTCTCTCGTTACAATATGCAGAAGAAGAACGGCTGCAAAAATGCTTCTCCACCCTGGGACTGCTCAGCATCTTTCTCGCTTGTCTCGGGCTGTTTGGTCTCGTATCCTTTTCCGTTGACCAACGCGTTAGGGAAATCGGCATCAGAAAGGCGATGGGAGCCCCCGCATCCCGGATCATTATCCTGTTATCAGGGTCTTATTTAAGACTGGTCCTCATCGCCATCGCTATTGCTTCCCCCATCGCTCTGTGGATAGGGACCGTCTGGCTCCGGGAATTTGCCTACCGTATCGGACTGACATGGGGCATGTTCGTTATCGTTTGGCTGTTTATTTTTTGCTTAGCCATGCTGACCCTGGGTCTTAAAGTCGGCAGGGCCGCCCTGCAAAACCCCGTCATCGCTCTGAGAGAGCGATAATCACCCCCCGGACGCTCGCTGCTTCCGTCTGCTGAAGATCCAACACAAGCAACTCATTCGTTCCCCGCTTCAACCAGGACGCCGGACAATACAACCGCTGCTGCGGCCCCACATACCAATATCTCCCCAGGTTGTGCCCGTTCACCCAAACAATACCCTTCTTAAACCGGCTCATATCGATATAAGTGTCCGCCACACTATCCAACCCGACGTTTCCCTTAAAGAACATCCCGGGCCGGCCGTCACTCAAAACTCCGCCCGCCCCAGCCGCCGCCTTCGCCCCGTCCCGCCCGCCCGCCCCAGCGGCCACCTTTTTCACAAACGCCTCATCCATCGGAAGGTTGAACGTCTCCCAATTCATCAGCGTCATCCCATCCAGCGTCACCCGGTCGGTGATCCCCTTCCGGTCAATCATATATTGCGCAAAATTGATATGCCCCATCCCCTCCACCAGGATCTCCAGCACCGGATCTTTTACCTCCGTTTTCGGCAGCCGCACCGTCCAATGCCCACCATCCCGATACACCGTATCGATCAACCGGCCATTCAAAAAAATCAAGGCAAAGTCATGCGGTTCCGTGATCGTCAGTTCACCGCTCTTATGCCCCACCAGCCGCGTCCGGTATAGGATCAGCCCGCTGCCCTGCCCAAAAGCCTCCATCGGCTGCGGCGTCGGCCCCAGCCGCGCCGCCGGCAAATGATCCCACAACGAAGTAAAAGGCTGCAATTCCACCTCCGGAATAGCCATCACCGGTACCGGCGCCGGCACCGGCGGCAGCGGATGATCCACATATCCGGCAATCAGCCGGCGCAACGCATAATATTTGGGCGTCGCACGTCCCTGCTCGTTGATAGGCGCATCATAGTCATAGCTCGTCACATCCGGTTGGAACTGCACGGGAGAAAAAGCATTCGCACCGGCTGTAAACCCAAAATTCGTTCCCCCATGCACCACATACAGATTGAACGACCGGTTATGCGACAACAGATAGCCTACCTCCTTCAACATATCCGCAGTATCCGGATGCTGCCAGGCTTCCTTCCAATGCGTCAGCCAGCCCGGATAGGTTTCACTGCTAAACGCAGGCACATTCGGACTTTGTGTCGCAGCCTGCTCAAAATCCGCATCGCTTCCCCCGCTATCAAGCCCGATAGCACAACTATCCAGACTGCCCGCCTCCAGCATAAAGGGCGTCGGCCCATCCGCCGTGTAGAAAGGCACTGTTACCCCATTCCGTTGCCACAACCGGTGCAACGCCGTTATATAATTCCGGTCATTGGCATAGCTGCCATACTCATTCTCCACCTGTACCATCAGGATGGGTCCGCCATGATCGCATTGCAACGGCAGGATCTCCTGCGACAATCGCGCCACATACTTGCTGACGGCACTCATATATCGCGGGTCCATACACCTGACCCTGATATCCGGGATCTTTAACAACCACGTCGGCAACCCGCCCCAGTCCCACTCCGCACAGACATATGGCCCCGGCCGCAGCAACACCCACATGCCCTCCGCCTGACACAGCCGGATAAAGGCGGCAATATCATGATTGCCCGAATGAAAATCCCACCGCCCGGGCGACTCCTCCAGATAATTCCAAAAAACATAGACCGCGATCGTATTACACCCCATCGCCTTTGCCATCCGGATCCGGTGCCGCCAATACTCCCGTGGGATCCTTGCAGGGTGCATCTCCCCGCTGATGATCCGGAAAGGTTTTCCATCGAGCAAAAAATCATGCTTTCCCAGAGAAAAATTATGCCGGTCCTGCGCTTGTAAGGAGCAGACAGCTAAAAGTGCCGCGAGTATGAAAACAAAAATAAACCTCATGCTATAGCTTTTAATTCCCTAAAGAATCGATCCGCTGAAATACATCGCGGAAACATTGCCAGGAGGTATTTCTGCCTGCTGGCGCCTGATGCCCAATGCCATAATAACCATTCAGGAAAGACTGGGTCGAGGACCATGTCGTTTCTACGATCCCCTGGAACCGTACTTTCATCTCCGGCGTCGATGCTTTCCGGAACTTCACCATGTCATCCACCTGTTCGGTTCCGGATGCCGAGGCACGCCAGGGGCAGGTCACCACCCTGAAACCTTTCATCGCGAAATAAACCGCGGTCTGATCGGGCCGTTCATAATGCCAGTCACAGATTACCACATCTTTCGGGATCATGTCGACAGCCCGGTAAGTATTATTATAACTGGCCTCCCACTCGCCAATGCCGGTCGTCTTCCCGTCGATCAGCCTGTCGCCCCAAATCCATAACTCACGGCCTTTCAGCGCCAGGTGATCATGGATGGCCCGCACTTCGCCGGCAAACAGCACCGCCTGATCCTGGCCTCCGCAACGGGGGCATTGGCGCTCACCCAGATAGAATACCTCATCCATTCCGGCATGAAATGCCGTACTCTCAAAGACATCACACAATTCATCGATCACGGCAAACAGGACGTCATGGATGCCCGGATAAAGCGGGCAATAGCTTCTGCAATACAGGTTATCCGCATTGGGCCATACATATTTCACCGGGTTTTTCACCCAGGGCGTTTCATCGAACTGCGGATAGACCTGTAATAATTTACCGGGATGCTCTTCCCAGCCCTGATGGCCAAGCATATTGATCTGCGGAATGATGCGGATATGATTCCCGGCACAGGCCTTTACAATCTTTTTTACGTCGACATTCGACAGGGCGAGGGTGTCGCTCAGCTCAGGATGCGATTTAAACTGATAATGATAGTCCACGAGCATGAATAAGGTATTGACCTTTCGCGGCGCCAGTTCATCATTGATGAACCGCAAAAAAGAGTCTACACCGGAAGGACGCGGGATATCGATACAAAAGCCTCTTACGGGCAGTACGCTGTCAAGACCGGATTGTGAAAAGACGGAAAAGGATCCGGACAGAAAAAAGGAAGCAATGAAAAAAGATAACAGACAGGTTCGCATGGCTTTAGTATTAAAAATGACCAAAAATTGTACAACTTATCGGGCCAGGTTGTATAGTCCGAATTCGGCGATGGTCGGGTTCAGCCGCGACGAAAGGATGCGCAGCCGAACCGCATGGGCCGTCACCGGAGGGAAACGGATCAATCGTTTGTACCCGATCGTCGTCCCCGACGCGATCTCCTTCCATCGACCATGATCGTCATATTCCAGCACAAATTTTTCCACCCGCTGACCAACCCGGATCGCCTCCTGCAAACACAGTACATCGAAGGTCTTTTCACCGGGCAGCACAAGGTCGATTTTAGCCGTCGTATCATTTCCCGTAGTAGTCCAATAACTGTCTTTATTCCCATCCAGCATGGCAGCAGCATGCAAGCCATGCGCGCCGGCGACGGTAGCACCCGCCGCCAGATTCACGCCAAACGTGGCATCCATGGTCTTCCGCCATCCCTGCAGACTGCGGACGTCCGCATCGTTGATCAACCCATCCCTGTCCGGCGGAATGTTTAGCAGCAACACGCTGTTACGACCGACGGAGCTGAAATATAGATCCATGAGACCGGAAGGCGACCGCACCAGCGTATCCTCCCGGCTGTGATAAAACCAACCCGGCCGGATGCTGACATCCGTTTCCGCCGGATACCAGATCAGCCCCCTGGCGGAAAGCAACTGCCGCCGGCTGCCCAGGTCCTCGTGCATCAGGTCCCCCAGGGGAGCAAAAGTCATATCCTGCTGCGAGTTGGCGGCAATATTCTCCTGCTGGTTGGCATTGACCGGGAGTACGCTCCACTCCGTCAGCCGCCCCTGCCCCGTCTCCGTTCCTACCCAGCGCACATCCGGCCCCATAATGGCGATAACCGCCTGTGGCTGCAGCCGGCGGATAAGATGATACCAGGCTTCAAACGCGTATACCTGCTTTTTCCCGTTTGGCCCTTCCCCGTTAGCGCCGTCAAACCAAACCTCATCGACCTTACCGTATTTTGTCAACAGCTCGGTCAGCCAATGCAGGAACAGCTCGTTGTATCGGGCCGAATCGCCATACAGTGGCGAATTCCGGTCCCAGGGCGAGAGATAAAGCCCGAACCCCATGCCGTATTCCTTACACGCATCCGCAAACTCCCGGACAATATCCCCTTTGCCATTCTTATAAGGAGTGTTCTTTATCGTATGAGCGGTATATTGACTGGGCCATAGACAAAAGCCGTCGTGATGCTTGGCGGTAAGGATCACCTGCCGGATGCCCGCCTCCTTGGCAACCCGCACCCACTGCCGCGCGTCGAGATGCCCGGGATTGAATAGAGAAAGGTCCTCCTTGCCGTCCCCCCATTCCCGATCCGTAAACGTATTGATCCCAAAATGAAAAAATGCGGTCAGCTCCAGCTCCTGCCAGCGCAGCTGCCGCGGGGACGGCACGACATGCGCCGCCTTGCGGATAATATCAGCCGGACTGTCCGCAGGAAGGATCGCCACATAATTTTGGCCGGCAACCCCCTGCCACAGCAGTAACCCGATAACCCCGAACAACCCTGCCCCAAGGGCAAAACATTTATTTCTATCCATATGCAACATTCTACAACAATTCGCTAATTTACTATAAGTCAACCACTCATTATGCTGAAAAACTATTTCAAGATCGCCTGGCGCAATCTCTGGAGAAACAAATCCTATACCTTTATCAATATCCTCGGTCTTTCCTCCGGTATCGGCTGCGCTATCCTGATCTTTACCCTCGTCTCCTATCAATTCAGCTTCGATACCTTTCATCCGGCGGCGGACCGCGTCTACAGGATCGTCACGCAATACCACACCGATGCCACCGAATATTCGCCAGGCGTTCCGCAACCGCTGGGCAAGGCCTTTCGCAATGACTTTTCCTTCATCGAGAAATCAGCGCGGGTCCTTACCTACAACAATGCACTGATCTCCCTGCCCGGTGAGAAAGATGTGAAAAAATTCCAGGAAGAGGAAGGTGTTGCTTACGCGGAGCCGGAGTTCTTCGACATCTTCCGCTTCCCCCTGGTAAGTGGAGACCACAATGCCGCGCTGACAGAACCCAATACGGCGCTCATTACTCAAAAGATCGCCACAAAATATTTCGGCGCCGAAGATCCCATCGGCCGGATTATCCGGTATAACAACCAGACCAATTTCCGGGTCACCGGTATCCTTCGCGACATCCCCGGCAATACAGACCGCACGGGCGAGATCTACCTTTCATACGCCAACCTGAAAGATAAAGATCCCTATGTGGCAAGCGACAGCAGCTGGGGCAGCGTCTCCAGCCGGATGAATTTCTTTGTTAGGCTGAAGTCGGGCGTCTCCGCGGCCATCGCCGAAAAACAATTACCCGCCTTTGTAAAGAAATATTATGGGCCGGAGGACGCTTCCTCCACCCTGCTCCACCTGCAACCCCTTTCCGACGTACATTTCAACGCGGACTATGACGGGCCGGCCAGCAAACGTAATCTTTGGGTGCTCAGCATCATTGGCGTATTCCTGATCATCACGGCCTGCGTGAATTTTATCAACCTGGCCACCGCAAGGGCGCTGAACCGGGCCAAAGAAGTCGGCGTCCGGAAAGTAATGGGCAGCCTCCGCTCACACTTGTTCTGGCAATTCATGATCGAGACCGCCCTCATCGTCATCCTGTCTTTTGTCCTGGCCTTCGGTCTGGCTATGCTTACGCTGCCCTTGCTGAACAACCTCCTCCGAACCCGGATGCCCGTGAACCTGCTGGAAAACACCCGCATCCTGCTGTTCCTGCCCCTTCTCCTGGTCGCCGTCGTCTTCCTCGCCGGCTCCTACCCGGGATTGATCCTGGCGCGGTTCAGACCTATCGCAGCCCTGAAAGGCAAATTGTCCCAACAACACATCGGCGGCTTCTCCCTTCGGCGGATGCTGGTTGTGACACAATTCACCGTTTCGCAAATGCTGATCATCGGGCTGATCGTCATTGCCATCCAGATCCGTTATTCCCGGACCATCGACCTTGGCTTCAGGAAAGAGGGCATCGTCATGCTCCCTGTTCCCCAGGACGACAAGATTAAAATGAACACGTTGCGGTCAAGGCTGACTGCAATTACCGGCACGGAAGACATTACCCTCTGCTCTCAGGCGCCCGCATCCGGATCGAACAGCAATACGAATCTTCGTTATGACAACCGCCCCAAAGACGAAGCCTGGGAGGTCAATGAGAAATTCGGCGACGCCCAATACCTTTCCACCTTTAAACTGAACCTCCTGGCCGGTAGGAATATCTTTCCCGCCGACACCCTCCGCGAGGCCCTCGTCAATGAAGTATTTATGGGCAAAGTTGGCGTCCGCAACCCCAACGACCTCCTTGGTAAAACGATTACCGTCGACGACCAAAAGGGCATCGTGATCGTGGGCGTCGTTAAGGACTTTCATAACAAATCTCTTCGCTCCGGCATCGACCCGATCGTGATCCTGCCCCTAAAAACCCATTACTATACCTGCGCCGCCAGGATCAACCTGACCGATATCGGCTCCGTACTGACTTCTTATGAAAAGATCTGGAATGAAACCTATCCCGACTTCGTCTATTCGCACCAGTTCCTGGACGAACGCATCGACCGCTTCTATCGCGAGGACTCCGTCACCTTCGCCCTGGTGGAGGTTTTTGCGGGAATCGCCATCCTGATCAGTTGTCTCGGCCTGTACGGACTGGTCTCATTCATGGCCTTGCAAAAGACAAAAGAGATCGGCGTAAGGAAAGTGCTGGGCGCCCGTGTCGCTAGCATCCTGTGGCTCTTCGGCAAAGAATTCAGCCGACTGCTGCTGGTCGCTTTCATCATCGCCGCCCCCATCGCCGGCTGGGTCATGCATAGCTGGCTGCAGGATTTTAAATACCGTATTCCCCTCAGTTGGAAGATATTCGCCCTGGCCATCCTTTCGACCTTTGCAATCGCCTTGCTAACCGTCGCCTGGCGCTCCGCAAAAGCGGCCCTCGCCAACCCCGTCACCAGCCTGCGCTCCGAATAGAGCACGGGCTCCTTGGCCACCCATCCCGACCCCGCAGCCCCCGCCAGTCCAAGCCCACGCAGCCCCACTACTGAAACCCTTACCGGAGCACCCCCGGTAGCCCTTAACCGCAATCCGCCTACTTATTTCACTACCAAATAATTGAATATCCACCTATATACTCAGCGTCATCCATCAACAAATATAAATAGGATGGCTAACCGATGTGTATATCTTTTCAAAAAAACGCTTTGCTGAATTGGTACCTTTGTGTTACTATTCTACCGTTATGAAACTCCCTAAATACCCAGTTGAAGCCGATAATGAAAAACATCTATACGAATTCTTCAGTGAAGGACCACTTGGAAAGATCAGAAAAGTCATTTTGTACGAAAAACCTGGTGACGATTTTTACAATCTCGGCTTCGGGGATTGGAACGAAGAACTTCAGCAGACAGATGATTCCCGCAGGACCAATAACGGGGACCGGGACAAGGTGCTGGCGACAGTAGCTTTTATCGCGCTCGATTTCACCGATCAATTTCCGAATGCCCGAATAGCTGTCGAAGGCAGCACTCCCGCGAGGACCCGGCTTTATCAAAAAGGACCCTTTTGTCATTAATAAGGTGGAGCGCGCTCGCGCCTTCATCGCCAAAAACGGCCTGCCCAAGGACAAAGAGGGAATATTCCACGCGCGTCCGCAGGCAACCGTCCGCACTCAAATTCCGTACGTTTTGTAAAGCCATCCGCATGAAATACGCTGCCGCCGCCTGCTGCTTACTCTTGATCCTATCCTCCATCGCCAGCTGCCAAAGCACCCACAGAAAAGCACTCACCGTCGGCGACAGCATCCCATTCTTCCGCCTGCCCGACCAGGACAGTAAGATCTTCAACAGTAGCGACCACCTCGGTAAATCCGATTTGGTCATCTTCTTCTATCCCAAAGACGAAAGCATGGTTTGTACAAAAGAAGCCTGCCGCTTCCGCGATCGCTATGCCGACCTCATAAAGGCCGGCGCCGTCGTCATCGGAATCAACGGCGGCTCCGTAAACAGCCACAAACAATTCCAACAGCACGACCAACTCCCCTATCCCCTCCTCAGCGACTCTGCCAACACCGTCCTTACCGCCTTCTGCATCCCCCGGCAATTCTTCATGACCGGCCGAAAAACATTTATCGTGGACAAATCCGGCAAGATCGTCTTCACCTACAGTTCCGCCATCAACGGAACCCGCCACGCCGAAGAAGCTCTCGCCTACCTGCAAAACCACCCCGATCGCTAAACCTCCTGTCCCATATCACCCCAAAGTTCACATTTTGTGAACCTTTATTGGCTCCTTCACCCAGCCTCAACCCTAACGTCACCCCAAAGTTCACATTTTGTGAACTCAAAATCCGGCCCAAACAACACCTCGCCCGCCAAAACCAGCCGACCTCACTCCCACTTAAACGCCCATACCGACCAAACCCCGATCACCACCGTCCAGACCACCAGCCCGGCAATCTTTAACGGCATCTGCCAGATATGCACCCCTTCAAAAGCGATCAGTCGCAACCCGTCGACAAACAAAGTCAGCGGCAGCAGGTTGCAAAACCCCTGCAGCCAATGCGGATAGCTTTCAATCGGAAAAAACAAGCCGCACAGAAGTATCTGCGGCAGTACAACCGTATTCGCAACCGGCGAGATCGAACTTTCATTCCGGATCACCCCGCTGATGATAAACCCTATGCCCATAAAAATACCAAGCCCGAAAAACGAAAACACCAGCATCTCCAAAAAAGTAAACCCGCCATTCACCAGCGTAAAGTCAAAAACGATATACCCCAG